>Ga0070731_10005318_pt1 | contig 10680 bp, 8 predicted proteins | sample Coa_R1_2_FD_66448 | JGI IMG/M metagenome (GOLD analysis project Ga0070731, IMG submission 66448) | Surface soil microbial communities from Centralia Pennsylvania, which are recovering from an underground coalmine fire - Coalmine... | ecosystem: Environmental > Terrestrial > Soil > Unclassified ... | reverse complement strand
TAATTACAACACATATAATTACAGTAACTTTTTGCTTACTTCTGATTTCTTGGCCAGTGTTGATAAGGATTTGGGCAAAAATTTTAGCTTACGCGCGACCCTGGGGACCACATACATCGACAATAAGATCACGGAAATAGGAATAAATGCGGGTTCCTTGTTCTTCCCCGTATTTAATGTACAAAACCTTACCGGAATTCCAAGTTTGGCTAATCAAAATTTTTATGAAGAGGCTAGAAGGTTAGGTTACTTTGGAGAAGCTACCCTGGGATACAAGAACCTGGCATTCCTGCATGGCTCATACAGGACGGATATCGATTCACGTTTATCCAAATCAAATCGGTTTATTCCTTATTATGACGTAGATGGATCACTGGTATTGAGTGATATCTTCCCTACGCTGGGTAACGGACAGGTGCTTGACTTTTTGAAAGTCAGGGGGGCGTACTCGGTTACGGGTAACGCTTCGGCTCTTGCTGGCGGGTCTCAGTATATTGCTGATGGTGCTTATGCAACAGTACCTACCATCCTTCCCGCATCGGGATATGGTTTTCCCTATGGTGTTGGAGGATATTCGTTAAATACATCAATAGCTAACCCAAATATTAAACCTGAAACGGTTACGGAAGAAGAAGTAGGATTGGAATTTGGATTTCTTAAAAGTAAATTATCTCTGGGTGTTACGGGCTACATTCAACATCTGACTAACGGTATAGTGTATGCACAGATCCCGCGTTCCAGTGGCTTTGATCAGGCTTTGCTGAATGCTGCTGAAACTAAGAATGAAGGTCTTGAATTTGACTTAGGCGCAAATGTGATAAAAAACAGGGATTGGTCCTGGACAGTAAAATTAAATTATACTTATTACCACAGCGTTGTTGAAGCAATTAACGGTAATACGCCGTCGCTCAACATTTCCGGAGGCAACTACGGGTTCAATGGTGTTCAGACAGGTGCTGTATTTGCTATCAAAGGGCAATCTTTCCCAAGTCTTGAAACAAACGATTGGGTAAGAGACCCCGCAAATGGTAAAGTGATTGTTGATCCTGTTACTGGAAATCCGTCAATAAGTTCTACTTATGTAAATCAAGGCAATACAACTCCTAAAGACGTTGTCGGAATTTCAACGAACCTTAGCTGGAAAGGGTTTACGCTTGCTTTGACAGCTGATTACAGAGGCGGCTATAAAATCTATAATGCGATTGGACAATACATGACGTTCTCTGGTATATCCTCCCAAACCGCTGTTGCAGGTCGTCAGCCTTTCGTTTTTCCGAACTCAGAATATTCAACTGATGGTGGAAAGACATATGTTACCAATACAAATGTTACAACCAACGATGGTAATTTTAACTTTTGGCCTGGTATATACGATGAAGTTGGTTCCAATTACGTAGTTAGCGGAAATGTATGGAAATTGAGGGAGGCAGCCATAACATATAATATACCAAAAAGAGTTTTTGCCGCAACCAAAATAGTTCAGGGAGTTGCAGTGACCTTGTCTGGAAGAAATTTGTTGATGCTCAGACCAAAAACAAATCTCTGGACTGATCCTGAATTCAGTGAAACTACCGGCAACGGAGTAGGGGTGACAACAGAGAATGAATCTCCCCCGACAAGAATATTTACAGCTACTCTAGCGGTTACGTTCTAATTACAATTAATTGAAAATTCTAAATGAAAAAAATTATGTATAATAAATTAAAATTTTTAATAATTATAATGCTTCCATTACTGCTTGTTGTGGCAGGATGTAAGAAAGGGACTTTTGATATCAATAGCCCCAACCCAAATGTGCCGTCGCAAGTGGCGCCAAAATATTTATTGTCTTCTTCACTGGCAGGATCTGCTATTCTGCAATACGGTGGTGGGAACACTGATATATTGAATACCTACATGGGGTACCTTTCCATAAGTGGTGGGTATATTCCCAACGCAGCCTGGTTAACTTACAATGTAACATCCGATTTTGGTTCCAATAATTGGGATGCGGGTTACCCGGTACTTGAGAACTATATATTTATTGCCAATACTGCTGCAAAGGACTCTACACAGGCAAATTTTTTGGCTATTGCAAAAATCATGATGGCCTACCATTTCAGTCGTTTGGTGGATATTTACAATGACCTGCCTTATTCAGATGCGCTTCAGGGAAGTTCCGGAGAGCTTTTTCCAAAATATGATAAAGCGGCAGACATATATACAGCTTTATTGCATCAGATAGACACGGCGATCACCATCATTAATAATAATCCGGGGGCTGCCAGTCCCGGAAACTATGATATTATGTTTAGTGGGAACATGGCTTCCTGGATTCAATTTGCCAATACGGTCAAATTGAGAATGCTGATGAACCTCACTGAAACAAGTGGCGGACCAGCAACCATCACCAGCGAGCTGCAGGGATTGACTTCAGCTGATTTCTTAGGAACAGATGCAGTCATTAATCCCGGCTATACCAATTCCACAGGCGCTCAGCAAAATCCACTTTGGGGAAATTTTGGATGGAACCCTACGGGTGCTCCTTATGGTAACGAAAATTACCTCGTGGCCTGCAGTTATATTGTGAATTTCTGGAAAAATACGAACGATTCGTTCAGACCCTCTCAGGTGTTTTGTTTAAATACGAATAATGGTGTTGTACAAGGACGCGCATTTGGCAGTAATAATGGATCGGAAATAAGCCCGAGCGTGATATCGCTGGTTGGCTATTCTGCTGATCCGACCAATTTCACAAGCGGTATATTGGTTTCACCTACTGCGGGCGCTGTATTATTCCCGGCATTTGAAAGCTTGTTCTTACAGGCAGAGGCAGCTCAGCGAGGTTATCTGACGGGTGCTGACCCTGTTGCCTTGTACGATGCTGCAGTCACTGCTGATTTCGAAGAGCTTTCCGTTCCGAATGCCGACGCAGACGCACAAGCCTATTATTCACAAACCGGATCCATCGCCAATCAAGTAAATATTTCCGCTTCTTCTGACCCGATAACCACGATTATCACCCAGAAATGGGCATCTCTGATTTTGTTTGATCCGCTTGAATCATGGTGTGACTGGCGCAGACTTGGAATACCTGCAACTTTGCCGGTTTCCATTTTCCCAGGTACCACCGCTACCCATATACCTTACCGGTTGCTTTATCCGACGAGCGAGTATAAATATAACGCGGTCAATGTTGCCACGGAAGGTACCATTAGCGCACTTACTTCGAAAATTTTCTGGATGCCGTAATTACAATTAAAATCAAAAAATTAAAATAATTTATGAAAAAAATTTTTATAGTAATCTCAGGAGTTTTCCTAGTATCGTTGAGCAGCTGTCTTAAAGACAAGTCTCCTGTGGATTTCAGCACACTCAAGCCAATACTGCAATCGGAGTATCCCGCGGCAGCCAGCAATAATGGATTGGGAAGCGGGTTACAGTATTTTGGCGGAAGCGCTTTGCTGTATCCTGGCACTGACCTTAGTGATACTGCCATTGTTATCGTGAATATGGATTCGCCAAGCCCTCTGGGAAGCAGCGTGAGTGGTACTTTTGGGGTGATATCTACTGCTTTGACCGCTTACAATAGTGATAGTCTTGGTCTGCAATATGAATTGATGCCGGACTCTGATTACTCTATTTTAAACGGAGGCAGCTTTACCATACCTGCCAACCGGAGAATTGATACGATCCAGGTAGTTTTTTATCCATCAAAAATTGACCCCACGCACAATTACCTGTTACCTGCGGGGATCACAGCAGCCGGATCCTACGCGATCAGCCAGAATTTTAATGTGGTATATTTCCACACTATTGGTAACCCGATAGCAGGAGTATATAACCAGGAGTGGATAAGGTATAACACGGCAACTCAAACACCTCCTCCCGCTTTTGATGTACAAGAAGGAGCAGTTCTTTTTGCACCTGTAACACCCACTGAAGTTGATGCCACAAGTGGCACAGGGGTGGTTTACATTATAGATTTCACCAACACTGGCGGTGTTTTAAGTAATTTTACTGTTTCCTTTCCTTCATCTGGACCCGGAAGTGCCTCCGCAGACGGAATATCGATTACCAGCGGACCGACTATCATAACCGCAGACCCGACAACAGGAACTTATCAGTTTAACTTTACTTATCTCAATGGATCTGGCGCACCAAGAAACATCACCGATATCTTTACTAAATAGAATTTTTTTATTTTGAATATAAACAGGCTGCTTTAAGGCAGCCTGTTTATTAGGCGAATTATTTTTCTCAAATGAAAGGTGTTGTCGAAACTTAGGATGAATGTATAGCAATTATCTTCCCATAGAAGCGCAGATGATCAAGGAAGCAAACTTTATCGATAGTCCTAATTGTTCTTGAATAGCTTAATTGTTGAAAGGATTAAAAATTGAACAATCAACACCGTCAAAATAACAGGCACTTATAAGGCAAAGGCACCACCATAGCAACGCAAATACCTGCGCTTAAAGAAAGCAGTAGTCTTCTTGTTTTCCAGTTAAATCCTGTGCACCTTGTTCTCCTTGTAAGTTTGTAGATAGTCTAGGTATTTTTTAACGTCGGATTTTTCCCCTTAAAAGCAATTTGCTACCATTAAAACTACCTGTAAAGCAAATAATTATTTCAAAGCGACATTGAAATCATTATTCCAATTTGCGAATCGAATTTGAATTTTACCGCTAAGCTTTATTTATTTTTATGCCTGGCATTCTTGAGAAAACCAATTCCCGGGCAGTCCATTTACGAGTAGCAAAGAAAAAGAGCAGGACAGCGAACCAAAAGAAAATTGCGGCATAAGCAGGGTTGGCATTTCCAATATCTAAAAGCCCCAAATCTGCTATAAGTTTAATGATAATCATGATAGCAGCTATAACCCCTGTAGCTATCCGTGTAAATAGACCAATTAAAATAAGGACACCGCAAATTATTTCAATTCCTCTGCCAAGGTAGATCAGAAAGTTATTCGATTGAAGTCCAATTTTTCCAGATAGCCAGCTAAAAATCATATTCAGTCCGTCATGGACTGCAAAATTAAACCCTGCGTACAAGAGCAAACTGGCAAACCAAAACCGGATAATCATTACAGGGAATTCAGGAAAATGCTGTTTTAACTTAAAAAGACGATTGTCGATGCTCCATTTTCCGGCGCTCATATAAATGAAAATAATTGCGAATAAAAAAAAAGAAATGGTGATGGAACCATCACCGCTATAAATGTGGTGCCTGTTTGCTGTAAGAGTAGCAACTATCATAGTAAAAGCAACAAATGAACCAGCAATTCTTGTCGCAAAACCAAAAAAAAGTAAAAGGCCTCCAAAAAACTCCGATCCCTTTGCTAAATAAAACATCAGTATTGGATATGGGAAATGGAGTTGTTTTCCAAACCAGTCAAGGAAGAAAGCCTCATTGCTCTTATCAAAAATTGATGTACCATTACTCATCATTGTATAGCCAAACCACAAGCGTAAAAGTAAAAAAACAACTTCGGCATTTTCGTTGCTGTATCGATTCGTTGGAGTATGGGGTTGTATCAATGTAAAGATTTTAATTTGTCAAATTGAGAGCGGGTTTTAACTGTCCGCGATGACAAGTTGTGCAATTAATTATTGGGTTTTTATTTTCAAGTCCTGCAATATTTTTCAACAAATCATTGTTGATCTTGGCGCTCATTTGCATCATTTGCCGGGTAATGTCTTTGGCTGTCTTTTCTTCGGATGAAAAATCATTAGTATTATGGCAATGACCGCAGCTCACTCCGAGCGATCTGCTATAACCCATTTCCATTACTTTCAAAAGCCTGCTTGCAGGCATTTTTAACACCTTTATATTTTTGAATACAGAATCGGAGGGCATATTTTCTTTTCCCTGGATCTGTTTTAAAATCAGGTTGACATATTTAGCCCGATCAGCTGCCAAAGAATCTTCCTGACTCGATGAGTCATGGTAAACTTTGGTGTCAGAGTAGGAATTGAAAGCAAGTATAGCTAGTGAAAAACAACTTAGAATAATCAATTTAAACATGGTTATTGTTTTATTTAAATACGAGTAATTGAGTGTCATGCATAATCTTTTACCATTAGCTTAGCTGTCAAAATATAGAAGTTATGTTGTTCAGATATCCGAATCTTAGTGTCAGGAAATATAATCAGCCAGAGGATTGAAAAATAGAAACCCTTTTTGTTTTTTTCCACCTGTTTGTAATTATAATGATAACATTTTTGTTTGGCGAGAAATGTAAATAGCGATTTACACTTTTGCATATTTAGCATTAATTTTAGTTTGACTTATGAAACAAAGAATAAGACAAGGCAAAGGTAATTTACTTGTAATGACTTCTATAAAAACTTACCCGTAAGACGAAATTTTGCCTTGAAAGAGGAAAAAACCATTTAGGCAAGGCAGCAAATGGTCTTTTTTGTGCTGACAAATATAAAGATAAATTTTACTGCTTTTCAGCGCTCAACAGCAACTATTAGTCTTTGAAGGATTTAATTTCATTGTTCAAATAGAATTAGAAAAATTAGCAGATAATACTTAATAATTTCCCCAAAAGTTTGGAAAAACTTTTCTCATGTGACGCGGGTGTTTTTTAACACCCGCTTTTAAAAATTTGAGTGGACTGAACGAGTGATTCATAAAAAAAATCCCATCTAATTGAGGTAACGATTTACCAAAAATTTGAAAATGGGAAAAATCACCCATTGTTCGCTATATAGAAACGATTAATGTAAAATTAATTGAGATCGTTTAGCCGAACGGTTTATTTAAAAAAATAACTTGAAGCTCGAACAATTTATTGCCTGATGGGAAATACCGTAAATTAGTTCAAAATACACTAACGTGAGTATCCACTCTCTCATTTTTTCAAATAACCTGAAATATAGATTTTCAAGGCATTTTTTTTTCTGGTTGTTGTGGATATTTTACTATGGGATACTCGGCGCCTTATCTGTTCAAATCACGCCTCCGGCCTCCAGCAGATTTCTGCTTTATTTTGCAGAGATCATTCTTTCCACGCCCTTGCACATGGTTTTTGTATATTCAATTATTTATTTTTTGATCCCCAAATACCTTAGCAAGGGAAGGTACATAAGTATGATATTATTGTGGCTGCTTTTTAGTTTAATCGGAATAATCGTGTTGCGGGTATTTCATTTATTTGCCATTTCTCCGTTACGTGTCTCCTTGGGATATTCACCAATTATTGTTCATCAAAATTATTTCGAAGTTATTTTAGGCTATTTTGGAGATCTCAACATGCTGGGATGCCTGGGCGCATCAATTAAACTGGGGAAAATGTGGTTCATTAAACAGCAAGAGTTAATGTTGTTGAATAACGAAAAAAACAGGTTGGAGGTAAAGCATACACAGGATGATACCATGCGATCCTTTTTTATGACAGATTTTTTTTACAAAATGATGAATAAACTGACAAGCGAATCCTATGGGCCTCCACTGAATTCAAAAAAAATTAGCGATGTACTTTTGTATCTTATTTACAACAGTAATCAGTCGAAATTATTTCTTTCTGACGAAATAAATACGGTTTCTGAATTCCTTGAAATAGAAAAGGCGATGATCAATGCGCACACATCTATAACCCTAAAAATAGAAGGGAAATTATATCAGCAAACCATCGCCCCGCTAATCATTCTGCCGTTGGTGGCGGGAAGCTTAAATAAACTAAAGCTATTGCATCTGGAAGAAAAGCAGTTTAATCTTTCTGTTCATGTTTTGCAATCTGACCTACACATAAAGATTACATTAAATAAGCCAGCGCATACGACGACGTTAATTGAAAAGGAAAATGACTATTTACAGAACATAAATGAAAGGCTTGAACTGATTTATCCGCAAGGATATAATTTTGAAGCCACTATTTTGCAGGACCAGTTTGCTATTGAATTATATATCGATCTGGATTCAGCAATCAATTGATCCAAATGATCCCTGCGTAAAAAATAAAATTAAATGCCTAGTAATGCATTTTTTAGGCACGAATAAAAGAAAATAATTCGTATAAAATAATTTGCATCGCATATGATTAAAGTATTATTGATCGAAGATGAAAAACCATCAATTGATAACCTTGTTCTGCAAATTCATTCATTACATGCAGAGATCAAAATAGCAGGAATAACCAGTTCAGTTAAAAAAAGTATTGAGTGGCTGCAGGCAAATGCCATGCCTGACCTGATAATTTCAGATATCCGCTTGAATGACGGTATTTGTTTTACCATTTTTCAAACCTGTGCGGTGAATTGTCCAATCATTTTTGTAACAGCATTTGATAAATACCTGCTCAGTGTCTTTGAGTTTTGCAGCATAGATTATATTCTAAAACCATTAAATCTCGATAAACTGGCAAAGGCTATTGAAAAATATAATAATTTAAAAAATCGTTTTTTAAATAAGTACGAACCGCTTTCAGAATTGGTAAATACGAATGCGAAAAAAAGGTCTCGGATTATTGTCCGGAAGAGAGGGGTATTCCAGGCAATTAAGACGGAGGATGTAGTTTGTCTATACACGAACCAATCACTTGTTTATTTGATAGACAGAGAAAATTCAAAATTGATGGTCGATGCGCAAAATCTTTCTGAAGTCTATGAATATATAGATCACCAAGTTTTTTTCAAAGCGAACCGGCAGTATATTGTGAATATTAATTTTGTAAAAAATTATAAAAAGATTGGAAGAAGCCAAATCTCCCTGGAAATCCTGCCGCCATATTCCCTGGAAATAATTGTCAGCCAGAACAACACCAGTGAATTTAGAAAATGGATAAGAGAGATTTGAATCTTTGTCTATTTATGTTCCTTTGTCAAAGGAAGTCTTACCAGAAATTCTTTTGATCCGTTTTCAATTAAAATGCTCTTGTTGGTGAGTAACTGAAACCGATTATTTAGATTAAACAATCCAATTCCTGTCGAGAGATTTTCAAAATGCTTAACTCTTTTTTCATTTTTGACATTTACAAATCCGGCTTCTGTGAAAATCTGGATGAGTAGCGGTTCATCCGTAGAAAAACTATTATGTTTGACAGCGTTCTCTATCAGAATTTGTAAAGAAATGGGAGGCAGAAAATAATTTTTTGTAATCATATGGTGCAAATGAATACGTAAATCGACGGCATCAGCAAATCGAATCTTGATCAGAAAAAAATAATTACTGATAAATTCCATTTCCTCGCTGAGTGTCACCATGTCGTTATTCTTATTTTGTAATATATAGTGGTATACCTGGCCCAAGTTATCATTATATAAGACAGCATTTGCAGGATCTTCTAAAATAAGATATGAGAGGGCATTGAGAGAATTAAAAATAAAATGAGGTTCGACCTGATTTTTTAATGCCTCAAGCTCTGCCTGTAATTTAGCAATATTTAATTCCTGCACTTTGGAATTATTATACTCGAATTCTTTTTTCAGGAATTCAAATATGGTAGCAAAAAGTGAAATGACAAGGAAAATAAACAGGATTATCCATGGAGAAATATAATTATCATTTTGATGATTTTCTTTTTTTATAATTGATAAAATCAAAATCATGCATCCACCCGAAACCAGGATACTGACCAGTAGAATAGAAAAAATTACCTGAATGTAATTTCTAAGAAACCATTTTTGATTTTTATTTATCAAAGACAATAGCCACCCTGTCAAATACCAGATTGCTGCTATGAAAAACACACAGGTAGATACCAATAGGATCCATCGATACAGATCATAATGATCACTTTGTATCCCTATGAAATAAGGCATCATTATCCCAATAAATAAAATGATGACAAACTTGCTTATATGATAATAATATTTTTTTATGTTCAATTTGTTTGAAAATGTACTTTCAATCATTACAGTCGTATTCAACCAACTTGATTTAAATTTAATATTTTATAATAATACTCGACATTAAATAATAACGCAAATATTTTTTCCCAAAATTTTATTTCGAATTGTTTTCTTGAATGCAGAAAAGTTGAGATGAATCTAAAAATCTTGCGGGTTGTTTAAAAGGAATTTATTATGGCTGCCACTCTGAAAGAAAGACAATTTCCGATTTTGCCTCCATGATAGCGAAAGCGATGAAAAGATTGAGAACTGAATGATTTGTTTCGAGTAGCGAATCTCGTAGTAAATTAAATTAAACCCCATTCGGCAGAGGACTTTGAGTCTACATCATTATAATAAAGAGGCATATTGGGCGGAATAGGGGGCAACCTTGGCCGGAATACACAGAATAAAGACCACGGAGTCCTTTCCCAGCGAATGATTATTATTTTCGGTTTTAAGTTTACACTATCTTTTATAATATACAATACTTCTTAATATGTAGAAAAGAATTCCAACTTTTTATTTTTTTGGTCCTCATTATTTTCCCTGCTAAACTGCTCGCCTGGTAGAAAGCGATCTTCGTTCAATTTTCCGTTGAGTCTCAAATGAGAGACCTTTCAGCTTAAATTTTGTAAAGTCTAAGGATGTTGACCACAAACCCGGAAAGAAAAAAAGGGAAAAGACAAATGGAACAATTTTTAAATTACATTTTATTGTTTTTGCAATTTTGAAAAATGACTAATGATTTAGTTATTATTTACGAAGAATAATATTGTCCTCAATTTATGCAGGGCTTAATGTCCGCCTATCGAGTTACCACCAGTTTCTGACGCCTGCTTACCTTCTCATTTATCGT
>Ga0070731_10005316_pt1 | contig 10680 bp, 9 predicted proteins | sample Coa_R1_2_FD_66448 | JGI IMG/M metagenome (GOLD analysis project Ga0070731, IMG submission 66448) | Surface soil microbial communities from Centralia Pennsylvania, which are recovering from an underground coalmine fire - Coalmine... | ecosystem: Environmental > Terrestrial > Soil > Unclassified ... | reverse complement strand
TTAGTCATTATGGTGTGACCGGCTCGATGCGCTGGTCGTGGGTTAGGCTGAGTTTGTTTGAAGAACTTAGTCCAGAGCCACAAGCGGAGGGAACCGGTCATGATAGAGAAGTTACGATTTTTGGGTTTGGATGTCCATGCCGAAACGATAACCGTGGCAGTAGCAGAGACGGACGGAGAGGTTCGCAGCCTGGGAACGATTGCCAACCGCGAAGAGTCGATCCGCAAGTTGATCAGGAAACTTGGACCGCTCGAGCATCTGCGGGCCTGCTATGAAGCCGGCCCGACGGGGTTCGTACTTTACTGGCAGCTGACGCAGTTGGGAGTCAAGTGCGATGTGGTGGCGCCGTCGCTGGTTCCGAAAAAGCCCGGGGACAAGGTAAAGACCGACCGGCGGGACGCTTTGAAGCTGGCACGGAGTCACCGCTCCGGCGATCTGACCGCAGTGTGGGTGCCGGATGAGGCATCGGAAGCCTTACGCGATCTTGTCCGGCAACGGGAGGCAGCCAAGCAGGATCAGCTGCGCGCGAAGCATCGGCTGACCAAGTTCCTGCTCCGTACGGGCCAGCGTCCTCCGTTGGGAGTGAAGGCGTGGACGGAACGTTACGTGGAGTGGGTCCAGCAGGTGCGCTACACACATCCGGCGCGGGAGGCCACGTTGCTCGATTGTCTGAACGAAGTTCAGCACATGGAAGAACGAGTCAAGCGGTTGGAGCAGTCGATTGTGGAAGTGATTCAGCTGGCTCCCGTGCCGATGCAGGATGTGGTTCGCGGTTTACAGGCATTGCGCGGCATTGCGCATATCTCGGCAGTCACGATTGCTGTCGAGCTGGGCAACATCACCTCCCGCTTCGAGAACGCGCGGGATCTGATGGGGTATAGCGGAGCCTTTCCCAGCGAAGACTCCAGCGGCGAGCGTATTCGAAGAGGCGGCATTACCAAGTCAGGTAACGCGCACCTCAGACGCATCGTGGTCGAATCGGCCTGGAGCTATCGACACCGGCCTGCAATCGGAGCCCGGTTGCGCAAGCGACAGGAAGGACTTCCAGCAGAAATTACCGAGATTGCATGGAAAGCACAGAACCGCCTGCACAAGCGCTACATGACGCTGATGGCTCGAGGCAAGGAGCAGAGAAAGACCATGACGGCAGTCGCACGCGAGCTGTTGGGTTTCATCTGGGCCATCGGGATCAAGGCCGAAGCGTCCTGCAAACAACAACTGGCGGCATGAGGGGAACCGAAAGAACAAAAGCAAAGACTTTCCAAATAAGGAAAAAGCAAAAACGATTCAACCAATGAACAACGCTCTCAATTCGAGGACAGGGTCAGCCGCAGCCGGAGCAAGCACGAAGGAGAATCCTCGGCTTCCCTATGCGACAGGCCTAGCCGGATTCGCGCACTTAGTCAGAGGCAGCTCCCGACGGATCATGATTATGCGGTTCCGACCCGCGAATATCAGCTTGATCAATCGTCGCCATTACCTGCCTCGGCTGCTGCTGATCCTGTCCTCGAAAAGACAAATGCAAAAACCACCCCAACGATTCGAAGATGTTGACAGGGTCACACCATATCAGGTAAGAGTAGCCCGTCACTCGATCAATTAGTATACGTTTCTTGCAAGGAGCAAAATGGCAAGCCGCATTGGCCCAGATATCTGATTCAAGCGACTCATCGCAAAACGAGTCGGTGTTGGTGAGGTTAGGAGTTCTCCTTAAATTGGTGTCTGGCTAGCGCGCGGGCAGCGGCGATATAGGCGCCGACCAGTGGGCGTCTCGGAATCGCCAGCGACCCTCTCGATACTCAGCCACCCCAGTAAAGTATCCGGTTTCCTCGATACGATGCCCACCCTTATCCACCTGGACCTCGCGCCACGACGCTGCGACGACCGCGAGTTCAGCAGTAAGAGGATCAACGCGCAAATCGTCCCCCCATGTTAAGTCGATTCGGTTGATGGTCCGCGCAAAATTCTGAGTGCCCTCCTCTGCAGCGGCGGCGTCCGGGAACGCTAGCTGCCCGTTAACAGCCATGAAGAACTTTGGGCCCGTGTCGAAGAACTTGAGCCACGCCAGCGGCCCCTCCTGAGTGACATCATGGGCCACGATATGCATGAACGTGCGCGCGCTTTCGCCAATGGCGGCAGCACTAGCAGGTGTAAGCGACTGTAATTCGGCTGATCCTGCAGTGCGACCCGAACAACCAGACAAAGCGAAAGCCGCCAGAAGAACAGTACTCTGCCAGATCAATCGCGCGAAAGTTTTCACGAAATGGTCAGCTTTCCTGATTGCTTCATGAGAACGACAGGAACGAACAGAACGAGAATTCTTATCCAAACATCCCGCAGAAAGCATGCGGAACCTCCCACTTTAGTGCACCCGTGCGGCGCAGAGTGATTCGCAGTGGTGCCGTCCGTTGCTGACTGTCTCGACCTAACCCTGCATAGGTTAGTGTTATGCTTCCTCGCGAGGAATACCATGGCAAACCGATTTGGTGCAGACATTCTGATTCAAGCCCCAGATCCCAAGAGGGCCGCCCTTTTTTATGTTCACCATCTCGGATTCGAAATTACCGACAACAATCCGAAAATGATCGGCTTGCATGGTCAGCATATCAACTTATTCATAGAGCCTGGGCCGCCCTTGGGTCCGGTCTTGGAAGTAACGGTTGACGACGTTGTGGACGCGAAGACGCGACTAATAGCCCAGGGCTGTGAAGTTGTCAAGGACGAACCCCATTTTCCTCGCTGCTATATCAAAGACCCATTTGGCCTAATCTACAACCTCAAAAGCTAGAACTGGAATCATCGGATTCTGGGCCAATCAAGTCGCGTGTCGGAAGTTCGGAATAGCTGAAGCAACTGAACATCACTCACTATTTCCATCTCGTTTGCTTGTCTCGGACTTCAAGCGCCGTAACCCATGTTCTCGGGGTCATTCCAAGAGTCTGCCGAAAAAGCTCGACGAAGGCGCTCGGCTGGCGATAGCCGACCTCGGCGGCAACCGTTTTTACAGAACGCCCTGCAACCAGCAACTCTATTCCTTTCATCAGGCGCACCTGCCTTCGCCAATACTCGAAACTCGTTCCAACTTCTCTGCGGAAAGTTCTTTGGATTGTCCTGACGCCTACACCGACTTTGCTACAGAGCGCATCCAGCGAGGGAGCATCCGCTTGGTTTGCGATGAAGGCTTCAGCGACTCCAAGCGCTCTTGAATCCCCCGGGAGCCTCACGAATGTTGGAACTGGCGAGGCGTTCAGCAATTGAGACAAGATGAGGTCTCGGAGGGCACAGTGAAGATGATTTGTCGTCCGCAACTGCCCGATTCGTACCGCCTCTAACACAAGTTCGCGAAAAAGCGGAGACACGTGCAGCACAGTGCATTTCTCTGGGGCACGTGGGAGAAGGCCTCGTCGCAGATAGAGTGTCCGCATCGAGACTGCGCCTGACATCCGAATTCGGTGTCGCGTTCCTGCGGGAATCCAAACGGCGAGATTAGGAGGAGTCAGCCAGAGGCTTTGAACTGCCGAGATCTCCATAACTCCCCGCGTTGCGTAAATTAGTTGGTCAGAGCCGTGAGCGTGTTCAGGAACAGCGTGTCCGGCAGGATATTCATAGGCAAGCGTGGCAATCGAAACGCCCGTTTTGGGGTCGTATTCCCTCAAGACGCCTTGTCGCATGGGAGATATATTACGTCATAACAGCGGTGCAGCGACAGTGAGCGATTAGGTAGATACTACGAGTATGGCAAAACAAAGATCCGGTAATGCTCCGGAGAAACCGAGTCTCGCGGAGCCAGGAAAATCCATTCTGGGATCTCAAAAGCTCGTGGCTTTTGTGGCCACACGAGAGCCGAGTCGCGCCAAAGAGTTCTATCGTGACACTCTTGGTCTGCGGCTGGTTAGCGAGGACGAATTTGCCCTCGTGTTCCATGCCGGTGGAACGATGTTACGAGTTACACGAGTTCAAGAATTAGCAGCAGCAAAATACACAGTATTAGGATGGCAGGTCCATGACATCCTTCAGACCGCAAAGAACCTCCAGAAGGCTCGGGTCACCCTGGAACGCTATCCGGGAATGCAGCAAGATGAGCTCGGTATTTGGAACTCGCCTAGTGGCGCGAGGGTAGCGTGGTTCAAAGACCCGGATGGAAACACGTTGAGCATCACGCAGTTTTGAGCAGACAGGAGTGCCTCCCATGAACCTTGCTCATCGCTGGCTCTGCCGTTCCGCTTACTGGAGAAATGCAGTAGAGACGTATATCTTTCCGTGGGTGCTTGATGGTCTCGACATTGGTGCGAATGTCCTCGAAGTTGGCCCCGGCCCTGGCGTAACCACGGATCTTCTTCGGGGACGCGTCGAGCGCCTCACCTGCGTGGAAATCGATCGCGCCTTTGCCGATTCTCTCTCACGCCGTATGAGCGGCCACAATGTCACCGTAGTCCAGCAAGATGCCACGGCTATGTCCTTCCCGGACGCGACATTCGATGGGGCGCTGAGCTTCACTATGCTTCATCATGTCCCTTCCGAAGCAATGCAGAACAGACTGCTGGCCGAGATTGCTCGCGTCTTGCGCCCCGGCGGCGTTTTTGCCGGCACGGACAGTCTCTACAGCCGTTCATTTCGTTTGCTTCACCTCTTCGACACAATGGTGATGGTGGATCCAGATACCTTTCCAGAGCGCCTCAGGAAAGCGGGTTTTGCTGATGTGCGGGTCGACGTCTTGAAACCGTACGCGTTCCGATTCCGCGCACGGAAGGCCGCGACGACCTCTCAGGCAAGAGACGAGGTTTTGGGCGTGTAGTCGGCCACCCTGACCTTGGGATTACTTCAGGCTTGCCCGCGATCCGATCAGAATCATCGAAACTGCGCGATACGATTACGGAGATGCTCGCTTCGTCGAAGTTCCCAATGTCAAGGTTCATAATCTAAACTGGCAAAGCAGGGGCAGTTCCGGCCCTTCTGGCGGGCGAACGTGCGTCGGGAGGTCTCCACTGTCGGCTGGTCCCCTCCTCTGCGGAGCAAAGAGAATCGGCTCCCGAAGTTTGGACGCCGTTAGCCAGGGAAACCGCTGTGATCGTCAGTCCGACGAAAGGCCAAGCGTCGTCAAGGCCGTGCCAGCCCAGAGTTGGCGACATCGACACGTCTACGGCTCACGGACTTCTCTGGGTACAGGAATAGCGCCTCTAACTCACCGATGTTGATAGACATATTCAATGTCGTGCGCCCGAGAGGTGCCGCAACCGCCCCAAGCGCTCTCCCATCAGCAGGTGAGAATAGCCCTGCTGAGAGTCGTTCCGCGGCGCGTCCAGCGTGAAATCGTAGCCAGCTTGAAATACCATCACGAAATCTGAGCCGCCGAAGAGAAAATGCCCCAGCATGTCTCCTTTGCGGACCTGCACACCCTCCTTCAGTGTGGGCTCGAGGTTCACTGAGCTCACCGGCGACATCCCAATTGGCAGCAGCGCGACCAAGCCAAATTCTTCCGTCTCGAGGATCACGCAGCCCCGTGTTTCGAGCGACTGCCAGCCGACCGATGAAGGGTCGAACGCATATCTCTTGTTCAGGGGATCCCAAGTCACCCTGCCACCGGACACCTCCTGTCCCGGGATGATGGCTATTTCCCTCACTACACCGCCCAGCGGAAAGTGATAATGGTGGTAGTCGCCGACGTCGAGAAACAGGTGGGTGAATGTCCCCCCGGCGAACGAGCCCTTGTATCTACTCTGCCCTCCGACCAACTGCTCCACGGATTGGACCGTTCCAGTCTTCACCGGGATGCCCGACTTCTCGACCACACGCGAATTGCTGTCGATGGCCCATCTCCCCTCCGGGATTGCGTCTACGGGAGACACGACGATTGACTCATCGGCGGGCGCGGCGATGGGCCGCTGGTCGGCCGACTTGAGGCGCCGCGCGAAGAACTGGTTGAAGGTTCTCCACTGCGACGGGTCTTCGTACCAGCCCCGGTCGAGTCCGAAAGTCCCGTCGGCCTGCGCCAGGCGAAGGTACTCCTTGTTCCACGACTCTGGCATGTTGAGGAATGCGCCCCACGATCGGACAAAGGTTTTCGACCACGATCTGTATGGTTCGACGTATAGAAGGGAGTTGTTGAAGTACCCGCGTCCTTCGAGTTCGCTTAGCGGTTGATCGACAATGAATTGAAGGTAGCTGAGGCTCTGATCCATACGCTGGTACAGGGTCGCATCCGCCCTCTCCTTGAGCAGTCTCGCCGGAATGGCTCGCTCGGCCCATGAAACGAAGTCGTAGTACTGCTCAAGGGACTGCGCGGGATTCGTGAGCCGGTCTGGGTTGACCTGCCTCGCGCGCTCGATCGAGGCGATGAGAAGGCGCTTGACTTCGGGATTGCTGGCCACGAGACGCTTCAGTTCAAGTGTTGCGGGCCCATCATGGCTTGTCGGCGTTTGCGCCGCGGCGCAGCGAGCGCATAGTAGGACGAGTGCAAGAGCCATCCAACGCAAGTGCCAGGGCTTGGTAATCACGGCTAACCTCCAGTGGGAGTCTGCGGAGACGCCCATGTCACGATCTTCGAGCCTTCTATAGCTGCCCGATCAGGCACACGTTAGCTTTGCGCGAGTAAGGACGGCAATGCATCGGTGGTTAAGTGTGTATAAATTTCTGGTAAAGTCGGCTAACCTCTTGGCGGATCGAAGCTGCCGCGCGCCGTCTTGAGAAGAGGATGTATACTGGCGGCTATTGCGTGGGGTCCCACCGTGTCGCCCCGCCTGATTCAATTCGACGATTTTGAGCTCGACCTCGACTCTTACGAATTACGCCGTTGTGGTAATGCTGTCACGCTTCAAAAGATTCCCATGGAACTCCTGATCCTGCTGGTGGAAAAGCGGGGTCACTTGCTCGCCCGCAAGGAAATCATCGATCGGCTCTGGGGCAAGGACGTATTCGTCGACACCGAACACAGCATTAACACTGCCGTATGCAAGATCCGCCTGGTCCTGAACGACAACCCAGACGATCCGCGTTTTATACAAACCATCACTGGCAAAGGGTATCGGTTCATCGCTCCGACAAAAGTGCTGTTGCCATCAAGTACTGGCGCTGACCTGGCGAAGACCCTCGGGAGGCTGGATATGGGGCATGACGCAGGGATCCAGTCGCTAGGGGTGCTGCCGTTTGTCAATCTTTCAGGTGACCCCGCGCAAGAGTATTTTTCCGATGGTATGACCGAAGCTGTGATTGCGGAACTGTCCAAGATTCGCAGTCTGAAAGTGATTTCTCGCACCTCCGCTATGCAATACAAGGGTGTGAAGAAGGCACTTCCTCAGATTGCACGCGAGCTGGTGGTGGAAGGGATCATCGAAGGTTCTGTGCTGCGTGAGGGGAGCGAGGTCCGAGTCTCGGTGCAGTTAATACACGGTGTGACCGATCAACACCTCTGGACCGAAAGCTACCAGAGTGAAATGCGAAGTATCTTGACATTACAGAGGAACGTGGCTCGGGCTATCGCCGAGGAGATAAGAATTAATGTAACGGCAGCGGAGCGTGCAGGTCTGGCAGGTGCCTGTCAGGTAGATCCAGAAGCCCATGAGCTTTACCTCAAGGGCCGATATTGTTGGAACCGGAGGACGCCAGAGGCACTTAAGAATGGGCTAGCATACTTTCAGCAGGCAATCGAGAAGGATCGACACTATGCACAGGCCTATGCTGGGTTGGCCGACTCGTACGCCCTGTTAGGAGTTTGGGAGTATCGAGTTTTAGCCCCAAGGGAAGCATTTCCCAAAGCTAAGGCGGCAGCAACCAAAGCTATAGAGTTGGACAACTTTCTCGCCGAGGCCCACTCATCGCTTGCATTGTCCCTAGTCGCATTTGACTGGGATTGGTCGGCTGCCGAGAGGGAATTTCGGCGAGCCATTGAGCTTAATCCTGGCCACGCAACCGCCCACCAGTGGTATGGCTCGTACCTGAGTCAAATGGGGAGACATGACGAGGCCATTGCAGAAATGAGGCAAGCGGAAAGATTGGATCCGCTCTCGCTTATCATTGGTGCCGATGTGGCAGACGCTCTTTTCACCGCACGTCTCTACGACCGATCGATAGAACAAAGTCAGAAGATCATAGAAATGGATGACAATTTTGGCGTCGCACACTTTGAATTAGGCCAGGCCTACATGCAAAAGGAGCTGTACGATGAAGCCATCGCAGAACTGCAAAGAGCGAGCGAGCTTTCCCGAGGCAATGCGGCATTCATGTGCAGTCTTGCTCATGCTTATGCGGTTACGGGCAGGAGAAACAAAGCGGTGAAAATGCTGCGTGAGTTGGAGCATCGTTCAAAGCAGACATTCTTAAATCCTGCTGAAATTGCGTTGATCTACGTGGGTCTAGGCGAGAAGGATCAGGCATTCCTCTTGCTGCAAAAAGCCTATGAGGAACGCTTTGACCCGGTGATCTTGACGTGGCCGGCGTTCGATCCGGTGCGCGCGGATCGGCGATTCCAAGAGCTGTTTTCCCGTCTTTGCCCGCCAGGTTGAAGCCGACACGTTGGGCAATCATGTAGTTTCGGCTCACTCGAAACGCGAATCCGAACCGGTATCATTGGCCGGTTGGTCGACTACCCTTGGGATTACTTCAGGCTTGCCCGTCATCCTGCCAGAAGGAACGCCAAACAACGCACGCAGGAACCAGTGCCCTATTGGAACTCTGTGGCTTATTCAACTAGGGCACGGATGAGGGTGCCCAGGCGGGCGTTCCGTCTTCCCACTGATTGTCTGTCAACGGCCGTTGGCCGGAGCCATCCGCGTTCATCACAAAAAGCTCGGCATAGGGCTGAGGAATATCGTCGTAGAGCGGTGCCTCATCTTTGAATCCAAAACGAGCGCTGCTGAAGAGAATATGCTTTCCATCGGGAGACCATATCTCGTGTGCATCATTTCCCGGCGTGGTGGTTAGTCTTTTCAAACCGGTCCCGTCGGGCCGGATCGTGTAAATGTCATAGTCATCTTCACTAAAGCGCGTGAAAGCGATGAGGTCGCCCTTTGGTGACCAGGCGGGAAAATTGTCAAATCCAGAAGTCAATTGTGTCGTGGATCCATCGTCCAGATTGATGATCCGCAGACCGTACTCCGACCCGCTCCAGAAGCGATACACGATCCGCTTGCCGTCCGGCGACCAGCTCGGAAACCCGCTGTTTCCCTCAGTCTTGGTGAGCTCATGGAGCTCCGAGCCATCCGGGCGCATCAGCATGACGCGGGCTGGCCGGCCGCGAGGAGGAAAATACAATCCTCGCCCAAACGCGATCCAGTCATCCTTAGGTGACCATTGTGGCGCAAGCGCGAGAGCGTCCTTCTCCCCACGAAAAATGAGCTTGGCGTTCGTCCCATCTGCATCCATTACGGACACCGAAGGCATCGCCACGAAGCCCGCACCAAGATCAGTCACTGCAAGCTTCTTTCCGTCGTGTGAATACGCGGGAAATGGGGCCGAGTCGGCTAAATCAAATTCCGGGTCGATGCTAAACAATCGCCGATTTTGGGGCCATTCAGAGGACCACTTCTGATATACGACCCATTTGCCGTCACGTGACCAAGACGCGATGCGCATCTTTCCGCTGGCACCCTGATCCCCAGTCGTAAAGGCTAAACCCATCCGCGGGCCTGCCTTCATGACATATCCAATGCTATTTTCGCTGAGGAACTGCGGTGCAACCTTCAGCCCCGGACCTGACGTGTGCTCCTGACGACTGCCGGTCGCAAAATCGACCGAGACGATCTGCGAATCGACCGGTATTCCGAATCCCGGTCGCATGGCGTAATACGTATCTTTGATTTCCATCTCATAAAAAACGACTCTCTTACCATCTGGAGACCACTTCGGCGAGCCTGCAAATTTGCTCGCAGGCGTTAGCCTCCGCAAGTCCGAGCCGTCAGCACGCATTACATAAATGCTGACGGCATGCACTTGTGCAAATCGTTCAGTGTCAAGCCGTCGCACGGGGGTGTTGCGGTCCGACGAGAACGCGATCCATTTCCCGTCTGGTGACCAGGACGGCCGGAAACTGCCCGGAGCGTGCGTAAGGTTTCGCACCTTTTTGGTTTGCAAGTCGAGCACCCAAATGTCAGCGGATCCGATGCCGCGTGAGGACACGAACGCAAGCTGTTTTTCATCCGGCGAAAGGGCTCCTTGATCGTCATACGCGGGATCATCGGTCAGCCGCTCGAGGCCTGCCCCGTCGGAGTGCACCCGATAGATGTCGGCCGATCCGCCGCGCTCAGAGGTAAAGACGATCCACTTCCCGTCAGCCGAGAATGAGGCGTTGTAGTCAAAACCGGAGGTTGGCAGCAGTGGACGCTCCTCGGAGCCGTCCGTTTTTGCAATGTAGAGCGTAGACTCTGAGGGACCGATACGGTGAAGCAGAATCCGCTCTTTCGCGTACACAAGGGCGGTGGTTGCAGACACCAGCAACAAAGTCATGCCCACAAACATGTGTCCTTTCATGCTCTCCCCCACAAAATCGGCCGATCCTCCGTTGATTTCGCATTCAAGCAGAGATCAACGAACCAACCGCGCTGCAAACTGCTGCCCAAAAGACGTGTGCCTGACCGCACCTGCCGCGACCTGTGGACCCAGAAGCGAGGCCTCAGTCCGGTGGCCCGATGCCAATCTTGTCGTTCACAGCTTCGCGAATCCGCTGCTTGCAGCCACGATATCGTTCAG
>Ga0070731_10005315_pt1 | contig 10681 bp, 11 predicted proteins | sample Coa_R1_2_FD_66448 | JGI IMG/M metagenome (GOLD analysis project Ga0070731, IMG submission 66448) | Surface soil microbial communities from Centralia Pennsylvania, which are recovering from an underground coalmine fire - Coalmine... | ecosystem: Environmental > Terrestrial > Soil > Unclassified ... | reverse complement strand
CGCCCGCCGTCAGGATGCCTTCGGACACCTTGCGTGGATTGCGCGCCATCACTTCGCAATGTTCCGGCGCCAGCCGGTTCGCCAGCGCCACCCCGTCGTTGAGCGACTTCACCTGAATCAGCCAGCCGTTGTTTTGCAACGCGCGCCGAACGAAATCACGCCGTGCCAGTTTCGGCAATTGTTTCACGATTTCCTTTTCAACGGCTTGCAACGCATTCGCGGATGTGGTGACCAGCCAGACCCGCTCGTGACCGGAGCCATGTTCGGCCTGCGCGAGCAGGTCGGCGGCAATGAATTTTGGGTTGGCCGTGTCGTCTGCCAGCACGAGCACCTCACTGGGCCCGGGCAACAAATCAATGGCCACGTGGCCGACCAGCAGGCGTTTGGCCGTGACCACGTAGGCGTTGCCGGGACCGAAAATCTTCTGCACCCGGCAAATCGTCTCCGTGCCGTACGCCAGCGCCGCCATCGCCTGTGCCCCGCCGACCCGGTAAATCTCCGTCGCGCCCGCCGACCGCGCTGCAAACAACAAGGCGGGGTTGATTGAGCCGTCCCTGCCGCACGGCGTGCAGACAACAATTTCGCGACAGCCCGCGACCTTCGCCAGGGTGATGGTCATCAAGGCCGTCGAGACCAGCGGCGCGGTGCCGCCGGGGATGTAAATGCCCACGCGCTGAAACGGGTCGAATTTTTCGCCGACACTTGCGCCATGAGAATTCCTGGTCTGCCAGTTTCGACGCAGCGATTTTCTGGCAAATGCAGCGATGTTGTTTTCCGCCTCGGCGACCGCGGCGCGCAATGGTTCATCGGCCTTGAGGGAGGCAGCCATAAGTTCGGCCCGGGTCACGGCGAGCTGTCCGGCCACCAGCTTCGCGCCGTCAAATTTTTCGGTGAATTCCAGCAGCGCGGCGTCGCCCCGCACGTAAACATCATGCAGAATGGCGCGCGTACGCTGTTCGATATCGGGGTCGAACAGGCTGGAAGCGGCCGTCAGTTCGCGGAATTTTGCGGCGAAATTCGCGTCGGTGTGGCGAATCACATTCATACCGCAGCAAGCTAGGGCAAAACGGCGGAAGAAGGAAGCAGATTGAACAAACCTAGGTAAAGTGTTTGAGGTCCGTCCTTTTGTTCAAAAAAATATTCGCCGGCGGAGCAAGAAATTGTTTTTCTGGGGACAGAATTATTGTAGTCTGTCGCTTGCATGGCACGTAATCCCATCATTGCCGCGCTCGATGTGCCGACGGCCGAAGCCGCCCTGGAGCTGGCCCAAAAAATCGCCCCGGTGGTCGGCGGCTTCAAAATCGGCAGCGAATTGTTCACTGCCGCGGGACCGGACATTGTGCGCCGGATTCGCATGACGGGCGCGGCGGTGTTTCTGGATTTAAAATTTCATGACATCCCGAACACGGTCGCTGCCGCCGTTGCTTCCGCCGTACGGCTCGACGTGCAGATGCTCACCGTGCATGCCAGTGGCGGGGCGGACATGCTCAAGGCCGCCGAGCAGGCGGCCCAGGAAACCGCCTGGGAACTGGGTCATGCGCCGCCGCTCGTGTTGGGTGTGACCGTGCTCACCAGCCTGGACAGCCAGGCGCTGAGCCAGATCGGCTTCGATCCGAATGTCAGCCGGCAGGTGCGCCGCCTGGCCAACATGGCCACCCAGGGTGGTCTGCGCGGATTGGTTTGTTCGCCGCTGGAAGTGGCCGAACTCCGGCAAATGCTGACCGCGGGCGTCCAGCTCGTCACCCCCGGCGTCCGTCCCGAGATGCATCCCGCCGATGACCAAAAACGCACGCTGACGCCCCGGGAAGCCATTGCCGCCGGAGCCAACTGGCTGGTCATTGGCCGGCCGATTTATGCCGCGCCGGACCCGCGCATCGCCGCGGAGAAAATTTTGGAGTCCTTGACCCAAGTCCGCCATCTGGTCTGACTCCAACTTCGAAGGGGGAGACAGGCGGGATGCCTTTCCAACCGGGACACACGTCACCCGACAAATTTCTTTGCTGCAATGCTGGCGTTGTGGCCGCCGAAACCGAACGAGTTGTTGATGGCAGCATTGATTTTCATCTCGCGTGCGGTGTTGGGCACGTAATCCAGATCGCATTCGGGGTCGGGCACCTGGTAATTGATGGTCGGCGGGGCGATGCCGTGCTTGATGGCCAACGCGCAGGCGGTCATTTCCACCGCGCCGGCCGCGCCGAGCATGTGACCCGTCGCGCCTTTGGTGGAACTGACCGCGATTTTTTTTGCGCGGTCGCCAAAGACGGTTTTGATGGCCTGAGTTTCACAAAGGTCGCCCTGCGGCGTGGAGGTGCCGTGGGCATTGATATAGGAAACGTCCTCGAGGTTCAGGCCGCCATTGTTCAAGGCCATCTGCATGCAACGCACCGCGCCTTCGCCATCGGGCGCCGGAGAGGTCAGATGATAGGCATCGGCGGTGTTGCCGTACCCGACGATCTCACAATAAATTTTCGCGCCGCGCTTCCGGGCGTGCTCCAGTTCCTCCAGGGCGATCACGCCGGCGCCTTCGCCCATGATGAAACCGTCGCGTTCCCTGTCGAACGGACGTGAGGCGCGCTGGGGATCGCCGTTGCGCCGGCTCATGGCTTTCATGGCGCAAAAGCCGCCAATGCCGATGGGCACCACCGCCGCCTCCGCGCCGCCGGCGAACATCACCTGGGCGTCGCCCATCTTGATGGCGCGCCAGGCCTCGCCGATGGCGTGATTGGCGGTGGCACAGGCCGAGCAGGTGGCAAAGTTGGGGCCGCGCAAATTGTAAAACATCGAAAACAATCCCGAAGCCATGTTGCTGATGAGCATCGGAATCATGAAGGGCGAAAGCCGGCCTGGGCCGCGGTCGCGCAAAATCTCGAGCTGCCCGGTGGTGGTGGACAAGCCCCCGATGCCGGAGCCAATGATGACGCCGATTTCGTCGCGGTTTTCCTTTTCCAGATCGAGGCCGGAATCGAGCAGGGCCTGATGCCCGGCGTAGACGCCAAATTGTGAATACCGGTCCGTACGCCGGATTTCCTTCGGCGATGGAAAGGCCGGTGCCGGATCAAAATTTTTCACCTCCCCGGCAATTTGCGTGTCGAACGGCGACGGGTCAAAGGACTGAATCCGGTCAATCCCGCACCGGCCGGAGACCAGATTCTTCCAGAAAACGTCGAGTTGATGCCCGATCGGCGTCACCACGCCCAGTCCGGTAATAACGACCCGACGGTCCATCCGGTTGTTTACCATAAAATTAAAGGGGGCAGTTCAAGCTGAATTCAGCCGAAACTGCCCCGAAGCCTTCAACGGCGCAACTATTTTTGCTGGTGTTCTTCGATATATTTGACGACATCGCCGACCGTCAGGAGTTTTTCCGCCTGTTCGTCCGGTACTTCGATGCCGAATTCCTCCTCCAGCGCCATGATCAACTCGACCGTATCGAGTGAATCTGCGCCAAGGTCCTCGATGAACTTGGCCTCCGGCGTAACCTGGTCCGGCTTCACGCCGAGTTGTTCCACAATGATGTCCCTTACGCGTTGGTCTATAGGTTTGTCAGCCATAAATTAATTTTGACCTGTCTCTATGCCATGAACGGCAAAATCGTCAAGCCTGAATCAAATGTTTTAATCAGGGGCGGAGGGTCGAGGGTGGAGCGCCAAATGTCAACCCTCAAGTATGGCCGCGTTCATCCCTCAACCCTCAACTCATTTACATCACCATGCCGCCGTCCACCGCCAATACCTGGCCCGTGATGTAACGGGCCGCCGGACTGGCGAGAAATACCGCCGCGCCCGCAATGTCGTCGGGCTGGCCGAAACTGCCGAGCGGAATTTGCCCGAGTATCTCGGCGCGCAATTCCTCCTTCAACCCCGCCGTCATGTCCGTTTCGATGAAGCCCGGGGCCAGCACGTTGGCCGTGATGCCGCGCGACGCCAGCTCGCGCGCCACCGACTTGGTAAAACCGATCAGACCGGCCTTGCTCGCCGCGTAATTGCTTTGACCCGCGTTGCCAATAAGGCCGATGACGGAGGCCACGTTGATGATCCGCCCCGCACGCTGCTTGATCAAGGCGCGGCTGAACGCCTTGGTGAACAGAAACGCGCCTTTCAAATTTGTGTCCAGCACCGCGTCCCACTCCGCCTCGCTCATGCGCATGAGCAGGTTATCGCGCGTAACCCCGGCGTTGTTGACCAGAATGTCCACCCGGCCGCACCCGGCCAGAATTTTCTCCGCCGCGGCGTTGACCGCATTCGCGTCCGCCACGTCCACGGCCTGCGCCCAGGCTTTGCGGCCCAGCGCGCGGATTTCCGCGGCCACCTTGTCGGAATTTTCCTGCGTGCGCGACACGCAAACCACGTCCGCGCCTTCGGCGGCGAATTTCAACGCGATGGCGCGGCCGATCCCCCGGCCGGCGCCGGTGACGACCGCGATTTGATTGGTGAGCTGGCTCATAGGTTCAAATTTTCCAAGCCACAGATGAAACACAGATCGAACACAGATTCAAAGATTTTATCTGTGTTTAATCTGTGAAAATCTGTGGCTAAATTGAAAGTGCTTTCACCGTCGCTTCCAGACTAGCTGCGTCCGAGACATTAAATAAATGCGCGGATTTATCAATCCGCTTCATAAACCCGCTCAACGCCGTGCCCGGCCCGAGTTCGATGAATCGCGTGAAACCCTGCGCGAGCAGATGGCGCATGGACTTTTCCCATAAGACCGAGGACGTGACCTGCTCGACCAGCCGCGCACGGATTTCGTCCGGCGCACCGTGCGGCTGCGCGGTGACATTGGAAATCACCGGCACGACCGGCACCGAAATATTGATTTTCGCCAGTTCAGCCAGCAATTTCGATCGGGCGCCGGCCATGAGCGGCGAATGATACGCGCCGGCAACCGGCAACGCGATGGCGCGTTTCGCGCCTTTGGCCTTGGCCAGTTCGACCGCTTTGGTGATTTTGTCCGATTCACCGGAAATCACGAGCTGACCCGGGCAATTCAGATTCGCCAGAACGACGCCCGCCTCGGCGCAGACCTGCCGCGTCGGTGCCTCGTCCAGACCGATAACCGCTGCCATGCCGCCGCGCGTGGCGTCACAGGCTTCCTGCATGAAACGCCCGCGCTGGCGCACCACCCGCAGACCGTCCTCAAAATTCATCGCCCCCGCCGCCGCCAGCGCCGTGAATTCACCCAGCGACAAACCGGCGGTCGCTTCAAATCCCAACGACGGCAGGTGTTCCTTGAGCAGTTCAAACGCAATCCAGCTCGCGAGAAAAATGCCGGGCTGCGCATTTTCTGTCTTGGTCAGCTCCGATTCCGGGCCGTTGAAACAGATCGAAGCGAGGTCATAGCCAAGCGCGGTGTTGGCGCGGTCGAACCAGGTTTTGGCAGACGCAAATTTTTCGGCCAGGTCTTTCCCCATGCCGACAACCTGTGCGCCTTGTCCGGCAAACAACAGTGCGGTTTTGCTCATAGAGGTCCGGAAACTAAACACGAATTCGTGCCACAGCGAAAGGAGAGATTTTATTGATGGCGCTGATACGTCCCCGTGAGCTGCCCGGCGGCAAGAATGTGTCCGTCCATCGCCCGGAGCAATTGCCTTTTCGTCGCCCCGGCGCTCAAATCCAGCGTCCGGTCCAGCGCATAAATTTTGAAAACGTAGCGGTGCGGCTTGCCGGATGGCGGACAAGGTCCGCTGTAACCGGTCTGGCCGAAATCATTGAAACCCTGTCTTGCACCATCAGGAAGTTGCGGCAGCGGGGGCACGTTTTCCGCGAGCGCCGTTGCGGTGGGCGGCAGGTTGTAAATCACCCAATGCACCCACGTGCCGCCCGGCGCATCGGGATCATCGGCAATGAGCGCAAAGCTTTTCACATCGACGGGCACGTTGGTCCATGTCAACGGCGGCGAGAGGTTCGGACCGGCACAGGTGTATTGGTCGGGAATCGGCCGGCCGTCGGCGAACCCAGAGCTGGCGATTTGAATCTTGAGGGCCGGCTCCCGGGCGGTCCCGGCGTGGTCCGCACAACCGGTAGTGACCAGGCAGCTGAACCAGGTCGCGGCAAACCAGAAACCGGCCCGCATGTTCATACCCCAATTTAGGCGCGCACGCGCTCCTTGTTCAAGCACGTCGTTTCAGCTTAAACTGGCGGGGTGACGGTCCTCGAAGCGATTCAGAAGAGCACGGAGTTTCTGGCCAAAAAGGGTGTCGAATCCCCGCGTCTGCAAATCGAACTCCTGCTCGCGCATCTGCTTAAAATGCCGCGCATGAAATTGTATTTGAGCTTTGAACGCGCACTCACGCCGGCGGAAACCGACGCGCTGCGCGAACTCGTCAAACGCCGCGGCCAACGCGAACCGCTTCAACACATCACCGGTTCGATTTCGTTTTGCGGGCTGGAAATGACCGTGAACCGTCAGGCGTTGGTGCCGCGCCCGGAAACGGAGTTGCTGGCGGAAGCCGGTTGGAAGTTTCTTTCAACCCTCAACCCTCAACCTTCAACCGTTTTGGATTTTGGCACCGGCACCGGCTGCATCGCCATCACCCTGGCCGTGAAATGTCCGCAGGCCATCATCACGGCCACGGATGTCTCGGCGGAAGCCCTGGCGCGGGCGACAGAAAATGCGGCGCGACACAATGTCGCCACCCGGATTGAATTTTTACAGGGTGACGGCTTTGCCGCATTTTCCGCCGGTGCGTCATTCGACTTGATTATCAGCAATCCCCCTTACATTCCGTCCGCCGAAATTGCCACGCTCCAGCCCGAAGTCCGCGATTTTGACCCACGCGCGGCGCTGGACGGCGGCGTGGACGGCCTGGATTTCTACCGGCGGCTGGCGAAGGAAGCAAAATCCTTTTTGAAACCGGATGGCAAAATCATGTTGGAATTCGGCGACGGCCAGGACGGGACCATCCGGAAAATATTTGAAGCTGAAAAGTGGATTGTCGAAGCCGTGAAGGAAGACTACTCTCACCGGGCCAGAATCTTGATTGCACGAAAATAAAACCCGGCCGGGTCGGCGCGCTGCGCCGACCGGACGCCGCAGCGCGGCGTCCCGACCTGGTACGGATTTCAACATGGAAAGTTTTTTGATCAAAGGCGGCGTGCCGTTGCATGGGGAAATAACCATCAGCGGCAGCAAGAACGCCGCCCTGCCCATCATGGCGGCCACGTTGCTGACCGGCGAACCGTGCGTCATCCGGCGCGTGCCGGATTTGAGCGACACGCGCTTCATGGCACGGATCCTCGAATCGCTTGGCGCCGAAGCGAAGCTCGCGGGCGGCACGCTGACCGTTCGCGCGCGGAAAATTCGCGGCTACGCGGATTACGAACTCGTCCGCAAAATGCGCGGTTCGATCTGCATCATGGGGCCGTTGCTGGGGCGATTGAAAAAGGCGCGGGTATCGCTGCCCGGCGGCTGCATCATCGGCGCGCGGCCCATCAACCTGCATTTGAAGGGGTTTGAAGCCCTCGGTGCGAAGGTTGAAATTGAAGGCGGTTATATTGATGCCGCCGCCAGGCAACTGGCCGGTGCCTCGGTCTTCCTCGGCGGACGCGCCGGGTCGACGGTGCTGGGCACGGCCAACGTGATGATGGCGGCAACGCTGGCCGAAGGCGTGACGGTGATTGAAAGTGCGGCGTGCGAACCGGAGGTGGTGGACCTGGCAAACTTTCTGAAGGCCATGGGCGCAAAAATTTCCGGTGCCGGCAGCCCGACCATCACCATCATCGGCGTTCCGAAACTGCACGGCGCGGAACACGAAGTCATTCCCGACCGGATCGAGGCGGCGACCTTTGCCATCGCCGCCGCCGCGACGGATGGGGAAGTGATGCTCCGGGGCGCGCGGGCGGATCATTTGCGCGCGGTGCTGGACAAATTGAACGAGGCGGGAGTTTTGATTCAGGTGCGCGGCGGAAATTTGAGGGTCCGGCGCGGCAAAAAATTGAACGCGGTGGATGTAACCACCCTGCCGTACTCCGGTTTTCCGACCGACGTGCAGGCGCAGATGATGTCGCTGCTGGCGCTGGCACCGGGCATCAGCATTATTACGGAACGGATTTTTGAATCGCGTTTCATGCATGTCAGCGAACTGGCGCGGCTCGGCGCGGACATTGAAATCGAAGGGCCGAGTGCCATTGTGAAGGGTGGCCGGCCTTTAAGCGGAGCGCCGGTGATGGCCAGCGATTTGCGCGCGTCCGCAGCGCTGGTGATTGCGGGATTGGCAGCCGGGGGCACAACGCAGGTGAACCGCATTTACCATCTGGACCGCGGCTATGAAGGCATGGACGTAAAACTGCGCCGGCTCGGCGCGCGGATTCAGCGCGTCCAGGAAAAGTGAGCTGAAAGGCAGGAACGTCCGTCCGGTGCACCCGCGGTTGCGAACGCGAGCCGTGCGGCGTTCCCGCCGGTTCAGCTTCCCCACAAAACAGAAGGACGCCCCAGACAGCCGTGGGTGAGGGCGCAATCCCGCACTGCGGAATGCCCGCGCCCACGGCTGCCCGTACGTCCATCTGCTGCTTCAAGCTGGCACGACGATTTCATGCGTCGAGCAGTTGGCGGCTGGTCGCATAGATACGCGCCTGCCGCTCGGTCTGGCGCACGGCCGCCGTGGCCTTTTCCTCGAACAACGCCGGAAATACCAGCAACGGGTAAAGGGTCACCCAGGCCAGTGCCGCCGCTTCGTTGGCCGCACGCCGCAGGGGAGTGTTCAACTCCGGTTTGGTCAGCCCGGCCAATTGCAGCGTGAGCAACTGGTTTTTGAGCCGTTCAAACTCGCTTTCGTGCGTGGCCCGGAACGGTGCCGGCGGTCCGGCCCGTAATTCGAACCGTGTTTCGGGGGCGAATCGGGTCGCCACTCGTGTTTGATTTTTGTTCATGTTGTGCCTTTCTTATGGTTTTGATCCAGCAAACAGAAAACCCGCGATTGACTGGCAATCGCGGGTTTCTCGAAAACTGTTGCTGCTCTTACCGTTTACTTCCCACGACGCCAAAACCAAAGCAATTACGCTGCCAAATGGACATGCGTCCGTCGGCGAGCGTATGCTTCAGAATTGAAACCAACGTGGTTTTCATATTCAACGGCGGAAAGAAACACCATTTCGGGAGGTTTGTCAAAGAATTTTTCGCCGGAGCCCCGCTTTCTCGAAGCTTGTCGAACGGCCGGGCAGTGCTAGATTAATCTCAGCATGAGCGAACAACTCCGCATGGTCACCTGCAACTGGTGTGAGACGAAAGTGTTCATCCCGGGCGACCTGCCGCCCCTCGGCACGGTACCCTGCAGCAAGTGCGGACACCCGATCATGATGCCGTTGCAGTTGCGGCAGTTTGAGTTGCGCGGCGTCATCGGTTCCGGCGGCATGGGCAACGTGTATCGCGCCTGGGACACGACACTGGAACGCATGGTGGCGGTGAAATTGATGAAAAAGGAGCTGCTCGCAGATCCCAAAGCGCTGGAAAGTTTCTACCGGGAGGCCCGCGCCTGCGCCCGGCTCAATCATACGAACATCGTTCACATCTATACGTTTGATGAGGTGGAAGGGCAGAGTTATCTGGTCATGGAGCTGGCCGACCGCGGCAGCCTGGACCAGCGCATCGAAAAATTGCGGGCCCTGCCGGAACTGGACGTGCTCGACATCGGCATCAAAATCACCTCCGCACTCGACATGGCACTCAAACACGATCTGCTCCACCGCGACATCAAGCCCGGCAATATTTTGTTCAACGCCGATCACGAGCCCAAACTGGTGGACTTCGGTCTGGCGCAGAAAACCGACGCGGAACAGGAGTCAGATGACGTCACCTGGGGCACGCCCTATTACGTCGCGCCGGAAAAAATCAAGCGTGAGCCGGAAACCTTTCTGTCCGACATGTACAGTCTGGGGGCGACCCTTTATCACGCGCTGACCGGCCAGGTCCCGTTCGACGCGCCGACGGCCGAGGAAGTCATCGTCGCCCAGGTCCAAATGCCGCTCAACCCGCCCAATCTGGTCATCCCGGAAATCACGCAGCCCACGAGCGACGCGCTCACCCGCGCGCTGGCCAAAAATCCGGCGAGCCGCTTTTTGAGTTATGATGAATTTCGCATGGCACTCGAAGCGGCGCGCAGTCAATTGCTCGTCAAGCAATACCAGGGAGTGCCGCAAAAAACCAAGAGCCTTACCAGTTGGTGGAAGCGTTAAAAAAAAAGCGGGCGTTGCCGCCCGCTGGAAACTCACAAAATCCGCACGGAAGTTCAGTGCTCGCTGGAATTTTCCGGATTTGGTTTTTCCCCGGTCTTGGCGCCAAAATGGACCGTCACGGCTTCCAGCAAACCGGCCTCAGTCTTCTTATAGGCACCGCGCACCGGTTCACCCACCACGCCGTCTGACAAGGCGGCTGGCTCGCCATTGCTGAAAATCTTCGTGTCGGCCGTAACCTGGAAGGTGCGGTTGCCAACCGTCAGCGTTTTAGCGCTCGCGTCCACGGCATTCAGTTTGCCGTGAAACGGAATGAAGCCATGTTTTTGGGGCTTGGTGGTTGTGGATTGCTCCGATGACGCCGGCGTATTCGTGTTTGCGTCCTGGGCCGAAGCCAACATCGGCAGGGCCATCAGAGCGGTGGCCAACAGACTGAGGAGGGTGAATTTGGAGCTGTTTATTTTCATAGGTAATAAGTTTAGGTTGTTTGTTTACATCTATGAAGCAGCCCGGAG
>Ga0070731_10005314_pt1 | contig 10682 bp, 6 predicted proteins | sample Coa_R1_2_FD_66448 | JGI IMG/M metagenome (GOLD analysis project Ga0070731, IMG submission 66448) | Surface soil microbial communities from Centralia Pennsylvania, which are recovering from an underground coalmine fire - Coalmine... | ecosystem: Environmental > Terrestrial > Soil > Unclassified ... | reverse complement strand
TGTTGTGCGTAGGCGAGTCGTGGCCGTGGGGCGGAGTGACCGCGGAAGTGATTTCACGCGTCGCCTGCGAAGGATTCGGTTTGCTCGACGCTCCACCGCAGCGGCTGAATGCGAAAGACACGCCCGTGCCGTATCATCCCAATTTGTGGGCGGCGCACCGGCCGACGGCGCGGAGCATTGCGGCCGCAGCCAGGAATGTGTTAAGAAAGTGATCTAAGAATGCCTGCAATTCCAATCATCATGCCGCAGTTGGGTGAATCGATTGCGGAAGCGAGTATCATTTCATTCCTCGTCAAACCGGGTGAATCCGTCGCGGCGGACCAGGACATCATCGAAGTCGAGACCAACAAAGCGACGCTGAACCTCGCGGCGCCCTGCCGGGGCAAAATCGAAAAGTTTGTTGCCAGGCTGAGTGAAAGTTACGCGGTCGGCGCAGTGCTCGGTTATCTGGAGGCCAGCGCGGAAGACGCGGCGCGGCTGGGATTGGATTCCCCGGCACCGGAAGCGAATGGAAATGACACGCCAGCGCCGGCGATCGCGGATTCGACGGCTGGCGATGGCGGTAAAAAGAAGGTACAGCCGACGGTGCGCGGATTGCCTGTGCCGGCCAATGCGGCGGGCGCGAGTTATATGTCACCGCGGATGAAGGCGCGCATGGCGGAACTTGGTTTGCACGCGGCGGACCTGGCGGGGATCGCGGGCAGCGGCGCGGCGGGGCGCGTGACCATTCAGGATTTCGAAAAATTCATCGACAACCTGGAGAAAAATCAACTCAGCCAGGCATCGACGATGCGGGTAGCCGTGGCGGATGCGATGCGGCGGAGCTGGACGCGGCCATTGGCAACGGTGGCATTGCCCGTGCGCTTTGACCCGATGCTGGCGCATCGCAAAATCTCCAAGCCCAAACCCGGTCCTGCGTTGTACGGATTGCGGGCGCTGGCGGTGGCATTGTCCGAGAACAGCGCGCCCGCAGGCCGCCTGGTCGGCAATAAGATTGTGCATCCGCCCGCGATCGACATTGGATTCGCGGTGGAAGCAGAAGACGGAGTGCTGGTGCCCGTAATTCGTGGTGTGGAAAAGACGCCACTGAAAGATTTAGTGGACCGGTATAACCAACTGGTGGAACTGGCGCGGGAGCGCAAGCTTCCGGCCGAAGCCACCGGGGGTTCGATTGCCACGGTAACGAACTTCGGAACATTCGGCCTGACCTGGGCCACTCCGATTCCGTTGCCGGAACAAACGCTTGTGCTCGGAATGGGCGCAGCCCGGCGCGCGCCGCATTGGGACGTGGCGCAAGGCGCGTTTGTCCCCGTTATGGAAGCGAACCTGACCTTGAGTTTTGATCACCGTGTGTTGGATGGCGGCGCGGCGGGGCGATTGCTGGCGCGGGTTGCGGCGCTGTTACAGGCACCGGAGAAGTTGTGATGGTCTTTGGCATTTTGGGGTAAAGACCCCATTTGTGCTTTTCAGATGTCGTCAGTAGGTTGCGTCGGTTCCTTGTAATGGTGGTTAGTTAGGTTCAGGCGGCCCTGAGTGGGGCCGCCTTTTTGATATACGCGTAACAAGAGGAGGAAAACGAAACGCAAGCCAAGCCACCAGGCCTGCATAGGCGAAAGATATAAATAGCTATCTATAAACGACTTCAACTGACACACCTTAGCAACTCGGAAGATTTGGACAGATCTAAAGGTAATCTCTGGGGTATTCGCCCCATACTCCACGGCACAGCGGAAGCGTAAAAGTATCCTCGCCAACAGATTCTCAACCGCCATCCAAGGGGGGCGGTTCTTTTTTGTACGGGAAGTCACTTAAAGGCAAAATTCTAAAGGACGAAGTAAAAAATCCACAGGGTTCAGGGAAAAACAAGTTGCCAAACGAGCTGTCAATGGCCGCGGCGCATGGGTGCGTACTTGATGGTGGCGATGTCAGTGCCGCCGTTGGTTCCGGTCGAAAATCCCGTGACAAACACACTGCCGTTCACGGCCACCGCAATCGCGATGGGGGCATCGGTGTCGTTTACCGGGCCATTGTAGCGATTGGTGCTGATGGGAACCCCAGTGACTGAATACTCCACGGTGGCGTAATCAAAGCCCGTGCCGCTGGCCAGCGAAGATCCGGTTATAAAAACGCTGCGGTTGGCCTGGGTTGCAATGTCAGCCACTTGGTCGTCATTCGTCGCCGCGGTGTAGAAGTTCGTCCATAAGGGAATGCCGGCGTTTGAGTAGGCTACAATTCCATAAGACGGATTTGCGCCCGGAACGAGAGGCGTATCGCCGGCAACAAAGACGTCGCCTTTTGCATCAACTGCGATGGCGGTTGCGAAATCCGAGCCGTCGGCCGGCCCGTCAAGACGATTGGTCCATAATGGCTTTCCGATTGCCGAATAGGCGATGGTTGCAAAGTCGTAGCCCGTGTTATTCGCATAGGAAACACCGGTGACGAATACGTTGCCGCGTTTGTCGGTGGCAACGCCGGCGAGGTGGTCTTCCTGATTTCCCGGGCCGTTGAAGTAATTTGTCCATAGCGGAATGCCGGCGCTTGAATAGGCAACGGTGACGTAATCCAGGCCGGTGGTTGCGCCCATAGCTGTGCCGGAAAGGAGCACCGCGCCGTTTTTTCCGAAGGCAAGGAACACTCGTGGGTCAATAATGGTGTCCTGGGCGGCGGTCAAATAATTGGTCCAAATCGGCACGCCGGTGTTGGAGTATTTGATCGTCACGTATTGAAAGGATTGGTTGACTGAGAAGCCACTGACATAGACGGCACCCGTGTGGTCCACCGCGATCGCTTCGGCTTCATTATCATCATTTGTCTGGCTGCTGTAGCGATTGGTCCAAAGTGGCAGCCCGTTTTTTGAATACGCGATGGTGGCATAGTCGTAATTCGACGCCGCGCCTATGGAAATTCCGGTGACGAAGACCTTGCCGGAATGATCGAGTGCCACCGCCATTGCCTGGTCCCAGTCATGCCCCGGGCCGTCGTAATAATTCGTCCAAAGCGGCACACCCGAGGAGGAGTATTTCAGAGTCACGAAATCGGCATCCGACGGGCCGTTCGTGGAAAGGACATAACCGGTGACGATCACGTTATCTTTGTTATCCAGAACCATGTCATTGGGAGCATTGTCGCCTCTGGCCGTGGCGTGGAAGCGTTGGACCCATTGTTGCGCGAGTGGCGTGTTGGCCGCGAGGAGTTGGGCCGCAAACGGAAAATACACGCCGATAATAAAAAGAAGAAGAAAACCCCTGCTCATCGCGTTGATTAGAACATGTTGTGATTGCAAAGTCAAGGGAATTAAGGGGTTGTGTTGGAAATGCTGAAGGTTAAGCGTCGAATAAAAATTGAAAATCCTGAGAGCATAGATGCGAAAGAAGTCCTAATGACGAAGCGGGCGACGTGTGGTCGCTGTTCTACGCCGCATAACGCCTGTCATTCTCGCGCATTTATGCTGACGTCGGCGCAAATTTTCTCCGCCACTATTGAGCCGGCACGTCGTGAAATCCGGGGCTTTACATCAACGCCGGGCTGTCTATTCTCGAGCTGTGAATGTTGCCGATTTCTTTCGGAACAACCCTAATATTCTGATTTATCTCCTGATTCTTGCGGCGACGCCACTCCTGATCGCGGCGCAGGTTTGGTTTCTTGTCCGCAAAATGAGCGAGCCTGAGAAGATGCTTGTCCCGCTGCCGAATGGATTGGCGCCGGGGCGACAAATCGTGGTGGCCCAAATGCAGGAATGGTTGAATGCAATGGAAATGGAACCGGTCTTTACCCGCCGATTTGGAACAATTGAAACCATCACCTTTCAACAGAGAGGCGCCCCGCGGTTTTTCTCCATTCTCTTTCATAAGAGCACGACGTTTTCGTTCGAAACCTATTTCGATGATACAGATTGCACCTGTTTGGATACCGGGACGAGCGGAAGTGCCGGGATGTTTCCGACGCGGCCACACCAATATCAGCAGAGCTTTCCCAATGCTTCGCCGGACGTGGCCTGGCAGCGCCATTATGAAGCCGAGTTGTATCTCGTGCAAAGGTTCGGCTTGAGCTACCAACCATTGACGATGCCGTATGAAGATATTCTGCTGAAAGCGATGCGCCTGAGGATGCAACATGTGCGGTCAATTCCGTTATATCCCTTTCTCGCGGTGTATTGGTATTTCGTGTCGCGAGGGCAATTGGCGCACCGCACGATGCAGCAACAGTTTCCGCCGCAGGCCGTGGAGCAAATGCCGCAGTAAGGCGTTAACCCTTTCGTTTTTCAATTCGTATCTCTTCGCGTTAATTCTTTATCACCGGTTGCTTCTTTTTGCGGAAAGGCCCGGACGAAGAAATCCACCAGGCGCCGTGCGCCGTAGGGAGTGCGCGCGACGCCGTGGCCAGCGCCGGGCATATCCAGTAAATCAAAATCCTTGTTGGCTTTGATCAGGGCGTTCACGACCTGCATCGTGCTCGAGGGATCGACGTTCTTGTCCATCTCACCGACCATCAGGAGGAGTTTGCCCTGAAGTTTGTGGGCGTCCTCCACATTTGAACTGCGAACATAGCTGTCGTCCACGGGCCAGCCGAGCCATTGTTCGTTCCACCAGATTTTGTCCATGCGATTGTCCTGGCAGCCGGAATCGGAGACACAGGCTTTGTAGAAATCGCCGTGGTCGAGCATTCCGCGCAACGCGCTCTGGCCGCCGGCGGATGTGCCGAAAAGGCCGACGCGGTCCAGGTCCATGCATGGATATTTCGCGGCGGCAGCTTTCATCCAGGCGATGCGATCGGGAAAGCCGCTGTCCTGCATGTTTTTCCAACACATGTCGTGGAATTTCTTGGAACGATTCGAAGTGCCCATGCCATCAATCTGCACCACGATGAAGCCGTGCTCCCGCAAGGCCTGATTGCGGTAGGTCGCGGCGAATTGCTTCGGCACGAACGAGTCCTGCGGCCCGGCGTAAATGTCTTCGAGGACCGGATATTTTTTGTTCGGATCAAAATCTTTCGGCCAGAAAATCACGCCGTAGATATCGGTCTCGCCATCACGACCTTTGGCGACAAAACGTTCCGGCGCGCGCCAACCGCTCGCGGAGACTTCGCCGGCGTCTGTTTCCTCCAACTTGCAGACGAGTTTTCCATCGTCGGTGCGGCGGAGTTCGTTCACCGGCGGCAAATCCACGCGCGACCAGGTGTCGATGACAAATCGGTTGTCCGGCGAAAGCTGCACGGTGTGCGTGCCGTCGCCTTCAGTGAATACGGTCAGGCCGGAGCCATCAAAATTAACGCGGCAATTGTAAATGTAATATGGATCCTCGCCCGGCACCACACCGCCGGCGCGGAACCATATCTGGCGCTTTTCATTGTCCACGCGGTCCACGTTGCGCACGACCCATTCGCCTTTGGTGATCTGATTTTTCACGGTGCCGGTTTTGGCATCGTACAGATAAAGATGGTTCCAACCGTCGCGCTCGGACATCCAGATGATTTCGCCGGTGTCATCGAGATAATCGGCGTAATATTTCGAGGAGTAACAAATGAAAGTCTTGCTCTCTTCATCCACGATGGGTTTGACCGCGCCGGTTTTTGAATCGACGGCAAGAATGCGCATGACCTGGTGTCCACGCTGGTTGAACACAAACGTGAAGCGAGCGGAATCCCGATCCCACCGCACGTCATCGATAGACCATGGATTCGCGAAGAGCGAATCGTCGACGGGAATTTCCTTTTTGTTTTCCACGTCGAACAAATGCGGCTTGGCGTAGGGCACGTCATCGCCGGCCTTCAGGTAAGGATAGGATGTGAGTTTGGGTTGGAGCTGGTCTTTGGGCGAGGACTCGACTTCATAGACGCGGCGGTTTGTGCCGGTTTTAAAGCGCATGGCGACGAAGTGTCGCGAGTCGAGTGACCAATGGACTTCCGGCGCCTGTTGCTCGGGGTCGCTGGTGTCAAACTCCATGTCGACACTGCGGGCGAACTCTGCGTTGCGGGCGTAGCTGCTGTTGGTGGTGCCGTCTCGCGTAAGCTGCACTTCGGTGTCGTCGTTGGTGCCGCGCAGGAAGAGATTATTATCATGCACGAGAACCTCCCAGCGCCGATCGGGTGAGCGGGACGTGCGCGCGTTGTTGCGGCCCAATTGACGGCGCGGGGCGGAATCCAGTTTATTGGTTTGGTCGATGATGGCGACGCCGGGATCTCTTGCGCCGTAGAAAACGGCGAGGGCATCGCCGTTATGCGCGGTGACGAGCCAGGTGTGGCCGACGAAGGTGTGCTGCTCGCGGTCTTCGGTGGGCTTGAGGGTGCCGTAGGGCTGGTGCTCGCCATCTTCATCCACCCAGAACAGGTCCACATCCTGGGCGAGGTGGTTGACGAAGTGAATAGCGGTTTCATCAGTAGAGCTGCGCGATGGGCGAATGAACCGGGCGGCGCGGAGGTGATTGCCGTCTTCGGAATTTTTTGAGGGTGCGATCGATGCCAGGTAAGTTTCGAGATTCACAGCCCAGTTCGAACTGGCGCCGAACATGGTGAGTGTTTTGCCGTCAGGCGAGAATTCGATGGAATCGAACGGCGGCTTTTTAGGGTCGACAGACTGGCCAGTGAGGTCTGTCAGTGCCTTCGCCAAGCGGGCTGCGTCAAAGGCTGGCTGGCGTGTGCCGGCTTTGGCGTCCACGAGCACGAATTCCTTTTCGCCGTGGGGTAATTGAAGGCGGTACCAGAACCGGTCGGTCTCGCCGCCGGCAAGGGCGAACCAGTGAGGATCGATTTTGTCGCGATAAATGCGCGGCGGCGTGTTGGTTGCTGCGGAAGCGGCGAACAAGGTTTCGAAGCTGAACCAGATGGCGAATAGAAATTGTTTCATAACGGGCTGCTGGAGCTATGGATAGCAAAAATGGTTGGGCCTGTAACCACTAATGGATGCGAATTTTGCACATGCCGTCTTGACGAACCCTGGTAATTGGGATGAAATGGCGCCCAATCAGACTGCAATCCTTTTAAGGAAGTTGCCCATGAAAACGCCACGGACAAGCCTTGTCATTTCGACGCCTGTCGGCAGAAGTCTTTGCCGGTATATTCTTGTGTTCTTGTCATGTGCAGGGATCGAGGCCACCACACTGGCAGCTCCGTTACAGTTGCTTTCCGCCCGCAATCCTCTCCAGCCATTCCCGGCTGACGGGGACGGTAATTCCGTCACGCCGGTGATCACTTCAGACGGTCGGTTTGTTTTATTTTCCAGTTCCGCCAACGACCTCGTGCCGGGCGATAACAACCAGCTCGGGCTGGACCTTTTTCTCCGCGATCGCTGGAGCAATTCCACCATTCTCGTGAGCACTAACTTCGCGGGGCTCGGCGGCGGAAACGGCAATTCCATCAACGGTTCGATTTCGACCAACGGACAGTTTGTCGTATTCCAGAGTGATGCCAGCGACCTGCTGCCCGGTGACACCAATGGTGCGAGCGACATTTTCCTGCGCGATTTGCAGGCCGGCACCGCCGAGTTGATCAGCGTGGCCCTGGACGGCGGTTGGGGCAACGATCCTTCAACGGACCCGGCGATCACACCAGATGGACGGTATGTGGCCTTTATCAGCGAGGCCTCCAACCTGGTGCCCGGTGATACAAACGGAATCGCGGATATCTTCGTGCGCGATACGGTGGCAGGAACCACGACACTCGTGAGCGTGGGCGCGCGAGCATTTTCGACGTCTGTTTATGTGGACACCATCATGGGAGCGCCGGTGATCACACCAGATGGACGATACGTGGCGTTTTCGAGCTCCGCAACCAACCTTGTTCCCGGTCAAAGGAGCATGACTGGTGACGTTTATCTCCGCGATGTCGTGGGAGGTACAACCACTTGGGTAAGTTCCAATGCGCCGGCAATAGCGTCGACTAATAATATCAAAGTCACGCCGTCAAGCCATCCGGTCCTGAGCAGCGACGGCCGATTTGTTACCTTCAAGTGCGGAGGGACCAACGGCGCTGGTGCGGCATTGATTTTGCAATATGACACAACGACCAGCAACACGACCATTATCGCAACGAATGGATTTCCGGCGTGGAACTATAATGATGACCTCTATGGACCGGAAGCGACACCGGACGGGAGATTCATCGTGTATTGCGCCGTTGTGACGAACAGCAGTGGGTTGCACCAGGGCATTCACTTGTGGGATACGCAATTGGCGGCGGACACGCTCATAAGCCAGGACATGAACGGCAATCCTGTGACCAATGCGAACGTGCGCGCGCCGATGATCAGCCCGGACGGCCGCTTTGTAACGTTCCTGAGCAACGCGACCAACCTCGTGGCAAACGTGGTTTCCAACGGTTACCATGCTTACCTCCGCGACACGGTCGCAGGTACGACGAAATTAGTCGACGCGGACACAAACGGCGTTGGCTCGGTCGACATCAATGGCACTGTGCTCAGCATGAGTTCAAATGCTCAATTCGTTGCATTCAGCAGTCCGGATGGAAGTCTGGTTGCAGGCGATAATAACCACTTTCTCGACGCGTTTGTGCGGGACGCCGTGGACGGAACCAACGAACTGATTTCACGGCGAAACGCCAGCATCGTGCCCGGCACGGGAAACGGAATGACGTCGATCTCCCAGCTTGCGATCAGTTCGGATGGGAGATGGATTGCCTTCACGAGCGGGGCGTCCGATCTGGTAACGAACGATTTCAATGGCGACTCGGACGTTTTCCTATGGGACACAATTGGCGGAACCAACGCGCTCTTGAGCGTGGGATTGGATGGGAATACGGGTTCGGGCGGCTATTCGGCGTGGCCGGCGATCAGCGCGGACGGGAGATTCATCGCGTTCCAGAGCGCGGCAACAAACCTGGTGGCGAACGATATCAATGGCGCGAGCGATATTTTCCTGCGTGATATGCAAAGCGGGACGACCACTCTGGTAACGGTCAGCTCGAACGGTGTGTCCTCCGCCAACAACGATTCTTTCTCGCCGAGCATCAGCCGGGATGGCCGCTATCTGGCATTTTTGAGCAAGGCCACAGATCTGACCGGGACCGCCGGCACTGTCTGGCATGATATGCAGTCAGGAACAAACGTGACGCTGCCCGCAAGCACCGCAGGCGCGTTGCCTCCTTCGATGACCCCGGACGGGCAATACGTAGCTTATTCCAGATCGACAACCGCGCTGAGTGTCTGGAATGGCGTGATTTCATCGAATGTCGCCGCGGTCTCACCGCCAGCCACCTTCACTTCAATGGGGATCAGCCCGGGTGGGAATCGGCTGATCTACACGACGGCATCGGGTACAACCGGAACGACAGTTGTGCTGGATTTGATCCTGAACTCGAACATTTTCAGCGCGAATACGGGTATCCAATCTGTCGGACCGGCGCAGTGGAGCGCCGACGGGCGGTTCGTGGTTTTCACGAGCGCCACAAGTCTGAATCCGGCCGACAATAACGCGACGAACGACGTATATCTGCTCGATGTGACAAATGGCACCCTTCGCGTCATCAGCATGAATCAATCGGGCACAGCCACTGGGAACGGACCATCCGACCAGCCGGCAATCAGTGGCGACGGTCGTTTTATAATTTATCGCACACTTGCCACCGACATTGTACCAGGCATCGCGAGCGCACCCAACGTTGTTGAATACGACCGGTTGACCGGCTCGAACCTTCTTCTAAGCGCAGGGCAAACAGCATCGAGCTGGACTGCATGGGTGACGAAACCGGCTGTGAACACCAACGGTTCGACGATTGCGTTTCAGAGCTGGTCACCAGGGCTCGCCTCACAGGATTTGAATGATGTTGCGGATGTCTTTGCGCTGGAGCTGCAGCCGGCGTTTGTCGATCCCACCAACTTCATGCAGGCGTTTGAGGTGCAGATGGCTCCTTCGATTACGAACGGAAACGAAATGCTGACAATGACGTGGCAGGCAATCGCAGGACCAAGCTATCAAATCCAGGTCGCGACGAATCTGGGCAACCCTCAATGGGTTCCAACTCCTGGGAACAACTCGATTGTTGGCGGTCAGGGTTATTTCAATGTGTCCCCAACGCAGCCAAGCGCATTCTATCGGGTGGTCCTGATACCTTGAGTTGCCGTTGCCAACCGGTTCACCACCACCAATACGGTCCTGGAGTACCGGGGCTATTGCGCACAACCATTAGCGAAAAGCGACGCCACTCGACGTGCCCGTCGAGCATGGCCAGGTTGCCGCCGGCGGGAAGCGCGCCGTCCAGGTGGCAGGTACGGTGAGGTTTACTGTACCCTCCGGAGATCTGAGTAAAGTTATCGGCCGCTGTAGGCGGCAGGATATTCCCTGCCGAGATAGTCGAATCTGCGAACAGTACCCGTTGCGATGCGAGCGGTGCCGGTAGCGTCTGGATTGGAGGCACCGTGATGCGCTGAGGGGTCAGGGTTGTGTTAAAGTTAGTCGGAATCAGAGTCCCGCTCCCGGAGAACGTCTGAACGTAGCCGATGACATGATACGAGGAGGGTGCAAAGACCCAAAGATTGCTGTTGTCCACGGAAGTCATTCCCGATGCCGGACAATAAAGAGTTTGAACCGGCATGTAATTCGTGAACGTGTTCCCGACGCTCCAGACCATGTCCCACGGAAAGCTGCTGGCGCCCGCGCCCGGTGGCAGTTTGTCTCCGTTGTCGTTCGCAATGATCGCCGTTGTGAGCGCCAATCGACGAAGGTGTTCGGCAC
>Ga0070731_10005313_pt1 | contig 10684 bp, 10 predicted proteins | sample Coa_R1_2_FD_66448 | JGI IMG/M metagenome (GOLD analysis project Ga0070731, IMG submission 66448) | Surface soil microbial communities from Centralia Pennsylvania, which are recovering from an underground coalmine fire - Coalmine... | ecosystem: Environmental > Terrestrial > Soil > Unclassified ... | reverse complement strand
CGAAGAGCTTTCGCGACTGGTGGCGCGCAGAGCGCCGATGAGCGACCCACGGGCCGAGATTCTCGATCGGGTCGCGCAGGCTCTTCGCGCTGTGCCGTCGGTTCCGCACGCCGAGCGCGCGTACAGGCGCTTCGGGACCCGCACGCCGGCGGATCGGATCGCGCTGTTCTGTGAACGGGTCGCCGAGTACCGCGCCGACGTGCGGCGAGTCGGTGAGGAAGGGACCGCAGCGGCGATCGCAGCCGTCTGTCGAGAGCGAGGCGCGCGGCGGCTCGCCGTCCCTCCGGGATCGCCGGCGGCCTGGCGGCCGGCGGAGCTCGAGCTCGTCGAGGACAACGGACTCTCGCCGCACGAGCTCGATCAGCTCGACGGCGTCCTCACCGGCTGCACGGTGGCGATCGCAGAGACCGGCACGGTCGCGCTCACCTCGGGAGCCTACGAGGGCCGGCGCGCGCTGACCCTGGTGCCCGACCTCCACATCTGCGTCGTCGACGAGAGCCAGATCGTCGAGCTCGTTCCCGAAGCGATCGCTCGACTCGGCGAGCTCGTGCGCGCCGAACACCGACCCGTCACGCTCATTTCCGGCCCCTCCGCCACCTCCGATATCGAGCTGAGCCGCGTGGAGGGGGTCCACGGCCCGCGCACGCTCGTCGTGCTCGTCACGACCTCTACGACCGGTCCGCGTCCGGACTGAAGCTCCACGACGAAACCAAGCGCCCCGCCGGCCGCAAACATGCGTCCGTCGTAGATGACAAGCCCGTCGAGCTCGTCGCCGATCTCGAGTGCGGTCGCGAGGAAGATCCGGCTACCGTCCGCGGCCGAGCGCCGCCATGTACAGCCGTTCCGCTTGCGCTCGCCGCGTCGCGGCTTTTGCGGTGTCGTCTGCGAGGACGCGCAGCAGACGGCCCTCGCGCTCGAGGTCGAACTCGTCGGGCCTGGCATCCACATCCGGCCGGACGCCGAGGAGTGCGAGCGTGGAGAGGACGCGCGCGTCGCCCATCGCGAGGAGGGCGGTCGTCGGATCCGTGCCGACGATGCGGACGTGGTCGCGTAGCAGCGGGCGGCCGCCGAGGTCGCAACGGATCGTTCCGCGGTATCGCCCCGCCCGCTCGCCGTGGCGGCCGAGGACGATCGTCTCGCGGACGACCGCTGCCGCGCGCTCGGCGAGGTCGATCTCGACGTTCGAGACGAGGTCGCAGCCGGCGGCGAGGATGACCGGCTCCGCGAGCCAGGCCAGCCGCCCGCCGTCACCGATGCGGCAATTGAACGAAACGCTCGCGTGCTCCGACGCGGGGTAGGCGAGCGTCGCGGCCGTTGCCGTCAGCTGGAGCGATGCTCCCGCTTCGACCTGCACGTCGACCTCGATTCGATCGCCGCCGAGCGGGCCGGCGCTCGTCTGCACGAGCACGACGTGCACCCAGCCGGGCCGGCCGCGAACCGCTCGCGCAGCGATCGGCACCTGGCCGCGGGTCTCGAGCTCGCCCCGCCTACCGAGGCGGAGCGCGAGCCGGCCGTCAGTGCTCGTGGCCGTGGACGTGATCGTGCTCATGTGGAGCATGCGTGTGCACGTGTCCGGCCGTGAACCGGGCCGCCTGCTCGCGCACCCAATCGGCCACCGGCGCCGCGCCGGGTTCGGTGCGCAGGGAGATGAACACGACCGGAAGGCCGTCACGGCGCGCGGCTGCGTCGTCGGCCATCCGTTCCAGGTCGGAGCCGACGAACGGCGCCAGGTCCTGCTTGTTGACCACGAGCAGATCGGAGCGGACGATCCCCGGGCCGCCCTTGCGAGGAATGTCGTCGCCGCCTGCGACGTCGATCACGAACATCTGCACGTCGGCAAGCGCCGGAGAGAAGATCGCGGTCAGGTTGTCGCCGCCGCTCTCGACGAGGACCAGATCGAGCTCGGTCTCGCGCTCGAGGTCGTCGATCGCTTCGAGGTTCGCCGTGATGTCGTCGCGGATCGCCGTGTGCGGACAGCAGCCGGTCTCCACGGCCCTGATTCGCTCCTCCGGCAGCACGCCCGTCGAGCGGAGGAATTTCGCATCCTCGCTCGTGTAGATGTCGTTCGTCACGACGCCGATTCGCAGGTCGTGGCGCAGGGACCGGCAGAGCGCCGCGATCAGCGAGCTCTTGCCGGAGCCGACGGGGCCGCCGATGCCGACGCGAAATGCACGTTCAGGAGGCAAAGAGCCTCCCTTCCCTACGAGCGTGTGCAAGCGACCGCAGCTCGTAGAGCGGGGCGAACGCCGACGGAAGCTCGCGCGGCGGCAGGTCGAGGGCGACCGCGGCGAGCGCCACCTTTTCGACCTCGTCCTCGAGCTCGGCGAGGAGCCGCGTCGTCGAGAGCACATCGACAGGCAGGAGCTTCACGGCCGCGGCGGCGACAGCCGCGGCGTCGTCGTAGAGAAAGACCCGGGCGAGCTCGAGCTCGTCGAGACCCGCGGCGCGCGCGACGACGCCGAACGCGACCGGTCGCGGCGTCGACGTGCTCGCCACCCGGTAGGCACGCGGCAGAGCGGCATCCGGCCACGTGGCGGAAGCGGTACGGAGCAATTGCGAGCCGAGCCGCTGCGAGGCCGCGCGCAGCGCCTGGCTCGGCACACGGGCCGTCGCCTCCTCGTCGAGCAGGAGCAGCGGGTCGACGGACGTCTCACGACTCGCCGCGACCGCAAGCGCGCAGTCGGCCGCGGCAACCGCATAGAGACGAGCTCGCACATACGCAGCGACGTCGTCTGCGCCCAGCCCGTCGTGACACGCGGCCTCCAGCCCGCCCGAATGCGCGTAGCCGCCGGACGGGAAGCGGCCGTCGGCGAGCAGCAGCTGCGTCAGGCCGTGCATCTAGAAGAGGAAGTACCGCTGGGTCATCGGCAGCTCGCGCGCGGGTTGCGGCGCGACGGCCTCGCCGTCGATCCACACGCGGAAGGTGTCGGGATCGACGCGAATCTCGGGGAGCGCGTCGTTCTCCGGCAGGTCGGCCTTGCCGATCGAGCGCGTGTCGCCGACTGAAACCACCGGCCGGCGGAGGCCGAGCGCGTCGCCGAGCCCGAGCTCGAACGCCAGCGGCGACACGAACGCGAGCGATGCCTCGCCCGCCGCACGGCCGGCGCCCGCGAACATCGGCCGCCCCCAGACGGGCTGCGGAGTCGGAATCGACGCGTTCGCGTCCCCCACCTGCGCCCACGCGATCCGGCCGCCCTTCAGCACGAGCTGCGGACGCACGCCGAAGAAACGCGGATCCCAGAGCACGAGGTCGGCGAGCTTCTCGACCTCCACCGAGCCGACCTCGCCGTCGATCCCGTGCGCGACCGCTGGGCAGATCGTGTACTTGGCGACGTAACGCCGCGCCCGCTTGTTGTCGGCCGGCGCGCCCTCGAGCCTGCCGAAGCGCGCCTTCATCACGTGCGCCGTCTGCCACGTCCGCAAGATCGTCTCGCCGGCCCGTCCCATCGCCTGCGAGTCAGAGCCGATCATCGAGATCGCGCCGAGGTCGTGCAGGATGTCCTCGGCGGCGATCGTCGTCGCCCTGATCCTGCTCTCCGCGAAGGCGAGATCCTCCGGCACGCGGGGGTTGAGGTGGTGGCACACCATCAGCATGTCGAGGTGCTCCGCGACCGTGTTGACGGTGTGCGGACGGGTCGGGTTCGTCGACGACGGCAGCACGTTCGGGAACGAGGCGATACGGATGATGTCGGGCGCGTGTCCGCCGCCCGCTCCTTCGGTGTGGTACGCGTGAATCGAACGGCCGGCGATCGCCTCGAGCGTCGACTCCAGATAGCCGGTCTCGTTGAGCGTGTCGGTGTGGATCGCGACCTGGACGCCGCTCTCGTCGGCGACCGTCAAGCACGCGTCGATCGCCGCCGGCGTCGAGCCCCAGTCCTCATGCAGCTTGAACCCGCCCGCGCCGCCGCGCAGCTGCTCCCACAGCCCCTCCGCGGAGACCGTGTTGCCCTTGCCGAGGAAGAGCACGTTCACCGCGTAGTCGTCGATCGCCTCGAACATCGCCTCGAGCGCGAACTCGCCGGGTGTGCACGTCGTCGCCTTCGTGCCCTCCGCCGGCCCGGTGCCGCCGCCGATCAGCGTCGTGATGCCCGACGCCAGCGCCTCATCCACGATCTGCGGGCAGATGAAATGCACGTGCGTGTCGACGCCGCCGGCGGTGAGGATGCGTCCCTCACCCGCGACGATCTCGGTCGACGGACCGATCTGGAGCGCCGGATGCACGCCGTCGGCGATGTCCGGGTTGCCCGCTTTGCCGAGCGCGACGATGCGGCCGTCGCGCACGCCGACGTCGCACTTGACGATCCCCCAGTGGTCGAGGACAACAGCGTTCGTGATCACGAGGTCGGGCGCGCCGCCGGCGCGCGTCGTCGTGCCCTGCTGCATCGACTCGCGGATCGTCTTGCCGCCGCCGAACACCGCTTCGTCGCCGCCGACGCACCGATCCTCCTCGACCTCGATCCAGAGGTCGGTGTCGGCCAGCCGAACCTGGTCGCCCGCAGTCGGTCCGTAGAGCTGCGCGTAGCGCTCGCGGGACATACTCATGGCAGCTGCCCCTCGAGTCGGAGCCCCGGCACGCGCCGCCGCCCGGCGAGCTCGACCAGCTCGACTTCGCGAACGACGCCGGGCTCGAAGCGCACCGACGTCCCGGCGGGGATGTGGAGACGGAACCCGACGGCTTCTTCCCGCACGAAGGCGAGCGCAGGGTTTGCCTGTGCGAAGTGCAGATGCGAGCAGACCTGGATCGGGCGGTCGCCAGTGTTCTCGACGACGAGCGTGCGCCGCGCGCGGCCGGCGTTCAGCTCGACGTTCCCGTCGCCGGTGCGGATCTCGCCGGGGATCATGAGATCGGCTGGTGCAGCGTCACGAGCTTCCGCCCGTCCGGGAAGGTCGCTTCCACCTGCACCTCGTCGACCAGCTCCGGGACCCCGGGCATCACGTCGTCTCGGGAGAGCACGGCGCGGCCGGCCGCCATCAGCTCCTCCACCGAGCGGCCCTCACGCGCCGCCTCGAGCAGCCAGCACGCGAGCAATGCGACCGCCTCCGGCTGGTTCAGCTTCAGCCCGCGTGCGCGGCGGTCGCGCGCGACGATGCCGGCCACGTAGAGCATCAGCTTGTCCTGCTCGGACGGTGAGAGCTTCACGTCGTCTCCTTTCGCTCGACCCGCGGAGCGGGCGCACCGGCACCACGGAGACGCGGCGCTGCGTCGTCGAACCGTACGGCCCGATCCTAGCTCGGCTTGGTCGCACGGGTCAGGGCATGCGTGCGCCGTCGAGGAAGAGAGCGACGACGGCCGCGCTCGCTTCCTCGATCCCGAGCCGGCGCTCGTCGATCAGCTTGAATGCGGCGCGGATCGCACCGCCGAACACTTCCAGCAGCACCTCGACGGGCACGTCGCGCCGGAACACGCCGCTTTCGATCCCGCGCGCGAAGACCGCGCGGATCGGTCCGCCGATCAGCCGCTCGATCTCGGCCGAGTCCGCCTCGATCTGCTCGCGAATGAGCACGCCGTAGCGGTCCCCGATCGGGAGCAGGGCGCGCAGGATCCGCTCGAGCGCTTCCTCCACCGACGCGCGGTCGAGCCCTGCGTCGGCCAGGCGTGACCCCGCGTCGGCGACCGCCTGAGCCGCCAGCGCTTTCAGCAGCGCCTCGCGGTGCGGGTAGTAGCGATACAGAGTGGCGCGGCTGACGCCCGCGCCGGCAGCGACGTCGGCCATGTTGGCGCTGTTCCCGCGCTCGGAGAGCACGTGCGCGGCCGCGTCGAGAATCGCGGCCGCGGTGCGGTCGAAGCGGGAAACGCCGCCGGTTGGAGATGCCGCGGGCAGGGAAGCCTCCGTCATTGGACTCCGTGTCTCACAACAAGATAGCTCTGTCTTGACAGTAGTTCAAGCTCTTGATACACCTCTGTCTCGCAAGAGAACTACCACGTCGCACCGCCCCGCCCGCCGCTCGAAAGGAACCACATCTCGATGAGAGCTCTCGCCGCCTGGTGCGTCAGGCACCGCCGAGTCGTCGTCACGACCTGGATCGCCGCCCTGATCGGGCTGACCGCGATCAGCCACGGTGTCGGCAGTAGCTACAGGGACAGCTTCAGCCTCAACGGCACACAGAGCTTCGCTGCGTTGCACCTGCTCCAGAAGGTGGCGCCGAAAGCCGCCGGCGACCGCGAGCAGATCGTCGTCGCCGTGAAGCAGGGGAAGGTGACCGACCCGGTCGTGCGCCGACAGGTGGTGACCATGCTCGCGAAGGTCGCAGCCCTTCGGGACGTCACGTCGGTCGCATCGCCATACGCGGCGACGGGCGCGGCGCAGATCTCGAGCTCCGGTCAGGTCGCGTTCGCCAACGTCACCTTCGACAAGCAGGCCGCCAAGATCTCGGCCGCCGAGTCGAAGGCATTCGTGCGCACCGCTCGGGCCGGAGCGACGGACGGCCTTCAGGTCGAGGTCGAAGGCCAGGTGGCGAGGGCTGCGGAGGGGCCGAAGATCAGCACGACCGGTCTCGGCGCCGCTGCGGCGCTGGTCGTCCTGCTGCTCGTCTTCGGCTCGCTGCTCGCAGCGGCGCTGCCGTTGCTGACCGCCGGCGTCGCGCTGGGGAGCTCCGTCGCGGTGATCGAGCTGCTGACGCACGTGCTGAGCACGCCTTCGTTCAGCTCCGAGCTCTCGCTGCTGATCGGGCTCGGCGTCGGGGTCGACTACGCGCTGTTCATCGTCACGCGCTTCCGCCAGGGACTGCAGCGCGGCACGCCTGTAGAGCAGGCGATCGTGGACGCGATCGACACCTCCGGGCGCGCGGTCATGTTCGCCGGCATCACCGTCTGCATCGCGCTGCTCGGCATGTTCGCACTCGGCGTCGGCTTCCTCTACGGCGTCGCGGTCGCGGCGAGCATCGCGGTCCTGTTCACGGTCGTCGCCGCCCTGACGCTGCTGCCCGCCCTGCTCGGCTTTTTCGGGACGCGCGTGCTCGGTCGCAGAGCGCGCCGCCGACTCGAGGCCGGCCAGCTGACGACGAACGACGAGTCTCCGGCGTGGGGCCGCTGGGCGCGCACCGTGCGGGACCGGCCCGCGCTGATCGCCAGCGTCGCGGCCGTTGCGCTGCTCGTGATCGCGCTGCCGTTCTTCTCGATGCGCCTCGGCTCCGCCGACGCCGGCTCGGATCCGGCGAGCTCGACGACGCGCAAGGCGTACGACCTGCTGGCGAAGGGCTTCGGCCCCGGCTACAACGGCCCGCTCCAGCTCGTCGCACAGGTCGACGACCCCGCCCAGCAGCTGGCGTTCACGAAGGTCACCGCGGCGATCGCGCACACCCCGGGCGTCGTCCGGGTGACCACTCCGAAGGTGATCGGTAGCCGGCCCGGCGTCGCGACCGCCGACGTCTACCCCACCGGCTCGCCGCAGGACGCTTCCACGACGAAGCTGCTCCATCGCCTGCGCGACCAGGTCGTGCCGGCTGCGAGCAGCAACGGCCTGCACGTCCTGATCGGCGGCCAGACCGCGATCTTCGAGGACTTCGCGACGGTCCTGAGCAACAAGCTGCCGCTCTTCATCGGCGTCGTCGTCCTGCTCTCGTTCCTGCTGCTGACGTTCGTGTTCCGGAGCCTGCTCATCCCTGCGATGGCCGCGCTGATGAACCTCTTTACCGCAGGCGCGTCGTTCGGGCTGATCACGGCGGTCTTTCAATGGGGGTGGGCCGCGAGCCTGATCGGGATCGACAAGACGGGGCCGATCGAGGCATTCGTCCCGGTGCTGATGTTCGCAATCGTCTTCGGGCTCTCGATGGACTACCAGGTATTCCTCGTCACGCGCATCTACGAGGAGTGGCACCGCAGAGGCGACAACCGCGAAGCGGTCACGCACGGGCTTGCAGCGACCGGCCGCACGATCACCGCAGCCGCCGTGATCATGATGCTCGTCTTCGGCTCGTTCATCCTCGGCGGCGAGCGGGTGATCGAGCTCTTCAGCCTCGGTCTCGCGGGCGCGGTCTTCCTCGACGCGTTCGTCGTCCGGTCGGTGCTCGTGCCGAGCTTGATGCTGCTGTCCGGCAGAGCGAACTGGTGGCTGCCGCGGAGCGTCGACCGCGTGCTCCCGCACCTGAACGTCGAAGGCAGCGTCGAGCTCGGCGAGCCCAGCCCGAAGCGCGCCCCGCTTCCGAAGCTCGTCCCAGCGCTCGAAGACACCGCGGCCTGAGGGCCGGCGAACTAGCGCCGGTCTGGATCCGGCAGCATCACGTCGCGGACCGTCGCCGCGAGGTCGTGATAGGAAGCGATGAACGTGCGCACCGTGCGCACGGTCGCGCCGTACGTGTCGAACTCCTCGACGGCCAGGCCGTCCAGCTCGTACGCGCGGCGGAAGTCGGGCAGCTTCTCGTACAGCTCGTCGACGATCTCCGTAGCGACGGGCTCGTCGAAGCGCGGGCGGACCTCGATGCCGGACGTGTTGAAGAGCCGCTGCCACTTCGCCGGGATGGTGAGGACGACGTCGCCGCCGATCAGCTCGGTCCAGTGCAGCGAGCTCCGGTACGCGGCGGCGAGCAGACGCGTGCGGTAGCCGCGCTCGCGGAAGATCGGAAACGCGTGCTTGAAGCACGCGATCCCCGCCCAGCTCACGACGCCCGGCGTGAGCAGGACACCGTCGCGCTCGGCGACCACCTGCAGCCAGTCGTCGAGCCTGCCGATCATCATCGTCGCCACCGGCCGCATCGTCGAGACGTCCTCGCCCGAAGCCTCGCGCCGGCGCAGGCCACGCTCGACCGCGCCGGCGACGGCGATCACCTGCGGCACCGTGAACGAGACCGTCGCGTTGACGTTGACACCGGCGGCGGTGAGTTCCTCGATCGCCTCGACACCTGCGCGCGTCGCACCGATCTTGACCTGCACGTTCGGCGCGAGCTGCGCGAAGTACAGCGCCTGATCGACGAGTGCAGCGGCGTTCCGATAGTTCCGCGGGTCGGTCTGGATCGAGATGCGGCCCTTGAGCCCGCCCTCGCGTTCGAACACAGGCTGGAGCAGCTCCGCAGCCTCGACGGCGAGCTCCTCGATCACGCGCCAGGCGACCTCGTCCTCGCCCCACGTCGGGTGCTCGGCCGCGATCTCCGCGATCCGCGGACGCCGCCGGTCGAGCTCCCGCGTGAGCACTTCGCCGACGATCGTCGGGTTCGACGTCGCGCCGACCGCGCCGTTGTCGATCGCGTAGGCGAGCTCATCGAGCGCGCACGAGTCGTTCCAGAAGTCGGTCGGCGTCGTCACCGCCATCTCGTGGAGCGGGCTCTTGAAACGGGTGCGTATCTGCGGCGACGTTGCCATCACGAGCTGCGGTTCAGGCTACACCTCTAGGATCGGCGCCCGTGAGGATCGCCGTGCTCGGGACCGGACGCATGGGCGCCTTCCGCGCCGACTGGCTGCGGTCGCAGCCCGACGTCGAAGAGGTGCTTGTCGGCAGCGTGCGCGAGAGGACAGTCGAGGCCGCGCTCGACGCACGACCGGACGCGGTCGTGATCGCCTCGGCAACGCCGGATCACGCGCCGCAGATCCGCGCCTGCGCGGAGCGCGGTTTGCCGATGCTCTGCGAGAAGCCGATCGCGCTGACACTTGCCGAGACGCGGGCGGCGCTCGACGCGGCGGGCGACCTGATCCAGGTCGCGTTCCAGCGGCGGTTCGATCCGGGCTTCGCGGAGGCGCGGCGACTCGTCGCGTCGGGCGCACTCGGAACCCTCTACTCCGTCCGGATGGTGTCGCTCGACCACGAGCCGTCGCCGGAGCACTTCATCCCGGGAAGCGGCGGCATCTTCCGCGACATGCTCATCCACGACTTCGACGCGGCGCGCTGGCTCACCGGCGCCGAGGTCGAGCAGGTCTACGCGGTCGGGACGGTGCGGCAGTGGGAACGGTTTGCGAAGCACGGCGACGTCGACACGGCCGCGATCGTCTTGACGATGACGGGCGGCTTGCCGGTCGTCGTCAGCGGCTCGCGTCACGATCCGCGCGGGTACGACTTCCGCGCCGAGCTGCTCGGCTCGGCGGACTCGATCGCCGTCGGCCTCGACGCGCGGACGCCGCTGCGGTCGGTCGAGGCGTCGGCGCCTCCGCCCGGCTCGAATCCCTACACAGCCTTCCTCGACCGCTTCGCCGCGGCATTCGACGGCGAGCTCCGCGCGTGGCTCGCGTTCGTGCGCGGCGAGAGAGAGAACCCGTGCCGGGGCGTTGCCGCGCTCGACGCATTGCGGGTCGCCGTCGCCTGCGACCGTTCGCGCACCGAGGGGCGGCCGGTGCGGATCGGCGAGGTGGGCGACGACGCCGACTGAGCGTCAGCCGATCTCCGCGACCCGCACGGGCCGTCCTTCCCGCTGCGATCGCTGGGCAGCGAGCCCGATCGCAAGCGGTGCACGCCCGTCGAGCCCGCTGACCGGGGACGGAAGCCTCTCGCGCAGAGCATGCACGAACGCCTCCCACTCGCGCACGTAGCTCTGCAGGTAGCGCTCGAGGAAGAAGTACGGCAGCGGTGGTCCTTGCGTTCCCGTTCGCGTGCGCACGATCCCGGTATGCACAGGTGGGTTCTCAGATGCCGCCATGCCGCCGGACCCGAACGCCTCGACCCGCTGGTCGTGGCCGTACACGGCCTGCCGGCTGTTGTCGATGACGGTGATGACGCCGTTCGCATGCACGAGCATGACCGCGGCCGTGTCGACGTCGCCC
>Ga0070731_10005312_pt1 | contig 10685 bp, 7 predicted proteins | sample Coa_R1_2_FD_66448 | JGI IMG/M metagenome (GOLD analysis project Ga0070731, IMG submission 66448) | Surface soil microbial communities from Centralia Pennsylvania, which are recovering from an underground coalmine fire - Coalmine... | ecosystem: Environmental > Terrestrial > Soil > Unclassified ... | reverse complement strand
GGAAGATCCAAAGAAGATTTGCACGTCAAAATGTCCGATGCCCCGAAAGTGCCGGAGACTGGCCCGGGCGAAGGTGGTCGCTACGTTTATGGAATCCTCGATTCCAAAGAGCATCTGACCTTCGGAAAAATCGGTATCGGCGGTGCAGGCGAGCCCGTGTATACCGTCAACTATCTGGATATTGCCGCTGTCGTCAGCAAGACTCCCGTCGCCATTTTCGACCCCACTCGCGAGAATGCCTTGGCCCACGAGCATGTTATCGAAACGGTAATGAAAAGTTACACCATCATTCCCATGAGCTTCGGGACCGTCTTCCGCACCGAAGACGATATCCGCGAAGTGCTCCGGAGCATCTACCCTTCCCTCAAGGATGTTCTGAAGCAGATGGCCGGCAAGCTCGAATTCGGCCTGAAAGTCAATTGGGAGCGTGACCAGATCATTGAAGAATTGAAGCAGGAAGATGAGGAGATTCGCCGCTTCCATCACGAAATCGTCCGCAAGCAACTGCAATCCACCTATTTCGCCCGCATGCAGCTTGGCCGCATGATCGACAAAGCCTTGGCCGAGCGCGCGACCCGGTATGTACGCGATATCTACGAGACCTTGCGCAATGTCTGCGTCGCCTCGCGAGATAATCAGCCGATCGGCGACAAAATGATCATGAATGCCGCTTTTCTGGTGGATCGCAGCCGCGAAACCGAGTTCGATGGGATCGTAAACAAGATCGCCAAGAAATACGGCAAACGTTTGAAGTTTAAGTACACCGGACCTTGGCCGCCATATAACTTCGTCAATATCCGGTTGAAGCTGGAACGCGTTTCCGCTTCGTCATAAATCTGGGTGCCCCACCCTTCGCGGTTTTCGAAGGGTGGGAAAAGATGTGGGTGCCCCAAACTTACCGAGCGTCGTGGGCGAGGTAGGGTGGGAACAAGCGGGTGCCCCACCCAAGCCGGTTTTGCTTGGGTGGGAGAATAGATTTCTATGCTCCTGATCGACGATCTTCTCGGCCTTCCGATAAGCGGATTCAAGTTCGTTCTGCGTACTCTCGCGCAGGTTGCGGAAGAGCAGTTCACTGACAGCGGTCCAGTCAAAGAGCGTCTGCTCGAGCTGCAGGTGCAACTGGAATCAGGCGAAATTTCAGAAGAACAATACACCGAAGCAGAAACCGAAATCTTTCGCCAACTGAGGGAAATCGAAGAGCGCAAGCGAGCCATGGCCGGGGTTTCCGCCAGCGATAAGCTGATTACATCTTCCGCCTCCGCTTCGGCCTCAGTATCGGCGGATCTCTCCTACGGACGTCGCCACAATGAACGAGAATAAAATGAAGCGACAAACCACACCCAGCAGCAAAACATCCCGGAAAAAGGTAATACGCATTCCGCCCACCGCAGAGTCCGCACGGGATGAAGGCCCACGTCTACTGCCCTTGGGCGACCGCGTCAGCGAACCATCAAAGCTGGAACACTACCTGGACTTGGCGGATGCCGCCTTGGGTCTCAAGAGCGAAGAAGAGGGCCGGCGCACCGCAACCGGCTCGGAGCAGAAGTAATTCGAAAACGCTCTAGTCTGTGCTACGGCGCTTCGGTCGGGATGCTGGCTTGCTGCCTGTGAGCCTTGGCTTCTCCTCATAAGCGCGCAATGATTCCTCGAGAAGCGAGTGCAGGCCAACGCTAAATCTGCCGAGGTCTGCAACCAGCATAGAAACGTCCGTGGCCGCGGCTACATTCTTTTGCGCTACACGGTAGGCTTCCTGCTCCAGAGATCGGAACTCAGCCGCAACGGCGCTCGGTGTGCGGCCGGCCTGCCACTGCGTTTTCCCATGTTCCCGAGCCGAGCGCACCAGATCCGCACTGGCTGCGTCTTCGTCCGACTCCAGTTGCGAAAGAAAATCGGCGAACAGACGGTTCAAACCGTGTTGAGAGCTGTCTCCATTCGCGCCTTTTCCAGTTACCAATACCGCCCGCGTAATCTGGGTCGCTTCACTCTTCAACACGGACGCGAGTCGCTTTTCTAGCACGTTCGATGACCGCATGTGCAGCTTTTCTTTCAGAGTCTTCGTCAACACATCGATATCAACTGGTTTAACCAGGTAATCATCCACACGGTTGTGAATCGCCTGCAAGGCGGTTTCGAAGGCCGGATATCCCGTCAAAATGAACGTCAGGCACGCAGGTTGCACATGCCGCATCGCGCTGGTCACCAGGAAACCGTCGCCCTCCTCGCCGATGTTGAGATCCGAAATTACCGCATCGAATTGACGCGCGTTGATTTCGAACAGGGCGTCTGTCACACTTTCCGCCACCCGCACCTCAAATCCCGCCTTCTGCAGCACCGGTGGCAGGGTCATCCGGATGCTCGGCTCGTCATCTACGAACAGCAGGCTTACGCCAGATTTAGCCATTCCGTTCGGTTTCTCCCCTTGATTGCACGCTTTTCAACCGTTTACAGATTGTAATCTCCGGGTATTGGGAAACTATACAGTCTTTCCTGTAGGGAGCTACATCGGCGGAGGTTCAGGTTCTGCCGCCCCGTCGGCGCGAGGATCGGAGGCGCCGTAATTGATACCCGTCTTTGAATCGTGAATCACTGCCTGGCCGCGCCCCATGTGGGTCGAGAAATCGCCTTGGATCTGTAACTGGTGCCCCATCGCAGACAGTTTTTGCAACACCTCGGGCTTCACTCGCGACTCGATCACAACGTTACAGCCACGTTTCGCGCTGACGGTAAATCGCGGCTCGTCGAGCGCCGCCTGGATGTTCATTCCATAGTCCGCCACATTTGATACAAATTGGGCATGCGCTACCGGCTGGTTCGCCCCACCCATGATGCCAAATCCTATGTGCTGGTCCCCGCGCTCCATAAAGGCCGGAATAATGGTGTGGAACGGCCGCTTGCGCGGCGCGAGCACATTCGGCGAAGCCGGATCGAGAGAAAATAACGCCCCGCGGCTCTGCAGCACGAATCCCATCCCTCTCACCGTAATGCCAGAGCCGAAAGCATCGTAATTGCTCTGGATCAGCGAAACGATATTCCCGTCACGATCTACCACCGAAAGGTATGTCGTATCGCTCATTGGCGGTTTACCCGCCTGCACATCGCAATTCGCGCGCGCCGGATCGATTGACCGCGCACGCTCGCGCGCATACTCCTTTGACAGCAATCCACCAACGGGAACTTTCGCGAAGCGCGGATCGGCGTTATAGCGGTAAAGGTCGGTGTATGCCAGCTTCATGGCTTCGATTTTCTGGTGTAGCTCTGCCACGCTGAGCGGCCCGTCGGGCGAAGCCGGAGCGGTTTCCATGATGTTCAGCATTTCCAGAGCTGCCATTCCCTGTCCGTTCGGCGGCAACTCGTAAATCGTCCAGTCCCGATACGTGGTGGAAATCGGATTCACCCATTCAGGCGCGAACTCCGCCAGGTCCTCCGCCCCCATAGTTCCGCCCAACGCTTGCGACGTACTCAGAATTGCGCGTGCAATTTCGCCCTTGTAGAACGCGCTCGGCCCATCCTGAGCAACGAGCGTCAGCGCCTTCGCGACATCCGGGTTTTGGAAGATCTCTCCCACCGCCGGAGCTTTGCCATTCGGCAGGAACACGCGCCGGCTCTCCGCATCTCCTGAGATCCAGTCTTCCGCAACTTGCCAATATGCCTGAATGATCTCCGGCACCGGGTAGCCGTGCTGCGCATAAAAAATTGCCGGCTGAAAAAGATCTTTCCACGGCAACCGCCCGAAACGCTGATGCAACGCTCCCCAACCCGCCACCGCACCCGGAACCGTAACCGTATCGATTCCCGACAGCGGCATCGCCGCATCGCCTTTGCTCTTCAGATGCTCGGGCGTCAGCGCTCGCGGCGCCCAGCCGCTGGAATTCAAACCGTAAAGTTTGCCGGCTTTCGCGTCCCAATAGATGGCAAACAGATCGCCACCCATGCCGTTCATCATCGGCTCCGTTACGCCTAGGACGGCATTGGCGGCGATTGCCGCATCAATGGCCGAGCCGCCGTGCGCCAGAATTTGCGCACCCGCCGAAGATGCCTGCACATGGCTCGTAGCCACAATCCCATAGCGCGAAATGGTCATTGACCGCCCGTGCGAGCGGTCCTGCGCGCCGGCAGCCCGATAAAACAGCAGCACAACTAACGACAGCAGAAGAAATCGCATAGTTCACCTGACCGGAAGTCGAATTCTCCTTGCCCACCAACCCATGTGTCAAGCACCTCGTTGTCATCCCGTGCAAGCCTCTTTGCGCCGCGAGAGCCTGTCCTGAGCGAAGTCGAAGGAGATCTGGGCGATAGCCGCGCGAAGCCTCGCATACTCTGCGAGGCAATAATCGCGCGTTCGGCTCGCTTCCCCATCAAGATGACAAACATCCCCCATCCCACACTGCGTCCCTGCGCTCTACATTTGCACAATCCATCCCACCAAACCCGCACCCGCAATTACCCAGGCTGAGTTGATGCGATATCGCAGCAGTAGCGTCGCGCTGATCACAAAAATGACGAGTGTCCGCCAATCCACAATTGCCGCTCGGCCCAGTTGCCACGCTACCACCACCATCAGAGCCAGTGACCCGATAACCACGCCATCGAGCATGGCCGCGGCCAGCAGGGAACGCCGGATTTTTGGAAGCAGTGGCCCACTTAACGCCACCAGAATGAACCCGGGAAGGAAGATCGCCACTGTAGCCAGGATCGAACCGCGCACTCCTGCGACCACGTACCCAATAAACGTTGCTGTCGTGAATACCGGTCCTGGAGTAAATTGGCCTACCGCGACCGCATCGATCAATTGCTTTTCCGTCAACCAATGCAAGCGGTCGATAAACTCTGCTCTGAGAAATGCCAGTAAAACGTATCCGCTTCCAAACACGACGGAGCCAATCTTCAAAAATGAAAGGAACAGTCGAACCAGACTCACCGGAGCAGCCAAAACTGCGGCCGCGGCCAGTAAAGCACAACTCTTCGGAACGAGGATCCATCCCATGCTTCGTTTGGTCTTTAGCAATCCTTCTGCCCCCGACGCAACCGCCGCGAATGCCAGCACCGTGAGTGGAGCAACGCCCAGTGCATTGAGAACGACGCAAGCGATTCCAATCGCTGCCAGCAACCTGGTTTTGGCAGCTGTACGGCCCAATCCCCATAACGCCTGCACGATAATTGCGATGACCGCAGGCTTAATGCCGTATAAGATTCCTGCCACTTGCGGCAGGGACCCGAAGCGAACATACGCCATGGCAATCAACGTAACTAGAATCGCCGCCGGAATAATGAAACAGCTGCCCGCTACAATCAGCCCGGCCCAGCCACGTTTGGAATGCCCAATGAAGATCGCCACCTCCGTCGAGCTTGGCCCCGGTATTAAGCTTGCCGCCGCAAGCCGATCGAGAAATTCGCTTTGCGAGATCCATCCGCGCTTGCGCACAAACTCGTTCTCCATCATGGCAATGTGCGCGGCAGGTCCGCCAAATGCGGTGGTTCCCAGCTGCAGGAATACCAGCGCAAGTTCCACCAGTGATACTTTCTCTTCTGCCGGTATGGATTGTGCAGGAGACGTGTTCATCGTAAGAAAACAGCGTATCCGAAGCCAACTTCACCTCAAACCAGCAACTTGGGTTACTTTATAGGACCAGCTGAAACTTCAAAGTGCTTTTCCGCATCTTTGATGGGAACCTGCCGTACTGTTTCAAAGGATAAGGAATGCCTGCGGAGCAACAACACGCGACGCCTGCGTCCAACCCATGGATGATCGCAGTATCGGTGATGCTGGCGACGTTCATGGAGGTCCTGGACACCTCCATCGCCGCCGTAGCTCTGCCGTACATCGCCGGCAGCCTTTCCGCAACCAACGACGAAGCTACCTGGGTGCTCACCAGCTATCTGGTGGCAAACGCTGTCATTCTCCCCGCCAGTACCTGGTTTTCGCTGAAATTCGGCCGAAAGCGCTTCCTCATTGCTTGCATCGTCATTTTTACCTGCTCGTCCTTCATCTGCGGTGCCGCTCCCAGCCTCGCAGTGATTCTTATCGCTCGAGCCGTTCAGGGCGCGGGTGGCGGAGCTTTGCAGCCGCTCTCGCAAGCAATTCTTCTGGAAAGTTTCCCGGCTGATAAGCGTGGCCTCGCCATGGCCGTTTTCGCTCTAGGCGTCGTGGTCGCGCCCGTCCTCGGCCCCACTCTCGGCGGCTGGCTCACCGACACCTATTCCTGGCGCTGGGCCTTTTACATCAATATTCCCGTCGGAATCTTCGCCATCATCATGATCCTTCGCCACGTCGAAGATCCGCCCTACATCAAGAATGCCAAGCCCGGAAAGCTTGATGGAATTGGCCTGGGGCTTCTCGCAGTTTGGCTGGGATGTCTGCAAATCATTCTCGATAAGGGTCAGGAGGACGATTGGTTTGGCGCCACTTGGATTCGCTGGACAGCCTTGGTCCTAGTCATCTGTTTGGTCGGATTCCTGATCCGTGAATTTACCCATGACAAGCCGCTGGTCAATTTGCGCATTTTCCGCCATCGCAACTTTGCCATTGGTTGCCTATTAATCGCCATTTTCGGCGGCGCTATTTACGGGCTTGTCACCCTGCTCCCGCTCTTTTATCAGGAACTCCTCGGCTACACCGCCTTGGCCGCAGGTTGGGCGGTGAGCCCCAGAGGCATCGGTGCCATCATCGCCATGCCCGTCATCGGCATCCTCACCGCCAGAATTGACAATCGTTGGCTCATCGCACTCGGATTTCTTCTCTTTGCCATCAGCAGCTTGTGGTTTGGCGAAGCCTATCTCGGAGTCTCGCAGTGGAGTTTCCTCTGGGCCATCATCATTAGCGGCTTTGGCTCCGGCTGCGTATTCGTCCCCCTTTCCACCACCACGATGGCCTTTCTGAGAAACGAAGAGATTGGCAACGCCAGCGGTTTATATAACCTGATGCGCAACATCGGCGGCAGCATCGGCATTTCCGTCGTGAACACCCTGGTTGTCCGCCACGAGCAGTTGCACCGCAACGAGTTGGTGCACAATGTCACACCGGGCCGCGTGTCATTCTTCGATCAGCTCCACGCAATGCAGCAGTTCCTGCACGCCGGGGGAGCATCGATTTCGCAAGCCCTGAACCAGGCTTACGGATTGGTCAACGCAACCGTGAACGCCCAGGCGCGGCTCTGGTCCTATGTCGATGATTTTCGTTACATGGCCATCGCGTGCTTTGCCTGCATGCCCATCGTCATTATGCTGAAGAAGACCGTGGGCAAAGGTGGAATGAGCGCCGGCCACTGAGCCCAACGCTCAGCAACAATTCAGATTGTTGGGTAGTGGGTCAGTTTGAAACCCCTGTTTTTGCGTCATCCCGAAGCCCCGCGTTTTTCACCAGCGGGGCGAGGGATCTGGCGCGGAACGTTCGGGGACCCGAGCCGCTCGCAGCCGCAGTCGCGGCGAGAGCGTCGCGAGGAACCTGCAGTTCGGGTTCTCAACAAACGCATGCCTTCTGAGCAACGCCTGCGCTAAGCTTGCATCTCTAACCCATGAAAGCTGCTGTCCTTTCCTCACCCGCGAGCATCACCACTCGCCCGCTGCGAATTGAGGATGCTCCTTCCCCGCAACTCACACCCGGTCACGTACTCTTACGGGTGCGCGCCTGCGGAGTCTGTCGCACCGATCTGCATATCGTTGAAGCGGAGTTGCCGGCTCGTAATGAACCCATCATTCCCGGCCACCAGATCGTTGGCGAAATTATCGAGGGCGGCCGGCCCGACCTCCCGCTGGGCATGCGCGTCGGCGTCTCCTGGATCGGCGGCACCGACGGGACATGCTGGTATTGCCAGCACGGTTTCGAAAATCTTTGCGATTCCCCAACCTTCACCGGCTACAGCGTGAACGGCGGCTATGCGGAATGCGCTTCGGCGCGCGCTGATTTCGTTTTTCCCTTGCCAGAATCTCTCGACGATTTGCACGCCGCTCCTCTGCTCTGTGCCGGCATCATTGGCTTCCGCAGCCTGCGAGTCGCGGGAGTTCAACGTGGGGAACGCGTCGGCCTATTCGGCTTCGGTGCGTCCGCGCACCTGGTCATTCATGTCCTGAAAACCTGGAGATGCAAAGTCTATGTCTCCAGCCGCGGCGAGTCCCACCGCAAACTCGCGGCTTCGTTTGGCGCCGAGTGGGTGGGCACGGAAACCGAAAAACCTCCAACCGAATTGGATCGCGCCATCACCTTCGCGCCCAGCGGTGATGTCGTGCTGGCTGCTCTTTCCAGCTTGCGAAAAGGCGGCGTGCTCGCCATCAATGCCATTCATCTCGACCGTATGCCGCAGTTTGACTATGACCGGTTGCTGTGGGGAGAACGTCAGATTCGCAGCGTCGCCAACATGACGCGCGATGATGCTAGAGATTTCTTGCAAATGGCAGCGCAAATCGATCTGCGCCCCAAAGTGACTGTGTTCCCTCTCGCTCAAGCTAATGAAGCGCTCATGGCCGTGAAGAACGACGCCATCGATGGCGCCGCCGTACTGATCCCCTAGCACAAAGATGAAATACTTTTATTGCCTTCGTGAAACTTCGTGCCCTTCGTGGTTGAATTGCAAATTAAAAGCGCCCCGGACTCGCTAGAGTCGCGGGACGCCTGAACAGCCCTCCCCCAGAACTGCTCAACTACAAGGTACGTCTCACCCCTGAACCCGTAAATGGCCCGTCAGAGCCAGGTTTTGGCCGACCTGTGCTAGCAACGTAAATGGTGCAATCGTCCGGACGAAGCAGTCCGACCCACTATATTGTTGTCATCCCGAGCAAGCTTGAGGCGGCCGGTGGCCCAGAGCCTGCCCTGAGCGAAGTCGAAGGGTTCGCGAGCGCACTTCGCGAGCTAACCTGGGTCTTTCTTGAATACTTGCTGTCATCCCAACCACGCGGATACTTCGCTGCGCGAAGTATCCCGAGGAAGGATCTATGGATTTGCACGTAATCGTTGCTTCGTCGACCAGCCCTCACTTCATATGATTTCGCGATACGCATCCATAGAGCCCTCCCCAATTCGTCTTTCTCCCCGCTTTCATTTATGCTTTTCACCCGGGATCATGGTCTGTTGTCATCCCGAGCGAGCCTATTTTGCGAGGCGAGGGATCTGGACGAGCCGCGCGTCGCGTCGCGTTTCAAAGCGACGCTTTAATCGCGTGTTTTGGCTCGCTTCCTTACTAAATTGACCACGCTGGCCCGAGGAGAACTATCGTGCTCCAACCTTACCGTCTCTGTTTCCTTGCGCTTTCATTATCTCTTATCGCGGCAACCGCTACCGCTCAGCAGATTCCCGAGTCCACCTATCAGGACCTGCACTGGCGCCTGATTGGCCCCTTTCGCGGAGGCCGCACCCGCGCCGTGGCCGGCGTTCCTTCTCAACCCGCCGTCTTCTACATCGGCGCTGTCAACGGAGGGGTTTGGAAATCGGACGACTTTGGCCGCACCTGGAATCCTATCTTCGATTCGCAACTCACTCAGTCCATCGGCGCCATCGCCATCGCCCCGTCCGATTCCAATATCATTTACGTCGCCAGCGGCGAAGGCCTGCATCGTCCCGATCTCGGCGTAGGGGACGGCATTTATAAATCCACCGATGCCGGAAAAACCTGGACTCATCTCGGCCTGCACGATGCCCAGCAGATTCCCGCTTTAGCCGTCGATCCGCGTGATCCCAACCGCTTGTTTGCCGCGGTTCTCGGTCATCCTTACGGCCCTAGCCAGGAACGCGGCATCTTTCGCTCTACCGACGGCGGCGCAACTTGGCAAAAAATCTTGTACAAGGACGAGAACACCGGCGGCTCCGACATCGCAATGGACCCCTCTAATCCCGACGTCCTCTACGCTGCCCTCTGGGAAGCTCGCGAAGGCCCATGGGAGGACAACAACATTCTCGCCGGCACCGGCGGCGGATTATTCAAATCGACCGATGGTGGCGCCAACTGGAAACAACTCACTAACGGCCTGCCGAAAAATGTCGTGCAGATCAACATAGCCATCGCGGCAAGCCAACCCAATCGCCTCTACGCCACGCTCGCCACAACTGAAAAAGGAGATTACGAATCCGACGCCGGCCTTGGTGTTTTTCGCTCGGACGACGCCGGCGAGAACTGGTACCGCGCCACCACCGATCCGCGCCCTGCCATGCGCATTGGCGGCGGCGATCTTGCCGTTCCGAAAGTCGATCCCAAAAATCCCGACGTGGTTTACACCGCCAGCATCGTCACTATGAAATCCACCGACGGCGGCAAAACCTGGGCCGGTATTCGCGGCGCACCCGGCGGCGACGATTATCAGAATCTCTGGATCAATCCCACTGATCCGAACATTATTCTGCTGGTCGCCGACCAGGGAGCGCTCGTCACTGTCAACGGCGGCCAAACCTGGAGCTCATGGTTTAACCAGCCTACTGCCCAGGTCTACCACGTTGCCGTCACCAACGAATTTCCTTACAAGGTTTGCAGTGGCCAGCAGGAAAGCGGCTCGGTTTGCATTTCAAGTCGCGGCAATTATGGCGAGATCACAAATTACGATTGGCGCCCCGTTGGCGTCATCGAATACGGCTACGCCGCTCCTGACCCTCTCGATCCCAAGATCATTTATGGCGCCGGCAGAACCGAAGTTTCTAAGTATCACTGGGATACCGGCCAGGTCCAAAACATCACGCCGATTCCGGTTCGCGGCGGCAAATACCG
>Ga0070731_10005309_pt1 | contig 10686 bp, 7 predicted proteins | sample Coa_R1_2_FD_66448 | JGI IMG/M metagenome (GOLD analysis project Ga0070731, IMG submission 66448) | Surface soil microbial communities from Centralia Pennsylvania, which are recovering from an underground coalmine fire - Coalmine... | ecosystem: Environmental > Terrestrial > Soil > Unclassified ... | reverse complement strand
AGCGCGGAAGCGTCCGGAACTGGTCGGATTGACGTCCACGTTTTTAGCCGGCGTGCCGCAGGAGTTCGTGGATGTCGACCGCGCCAAAGTGATGCGGCAGGGCGTCAATATCGGCGAGGTTTATCAGACCCTGCAGGCGTTCATGGGCGGATACCTGGTGAATTATTTCAACCGCTTCGGACGCCAGTGGCAGGTGTACGTCGAAGCCGAAGGCAGTTACCGGACACGCTCGCAGGATATGGGGCAGTTTTACGTTTCCAACAAGACCGGGCAGATGGTCCCGCTGAGCGCCTTGACCAATGTGAAAAGCATCACCGGACCCGAGTTCACCATGCGCTACAACGAGTATCACGCGGCGCAGATCAATGCGGCCGCGGCGCCGGGATACAGTTCGGGCCAGGCGATGAAAGCGCTGGAGAGCGCATTCGCGGAGAGCATGCCGCGCGAGATGGGATTCGATTACACCGGCATGTCGTTTCAGGAGCAGCAGGCCTCGCAGGGGATTCCGCCGGCGGCGATTTTCGGATTGTCGCTGTTGTTCGTGTTCCTGATTCTCGCCGCGCAGTACGAAAGCTGGTCGCTGCCGTTCAGCGTTCTGTTGGGCACGCCGATCGCGGTATTCGGCGCGTATCTGACCTTATGGGCGCGCCATTTTGAAAATAATGTCTACGCGCAGATCGGGCTGGTGATGCTGATCGGACTCTCGGCGAAGAACGCAATCTTGATCGTCGAATTCGCCAAAGCCGAGTATGAGAAGGGCAAGAGCATCGAGGAGGCCGCGCTGACCGGAGCGCGCATCCGTCTACGGCCGATTCTGATGACGGCGTTCGCGTTTATTCTTGGATGCGTTCCGCTGTGGGTCGCAGCCGGATCGGGTGCGGCCTCGCGGCAGGTGCTGGGGACGGCGGTGATCGGAGGAATGCTGGCGGCGTCGATCATCGCGATTTTCCTGATCCCGGTGACGTTCGATGTGGTCGAAAAGATCTCGCATCGCGTCGGGCGGAAAAAGAAGCCTGCATGAGACGCGCGGTTCCGTTGATAGCCGTTCTGCTAGCCGGATGTACTGTAGGGCCCAACTACCATCGTCCGGCCGCGGTGGTTCCGGAAACCTTTCGCAATCAGACCGGCGATCCGAACACGGCTTCGCTCGGCGACGAAAAATGGTGGACGGTTTTTCAAGACGAAGAGCTGCAAAAGCTGATCCGCAATGCGATCGTGCAGAATTACGATGTCCGCATCGCGGCCTCGCGGATCTTGCAGGCGCAGGCGCAGGTCGGCATCACGCGTTCGAACCAGTTTCCGCAGCTCAGCGGCAGTCTGGGATATACAGCGCAAAAGATCCCCGGATTCGCGTTCAACGTCCTCCAGTTGCAGGGGCTGTTTTCCTACAACGTCGATTTTTGGGGGCAATACCGGCGGGCGACCGAAGCAGCACGAGCGAATTTGGTAGCCACCGAGTGGAACCGGCGGCAAGTGGTCAGCACCCTGGTGGCGAGCGTTGCCAATTCGTATTTTTCGCTGCGCGAGCTGGATCTGGAACTGGAGATCGCGAAGCGAACGCTCGCGTCGAGGAGCGAGTCGCTGATGTTAACGCAGACGCTCGAGCGCGGGGGCGCCGCGGGTCTGCTGGATGTGCGCCAGGCCGAGCAGCTCGTAGAAACCGCCGCCGAGACGATTCCCGCGGTGGAACTGGAGATATCGCAGCAGGAGGATCTGCTCAGCACTCTGATGGGCGAAAATCCCCATGACATCCCGCGCGGGCGTGCGCTAACGGATCAGCCTTTGCCGGCGGCGATTCCCGCTGGGCTGCCCTCGCGGCTGCTGGAGCGGCGGCCGGATATTCAGGAATCCGAACAGCAACTGGTGGCCGCGAATGCGCAAATCGGCGTCGCGCGGGCGCAGTTTTTTCCGAGTCTCCCGCTGACGGGCGCGGCGGGTGTGGAGAGCGGTCCTTTGTCGAGGTTGTTTACTCCGGGCGCGGCGGCGTGGAACTTTTCGGCCCCCATCACGCAGCCGATTTTCACGGGCGGGAAGCTGCGATCGAATCTCAGGCTGGTCGAAGAGCAGCAGAAACAGGCTGTCCTGACATATCAGCAATCGATTCAGACTGCGTTCCGGCAGGTATCGGACGCGCTGATCGCGTTTCAAAAGCAGCGCGAGTTTCGGGAGCACCAGGAATTGCTGACGACGGCGGCCCAAGGCGCAGCGGAGCTTTCGGGCGTCCGGTATCGCGGCGGGGCTGCGAGCTATCTGGAAGTCCTGACAAACGAGACGAACTATTTCGCCGCGCAGCTCAGTCTGGCACGGTCGCGTTTAAGTGAGCGGCTGTCGCTGGTGCAGGTTTATACGGCCCTCGGAGGCGGGTGGGAGCAGTGACGGACAAAAAGCGTTTCCGGCCGCGAATGCACGCGGATGAACGCTGATAAGTCTCAGGTGCTAGCCTGATTTCATGCGGTCTTTCGTGGTTTCCCTGGTTGTTTTTGGCGGTCTGTGTGTCGCTCAGACCAAGATCACTTCGGTTGAAGGCATCACCCAGTACAAGCTCGATAACGGGATGGATGTGTTGCTGTTTCCCGATAAAAGCAAGCCCACCGTTACCGTCAATGTCACCTACATGGTCGGATCCCGGCATGAGGGATATGGCGAGACCGGCATGGCGCATCTGCTCGAGCACATGGTTTACAAGGGGACCAAGAATCGGCCGGATATCAAGGTCGAACTAGCCAATCATGGCGCGAATTTCAATGGGTCCACTTCGTACGACCGCACCAACTATTTCGAAACCATGGATGCGAGCGACGCGAATCTGAAATGGGCGCTCGAAATGGAAGCCGATCGGATGGTCAACTCGAAGGTCGCGAAATCGGATCTTGACAGCGAAATGACGGTGGTTCGCAGCGAGTTCGAGATGGGTGAAAACAGCCCCACGCGCGTCTTGGAAGAGCGGGTTTTGTCGACCGCATATTTGTGGCACGGCTACGGGCGGAGCACGATTGGCGCGCGCAGCGATATTGAGAAGGTGCCAATCGACCGGTTGCAGGCGTTTTATCGGAATTACTATCAGCCGGACAACGCGATGCTGGTGGTGGCGGGGGATTTCGATGAAGCGAAGACGCTCGGGTGGATCAAAGAAACCTTCGGCGCGATTCCCAAGCCGTCGCGGAAGCTGATTCCTACGTATACCGACGAGCCAGTCCAGGATGGCGAACGCGAAGTCAATTTAAGGCGTACCGGCGATGTGCAGGCGCTGATGGCCGTTTATCACATTCCGGCGGGCGCGCATCCGGATTCGCCGGCGCTCGAAGTTCTCGCCGAGATTCTGAATACGCCGCCCGCGGGGCGCCTGTATAAAGCGCTGGTCGAAGCGAAGAAGGCGGTCGCGACGGAAGGCGACACATATCAGCTTCACGATCCGGGCGTAGCCGTGTTCAGCGTGCGGCTGCGCAAGGAACAGTCGATCAACGATGCGGAAAAGACTATGCTGGCGGTGATCGATGAGGTGGTGAAGGAACCGCCGTCGAAGGAAGAAGTCGACCGCGCGCGCACGCATCTCTTGAAGAACATCGATCTGGCGCTGAACAACTCACAGAGAATCGGCATTCTGCTGAGCGAATGGCAGTCGATGGGTGACTGGCGGCTGATGTTCATCGATCGCGACCGGATTCAGAAGGTGACGCCGGAGGATGTGGCGCGGGTCGCGAAGATTTATTTGAAGACATCGAACCGGACCATCGGACGGTTCATGCCGGACGCAAAGCCGGAGCGCGCGGAGATTCCGGCGGCTCCGGATGTCGCGGCGCTGGTGAAGGATTACAAGGGCAACGCGGCGGTGGAGCAGGGCGAAGCTTTCGATGCCTCGCCGGCCAATATCGACACGCGGACTGTTCGCATAACGCTTCCGAACGGGATGAAGCTCGCGCTGCTTTCGAAAAAGACGCGCGGTGCGACGGTGACGGCCGCCCTGACCATTCACTACGGCGACGAGAAGAGCCTGGCCAACAAGGACGCGGCGGCGCAGGTAACGGCTGCAATGCTGATGCGCGGGACCCAGAAGCACAATCGCCAGCAGATTCAGGACGAGCTGGATAAATTGAAGGCCCAGATGACCACAGGCGGCACCACAATTCGTGGGGCTGATCTTTCGATCACGACGGTGCGGGCCGGGTTCGCAGGTGCGCTTCGGCTCGCCGCGGAAGTTTTGCGCGAACCGGCGTTTCCTGAAACGGAGTTTGAGCAGATCCGCACAGCCTCCATCGGGCGCATAGAGGGACAGAAGCATGAGCCGCAGGCGCTGACAATCGCCGCGATGAACCGCCACCTGAATCCGTATCCAACGGGCGATCCGCGGGCAATCGAGACGATAGAAGAGTCGATCGATGGATTGAAGAAGCTCACGTTGGCGGATGTCAAGAAATTCCACGCGGATTTCTACGGGACGTCGAACGCGGAGCTGGCCGTAGTGGGCGATTTCGATGTCGCCGAGATGCAGAAGCTCGCGAACGAGTTATTTGGGTCCTGGAAGAGCCCGACGCCGTACACGATGATCCAGCGAAGCTGGCGGAAAGTGGATGTCGTCAATCAGACGATCGAGACTCCGGACAAGGCCAATGCATTTTTTGCAACCGGCATGACCATGGCGTTAAGCGAAGAGGATCCGGATTTTCCGGCGCTGCTCTTCGCGAATACAATGATCGGCGGCGGAACACGATCGCGGCTGTGGCTGCGGATTCGCGAAAAGGACGGCTTGAGCTATGCCGTGCAGAGCGCGTTCCAGGCCGGCGCGACCGACAAGTTCGCGCAATTGCTGGCCGTCGCGATCTGCAATCCGCAAAACATGACCAAAGTGGAGAGCGCGTTCAAAGAGGAGCTTGCCAAGCTGGCCGGCGACGGTTTTGCCGCGGACGAAGTGGACATCGCGAAAAAGGCGTTCATGCAGGAGCAGCAGGTTTCCCGGGCCCAGGATAGCTTTCTGGTCCGCCGGCTGGCGCGCAATGCGCAGCATGGCTGGACCATGGATCGTGACGCAGAGTTGGAACGCAAGATCGCCGCGCTGACGCCTGCCGACATCAACGCAGCGGTGAAGCGTCACGTCGATCCGGCGGCGTTCTCCTATTTCAAAGGCGGCGATTTCAAGAAGGCGAGCAGCGCGCAGTAAATGGCCCAGGCCCCGCTAAAGCTGAGCCGGGAGGCGCTGCTATCGCTCGGGTCGATGGAAGGCGCCTACGACCTGCCGGTTGTAGAAAAGCGCACTCCGAAGGTCGTTCCGAAACCCGCGCCGGCAGTGAATCCATGGCCGGGATATGCCGCGGCGGCTGCGGTTTCGCTATTCGCTTACGCGATTCATTACTTGCCGTTCGAGCCGTTTCGCGTCGCCGGTGACGCGGGCGTGCGGAGGCCGGTGAGCGCGGCGATTCTGGCCATGTTCGTCGGCGCGTTCGCGGGAAATTTCCTTCCGGTTGGAAAGACCGTTCTGGAAGGCGCGAAACTCGTCGCGCGCCGGGTGATTCCGGTAACCATCGCGTTGACGGGCGCAACGCTGAGCATCGCCAACGCGAAAGCCGTCGGATGGCGCGCCGGCGTGGTGATTCTGGCGACGATGATCGCGGCCATGCTCGCGTCGTGGCTCGCCGGACAGGCGCTGGGGCTGTGGGCGCGAACCAGCGTATTGATCGGAGCCGGGACGGCGATCTGCGGCAATAGCGCGATTATCGCCGCGGCTCCGCTAATCGACGCGGAAGATCGCGACGTCATGCTTTCCATGGGCTCCATCAACGTGCTGGGCCTGGCGCTCATGTTTGTGAGCCCTTTCGCGGGGGTATGGCTCGGGTTCAACGACGATGCCTATGGAGTGTGGGCCGGGTCGACGCTGCATGCGGTTCCGCAGGCGGTCGCGGCGGGTTTCGCCTTCAGCGCGCGCGCCGGAGGAATGGCGACGCTGGTAAAGCTGGTCCGCGTGGCCCTGCTCGCTCCGATGCTGCTGATCCTGGCGTTCGCGCACGCCAGATCGCGGAAAGACGGCGTGACGGTCCACTATAAGCGGCTGGTGCCGGCGTTCCTATGGGGATTTTTCGCTTTGTTCGTCTTGAACTCACTGGGATGGCTGCCGGTGCTGCAATTCAAGAACGGATACTCGCTGGCGTCGGATACAGTACTCGCGGAAGCCGGCAATATTCTGCTGACACTGTCGATGGCGGCGATGGGACTGGAAATGAATCTGCACGTGATGGCAAGGGTCGGGGGCAAGGCGGTGGTAGTGGGAACCGTGGCCGCAATCGTGGCATGCGCGGTGAGCTGGGCCTTGATCCGGACGTTGCTCTGAGCTTTTTTTCTCTGCTTGTTCTCTCCTGATCCTTATTTTGGAAGCGCGCTCCCTACCCCACTAAGGCTAGGGGCATTCCCCCATCGTCTCAACGTCGTCGCAGAGGAGCCGGCCGGGCTTTGCTCTTCGGTGGGTTGGAAGCCGATGGGGGCGCCAACCTCTCTGTGGCAAGCTTAGGCTCTGCCGCGTCGAAGGGCAGTTTGAGCGAAAGGAGAAACCTATGAGCCTGCGCCAGAAAAAGTTGGGTGCGCGGCGGTGAACAGGCTGAGAAACCGGATCGCGGCGGGGCACTTAGTTTGGGAGGGTTCGGGAAAGGTGGGGACCCGCTTACTACGTGCGCGGTTCGGTGGGAGTGATCGATTACGTACGGCCGACACGGAACCGCGCGCGACAGCGAGCGGGTCGCCGGGTGCGGAAATGGCCAGCCCGCGTGAAACGATCGAGCGGTTTCTGAAAACCAGCCGGTTACCCGTCGTTCTGGATGTCGGGGACGATCCCCTGCCCATTCAGCCAGATACGTTCGCGATGAACGAACGCGCCGGGATGGTGACCATCGAATGCTGGAGCCAGACGCGGAATCTGGTCCGCCGGGTACGCGGAATTCATCTGGAAAAGCGCGGGCGCCTGGAGTTGGAGGTGGAGCGCTTCGGATCGAGCGCTGGCACCCTGACGCTGATGGATCTGGCCGATCCGGGGAACCGGGATGCCGACCGGCGCGGCATGCGGCTTAAGTATCGGGAAAGATTCCGGCGGGCGCTGCGGAGGCAGTTTCCGGGATGGCGCGTGGTCGAACTTACCACGGAGCCGGACCTGCACCACAGCCTATCGCCGAGTTATCCGAGGGCCCTCCTGCGCAAGGGAAACACAGGGCTCGCCGCGATTGGCGCTGGAGAAGATTCGCTCTCCCCTGAGGGCGTACTGAGTTTCGGACTCATCTGGCTCGATTATCTGAGGAAGCGCGAAACGCGTCCGGGAATCGAAGGGCTGGCGATATTCGTGCCGGCGAGTGCCGCGGCGACCACCTGCCACCGGGTGCGGTATCTCCATTCGAATCGGGCGCGATATTGCGTGTTCGTGAACGGTCCCGGCGGACACGAGGATCTGATCGAACCGAATGAATATTCGAATTTCGAAACACGAATCGATATCTGCCGGCAGGCGAGGAGCGGAATTCAGGCCGCGAAGTGGATCGATCAAGTTCAGAAGATCGATGGCGTCGAGCGCCGGGATCGGTCCGATGGCACGGTGAGCCTGGCCGTCCGAGGGCTCGAATTCGCCCGGACCTCGGGCGAAGAACTGCTCTTCGGGATCGACCGGAAACATGCGGCCGGAAGCGAGGCGCACGCGGTGGAAATCGAGGAGCTGGCCAAGGGATTGGCGAGGATGCGCAGCGCGAAAACCGCGGACCGCTCGAATCCTTTATATATGCGGTATCCCGAGGCGTGGCTCGAATCGCAGGTGCGGGCGGGAATCGAGCAGATTGACCCGACGCTCTTGCCGTCGCCGATCTACGGCCAGGTGCCGCAGTTTGCATCCGGCGAGCGAGGCGTAATCGATTTGCTGGCCGCGGACCGGAAGGGGCGGCTGGCCGTGATCGAAGTGAAAGCCGGGCAGGACATCCATTTGCCGTTACAGGCGCTCGATTACTGGATGCGGGTGAAGTGGCATCTCGATCGGGGGGAGTTTTCAGGACGCAGATATTTTCCAGGATTACCCCTGGGGAATCGCCCGCCCCGGCTGCTCTTGGTCGCCCCGGCGCTCGATTATCACCCATCCAATGAGACGGTCTTGGGGTACTTTTCGGAGGAGGTCCCGGTGGAACGGTTTGGGATCGGGGTAGAATGGAGAAAGGAACTTACCGTTATGTTCCGTGTAGCTCCAGACCTTCTCCCCTGATCACCATGGCCATTGCCGTAATCAGCCAGGTTAAAAAAGCGCTTTCGAATCTGAATCCGAAGGACGTCCGCGACTTGGCGGAACGGCCGATTAAGGTCGGCCTGGTGGCCGCGTCGGCCGAGTCCATGGGGCGAATGGAGACCTACTTCGCGCCCCCGCACTTATCTGCCGAACGGCGTATGGAAGCCCTTCGTATGCTCGTGCGCGGCGGCGGGCCGGAATGTGACATTGAGATTTACGAATCGTCCCTGCTGCGTCCGTCACGGGCGTTTTCTTTCGATCCGGAAGCCCCGGACGACGCCGTACGGAAAATCCTAAAGTCGCGGGAAGATCTGGTCCTGCCGCTGGCGCGTAGCTTGTATCCTTTTCGAAAACCGGCGGCTCATCGCCTGATCCGGACGGTGGCGAAGGAAAACGCGCTGTTTTGCCTGGCGACGGCGCTGCCGGACATCGTTCCGGGGCTGGGATCGATTCCATGGGCGGTGGGCGAGTTTGGATCAGACGCGGCGTTTCTGACGGCGAACCAGATCCGGATGGCCTTTTATCTGGGCGCGGCAAGCGATCGGACCGTGGGATATCGGGAGCAGAAGTCTGAAATCGCCTCCATCGTCGCGGGCGCGTTCGGATGGCGGGCACTGGCGCGCGAGTTGATCGGAAAGGTGCCGTTCGGGGGCGGCCTGATTCCGAAGGCGGGGATCGCCTACGCGGGAACTTTCGCGGTCGGCGTATCGCTTGAACGGCTGTACCGGTTAGGGTATGGATTCAGCCGCGACGAGCGTAAAGCGGTCTATGAAGAAGCCTACGAGCATGGGCGTCAGATCGCCGGGATGTTGCTGACAGGCTTGCGCCAACGCAAAGCCGGATAAAGCTCGAAACGCCACCGGGTGCGGTTGCATCCAATTTTCCAGGTAGTTACATTTTTATCGTAACGGGAGGGTGACGTATGCGGGCAGTTCTGGGTGTTGTTATGTTGTCGGCGGTTTTCTCTTTTGCCGACACAATTACACTGCGCGACGGACGCGCGGTGAACGGGTCGTATCTCGGCGGCGACTCGCGGAGCGTTCGCGTCGCGGTAGGCGATCGGGTGGACACATATCGCGTCGAAGAGATTTCGACCATCGTTTTCGGCGATCCAACTCCGCCTGCGCCGATTCCACCTCCGGCGGCTGTTCGTGAAGAACGTCGCGACGAGGCGCGAATCGACGCCCGCGAGGCCCGGCGCGAGGAACAGCGCGCAGCCACCGAACTGGCCTCGGGAACCGCGATTACCGTTCGAATGATTGACAGCGTCGATTCGGAGCGCGACCGCATGGGCCAGACATTTCGCGCCTCCCTGGATGAGCCCGTGGTCGACGCAAGCGGAAATACGATCATCCCGCGCGGAGCGGATGCAATGGTGAAACTCGTGGACGACCAGCAGTCCGGGAAACTGGCCGGGAAAACAATACTGACCCTGAACCTGCAGTCGGTGCAGGTGAACGGACAGACCGTCGAGATCAACACCCAAAACGTCACCGAGCAAAGCGGATCGCGGACCGCGCGCAGCGCGAAGGTGATCGGCGGAACGGCAATCGCGGGCGCGATCATCGGGGCGATCGCGGGCGGCGGCAAGGGCGCGGCGATCGGAACGGCGGCGGGCGCGGGCGCGGGCACGGTGGCTGAAGTCGCGACCAAGGGCCAGCGCGTGCGGATTCCGTCCGAGACCCGGCTCACTTTTACTCTGCAACAGCCGGTTAACTGGTAAGTTTCCGCTCACGGTTCGCTCTGGCGGGACGCTGGCCGTTGGTTTGCTGCGCGTAAGCGCATGCGATTTTTCTTCTTACTCTGTTCGAGCGTGGTACCGGCGCACGCCCAGTCTTTTCCGCGGAATGAGATTACCTTCAGCGGGGGCCAGAGCTGGGAAGTCTTCAAGACGTTCACCGAGAGCGACACAGCGGTGAGTCTGGGCGGCACATACGGGTATCGGCTGCTGAAAAATGTTGCGGTGGACGCGGGCGTGTTCGTGGCGCTGAATCCGACGCCGCCGGCCTGCGCGAGTTTCGGATGTTTCAACGGCGATAACCGGTTCACATGGGTTCCGTTCGGCGCGAAGTTCATTTTGCCGCTGAAACAGGATCGCTATGAATTGTCGGCGGGCGGCGGAGGGTTGTGGGAGCACTATACGGTGAATAATCCAAACAGCGCCTTCGGGGCATCGACGTACAGCGGGTGGGGCGGATATTTCAAAATTTCCGCAGGCGTGGCGCTCGATCGAGGGCGGCATTTCTGGATCAGCGGAACGCCGCGCTGGGTTCTGGCGAATACGGCGAATCATCGGGACCGGTGGTTCATGATCACCGGCGATGTGAGTTTCCGGTTCTGAGAGCGGTTGCGACCGGGTGGCCGGACGCTTACTTCGTGCGTGGTTCTGTGCTGGGCGATCGATGCCTCAATGCCGACACAGAACCGCGCGCGCCAGCGAGCGGGGTGCA
>Ga0070731_10005308_pt1 | contig 10687 bp, 9 predicted proteins | sample Coa_R1_2_FD_66448 | JGI IMG/M metagenome (GOLD analysis project Ga0070731, IMG submission 66448) | Surface soil microbial communities from Centralia Pennsylvania, which are recovering from an underground coalmine fire - Coalmine... | ecosystem: Environmental > Terrestrial > Soil > Unclassified ... | reverse complement strand
GACAATCAGCTCAACGCGGCAGGGCGCGTCGCGATGCCGTGGGCGAGCCTGCTCGCGTTTCTCCGCATCGTCACGAATCCGCGCATCTTCGAGCGCCCCGAGGCGATCGGCGACGCATGGCGCCAAGTCAAAGCGTGGTTTGACGTCGATAGCGTCTGGACTCCCGAACCGACGCAACGACACCCGGAGATTCTCGGTCACCTTTTGACGCAAGGGGCGGGAAGAGCGAATCTGGTCCCTGACGCGCACCTTGCCGCCCTCGCCATCGAGCATGGTCTCGTCCTATGCTCGACCGATGGCGACTTCGCCCGCTACCCCGATCTGCGCTGGGAGAATCCGCTAAGGTAGGCCCATGGCAATTCTCCTCACCGGTGGCACGGGCTACATCGGCTCGCATACCTGCGTCGAATTGATCGGAGCCGGGTACGAAACGCTGCTCTACGACAACCTTTGCAACAGCTCGCCGGTGGTCGTCGAACGGATAGCACGGATCACCGGCAGGCGACCGCCGTTCGTCGAAGGCGATATCCGCGACCGCGCAGCTCTCGATCGCGTCTTCGACGCGCATCCAATCGACGCAGTCGTTCATTTCGCCGGACTGAAGGCGGTCGGCGAGTCGGTCGCCAAGCCGCTCGCGTACTACCAGAACAACGTGGCAGGTTCGGCCACCCTCTTCGAGGCGATGCAGGCGCATGGCGTACGCCGCATCGTGTTCAGCTCGTCGGCGACGGTCTACGATCCGGCCGCGGAAATGCCGCTCAAGGAAACGGCACCAACCGGCCCCGTGAATCCCTATGGCCAGACGAAGCTGATGGTCGAGCGGATCCTGCATGACATGGCGCGCGCCGACCCGCGCTGGCGCGTCATGTGCTTGCGCTACTTCAATCCGGTGGGCGCGCACGAGAGCGGAATGATCGGCGAGGATCCGCGCGATACGCCCAACAACTTGATGCCCTACGTCGCGCAAGTCGCCGTGGGGCGGCTGCCATTGCTGCGCGTGTTCGGGAATGACTATCCGACGCCCGACGGGACAGGAGTGCGCGATTACATCCACGTGATGGACCTTGCCGCGGCGCACGTCGCCGCGCTGAAGCGCCTCACCGAAGATTCGGGCGCCGACGAGACCGTTGTCAACGTGGGAACGGGTCGTGGATACACCGTGCTCGAGGTGGTCTACGCGTTCATGCGTGCGAGCGGAAAGGCCGTGCCGTTTGAAATCGCAGGACGGCGCGCGGGCGACTCGGCGATTTCCTTTGCCGACGTGGAGCTCGCCCGACGTTGTCTCGATTGGGAAGCGAAGCGTGACATCGAGCCGATGTGTCGCGACGCATGGCGGTGGCAATCGATGAATCCCACGGGGTATGCAAGCTGATTACAGTTCGGCGCGATGGAGAACCTCTCACACAACGCCACAATTTCGCTGCGAATACTGGACGAGCGAATCCGTGATCATCTGCCGATGTACGCGACGCCGGGAGCAGCAGGCTTGGATCTTCGCGCCTGTATCGACCAACCGATCGTTATCCGCCCCGGGGAATCGCATCTCGTTTCCACCGGTGTCGCCATACATATCGGGGATCGAGGTCTCGCCGCGATGATCCTTCCGCGCTCCGGTCTCGGACACAAGCATGGCATCGTTCTCGGCAATCTTGTCGGTCTCATTGATTCCGATTACCAGGGCCCGGTCATGGTGAGCTGCTGGAATCGCGGCCAATTCCAGTTCACGGTCAATCCGATGGATCGCATCGCCCAACTCGTTTTCGTGCCCATCGTACAAGCCTCGTTTCGCGTCGTTCCCGAGTTCGAGGAGACGGCTCGTGGTACCCGCGGCTTCGGAAGCAGCGGCGCGTCCTGACGCTCTCGTTCCGATATGCGCAACTACGATTCAAATCAGCGAATTCTCGTGACAGGAGGAGCGGGCTTCCTCGGATCACACCTGATAGACGCATTGCTGGCGCGTGGCCACGAAGTCATATGCGTAGACAATCTCTTCACTGGGACGAAGCGCAATATCGAACACTTGCGCGATCATCCGCGCTTCGAATTTCTGCGACATGACATCACGTTTCCGCTTTACGTCGAAGTGGACCAGATCTATAACCTCGCGTGTCCCGCGAGTCCCGTTCACTATCAGCATGATCCGGTGCAGACGACGAAGACCAGCGTTCATGGCGCGATCAACGTACTGGGTCTCGCCAAGCGGCTCGGCGCTCGCATCTTTCAGGCGAGTACAAGCGAAGTCTATGGAGATCCGTCGGTACATCCGCAGCCGGAGAGCTATTGGGGCAACGTAAACCCCATCGGGCTTCGGAGCTGCTACGACGAAGGCAAGCGTTGCGCCGAGACGCTATTCTTCGACTATTACCGTCAGCACAAGCTCGACATTCGGGTCGCCCGAATCTTCAACACCTACGGGCCTCGCATGCACCCGAACGATGGCCGAGTGATCAGCAACTTCATCGTGCAAGCGCTTCACGGCGACGACATTACCTTGTACGGAGATGGTACGCAGACGCGCAGCTTTTGCTTTGTCGATGACCTTATCGAAGCTATGGTGCGCTTCATGGATCTTTCCGGTGATGGGTCCAACAGCGCTTACCCGGGCCCTCTGAATGTTGGCAATCCAACCGAGACCACCATCCAGGAGCTCGCCGAGAAGGTGATCGAAATCACCGGATCCAAAGCGCGATTGGTGTTCAAGCCCTTGCCATCCGACGATCCGGTCCAGCGTCAACCCGACATTTCTTCTGCTCGGCGACTGCTCGACTGGCAACCGAAGGTCCCACTTGAAGAAGGTCTGCTCAAAACAGTGGCCTACTTCAGCAGGTTGATTGACCCGTCTACACACGGTTTGCGAATCTCGGCCGGCACCTAAGAAAAAGACATTCGAGCCGCGGTTAAATGCTGCGGAGGCATAAGTCTTGCATGCGACGAATAGCTTTAGCGACCCAGGTGATCGCTAGCGTGAGCTCATTGCGGAACGTGCAGACTTTCCCGAAGGGGAGCCAATGACCGTAGTCATTGTGATGCCCTTCGTGTTGTGGACCCCCCACTTCGAAACCGATCTCGAGATCGCGCAGCGCCATTTGGATGCGGGCGATCGCGTGATTTTCTTGACGTGCGCGGCCGACCTTCCCATTTGCCATGCCAACCCGTTGCATGAATTTGCAGCATGCATGACTTGCATCGGACGGCGGAAGACGGGGCTCGCCCGGCTGTCGGGAACCTTCGAAGAATTGCCGCTGCTCAATCTGACGACGGCGGATGAATCGGAGTGCCGCAACTACACTTTCGACTCGTCGACTTTCGACAGCATAACCAAGACCTACGTCGAGAACCTAGACCTCGGCTGGGGTGCACTTTCCTCGCTGATATCGCTGGCGCGTGATGCCGACATGAATCTCGCGCATCCTTTCGTACGAAACCTCCTCCAAGGTTTCATGACCACGTCGCTCGCAATATATCGGTCGGTACGTAACCATTTGCGACAACACCGTATTGACAAGGTCTACATCTTCAACACTCGCTTCGCCACGTCGCGTCCCGTGTTCCGGGCGTGCCAGGCAGAATCGGTTCCTTGCGTAACGCACGACCGCGGTTGTGATTTCAATCATTACTCATGCTACGAAAATATTCTTCCGCATGATATCGGTCCATACGAAATTGCCCTACGTGACGCATGGGATCGTGCTGACCCCACTGCACGTGAGTCTGTTGCCGCGAAATTCTTCGAGGATCGCGCGCGTGCGGTAAAGCAGAGCTGGTTCTCCTTCATCGAAAACCAGCGCGCGGGATTGCTCCCGAATACCTGGAATAACGATGTCCGCAACGTCGCGATATTCCTGAGCTCGGAAGACGAGTTCGCCGCCATCGGAGACGAGTGGCGTAATCCGCTCTACCCAACCCAACTCGAGTGCCTCCGACTGCTTGCGACGGATACTTGTAACCTGGCAGGCATTCGACTTTTCGTCAGAGCACATCCCAATCTCACTGGCTTGCGGAACACCTCAACCGTCGCTTTACGCCATCTCAGAGGTCCGAATCTGGAAGTCGTATTGCCCGAAAGCAGCATCAGCACGTACGCCATGATGAAGCACTGCGATCGCGTAATCAGCTTTGGATCGACTGCCGGCATCGAAGCGGTGTATTGGGGTAAGCCTTCGATTCTCGCGGGCGTCTGTCGTTATCGCAATCTCGGCGCCACCTACAACCCGCAGACGCACGAAGAGCTAATGGCACTACTCGTCACGGAGCGATTGCCTGCAAAGGAAAGGATTGGTGCGCTGATGTACGGATACTACGAGCAGACCAAGGGTGAGCGGTTCAAATACTTCGAGGGTCTCGATGTTCGCGATGGCTTGTTCAAGGGGCACCGCATAGGACCGACCGAGCGTTATGCCAAATTGGCGACGTTCGCGAACGACGGACGTCGAGCAGCATGGGCGAATAGAGGGATTTCGGCTTGGAGCAAGCGCAGGGTCGGCCTGTAGCGCCGGAATTCACGCCATAAAAGCCTTTCGAGAACCATCAAAGTGCTCGCGTACCAATGCTAACAAACTCTTCCATTCTTCTGACGGGTGGCACCGGATCTTTCGGACATGCGTTCGTGCCCATGACGTTGAAGCGGTACAACCCGCGGCGACTCGTGATCTACTCCCGCGGCGAGATGCAACAGTGGGAGATGGCGAAGATGTACGGTCAGGATTCTCGCGTGCGCTTCTTCATCGGAGACGTCAGGGACCGGGAGCGTCTTTATCGGGCACTCGACGGAGTCGATTTCGTCGTGCATGCCGCGGCCGCGAAGATCGTACCGACTGCCGAATACAACCCCTTCGAGTGCGTGAAGACGAACATCACGGGGGCGATGAATCTCATCGATGCTTGCATCGACAAGGGAGTCAAGCGTGTCGTGGCGCTCTCGACGGATAAGGCAAGCAGCCCCGTCAACCTGTACGGCGCAACCAAGCTCGTTTCCGACAAATTGTTCGTGGCCGGCAATTCGTATGTTGGCGCTCACCAAACCCGTTTTGCTGCCGTCAGGTACGGGAATGTCATGGGGTCGCGAGGATCGGTGATTCCCTATCTGATGTCTATACGCGACCGGGGCAAGCTACCCATCACCGACATCCGAATGACCCGCTTCATGATCTCCCTGGAACAGGGTGTGAAGCTCGTCTGGGACGCGTTCGACGACATGGAAGGTGGCGAAATCTATGTCAGGAAGATTCCATCGATGCGGGTAACGGACATCGCGCGGGTGATCGCACCCGACGCGGAGCATGAGATCGTCGGCATTCGCCCCGGCGAGAAGTTGCATGAGCAGATGATAGGCGTCGAGGATGCTAACCATACCTACGAATACGACGACTACTTCAAGATTCTTCCAGCGATCCATAGTTGGAGCGAGGATCCGAATCGAATCAAGAACGGCCGCAAGGTCCCGGAAGGCTTCGTGTACGCCTCGGACACCAACACGGAATGGATGTCCAAGGACGAGTTGCGTGCGTGGATCCAGGCCAATCACGAGAAGATAGGCCAGCATTGACCACTTTCCGCATTCCCTATGGCCGGCAGGACATCCGCGACGACGACGTCGACGCAGTGGTCGAAGTATTGCGTTCCGACTGGCTAACCCAAGGTCCCGCGGTTCCACGTTTCGAAGCAGGTGTTGCGGGATACTGTGGCGCCAGCCACGCGGTCGCGGTCAACAGCGCGACATCTGCCCTTCACATCGCGTGCGTAGCCTTGGGACTCGGACCCGGCGACCGGTTATGGACGAGCCCCAACACGTTCCTCGCCTCGGCCAATTGCGCACGCTACTGTGGTGCTGATGTCGATTTCGTCGACATCGATCCGTGCACCTACAACATGAGCGTCGACGCCCTCGCCCGCAAACTCGAAGAGGCTGAAGCGATCGGCGCGCTTCCAAAGATAGTGGTGCCGGTCCATTTTGCCGGACAGTCATGCGACATGCGATGTATCCACGACCTCGCGCAGGAATATGGCTTCCATATCATCGAGGACGCATCGCACGCTATTGGCGGCAGGTATCTGGGCAATCCGGTAGGTAGCTGCGTGTTCAGCGACATTTGCATTTTCAGCTTTCACCCAGTGAAGATCATCACCACGGCCGAAGGCGGGATGGCTCTCACCAACGATACCGACATCGCCACCCGAATGATGCGGTTGCGCAGCCATGGCATTACCCGCGACCCTTCGCTAATGGACTGCGCTGTGGAAGGTCCATGGTTCCATCAGCAGATCGATCTCGGCTTCAACTACCGAATGACCGACATGCAGGCGGCGCTGGGATGCAGCCAGTTGACGCGTATCGACCATTACGTGTCCCGCAGGAGCAACATTGCAGCCCGTTATCAGACATTGCTGTCCGATCTTCCGCTACGTTTACCAGCACGCTCCTCGGATGCGACGTCGGCGTGGCATCTTTACGTCGTTCAGATACTAGGACACGACAGACGTCGTGTATTCGAGCATTTGCGCTCCGTCGGAGTCGGCGTCAACGTGCATTACATTCCGGTGCACACGCAATCCTATTATCGACGGCTTGGTTTCCGGTGGGGCATGTATCCGGAGGCTGAGGAGTACTACCGCCGGACAATATCGTTGCCGATGTTTGCGACGCTTTCGGATCCGCAGCAGGAGTTCGTCGCGGCGGAGTTGCGGCAAGTGTTGGATGAACGAGCATGAGCACGGTCATCGTCGTGCAGGCCCGAATGACGTCGACGCGACTTCCGGGAAAGGCCTTGCTCCCGATCGCGGGGCGACCGATGCTGGCTTACCTGCTGGAGCGGCTGCGCCGCGTACAGCGCGCCGCTCGTACCGTGGTCGCAACGACGACGAACGCAGGCGATGACGCCATCGTGTCGGCTGCAGCGGCGTGTGGCGTCACCTGCACGCGCGGACCGGAGCTCGACGTCCTCGCGCGTTTCGCTCAGGCCGCGGAGGAAGCTCGAGCGTCGATCGTCGTCCGCGTAACCAGCGACTGTCCGCTACTGGATCCGGCGATCGTCGATGCGGCTATCGATACTTTTCTTCAAGCGCCCGGGCGTTACGACTACGTTTCCAACATGCTCGAGCTCTCCTACCCCTATGGCATGGCAGTCGAGGTACTTTCTGCGGCAGCGTTGGCCGCGGCGAACGCTGAGGCAACCGGCGAGGCCGAGCGCGAGCATGTGACGCCTTTTATCTACTGGCGGCCGGAGCGATTCAAACTGGGGTCGGTAAGAATTCAACCGGACCTCAGCAGCCATCGGTGGACCGTCGATACGAAAGAGGATTTCGAACTTGTGTCGCGCATTTTGGAGACGCTTTATCCCCGGAATCCCGAGTTTTGCATGGCAGACGTGCTTGAGTTGCTGGACGAGCATCCGGATTGGCAAGAGATCAATCGTGGCGTTCGACAGAAGAGCGTAAAGCGCGAAAGTTCGAGAAGCGACCATGCTCCCTAGAAGGAGCAGGGGGAGATCTGCGCCGGAGCATCCGCGGCCGCGCACACCACGGGGCAGTTTCGTGCTTGACCAAGAGGCGGTTTTGGCAACCGTAGCCGTTACCGCTAGGACGCCTCGCCGATTCTTGCCGGAATAGGCCAATGGTGCGCATCGCATTTCGCGTCGACGCATCCCATCTCATGGGAACTGGTCATGTCATGCGGTGCCTGGTTCTCGCGGACGCGCTCAGGCAGCGCGGAGCGGACGTCCGATTCCTCTGTCGTGCACTTCCAGGCAATCTAATTGGCCATATCGCGGCGCGCGGCTTCGCGTCGGAAGTCCTGTCGCCGGAGTTGTGCAACGTGGCGAACAGTCGTGACGCCGACGTCGACGCAGGGGCGAACGACATGTCGTGGCGAGAGGACCTAGCTGCGACGCGACGGGCCATCACCGCATGGTGCGACGTCGATTGGCTGGTTGTGGACCACTACGATCTCGATGTGAACTGGGAACGTCCAATGCGTGGACTCGTTCGCCGGTCGATGGTCATCGATGATTTGGCGAATCGGCACCATGACTGCGACCTGCTCTTGGATCACAATTGCGGCGCAGAGCTAGGTCACCGCTATGACGAGTTGGTGAACAGCACTTGTCGGAGGCTGCTAGGCGCGGACTACGCCCTCGTGCCGGCCGCATTCGGCCCGGCAACCGCGCGGCGGCGCGATCGCGACGGGGTCGTACGGCGCGTTCTCGTTGCGTTCGGGGGCGCCGATCCGTCAGACGAGACGACGAAGGCAATTCGAGCGCTAGTGTCGATCGGTCGACCGGACCTTGAGCTCGCAGTGGCTGTTGGCGCGTCGAATGTGCGTCGGGACCGGATCGCCGCTCTTTGCTCGGAACATCCCAACGCACACGCCCATCACAATCCCCCGAACATGTCGGAACTGTATGCTGTGGCGGACTTGGCGGTAGGCGGCGGCGGTGTGTCACTCCTCGAGCGGTGCGCGCACTCGCTGCCCGCGATCATCGAATCGCTCGCAGCGAACCAGGAGTCAGGCTGTCGCGCTTTGGCGCTGCGGGGAGGTGCGATCTACTTGGGCGATGCTGCTCGGACAACTCCTGAGCAGATTGGCATTGCACTGCAGGCATTGCTGGATAGCCCCGAACTGGTACTTCACCTATCGACACAGGCGGGAAAGATCGTAGACGGGCGAGGCGTGGAGCGCGTCGTTCGGGCGATGTTGGCAGCACCGATTGCGGTCAGGCTCGCGGAGCCTGGCGACTGCGACAACATATGGGAGTGGCGCAATCACAGTTTGACGCGGAAGTTCGCCAAGGATCCCTCCAAGATCGCACTGGAGGCGCACCGCGAGTGGTTTGCTGCCGCACTGAACGACACCGATCGACACGTGCTGGTGGGCGAGGACGATATTGGGAAAGTGGGTGTCGTACGATATGACATCAGCGGAGACGCCGCGACGATCTCCGTATTCGTGGACCCGCGCCGGCACGGGCAAGGACTTGGATCGCGGCTCATTGGCGCAGGAGACGCATGGATTCAGGCAAGGTATCCATCGGTCCGAAAAGTCATTGCCGAGATCCACGCCGAGAACTCGCCGTCCATGTGCGCCTTCGCCCAAGCCGGCTATGTCACCAGGTGGCATTGCCTCGTGCGTGAACTTGAGGGAGTCGAGCATTGAAGATCGGAGACAGCCCAATAGGGCGCGATTCGCGTCCGTTCATCGTCGCCGAGATGTCCGGCAACCACAATCAGTCGCTCGGCCGCGCGCTCGAGATCGTTGATGCCGCGGCGAGCGCCGGCGCGCATGCCCTGAAGTTGCAGACCTACACAGCGGATACGATGACTCTCGACATGAGCGAGGGAGCTTTCCGGGTCGACGACCCAAACAGTCCGTGGAGTGGCCGCAGCTTGCACGAGCTTTATCAGAGTGCGTATACGCCGTGGGAATGGCACGCACCCATAATGAACCGCGCGCGGTCCTTCGGAATGGTGTGCTTCAGCTCGCCGTTCGACGAGAGTGCCGTCGATTTTCTCGAGAGCTTGCGGGTCCCCGCTTACAAGATAGCGTCGTTCGAATGCACGGACCTACCGCTCATTCGCAAGGTAGCGTCGACCGGCAAGCCTGTGATCATGTCGACCGGTATGGCGACGTTGGCGGAGATCGATAGCGCGGTAAAGACTGCACGCGGTGCGGGATCCCGCGATCTGGTGCTGCTCAAGTGCACGAGCAACTATCCTGCTTCACCGGAGAACAGCAACATTCTCACCATACCTAACTTGCGAGAGCTTTTCGATTGCGAAGTCGGTCTCTCCGACCATACGATGGGCATTGGCGTCGCGGTGGCTTCCGTTGGGCTTGGTGCAAGCCTGATCGAAAAGCATTTCACGCTGCGGCGTGCGGATGGCGGCGTCGACTCGACGTTCTCGATCGAGCCCGATGAAATGCGCTCGCTTGTCGTCGAAACGGAGCGGGCGTGGCAGGCTTTGGGCAAGGTGTCCTACGGCCCGACGGACGCAGAAATCAAGTCGTTGGCATTTCGGCGGTCTCTCTACATCGTGCAGGATTTGAGGGCGGGCGACCGCCTCACGGCGGAAAACCTACGCGCCATCCGCCCCGGTCTCGGGCTCGCGCCCCGCTATTACGAATCGCTGCTGGGAATGACAGTGATCAGAGACGTACCCCGAGGCAGTCCGACAACGTGGGAAATGTTTAAGTGAAACGGCGAATGACCTTCGTGTGGGCCGGATCGTCAAGAGTATGAACGTCAATAGGGAACTGCGATCGTGCTGAAGCAGGTACTTGCGGAGGCGTTGGGCGTCCATAGGCGAGGTAAACAACGTCCGAAGAATCGAGGATCGTCACAGTTCGTCAAGGTCTCGGCTTCTGGCGAGTCATCCGACCAGCTCGAGCAATGTTGGCGTGTCTTTGGACCGAAATATGACCCCTCCTGGCCATTCGATGTGGCAGTGGTTACGCCGACAGTGGGACGTCAATCGGCGCTGGATGCGGTGGCGTCGGTCTTTGCGCAGGCGGAAACACTCAGGATCCAGCTGCTCATCGGGGTCGACGCACCATTGGCTTCCTTCACCGACATTATCGAGCGTCTGGATAGCGGACCGCCGAATGTCACGACCTATCTCTTCTATCCGGGCTATTCCACTTCCGTCAGACATGGAGGTCTGCACCCGGCGCGCGACGGAGGTGTCCTGCGCTGCG
>Ga0070731_10005307_pt1 | contig 10689 bp, 9 predicted proteins | sample Coa_R1_2_FD_66448 | JGI IMG/M metagenome (GOLD analysis project Ga0070731, IMG submission 66448) | Surface soil microbial communities from Centralia Pennsylvania, which are recovering from an underground coalmine fire - Coalmine... | ecosystem: Environmental > Terrestrial > Soil > Unclassified ... | reverse complement strand
ATCAACAGCATAGCCAAACACGCAGCCACGCATAGAGGAGGGTTAACGGCGTCGTTAAGCTTAGCTTCGAATGGTCGTCGCGCGGCCGGTCCGGTCGTTGTAAAGCCAAAGCGGACAAATAGGTACGCGCCATGCTGAAGCAATATGTCAGCTCGCTGTCGTCCGAGCATTCCGACGCTGACATGGTCGCGCTCGCTCCGCCGCGCAGCGAGCCGCTGCCGTGGAACGATCGAAGCGAAATCGGTGAAGACGCCGGCGCGACGGCGCAGACCGTGCGCGATCAGCTGGCGCGCGAGGTCGCCGACATCGAAGCCGCCACCGCCACGCTGCGCAAGGCCGAGCCGGCGCTGGAATCGTGGACCAAGGCGCCGGCCAATAGCGGCGGCAAGCCGCGTCCGGTGTGGCTCCTGATCGGCGTGCTCTGGTTGTCGACGGCGCTGGTCACTGCGGGTGCGGTCGTCGCCATCGCGTCGCTCGCGGGCTGAATATTTTCCAATTCGTCAATTGTTTCCCGGATGCGATGCAGCGCCATTAGCGCGGTTACGCGCGTCTTCGACGCGCTATGGCGGTGCATCGCAGATCCGGGATCGCTCTGGACTCGGCATTTGTTACGATCCCGGGTCAGCAGCGCATCATTCCGCTTCGCTCCATGCTGCGCTGCGCCCGGGAAACGGGCCTCTAATACGCGTTGCGGTACCCAGCCGGTGACAGCACGGTGCGCAAGATGATCTGCAGATCGAGCCAGAGCGACCAGTTGTCGATATAGAACAGGTCGTGCTCGAGGCGCCGGCGCATCTTCTCGTCGGTATCGATCTCGCCGCGGCAGCCGTGGATTTGCGCCCAGCCGGTGATGCCCGGCTTGACGTTGTGGCGGCGCGCATAAAGCGAGATACGCTCCTGGTAGTCGTGATCGTGCGACAGCGCGTGCGGCCGCGGGCCGACCAGCGACATGTCGCCGGTGAGCACGTTGAAGAGCTGCGGAATCTCGTCGATGTTCCAGCGCCGCAGGACACGGCCGATCCGGGTCAGGCGCGGATCGTCGCGGGTCGCCTGCGCGATCACCGGGCCGTCGTCGAGGGTGCGCATGGTGCGAAATTTGATGATGCGGAACGGCTGCTGATTGAAGCCGTAGCGGCGCTGCACGAAGAAAACCGGCCCGGGACTGTCGAGCCAGACCAGCGCGGCGACGACAATCAAGAGCGGCGTGAGCGCGATGAGCGCGACGGCCGCGACCACCAGGTCGAACAGCCGCTTGCGCGCGATCTCGGTGCGCGTCAGCGGCCGGCGCGTCAGCTGCAGGCTGGTCACCGGGCCGAGCTTCGAGAGCTTGACCTCCTCGAACTTGTGCAGGATCTGCTCGGGGCCGATGTGGATCTCGACCGGCAGCGTCATGAAGGTCTCGGCGCAGCGCTCGATGGTCTCGGTCTGCGACCACGGCAGCAGCAGGAAGATGGCGTCGGGCTCGAGGCTGCGCACGCTGGCCACGGCCTCGGCGAAATCGCGGTCGAGCATCGCGTGCCGCGCCTCCGCCGAAGCGGTGGCGGCAATGGGGGTGAGAAAGCGGCAGCCGACGATGTTGATGCCGTGGGTCCAGGGCTCATAGCGGTTGACGAAGCCGTTGACGTTGGCGCCGGTGCCGATCAGGAAAATGCGTTGCGCCGAGATCAGGCCTGCGGCGCGCGCCATCGCGGTGACGCGCACGATGAAGAAGCGCAAGGCGACGAGGCCGACTAGCGTCGCGCCATAGAACAGCACGATCCAGGCGCGCGAATATTCGACGCTTGTTTGCGCCAGGAAGCCGACCATCAACAGGCAGATCACCGTGACGTTCCACACTTGGATGACGCGGCCGCCATTCGGCTTGAAGGTGCAGAAATTCGGCAGCCGATATTCGCCGCGATACATGTTGGACACGGCGAAGATGCCGGCGGCGAGAACGCCGACCTGGAGGAACAGCGTGATGTTGCCGGGCTTGCCGTAGGCGGCGAGGTGATAGGCGATGCCGGTCAGGCAGGCCATGGCGACGATGAAGGCGACGTCGGTGAGGAAAATCGTGGCCGCAAAGGTGCCGCGCAACGCCACCGCCCGCGCGCGCAGGTACCGGCCGGTCTGCGGCCGCGACGCCAGCGTGTAGCTCGGGTGCGTATTCATTGCCTCTGTCGCGGTCTTGGTCGTGGTCTTGCGGAAGCGAATCCCGACGCTGCCCCGATTTGAGACAACGGCGGCGGTCACGCCGCTGTCTCGCCAGAACCATGCCAACAGGGGAACACGCGCAACGGCGGGCAAAAGTTGACGCCGGGCGCCGCGTTAAGATTAATGCCGCCGTCAGTCGGCGTACCTGGGAGGAAGACCGTGCAAGGCAAGATCGCGCTCGAAGAGCATTTCGCCATTCCCGAAACGCTGGAGGATTCCCACGGCTACTTTCCCGAGCGCGTCTGGCAGGAGGTCAAGCACCGGGTCATGGACATCCAGGAGCGGCGCATTGCCGAGATGGACCGGCACGGCATCGCGATGATGCTGTTGTCGCTCAACGCGCCGGCGGTGCAGGCCATTCCCGATCCGGCACAGGCCTTAAGCATCGCGCGCCGGTCGAACGACTATCTCGCCGAGCAGGTGCACAAGCGGCCGGACCGCTTCCAGGGCTTGGCGGCGCTGGCCATGCAGGATCCCGACGGCGCGACGCGCGAGCTCGAGCGCTGCGTCAAGGAGCTCGGCTTTCGCGGCGCCCTGGTCAACGGCTTTTCGCAAGTCGGCAATGCCGAGACCACGGTTTACTACGACCTGCCGCAATACCGGCCGTTCTGGGCCATGGCCGAAAAACTCGACGTGCCGTTCTATCTGCATCCGCGCAACCCGCTGCCGCGCGACGCCAAAATCTACGAAGGCCATCCGTGGCTGCTCGGCCCGATCTGGGCCTTCGGCCACGAGACCGCGGTGCATGCGCTGCGCCTGATGGCCTCTGGCCTGTTCGACGCTCATCCGCGGCTGCAAATCATCCTCGGCCATATGGGCGAGAACCTGCCGTTCGCGATGTGGCGGGTCGACAATGCCAATGCCTGGATCGAGAACCGGCACAGCTGGCCGGCGAAGCGGCGGCTGAGCGATTACTTCCGCGAAAATTTTTACGTCACCACGTCGGGCAATTTCCACACCCCGGCGCTGCTCAACACCATGCTCGAAATCGGCGCCGACCGCATCATGTTCTCGACCGATTGGCCGTTCGAGAACATCGACCACGCCGCAGTGTGGTTCGACGCCTGCCCGATCAGCGAGAATGACCGGGTGAAGATCGGGCGCGAGAATGCGCGGCGGCTGTTCCGGCTGGGAAATTGAACCGGGGCGCCTCCTCGGAAATCGTTGGCGACGGGCGACAGTCGGTCGGTGCCGGCCAATTGCGGAGGGCTACGCCGGGCGTACAATCGGGGCATTGCCATGGCCGTCCTGACGATTGGCACCACGGATCGAGTGACAGTGCGGTGAGCGATTTTTCAGCATTCGGCAGCATGGAACGCCACGGCTGGGGCGATGCCACACGTGCCGCAGGCTATGTCGCGTTGTTTTCATCCGCATCGGATCAGGCAATCGACAAGTTGTTGGACGCGGTCGACGCCAGAACCGATATCAAAGCGCTCGATCTCTGTTGCGGGCAAGGCAACGTCGCCGAGGCGCTGCTGCGTCGTGGCTGCGAGGTCGTGGGTGCCGATTTTTCTCCTGCGATGCTGGCGTTTGCCCGAGGACGAGCGTCGAACGCAACCTTCATCGAAGCGGATGCGCAGGATCTGCCGTTCGACGCCGCCGCGTTCGACGTCGTCGTTTCGAACTTTGGCCTTTGCCATGTCCCCGATCAATCGCGTGCCCTTGCGCAGGTGCGGCGCGTGCTTCGTCCCGCGGGAAAATTTGCCATGACGGTATGGTGCGGACCGGACAGCTCTCCTTGCTTTGCGGCCGTCTACCGGGCGATCAAGGCTCATGGCCATTCCGATGTGTCGATCCCGGCGGGGCCGGATTTTCATCAGTTCGCAAGGCGGGATCAGGCCGTCAAGCTTTTATCGGACGCCGGATTTTCCAATATCGATGTATCGATTGTCGATTGCGCGTGGGACCTCGACGCGCCGGAAGACCTGTTCGAGATTTATGCGAAGGGGACAGTCCGTGTAGCGACGATGCTGGCTCATCAGCCGCCGGAAAATCTCGCGGCCATTCGTTCCGCGCTGGCATTAGCCGTACGACAAGAGTTTTCAAATGGAGATCGCTGGCGTGTTCCCGTTCCCGCGGCGTTGGTGAGAGCGACCACCTGACCACGCCGCGGTGTGGTCCGATGCCTGCCGATCGGCGAGAACGCCATGCGGCTGTTCAAGTTGGGCGCGAACTGAGCGGAATCTCGGCTTACGGTCAAAAGATTGGCCGGCGGGCGATGAAACCGGGCTCCATCGTCGGCAGCGTCCATTAATCGCATGAATGGACCGCGTAGCCGGCATGGAACTGTGCTAGATATCACATACGCGCGACACGGTTTCCGGTCGACTCGCAGCACACGACAATTGGGCGGATTCTCTGGGCTTGCGTGCAGTATTACCGTCGGCAATTCATTCTTTTGACGCGTGCATTTTCGCACAAGCAAACAGGGAGGAGCTATGAGGCGGCGAGACTTCATATCCTTTCTCGGCAGCATGGCGCTATCGTTCCCGATTGGCGCGCGAGCACAGCAGTCCGGCCGGGTGGCTCGGGTTGGTGTGTTGATGGGGATCAGTGAAAACGATCCGGAGGCAAAGCCTCGCGTTGAAGCCTTGCAGGGCGGCCTCAAAAGTCTCGGTTGGACGGAGGGCCAGAATATCCATCTCGATTATCGCTGGGCGGCCGGCGATCTCGACCAGACGCGACGATTTGCCCAGGAAATCGTCGCGTTAAAGCCCGACATTGTCGTCGTCCACAGCACGCCGGCGGTCAAGGCGCTGCGTGAACTGACGTCGACGGTGCCGATGGTCTTCGTGCTGGTTGCGGACCCGATAGGAAGCGGCTTCGTCGCAAGCTTGGCGCATCCCGGCGGCAACCTGACCGGATTTATGAACGTCGACGCCCCGATGGCCAGCAAGTGGATGGAGTTGATCAAGGAAATTGCGCCCAAGATCACGCGGGTCGCGCTCATCTACAATCCCCACACGGCTCCGTATCAGTCCTATCTGCGTTCATTCGACGAGAGCGCTCCGACGCTGGGGGCGAAGGCCGTGCCGACACCGGTCCTCGATGCCGGCGAGCTCGAAACTGTGATCACATCGCTCGGCAATCAGCGGGACAGCGCCTTGTTCGTGGTGCCGGACGTATTCGTGCAGGTCCACCGCGAACTGATCATAAGATTGGCCGAGCAATATCGATTGCCGGCGGTCTATCCCTATCGGTTCTTCCCGGAGAGCGGCGGCCTGATGTCGTACGGGATCGATACCGTCATCGTATTTCGCCAAGCGGCGTCGTATGTCGATCGCATCCTCAAAGGCGCCGCGCCGGCCGATCTGCCGGTGCAGGCACCGACAAACTTCCAGCTGGTGATCAATTTGAAGGCCGCAAAAGCGATCGGCCTCACGATCCCGGAAAGCTTCCTCGTCCGCGCCGACCAGGTGATCGAATAAGGCGTGCAGGATGCGTTGCCCGCCGGCCATGCCGGCACGGGACTAGACCATGATCCGATCAAATCGGATCGGATCATGGTCTAGCTTTTTCGTTGGAGCATGATCTTTTCGGAAAACCGGCGTCCACTTTTCCGGATCATGCTCTAAAGGCCCAGCTCGCTAAGGGATGGGTGATCGTCGGGACGGCGACCGAGCGGCCAGTGATATTTGCGCTCGCCGTCCTGGATCGGCAGATCGTTGATGCTGGCGATGCGCCGCCGCATCAGGCCGTCCTCGTCGAACTCCCAGTTTTCGTTGCCATAGCTGCGAAACCAGTTGCCGGAATCGTCGTGCCATTCATAGGCGAAGCGTACGGCGATCCGGTTGTCATGGAAGGCCCATACTTCCTTGATGAGCCGATAATCGAGCTCGCGACTCCATTTGCGGATGAGGAACGCTTCAATCGCCGCGCGGCCGCGAATGAATTCGGCGCGATTCCTCCAGACGCTGTCGATGCTGTAAGCGAGCGCGACGCGAGCCGGATCGCGGCTGTTCCAGGCATCCTCGGCGAGGCGCACTTTCTGCGCAGCGGTCTCGGCCGTGGTGAATGGCGGCAATGGCGGGCGGGTCATCGGCTGACTCCCATTGTTTATTGCCAAGTACGGTACCGCGCCGCGACGCGGCTCAAGGGACGCCGTCGTGCCGGCAGGCGGCAAGAAAAAACGCGACGCTGCGGATCACGTCAGTTTCGACCTCCACCCGCAGGTCCTGAAGCTTCTCGCCGAACAAGGCGCGTGTGAGGATAGGCCAGACAACCAAATCGATAAAGAATCTCGCTGTCGTTGCCAGTCGCTCCGGCGCGAATGCCGCCGAGGCGCCGAGCGCGTCGGAATGCGCGGTCTCGGCCAAAAGCTTCCCGACAATCTCCTCGCCGCGCCGGCGCGCCGTGAGATGGACATTGATCGCCAGATCGGGAAACCGGCGTGCTTCGGAAATCCCGAGCCGCATGACAGCGACGATATCGCTGGCCAAAATCCAATGCACGAGGGCGGTGCCCAGCTTGGCGAGGCGCTCATCGAGCGTTGATCCGGTGGGCACGTGGCCTTCGAACCGCGCCGCGGTGGCGGTGACGTTGCTCATCGCGACGGCCGCGAACAGCGCCTCCTTGCCGGGAAAGCGCGCGTAGATGGTCGGCTTTCCGGCGCGCGCGACATTGGCAATCTCGTCGATGCTGGCGCCAGCGAGGCCGCGTTCCAGAAACACGCGGCGGGCGGCAGCGAGGATGCGCGCATCGACTTCGCCGGCGCGCTCACGCGGCGGCCGGCCGACGCGCCCCGCCGGCAGCTTCGCTGTCCGCCTTTTCGCCCCCGGACTTTTGGCCATGGCGCACCTTCACTTTGTTGCGACCGCATCGCCGCGGCGCCGCCGAACCCGAAAAAAGCCGCTGCAATTTTAGGGGTTTAGCGCATCCGGCGGCCGAAGTAAATAAACGGAACGGTATCGTTTCATATGTGTTGACGCAGAAGGTTATCAAGCCATATAAAACGAAACGGTATCGTTCTATTATGCATAGAGCGGAAAGCCGCCGTTGCACCGGAAATCGGAAGGAACTCGACTATGCCATGGGAACCGGAAGGCGGTGACCACGCCGAAAAGCTCCTGCAAGAGCATCCTGACGACGAGCTTGTCACCCGCACCTGGCCGCGCCAGAGCGGAAGCGATGATCTGACTGCACAAGTCGTCACTGCGGACGCAGTCCGCGCGCGGGAGCCGGCGCCGCAGGAACATCCGGCCGACGAGGGCCCCGTTGTCGATTCGCCGCCGCTGCATGACGATCGGCATCCGGACCAAGACGACGAGCACGCTCATGAGATGCGAGCAGGGTTTTGGCGGCGGCATCCGTTCGCGGTCGCGCTCGGGCTGGTTGTCTGCGCTTTCGCGGTGGCGGGCGGTTACCTGTATTGGAACTACGCCCAGCATTTCGAAGCGACGGACGATTCCTTCATCGCGGCGCGGCAGTTTGCCATCCAGCCAAAAGTGTCGGGCTACATCACCACTGTACCCGTGACCGATAACCAGCACGTCGCCTCAGGCGAGGTAATCGCGCGCATCGACGATCGCGATTATCGCATCGCGCTCGAACAGGCCAACGCCCAGTTGGCTCACGATCAAGCAGTTCTCGAGCAGGCGAAGACAAATCTCGGCCGCTTTCAATACCTCGTGCAACGCCAGGCGGTCGCCCAGCAACAGCTCGACGATCAGAATTACCTCGTCGAGCAAGACCAGGCCACGGTCTCGCTCGATCGGGCAAAAGTGGACGCGGCGCAGCTCAATCTGTCTTACACGACGGTGACCGCGGCCCAGGCCGGGCGCGTCGTCAGCCTGAGCGCGGCCGTCGGCCAATTTGCCCAGGCCGGCACCACGCTGACCATGTTCGTGCCCGACGAGATCTGGGTCGCGGCGAACTTCAAGGAGACCCAGCTCGACGCGATGCGGCCGGGCCAGCCGGTGACGCTGACCATCGACGCCTATCCGGACCGCACCATTCGCGGCCACGTTGCCAGCGTCCAGTCGGGGTCGGGGCCGGCCTTTTCGCTGCTGCCGCCGGAGAATGCCACCGGCAATTGGGTCAAGATCGTGCAGCGCGTGCCGGTCAAGATCGTCATGGATGACCCGCCGGCCGACGTCGCGCTCGGCCCTGGCATGTCGGTCGAGACGACCGTGCGGGTGAATGCGCGCCTGTCGCTCTATGAGCGGCTGCGGAGCTGGCTGTGAGCGCCGCCGCGACCGGAGCGCTCCGTTCCGCTGCGGCCAGCAGCGCCGCCGTCAATCCGTGGCTGATTGCCGTTTTGGTCGCGTTCGCTTCCTTCATGGAGAACCTCGACACCACCATCGCCAACGTGGCGCTGCCCTACATCGCCGGCGGCATGGGGGTGAGCGAGGACGAAGCGTCCTGGGTGATCACGACTTATCTGGTTGCCAACGCGGTCAGCCTGACGGCGAGCAGTTTTCTCGCGCCGCGGCTGGGCCGTAAATCGTTCTTCCTGATCTGCTTAGGCCTGTTCACCGCAAGCTCGGTGCTGTGTGGATTTGCGCCCAACCTGCAGGCGTTGCTCCTGTTCCGCATCCTGCAAGGGCTCGCCGGCGGCGGCATGGTGCCGGTCTCGCAATCGATTCTGGCGGATGCGTTTCCGCCGGAGAAGCGTGGCCAGGCTTTCGCGTTGTTCGGCATCGCCGTCGTCGTGTCACCGGTGGTCGGCCCGACGCTCGGCGGCTGGATTTCCGACAACTGGTCCTGGCAATGGTGCTTTGAAGTCAACGGCCCGGTCGGCCTCCTCGCATTGGTGCTGATCGCCACCACGCTGCGCGAATCGCACAGCGCGGTGGCGGAGCGCAAGCGGCTCGCGCGGCAAGGCACCGGCTTCGATCTCACCGGTTTCGTGCTGGTCGCAACCTTTCTCGGCGCGCTCGAGCTCGCGCTTGACCGCGGGCTCGAGGACGACTGGTTCGGCTCAAGCTTCATCGTCGCGGTCGTGACCGTCTGCGCGCTCGCCTTCGTGTCGATGATTCCGTGGGAGCTCAGCCGTCGCGATCCGATCGTCGACGTTCGCATGGTGGCGACGCGGCAGTTCGGCGCCTGCTTCCTGGTGATGGCGGCAACCGGCGCCATCCTGCTGGCCACGACCAACTACCTGCCCCAGCTGGTGCAGCAGGAATACGGCTACACGGCAACGTGGGCCGGTCTCGTGCTCTCACCGGGCGGCCTCGTGCTGGCGCTCCTGATGCCGGTCGCGGGACGGCTCTCCGGAAAAGTGCAGCCCCGCATCCTCATTGCGATCGGCTCGGCAATCTGCGCGCTGGCGATGTTCGACATGACCAGGATCAACGGCGCAGTCGACTTCCGGTTTTTTGCGGTTTCCCGCATGCTGCTGAGCATCGGCCTGCCGTTCGTCTTCATCCCGATCCTCACGGCCTCCTTTGCCGGAATCCCGCGCAACAAGACCGACATGGCCTCGGCCTTGATCAACGTCGCGCGCAACACCGGGGGCTCGATCGGAATATCGCTCGCCAACAACGTGCTGGCACACCGCGAGCAGTTCCATCAGAGCCGGCTGGTCGAGCTCGTCAACCCGTCGACCGTTCAATACCGCAATACGCTCAACCAGGTGACCGACTATTTTGCGGCGCAGGGCGGCTCGCTGGCGCACGCGCAGCAGCAGGCTTTTGCCTGGATCGCCCAGCAAGTGCAGACGCAAGCGAATTTCCTCGCCTATATCGACGTCTTCTGGACGCTGATGTTGATCTCCGCCGCTGCCGTGCCGCTGGCGCTGATCCTGCGCAAGGTGAAGCTTGGAGGGCCGGCTCCCGCCGCGCACTGATCGCGCGCGGCCGCCGGTTTTGCTGATTTGTTCGCGTTTGGTTGTTCCACACCTGTGTTGCAGATCGCCCGGCGCAGCACGATTTCGATAGGAGGATACCATGACCGAAATAGACGCACCTGCGCTGATCCCGCAAGAGCACGTGCTGCTGCACGAGCTGAACCATCGGATCAACAACGAATTCGCCGCCGCCATCGGCGTCGTGACCGTTACCGCTGCGCGTTCCAGCAATGAAGAGGTCAAGGCCGCCCTGGCTGGCGTCGCGGAGCTCCTCCATCGCCATGCGGATGTCCATCGGTTCCTGCAGATGCCGGACCATGACACGCTGGTCGATACCGCGGCGTATCTCCGTCAGCTCTGCCTTGCCATCAGTCGCTCCAGGCTGGATGCCAAGCGGATCAGCCTCGTCCTTTCGGCCCAGCCGCTGCGGCTGCAGGCCGAGCGTTGCTGGCGCTTGGGAATGATCGTCCACGAGCTTATATCCAACGCAGCGCGCCACGCATTCGGCAACCGCGGCGGAGCAATTCGCGTCGCGGTTTGGCAAGACGGGGCGTTCGTGAAATGCAGCGTGCAGGACAGCGGATCGGTGACGACCAATATTCAGCCGGGGCACGGACTTAAAATCGTCAACAGCTTGAGCCGCGCGCTTGGCGGGCGGTTGTGGCAGACATTTGGCGTGCAGGGATCGAAGTCGCTTCTGGTTTTCC
>Ga0070731_10005306_pt1 | contig 10691 bp, 10 predicted proteins | sample Coa_R1_2_FD_66448 | JGI IMG/M metagenome (GOLD analysis project Ga0070731, IMG submission 66448) | Surface soil microbial communities from Centralia Pennsylvania, which are recovering from an underground coalmine fire - Coalmine... | ecosystem: Environmental > Terrestrial > Soil > Unclassified ... | reverse complement strand
GCGACCCGCATCTGCTGCAGAAACCGGCTGCGCGTATTCGCGTCGCGGATCCGCAGCGCGTCCTCATCGCTCACGACCACGTCGGTCTTGAAGTTCGAGAGCACCGGTCCGCTGACGCCGATCGCGAATACGACCAGCGGCCGCGGCCCCACGCGGCTCGCGCTTTGGAGCGACGGCGCGTACTCGACGATCCCGTAGTGCTCGGCGAAGTCATCGTTGAGCTGGCCCGGCTTCCACCAGCCGCGGCCGTAGACGATCTCGCCCGCGGGCGTCAGCACGGCCGGGCTGATCGACCGGTCGAGATGGATCGTGCGCACAAGAATAACGAGCCCGGTGTACGCGCCCGGCTGCGCCGACGCGCGCGGCGCAAATCCCGGAGCCGCCACCGCCATCGCGACCAGAGCCACCACCAGCATACGAACGGCGTTCCGTCCGATCCCCCTCATCTTCACCCGCGCCCCCCGAACAGATCTGATGTCGCCATTTGTAATGCCCAGTTAGCGCCGGGGACAGCGGTATGGTTCCAAAAAAGCATAAGTGTGAAGACAGAGAGTGTGAAGACAAAGTGTGAAGACGGCCGGACGAATCCGCGCCGGCGGAACGGGACGCCGCTAGGCCGGCACCGCGGCCAGGGCGAGGTCCTTCAGCACCGTGGCGATCTGCTCGCGCTCGTTCGGCGTCACCTCGACCAACGGCAGGCGGAGCCCGCCGGGGTCGAAGCCGGCCATCGCGAGCGCCGCCTTCACCGGGGTCGGGTTCGTGGTGATGAAGAGCACCTTGAACAGCGGCCACAGCCGGAAATGGAGCGCCTGCGCCTTCCGGACGTCGCCGGACGCGAACGCGAGGATCATCTCCTTGATCTCGCGCCCCGCGATGTGCCCCGCGACGCTCACGACGCCGTGCCCGCCGACGGCGAGCAGCGGCAGCGTCAGGCTGTCGTCGCCGCTGTAGAGCCGGAACGACGGCGGAGTGAGTTTGCGGATCTGCGACATCTGGTCGAGGCTGCCGCTCGCCTCCTTGACGGCGGCGATGTTGGGCACCTCGGCGAGGCGCGCGATCGTCGCGGGCTCGCAGTTGACCGACGTGCGGCCCTGAATATTGTAGAGCATCACGGGCAGGCGCGTGCTCTCCGCCACGGCCCGGAAGTGCCGGTACAGGCCCTCCTGCGACGGCTTATTGTAATACGGGTTCACAAGCAGCACGCCGTCGCAGCCTGCCTTCTCGGCCTCCTTCGTCAGGTGGATGCTGTGCGCCGTATCGTAGGTGCCGGTGCCGGCGATCACCGCGGTGCGCGCGGCCACGGCCTCCCGCACCGTGTGAAACAGGCGGATCTTCTCCTCGTCGCTGAGCGTCGGCGACTCGCCGGTGGTCCCGCACACCACCAGCCCGTCCGAGCCCTGGTCCGCCAGGCGCGTCGCAAGGGCCGCCGCCTTGGCGTAATCGACCGCGAGGGACTTATCCATCGGCGTCACCATCGCCGTGATCACGCGTCCGAAGTCCGCCATCCCGGTCACCCCCTTGCGTGTGATGTCGACCCGCCGTCGCCCCTTTACGGGACTAGCCGGCGATATGTGCCGGCCGACCCTGGGCCTGCGGCGCGGGCCAAAACGCGCCGGCCACCATGTAATTAAAGCCGGCGTCGCAGGAGACGTTCCGTCTTCCAGGCGGCGCCTCCTTCAAGAACCGTCGAGAATCTTGCGCGTCAGGCGCGCGCCGGCGTCAGCAGCCCGTCGCGCACGAGCGTCTCCGCGATCTGGACGGTGTTGAGCGCCGCGCCCTTCCAGAGGTTGTCTGCCACGGCGAAGAAGGCGAGGCACCCCGCGGCGTCGATCCGGATCCGGCCGACGTAGCACGGCTCGCGGTCCGCGGCCGCGATCGCGGTCGGAAAGTCTCCCGCGGCCGGATCGTCCACCACCTCCACGCCGGGCGCCCCGGCCAGCAGTTCGCGGGCGCGCTCCGCGGACAACGGCTCGGCGAAGTCGGCGTGCGCCGCCACGCCGTGGGCGCGCAGCGTCGGCACGCGGACGCAGGTCGCGCCGCAGACGAGATCGGGCGCCTCGAGCATCTTCCGCAGCTCCGCCTGCATCTTGACCTCTTCGCTCGTGTGCGCGCCGCGCAGCGAGCCGACGGCCGGAATGATGTTGAGCGCCATCGGGTGCTTCGGCGAGACCTCGCCGCGCGGGGCCTCCGGCGCCCGGCCGGTGGCGGCCGCTTCCTTGAGCTCCGCCCACAACTGATCCAGGCCGCGCTGGCCGGCGCCGGACGCGGACTGGTACGAGCAGGCGATCAGCCGGCGCAGGCGGGCCGCCCGGTGCAGCGGCGCGAGCGGCACCGCCACGGTCGCGGTGGTGCAGTTCGGGTTGGCGATGATGCGCCGCGGCGCCCGGCGCAGCGCGTGCGCATTGACTTCCGGGATCACGAGCGGCACGTCGTCCGCCATCCGAAACGCCGCGGAGTTGTCGATCGCCCAGGCGCCTCGGGCGGCGGCGACCGGCACCCATTCCTTGGCCGCCTCGTCCGGCGTGTCAAAGATCGCCACGTCGACCTCGTCGAACACCTCGGGCGCGATCGGCTTCACGACGTGCGGCCCGATGCGCCGTCCGGCCGAGCGCTGCGTCGCCACGAGCCGCAGCCGGCCCACCGGGAACCGCCGCGACTCCAGAAGCCGCAGCACCTCGCGCCCGACCGCGCCGGTCGCCCCTACCACCGCCACCCGATAGCCTGCCGCCATTCCCTCCACCCCCGCTACCCTCGGGACGCGCCGCACGCGGCGCGCCGGTCTCGAGCCCGCACGTCACGCGTCGAGCAGGTGCTCGAGGCCTTCCACGAACGTCCGCAGCGTCCCGGCCTTTTGAATCGCCAGCACGACGCCGGGCATGAAACACTCTTCGCTCACCGAGTCGTGCCGGATCAGCAGCGTTTGCCCCGTGCCGCCGAAGAGCACTTCCTGATGCGCGACCAAGCCCGGGAGCCGGACGCTGTGCACGTGGATCCCGTCGATCACCCCGCCCCGCGCGCCCGGGACCTGCTCCGTCTCCTGCACCGCCGGCGCGGGCGCCGCCGCCCCGCGCGCGGCGGCGACGAGGCGCGCCGTCCGCGCCGCCGTCCCGGACGGAGCGTCGCGCTTGCGGTCGTGGTGCAGCTCTGTGATCTCGACGTGCGGGAAGAACCGCGCCGCGCGCTGCGCGAACTCCATCATCAGGAGCGCGCCGACCGCAAAATTGGGCGCGAGCAGCACGCCCGTCTCCTCCGCGGCGCTCCGCGCCTTGAGGCGTGCGAGACCCTCCGCCGACAGCCCGGTCGCCCCGATCACCGCCGGCACGTGATGATCGAGCGCCGCCTCGGCGTGCGCGACCGCGGCGTCGCCGTGGCTGAAGTCCACCAGCACCGTCGGCCGCGCGACGAGAAAGATCTGCCCGAGATCGGCGCCGACCGCCACGCCGAGGACGCCGGCGCCGGCGACGGTCCCGGCGTCCTGCCCGACGGCGGTCGATCGTCCGAGCGCGCCCACAAGCGTCATGTCGTCGCGGCGCGCGATCGTGCGGATCGCGGCGCGGCCCATCCGCCCCGCCGCGCCGGCCACGACCACCCTATGCATCGCCATCACGCACCGCCTCCTCGAGCGATCTCCGCAGCTCGCGGTACTGGTCGAACGGCCCCACGGCCGCGAAGGTGAACGCGGCCGGCGCGAGCACCGTTCCGGCGACGCGCCGCACGTCCGCCTCCGTGACCCGGTCCACGTCCACGAGAATTTCGTCGAGCGTGAACTGGCGGCCGAAGTACTGCTCCGACCGCGCGAGCTTCGACATCCGGCTCCCGGGCGTCTCCAGGTCCAGCATCAGGCCGCCTTTGAGCGACGCCTTCGCCCGTGCGATGTCGTCCGACGGCAGTCCGGCCCGGGCCTCGCCGAGGATGCCGGCCGTGAGGCGCACCACGTCGACGCACGCGGCGGGGCTCGTGCCCGCGTACACCACGAACGCCCCGGTGTCGCGGTAGGGGGCGTGGTAGGCGGAGATCGAGTAGGCGAGCCCGCGCTCCTCGCGGATCTCCTGGAACAGGCGGCTGCTCATGCCGCCGCCGAGCGCCGTCTCGAGGACCGCCATCGCGTACCGGTCCGGGTGGGCCTGCGGCAGGGCGGGCGCGCCGAGACAGAGGTGGACCTGCTCGACATCTTTTGTCCGGAACGCGGCGGTGCGCTGCGTCGCCGGCGTGGTGAGCGAGGCGGGACGCGCCGCGCCGTTCCACACGCCGAGGGCGCGGCCGATCCGGTCTACGATCTCGTCGTGCTCGAGCTGGCCGGCCGCGGCGACGAGCGCGACCCCCGGCCGGTACCGCGCCTCCATGAACGCGCGCAGCTCCCGCGCGCCGAGGCCGCCGACGCTCGCCGCGCTCCCGGCCACGGGCCAGCCGAGGGGATGGCCGGGCCACAGGGCGGCGGCGAAAACGTCGTGCACGAGGTCGTCCGGCGCGTCTTCGTAGCTCGCGATCTCTTCCAGGATGACCTGCCGCTCGCGTTCCATCGCGCCCGGCTCGAGCGCGGGATGCAGCACCATGTCCGCGAGCACGCCGAGGGCCGCCTCGAGATGATCGCTGAGGACGCGGAGGTAGAAGCAGGTGTGCTCCCGGTCCGTAAAGGCGTTCAGGTGGCCGCCGAGCGCGTCCATCTCCTGCGCGATCGCGAGCGCGGAGCGGCTCGTCGTCCCCTTGAAGAGCGCGTGCTCGATAAAGTGGGACACGCCCATCGTCCGCGCGTCCTCGTAGCGCGACCCCGCGTCGATCCACACGCCGAGCGACACCGTGCGGACATGGGCCATCGGCTCGGTGACGACCACGAGGCCGTTCGGCAGCACCGCGCGGCGGTACGGCCCCGGATCAACGGCCATTAATGAAGAAGCCTCCTTGCGGAGGCTTCGCGCGCGCCTGGATGCAATGGGATCACGATCCTCCCGGCGCGCCGCCGTCGGAAGGCTTTCGATCGTGGCGCGGCCCGCCCTGGTGCCGTCCGCCCCGCCGATCGCGATCGCGGTCGCGCCCGCCCCGGTCGTAGCCCGATCGACTCGAACCGGGACGGTCCGAACCGGACCGCTCCGCGTGCGTCCCCTCGCCCTCGGGGGACGCGTCGGCCGGCAGCCCTTCCGGGCGCGGCAGCAGCGCCCGACGCGAGAGGTTGATGCGGCCGAGGTTGTCGATCTCCTTGACCTTCACGTCGACCTCGTCGCCCACCTTGACCGCGTCTTCCACCCGCGCCACGCGTTCGTGCGACAGCTCGGAGATGTGCACGAGCCCTTCCTTGCCCGGGAAAATCTCGACGAACGCGCCGAAGTTCATCAGGCGCGTCACCCGGCCGTGGTAGGTCTCGCCGGGCTTGGCCTCGCGCACGATATCCTCGATCATCCGCTGCGCGCGGGCGGCCGCCTCGCCGTCCGCGGACGCGATCAGCACGCGCCCGTCCTGCTCGATGTCGATCTTGACGCCGGTCTCCGACGTGATCTTGTTGATGATCTTGCCGCCGGGACCGATCACTTCGCGAATGCGCTCCGGATTGATGATGATCGTCGTGATCCGCGGCGCGTACGGCGACATCTCCGCGCGCGGACGCGGAATCGTCCGTTCGATCACGTCCAGGATCGTCATCCGGGCGTCGCGCGCCTGCGCGAACGCGCGCTCGAAGATCTCACGGCTCAAGCCCTTGATCTTGATGTCGAGCTGCAGTCCGGTGATGCCGTCGCGCGTGCCGGCGACCTTGAAATCCATGTCGCCCATCGCGTCTTCGATGCCCTGGATGTCGGTCAGCACGGCGGTGCGCGGGCCGTCCCGCCCCGCGGAGCCGGGGTCGCCCTCGGGCCCGGTGATCAGGCCCATCGAGATACCTCCGACCGGCTTGCGGATCGGCACACCGGCGTCCATGAGGGCGAGCGTGCTCCCGCACACCGACGCCATCGAGGTGGACCCGTTGCTCTCCAGGACGGTCGAGACGAGCCGCATCGTGTACGGCCACTCTTCCTCGGGCGGCAGCACCGGCTCGAGCGACCGTTCCGCGAGCGCGCCGTGCCCGATCTCCCGCCGGCCGGGCGAGCGCATAGGCCGGGCCTCGCCAACGCTGTAGGGCGGGAAGTCGTAGTGGTGCATGTAGCGTTTCCGCTCGCGGGTGCTGAGGTCGTCGATGATCTGCTCGTCCTGCCCCGTGCCGAGCGTCGCCGCGGTCAGCACCTGCGTCTGGCCGCGCTCAAACAGGCCGGAGCCGTGGGCGCGCGGCAGGAGTCCGACCTGCGCGGACAGCGGCCGGATCTGCGTCGGCGTCCGGCCGTCGGTGCGCACGCCTTCGTCGAGGATCATGCGCCGCACTTCGTTCTTGATCAGCGTGTCGAGCGCCTCGCCGATCGCTTTGTGCTGCGCCGGAAACTGCGCGGCAAGCGCCGTCTGGACGTCGGCCATGACCTGCGCGACGGCGTCCTCCCGCGCATGCTTGTCGGCGGAGCGCAGCGCGGACGCCAGACGCCCGGCGGCGGAGGCGTGCACGGCCTGCGCGATCTCCTCCGGCGGCCCGGCGATCACCGGCGTGACCTTCGGCCGGCCGGCCTGGCGGACGAGATCGTTGATCGCCTCGATGATCCGCCGGATCTCCGCGTGGCCCCGGTCGAGCGCCTCGAGCACCCGCGCCTCGGGCACCTCGCGCGCGCCGGCCTCCACCATGGTGACGGCCTCCGCGGTGCCGGCGACGATCAGATCGAGATCGGTCGTCCGCTCGTCGATCGCGCGCAGCGGCGGGTTCACCACAAACTGGCCGTCCACGAGACCGATGCGGACCGCCGCAATCGGCCCGGCCCACGGAATCCTGGAAATGGCCAGCGCCGCCCCGGCGCCGACGACGGCCAGGATATCGGGGGTGTTCTCCATGTCCGTGCTGAGCACGGTCGCGACGACCTGGACGTCGTTGCGAAAGCCCTTCGGGAAGAGCGGCCGGAGCGGCCGGTCCATGAGGCGCGCCGTCAGCGTGGCGCGTTCGCCCGGACGGCCTTCGCGCTTGAAAAAACCGCCGGGGATTTTCCCGGCGGCGAACATCTTCTCTTCGTAGTCGCAGGTCAGGGGGAAGAAGTCGATGCCTTCTCGAGGCCCGGCCGACATCGTGGCCGTGACGAGCACCATCGAATCGCCGCATCGCACGACCACGGCGCCGTCGGCCTGCCGCGCCAGGCGCCCCGTTTCAAGGGAGAGTGTCTTTCCACCGACCTCGAGCGAGACCCGGCCGGTTCGTACTTCGGTCACTTCGGTTGCCATTCAAGCCTCCTCATCATCCGCTTGCGGAAACGGCGCCCCTGGGGCGGAGTATACGCTCCCCCCCGGCGGGGCCAGGCCGGTACCCGCGGCGTGGCTACCGGCGCAGCCCGAGCCGCTCCACGATCGCGCGGTAGCGCGCGAGGTCGTGGGCGCTCAGGTAGGTCAGGAGACGGCGCCGCTGGCCGACCATTTTGAGCAGGCCCCTGCGGGAGTGGAAATCCTTTTGATGAACGCGCAGGTGCTCGCTGAGATGGTTGATGCGCTCGGTCAGCCGGGCGATCTGGACGTCCGGCGATCCGCTGTCGGTCGCGTGGCGCCGGAACTCGTCGACGGCAATCCCGGCGCCGCCCGCGGGCTCAGGGCTCATACGTGCTCCACCTCCATTAAATAGTGTGCCGCCGGGCCGGGACACCGCCGGAGCTACGCATGTCCCCGCCCGTACAACGACCCGATTGTAACATAGGAGAACGCCGGGAAGCCAGCGGACCTCGGCCGGCGGTCAGCGGACGCGCTCGACGTAACTCCCGCTGCGGGTGTCCACGCGGATGGTCTCCCCGGTCTCGACGAACAGCGGGATCTGGACGACCGCGCCGGTTTCGAGCGTCGCCGGTTTGCTGCCGCCGCTCACCGTATCACCGCGTACGCCCGGCGCGGTCTCGACGATCTTGAGGTCCACCGAATTGGGCAGCTCCGCGGCGATAGGCGTCTCCCCGTGGAACACCACGGTCACATCGAGGTTCTCGCGGAGAAAGCGCACCGCGTCGCCGAAAAGCTCGCGGCCGAGGGTCAGCTGTTCGTAGCTGTTCTTGTCCATGACGACGTACTCGTCGCCGGTGCCGTAGAGATACTGCATCGTCCGTTTTTCGAGGTAGACAAGCGGCACGCGTTCGCCGGCGCGAAACGTACGTTCGGTAATCGACCCGGTCTTGGTGTTGCGGATCTTGGCTTTGACGTACGCCGGGCCCCGGCCCACCTTGACATGCTGCGACTCGACGATCGCGTAAAGATCGCCGTCCAGCAGGACGTGAACGCCGGGACGAAAGTCGTTCGAGGAGATCACGCTGGTATCACCCTATCCGAGCCGGCACGCCGGTCTTTCTCCGTTTGCTCCGGGCCGTAGGCAGTGTACCCGCCCTCGTTCGCGGCTGTCAACGGCTTCCGCTCCGCGGCGGCCACCATAAAATCAGAGCACCCGGCCGCCGTCCGCCTCAGGAAGCCAGCAGGATCAAATCCTTCGAGAGACGAGTCAGGATGCGGGGGGCGCCGTCCGCGACCACGACCGCGTCCTCGATCCGCACACCGCCCCACCCCGGCAGATAGATCCCCGGCTCGATCGTCACGACCATCCCGGGTTCGAGGACCGCGTCCGAGCGGGGCGACACGGGAGGCCCCTCGTGCACGTCGAGCCCGATCCCGTGCCCCATCGCGTGCCCGAACGCCTCGGCGAAGCCCGCGGACGCGATCACCGCGCGGCCGGCGGCGTCGACGTCGCGGCACGCCACTCCCGGCCGAACCGCTTCGAGCGCCCGGCGCTGCGCCGCGAGCACGAGATCGTACACCTCGCGCTGACGCGCATCGGCCGTCCCAAGGGCGACGGTGCGCGTGCAGTCCGAGACGTAGCCATCGAAGACGGCGCCGAAGTCCACCGTCACGAACTCGCCGCGCTCCATGACCCGATCGGTCGCGCGGCCGTGCGGCAGCGCCCCGCGCGGGCCGCTGGCGAGGACGGTGTCGAAGGCCAGCCGCTCGCCGCCCGCCCGGCGGATTGCGATTTCGAGCTCCAGCGCCGCGTCGCGCTCGCTCATGCCCGGCCGCAGCACCTCGAGCAAACGCTCGAACGCCGCGTCGGCAATCTCCCCCGCCCGCGCGATCGCGGCGACTTCGGCATCGTCTTTGACCCAGCGAATCCGGTCGACGTCCGCGAGCGGCACGAGCTCCGCGGGCGCGAACCGCTCGCGCAGCCGCTCGACCTGCGCGTACGGCAGGAATTCCGACTCGAATCCGATGCGCGCCGGCCCGAGGGTCTTCACCGCGTCGGCGAGCGCCTTCGCGGGGTCGGCGCCGCCCCGGATCACGCGGCACGCCGGCGCCTGCGACTCCGCCTGCTCGTAATACCGGAAGTCGACCGCGAGCAGCGCCTCGGACGGCGTGACCGCAACCAGCCCGGCCGACCCGGTGAACCCCGTCACGTACCGGCGGTTTTCGGGGCGCGCCACGAGGAGCGCGTCGGCGGCCGCCGCGGCGAGGTACGCCCGCGTGCGCTCGAGATGATCCGCCGCCACGGTGATCATGCCCGCCTCCGTTTGAGCCCGACCATCAGCCGTTCGGCGAGGCGCGTGATGCGCGTCAGTGGGAACTCGCGCCGGCTCTGAGGATGGACCAGAATCGTATGAAGGCCGAGGCGGTTGCCGCCCAACACGTCGGTGAACACCTGGTCGCCGATGAGCGCCGTCGCCTCCGGCCCCGTCCCCATCATGCCGAGCGCGCGGCGCAGCGCCCGGCGGCGCGGCTTCCACGCACCGGTGACGGCCGGCAGGTCGAGGGCCGCGGCGAGATGCGCGACGCGGGCGCCGGCGTTGTTGCTGACGATGCAAAGGCGAAGACCGACCGCGCGCGCCGCGGCGATCCAGGGACCGAGGGCCTGGGGGGCGTCCCACGCGCCCCACGGGACGATGGTGTTGTCGAGATCGAGGATCACGCCCCGGATGCCGCGGGCACGCAGCGCGGACGGGTCAATCGCGTAGATCGAATCGGCCTGGGCGTCCGGCCGCAGCCATCGACCCATGCCGTCGGACCGCCTTACAGCGAACTCGCCGGCAACGTTGTCATCTAAGCCGCGGCCCGTCAGTGCGACTGACTGCTGTCGTGATCGCCGGGCGGCAGGTCGACCCCGTTGCCGGAACTCGGCGCGACCTCGCCGGCGCCGTTGCCTCCCGCCGGGCCGGTTTCGCCGTCCGGCGCGTCGGCCTCCGCTTCGAAGGCGGCGCGGACACGCTCGAACTCGGCGTCGTCCTCAATGGTGACGAGGGCGTCGCCCTCCATCCGGAAGATCACCGCGGTGTCGGGCTCTTCGCCGGATTCGAGCGGCTGCAGAATCGCGTACCGCTGATCGCTGACTTCCAGGACATCCACAATGCTGAACTCATGCTCGACGCCCTCTTCGTCCAGCAGGGTGATGACATCCTCGTTCTCGCCCACCCGGGACCTCCTGGCCAAATGTGCTACGTGCCCCGCGGACAGTATCGCGGGGCACACAGAGGATAACACCCGCGTCGAACGGGTGTCAACGCGCGCGGGCGTGTGTGTAATAGCTCAATGATTCTGTCACCCCTTAATGGCTCAGTGATTCTGTCACCCTGGCACCATGACCAAGGGGAGAGTCACAATGAGCCGGAGGGAGCAACAACGAGCAC
>Ga0070731_10005305_pt1 | contig 10691 bp, 9 predicted proteins | sample Coa_R1_2_FD_66448 | JGI IMG/M metagenome (GOLD analysis project Ga0070731, IMG submission 66448) | Surface soil microbial communities from Centralia Pennsylvania, which are recovering from an underground coalmine fire - Coalmine... | ecosystem: Environmental > Terrestrial > Soil > Unclassified ... | reverse complement strand
GGCGCGCCACCGTGCGCTTGTGGTCCGCGCGCGTTTCTTCGATGGCAAAGCGATCCATGGAGTCAAGCAGGGCGCGCGAAAGTTTGGACATCTGTTCGGCGGTGGCGGCCAGTTCAGTGGAACTGGACGAGGACTGCTGAACCAGCTCTCGCATACGTTCCATCGAGCGCACGACGGCTTGCGCGCCCGAGGCTTGCTCTTCAACCGAGGAATTGATCTCCTGGGTGATTTCGGTGAGGCGATTGGTGGCCTTCGCAATTTGAGCCGAACCGCTAGACTGTTCCGTGGTAGCGGCGCCGATTTCTTGCGAGAACTTGTAAACCTCGGAAACGACATCGGAGATCTTGTCGAGCGCGGCGCTAAGGTCTTTATTAAGGACCAAGCCCTCCTGAACCATGGCGGTGCTCTTTTCCATGTTCTCGACGGCTTCGCGCGCTTCCTTCTGAATTCCCTCGATGAGTTCGGATATCTCCTTGGTCGATTGAGTTGATTTTTCCGCGAGTTTGCGAACTTCCTCCGCGACGACTGCAAAGCCGAGGCCATGTTCGCCGGCGCGCGCGGCTTCGATCGCAGCATTAAGCGCCAGGAGGTTTGTTTGTTCGGCGAGGTCGTCGATTACCTCGATGATTTTGCCGATATCGTCAGCGCGACGTCCGAGCACGTCGATGATTTCAGAAGAAGATTGAATCGCCTGGCTAGTGCGATTGAGCCCCTCGGTGGCTTTGTCCATCGTAACCATGCCGCTGCGGGCTTCCTCGCGGGAGCGATGTGAAATGTCAACGAGCAGCTTGGCGGTGTCGGCGACACGCTGAATCGAGGTGACCATCTGGTCGATCGAAGCGGAGGTCTCGGCAACGCTCGAAGCTTGAACTTGAGTGTTTTTGACGACGTTCTGCACGTTGACGCTCATCTCGTGCATGGTGCTGGTTACTTCATCGATCGCGGAGGCGGCTTGGACGCTGACCTTGGCCGACTCGTCAGAGGCGCTGGCCATTTGTCCGGCGCCGCTGGCCACCTGCGAGGCGCTGTCGCGCACCTGGCGGACCATCTGGCGCAGACCATGCGTCATTTGCGCGAAGGCTTTGGCCATGGTGTCTTGCTGCGAACGAGGCTGCACGGCCACCGATAACTCGCCCTCAGCAATTGCAGCCGAAACAGAAGCCATCTCTTTGAGGTGAAGAACCATTTGGTTGAAATTCTCGGCGAGCGCGCCTAGCTCGTCACTGCGATGGACGTCAATGGTTTGGTCCAAATCGCCGGTATTGCTGATTCGCTGCGCCACTTCGATCAGGTGGTACAACGGATCCTTGATGGATTTCGCGGTGTAGAAGGCGATTAATCCGCCGAGGACGACGGCGATCAACGTGCCGACGGTAGTTATGACCGCGCTTACGAGCGTGGCCGAAGCGGAGGACGCATTCGATCGGTCTTGGGCTTTTCGCACGGCGTCATTGGCTTGATCAAGAACTGCCGTGGACTTATTAGTCCATACAGTCGGATCGTGCTGAAGGTAAAAGATCTGAAGGTCCGAAACAGTCGCGTCTCCGGAATCTACTTGATGGCGTTTCGCGATCATTTGCTTCGCGAAGTTGTCCGCCCAATCGCGTTCGTTGCTTTGGACTTGAACTAGAGAGGAGCGAAGTTCAGCGTCGTTCGCTTTATCCTCACCATCGTTCAGGAGACTTTGAAGTTCGCTTATGCCCTTATTGGTTTTATCTTCATCGCGGAGATCGCCACTTAGAAGGTAGTTGCCGAGAGACAGGCGATTTTCGATGATCTTATAGCGCACGTTTTCGATCGACTGCACGTCCGCCAATGTGGTTTTGACGGCGTCGCGCGCGCTGTACTGCCGCATAACCGTCAAGATGTTGATCACGAGCAGAAACGCCATGATCGCCAAAACCGCCCCGAACCCCCAATAGAGCCTCTTACCGATCGTCATTTTTCCCAGCCTCCGCTCCCCGCCCGCTAAGTGCGTTTCTCACATGCTACTCTTGGCCGCTAAACGTAAATTCCACCACTTCTGTGGTGTCTTTAGGAGCCGGCTCGAAACGCCATCTCTTGATGGCGTCGAGTGCGGCGTTTACGAGCAACGGGCTGCCGCCAACAACTCGGGTGTTCGTCACATGTCCGTCGGCAGCGATGGTGGCCTCAATTTTTACCTTTCCGGTGACGTTCATCTGTTTCGCCAATTGCGGATACTCTGGCACTACTTTGCTCCGAACCTTCCGTTTAGCAGCATCCGTGGAAGCATCATCTTGCGCGAGCACCTTGGGAGGCAGAAAAGCCGAGCCTGCCAATAAGAGTGCCAATCCCAATGTTGCGAATATCAGCGTGCGTTTCATGACTTGCTCCTCCCCAGAGAGAAAGACCCCCGCACTGGAAAATGCACGGCCGATGCCATAGGCGGGGGCGTCGGGAACTCGTGCGGAGAATTAGCCGTCTCCGGTTAACTAAATGATATGGAGCGGCTTACTTGAGCGGCCTGGCAAGGCCCCGAAAGCTGCGGGCCGCTGAAGCGTCTCAACTGCTCGGGCCAACGGCGTCCAGCCCTCTCACATTGCGACAGAGTTTGCGTTACCCCTACAGCACGGCGACGGTTCGGACTCCTTGACTCAAAATGAGATGAGGCCGTAACGTTCTTCTGCGTAGGCGAAGCGCGCAAGCCCCGACCTCCATGCGTGCGGTAAAGCGTATTCCAGAAGTCCCTTTCCGTCTCGATGGCTCCTTCGAGAGCCTGTTGGCCCAGTTTTCCGCCACCACGCTGGAACTCAACCCCTCGCTCGGCACGTCCGAATTTGCGCGCCGACTAACCACGCGCACTGCCGAAATGACTGGAGCGCGCGCGGTAATACTGGTGCTGGGCCGGATGTCCGACTGGGAAGTCGTCGGCTTCAGCGGACGCGGTCATCACTGGGAACTTGCAATTCAGAGGCGACTGGCGACCGCTCTGGCTCGGAACGCGACCGAGGGACCAGCATTGCGCTCAGGAGCCGCGGCAAGTCTTCTGGGCCGCGAACTGGCCGAAACGCTAGGCTGGAGCAATTTGGTTTTAGTTCGACTGACCGAAAGCGAAGGCGCGCCCCTAGGTATCCTCTGCCTGGTGGACGCCGGCAGAGAACTATCCCATGTTGAGAAACAGCTTCTTGAGGCGCTAGCCGGGCACGCATCGGTGGCGCTCGAAAATGTGCGCCTTTTTTCGCGAATTGAGCACTCGCGAAAGCAATGGGTTGAGGATGTCGACGCGATTTCTGATTTCATTGTGGTCCATGACCGAGCTGGGAGCGTGCTGCGCTTAAACCGCGCGCTTGCGGACCTGCTGGGTGTACCGCCAACACGAGCGGTGGGAACGGATATTGGCAAGCTACGTCTCTTGGGTACACCCGAGCAGCCCGGGAGATGTCCTTTTTGCCGCAATGCCGAGTTAGCGCAAGAAGACTCTATTCATGTCACCGGCGGCCGGACTTTTCTGATCTCTACTTCGAGGATTCATTCCGGTGATGAGGACGAACTCCGCACGGTCCACGTTTTAAAAGACATCACGGACCGGCGCGAGGCGGAGCGCCGTTATCGCCGTGAACGTGACTTTAATCGGAACATTCTTAACAACACTCAAAGCATGATTATGGTCCTCGATACAGCCGGCCTGGTGAGTTATGCCAACCGGCGCTGTTTTGAATCGGGATACCGCGAGGCCGATCTTTTGGGTCATCCGTTTGTGAACATGGTGCCGTTGGGACGGCGTCGGGCTCTGTCCGAGACCCTCGACCGAACCCTTCAAGGAATTGCGATCGACAATCTGGAGATACCGCTTCTGCGCGGCAATGGCGCAGCCGGCCACTTCTCGATAAGCCTGAGTCCCATGCGGGACGAGCAGGGCCATATCAATAGCATCGTCGTGGTTATGACGGACATTACCGACGCCGCCAGCCTTCAGGCTAAGCTGATGCACACCGAAAAAATGGCGGCGCTGGGCCAACTGGTCTCGGGAGTTGCGCATGAGGTGAACAATCCGCTGGCTGCGATCGTGGGTTTCACCGACCTCTTGCTGGAGAACCCAAAAGTTCCCAGCGAGGCTAAAGACGAACTGTTAGTGATTTTGCAGGAGGCTCAACGTACACGAGTGATCGTGCAAAATCTGCTCAGCTTTGCGCGGCAAATGCCGGCGCAGCGGGAACCGGTGCGCCTGAATTCTGTAGTACAGCAAACATTGAAACTCCGTTCGTACGACTTTTCGAATCATGGCGTGGAGATTGCCGAGAACTACGATGCTGACCTGCCACTCATCGTTGGAGATCCGCACCAGCTTCAGCAGGTCTTTCTCAATATTCTGAACAACGCGTATGATGCGATCCAGGAGGTCCGGCGTCCGGGGCGCATATCAATCACGACGGTATTTCGCGACGAACTAATCGAGATCTCTTTTCGGGACAATGGTCCCGGCATCCTGCATCCGGAACGTATTTTTGATCCTTTTTTCACCACCAAGGAAGTTGGCAAAGGCACAGGTCTAGGGCTAAGTATCTGCTACGGAATAATCCGCGCCCATCAAGGGGAAATCCTCGCCAGGAACAACTCTGACGGCAAAGGCTGCACGTTTCTAGTGCGATTGCCCGTTGCGGCGCGCAATTCGGAGACGGCCGAGAGTGCGCCATGACGTTGCCGTCGTCGGCAATTCCATCGTCGGACGTCCGGCGGATACTGGTTATCGAGGACGAGCCCTCGGTGGCCTCATTTCTGCGTACGGCTCTGGAGCGCCGGGGATACGACGTCGTGTCATCTCCGTCAGCAGTCGAAGGTTTGCAACTGCTGGCGTCGAAGGATTTTTCGGGGGTGATTTCGGATTTTCGAACTCCGGGAGGAATTAGCGGAGCGGACCTACGCGATTGGCTGGTGCGTCATCGTCCTCAACTCGCGACGCGAGTGATATTTATTACCGGCGACACCGCGAGTTCGGAAACCATCGCGCTTTTAGAGCAGGCGCGTACTCCGTGCGTCGAAAAACCTTTTCGTGTGCACGAGCTTTTGGCAGTGGTTGAGAAGACAATAGGAAAACCATGAAAGATGAATCGCGGCTTAGCTTTCTGATTGTGGATGATGAGCAAAGTATTCGTCGCCTCTGTATGACTGTGGGACAGGGCTTGAATTTTGTCTGCGCCGAAGCGGAAACCGCTGAGGCGGCGCTGGTTTTACTGGAAACGGCCGCGCCCGATATTGTCGTTACAGATCTGAAACTCCCGAACCTTTCCGGCACAGACTTGCTGCGAAAGATCAAGGATCTCCTGCCGCGCAGCGAAGTAGCTATCATGACGGGACACGGCTCGATTGAAACCGCCGTCGAGGCCATGCGGCAAGGTGCCTATGACTACATTGAAAAACCCTTCCGGGTCGAGCGCCTTCGCCAACTTTTGCAGCGCATGGCCGAAAAGGTTCGCTTGGTCACGGAAAATCAGTTTTTGCGAGAACGCGTAACTGCGGAAACCCAACTCGATGGAATCGTCGGCTCATCAGCGAAGATCCAGGACGTGCTTCGAATGGTCTCGCGCCTGAAAGATATCCGCACGCCTGTCCTTATTGCCGGAGAAAGCGGAACGGGCAAGGAGCTTGTAGCCCGCGCCATCCACTTTCGAGGCCCTTTGGCGCCGATGCCGTTCATTGCGGTGGACTGCGGCGCCTTAGTACCGACCTTGATGGAAAGCGAGCTCTTTGGTCACGAAAAGGGTGCCTTCACCGGAGCGCTGAAGTCCAAAGCGGGACTCTTCGAATCAGCCAATGGCGGCACCATCTTCCTGGACGAAATCGGTGAGCTGCCCTTGGAAATGCAAGCGAAGCTGTTGCGCGTGTTGCAGGAGAAGGAAGTGAGGCCCGTCGGAAGTAACGAAAAGAAGGCTGTGGACGTGCGCGTGATCGCCGCCACGAATCGCGATTTGGAGGCGGCCTATCGGGCCGGAACCTTTCGGAAGGACTTGTACTTCCGACTGAATGTCGTGACCGTCCATCTTCCGAGCTTGCGCGAGCGGCGCTCCGATATTCCTCAGCTCGTGCACTCGTTTTTAGACCGTTACGCACCCGGAGAGAATATTCAGGTGACTCCGCAGGCGATGAAGAGCTTTCTACAATATGAATGGCCGGGGAACGTTCGTGAACTCGAGAACTGCATCGCTCGCGCTGTCGCCCTTGGCAATCATCGCACCATTGACGTCGAAGACTTGCCCCCCGCGATTCGAGGGTCACAAGAAGCCGGGGTCCCAAGCGAAGAGGGAATGGAACTTTCCACTACCGCTCTTGCCGATCTCGAGCGGATTACGATCCTCCGAGTTTTCGAACAAGCGGGTGGAGACAAGAATGTCGCGGGGAAAATGCTAGGAATCAGTCGCGCTACTCTCTACCGCAAATTAAAGCGTTACAACATACCCCTCCGGTCGGGACCAAAGGAACTGGTCGGCCCCGCAGAATCCGCACGGTAGCCGGCTATTCATCCGTCTCCGATTCTTCCGAACATTCGCGGGCTACGCGCATGAGACGATTCGTGTCAGTGTGAGACAATTCCAAGGATCGCATGTTCGCGTGTTTCCCGAAGTCCCTCCAGCACAATAACTTACAACTCAAAGAGAGCCGGATCCTTTGGCCGCGCTCGTGCAATTGACTTGACCAGAGTTGGCTCTCCTTCACTGGCGCTTCGTGATCGCAGCAACAGGGGCAGTGAAAACGGCGGGACGAAAGGAAGCAGCACTTGTCGAGCAAGGTCGAAGCGGCAACCAGTTTGGAGGAGCAAACGTGCGTGGAGAAGCTAGCCCACCTTTTCCCCAACGCATCTCCTGTGCGAATCGGTGTGCGCGTATCCACTGTTACCGCGGAGCCGCGTCGATTGGAGGAACAGACGGTGGTCGAGTTCGGCACCGCGCGAGAGGTTCTGTTCAGTTCCACGTTGCCTCTGGAGTTTGAAGATCGCGTGCGGCTTGTGAATTCTGACGGCTCATTTGACGCCCAAGCCACCGTAGTGGCCGTTCGCTACCACGGAGGCCGGAAAGCTGTGGCGGCGCGTTTCGTGAGTGAAGTGGGAAATTGGATCATCAAGCCATGACTCTCAAAACTTCTATCAGCACCATGAATATGGCAGGCGGTTCTCTCCAGGTCGCGAGCGGGCCTGCGGATTTAGCGTCTCAGTGGAACGAAGCGAGGCTCGTTTATCCGCTCTACGCCGCCTTCGCAGCGCAGTTCGATCTCTTGCCGTTGCCCTATCCACCCGGTGAATTGCCGCCGGCCAGGCCCACCCGCAGCGTCTTCGACTCCGATCTGAAATGGCTGGACGCGGTGGACCAGAAAGTATTGGCCTTCCAGATGCGGCAGATCCCATCCGAGATTCTGAATGCGAGTGAGGAAAGCCTTCGCGCGCTGATTCATCGTCAACTGCGAAAGCCGAACAAGACCGATACCGACCGCGACAAGATTGATTTGTTGCTTGTGCAGTACTTTGTACTTTGCGCTTCCGCCGACCTTGTCCGCCAGGAAGTCACGCTTAGGGATGTTGCGCGGCTTCTACAGCCGGTTCTCGGCGATGGCGATGTCACACCTCTTGAGTGGTGCGAACCCCTGGAGCAGATCCTCGAAAAGATACGGGGCTGCACCAGCCTGCGCGATATGCTGGAGGAAGGCCTACTCGAACAAGGACGAATGCTGAAGGAGTCGGCTGGTCATCTGTTTTACGATCCAGCCGCGCTCGTCGCCTTTTGCCGCTTCAACTTTCTCGTACGCCGCGGATTCATTCGAGTGCTGCATTCCGACCTGGGCGCCATGCGGCAAGCGATTGATTCTCTTGAAAACAAAGGCGTGAAAACGGTGGATTGTCGCAGCGCCGGTTTCTCGGCTGCGGAGACAACCGCTCAACTCCGGCACTTCTGTGAAAATTGGCGCCAACCCTTCCAGAAGGATTACACCCAGAGCTCCGTGCGCCGAGCGTTCGAACAGCTACTGGCCCTGCGCGCTGACCTCGAAGATGCGCTTGGCGGTAAACGTTCGAGAGGCAACCCAGATTTATCGGTGACTTCCGCAGACGGAATAGAAACTGCGGGCGCCACCAGTTCGAATCGAGGGGGAACGAGTCCCGCATCGTCCGACGGGATACCGCAAGAAACTGCGCAAGCGGCAAAGCCCAACATGCAGCCAGAAGCATCCCTGTCAACAATGGGAGTTTCGGCGCCACCGCACGACGCTGTAGGCGTTTCTCCCCAGGCGTCTCCTGCTCCAGACGTCGTCGCCGACCCGGGGAAATGCCTCGAAGCAATCTGGGAACAATTGATCGCTGCACCGCCCTCGCGCGGCCGGTCCATGTCTACGGTTGTTTTGCAAGATACAAAAGTGCTCCTTTCGTCCTGGGAAGTGACAGCATTTGTTAACGAAGGTGGCCAAGAAGCTGAGGACCTGCGTCGGGCCGTCGTCGCGAGAGCGTTGTTAGCTCTGGCTTCGGAACGAAGGAAAAGGTCGGGCGACGAGGGAGCGTTGGCCTCGGCGCTTGCTCTCGCGCAAGCTGAGGTTTCCTATTTTCAAAGCCGCGTCGAGCAGGCCAAGCGAGCGAAAAATACCGAGGCTGCTGTGAACCTTGGAATTAGCGCTAAGCGGCTGCTCTCGTTCATGGAAGAAGCCGAAAAACTCCAGTCGTAAGCACGGAAGGGATAGAACCCCGTTGACTCAGCCGAGCGTCCTGATTATCTCGGACGATACCGATTTCGCCCGTACTGTTGCGGCACGATGGCAGTCGGAGCGGCACGTCCCCGAGGTCACCATTGCCACGAGCGACGTATGCCATTCCACTGGCCCTTTCTCTTGTGATTTAGTGATCGTTGGCCCGATTCAGCCTGAAAAGCTACGTTCGATCATCTCCGCATCGGGCGCTTCGCGCTGTACCGCGGTCGTGTACGTGCCGGACGGCGGCGATGATGGCTCGAATTTGCAGGCGCGACATCCTCAGCTACTTATCGTGCCCAAGCATGACGGATGGGCGGAAACGCTGATTCTCGTTTCGATTGAAGCGCTGCGGCGCGTCGAAGCAACCAACCGTGCGCAGCGTGCCGAACAGAACTCTCAAGCTTGCCAGCGTCACGCTATCCTTGGCCGTTACATGCTCGAGATGCGTCCCAGCGTCAATAATGCCCTGACGTCCGTTCTAGGCAATGCCGATCTCTTGCTCCTCGAGCCCGGTCAGAACTCCGGAGAAAGCCGTGAGCAAATTCGTGCGATTCAAGCTATGGCACTGCGGCTCAACGAAATCATGCAGCGATTCTCATCGCTGGCTACCGAGATGCGGAGCGATGAGAAAGAATCTCAGGCTGAGACTGAAAGGGCTTCCAACGGCATCGTGGCTGTACCGTGACTCGGCGGCATGAAGTATCTAAGCGACTGCAATCAAGACGTTTACCACGAGCAAGTCTGCAGTGATTCCTGGTCAAAGGGTGGCCGTGGACTTGCAATCCTTCTCTCGGGGCAAACTAACTCTGGAGGTGCAGCGGTGATTAAGAAAGTTCTAGTGGTCGATGATTCACAAGCGGAAATCCGATTATTGCAATCTGTCCTGCAGCAAGCGGGATTTCACTCAGTCGGAATTTCCGATCCAACCCGGATCGAGGAAACCATCGAGGAAGAACGCCCTAACCTGATACTGCTCGACGTGGTGATGCCGCAGCGCAACGGTTTTCAGGCCTGTCGCGACTTGAAGAACCAAGAACCCTATTCGAAAATTCCCGTGATCCTCGTGACCTCGAAGACCGCGCCAAGCGACCGCTACTGGGGCGAGCAACAAGGTGCCAACGGCTTCGTGGCAAAACCTTTCACCCCGGACGAATTGATCAGCACGGTGAAGAGGTTCGCTTGATGCCGGATGAGCGGGAAAACGTGGGGATCGTGCCCGTCCTCGAACCGGGCGCCTTTCTGGAGGGCGAATCGGCTCAGGAGGAGCGGCGCCCTGAACGGCAATACTGCGTTTTTCGGGCCGGCCGCGAGCGATTCTGTTTCTCGGTCCTAGAAGTTGAGGAGGTTGTGGACTGGCCAATCGTTACGCGCATTCCCCTCGCGCCGGCATTCCTGATGGGCATCTTCAATCTCCGCGGAACGATCGTCCCGTTGATGGATATCGCGTTCACGGAAGGTCGTCGGCCTGGATTGCTGCCCAAGCATGTGGTTGTTGCCGCGCTCAGCGGTGATGCCCTCCGTGATGACCTGCGTCTTGGCATCGCGGCGGACGAAGTGATCGGAACGTATTCAGCAACTGAGGATTCGCTCCTCGATCAGGCCCCAGCCGAAGTGCCGCACTGCCGCGGGATGTTGCGGCACGAGGATCGCCTGGCATTGATCGTCGACCTGCGGCGCTTGACGGAGGTTTTTCCGGTTCCGGTAATTTGAAAAGACTCAGCAAATGTTTTGCGGGTCCCCTTTAGTAAACGATTTTGTAAGCGATTCGGCTGAAATCAGGCTACGGCATTCTGTTCACGGCGATGGCCGCGCCAGTCTTGGGAGGCAGTCATGAAAGCTCGTTTGAGTTCCACGCTTTGGTTTCTCGTGCTCTGGGCCGGAGTAGCCCTTCTGGGCGTACTCGCTCTGGCCTATCACGCCGGCAAAGAATCTGGCGGAATAGCTCTGCTTGACGCGTCTTCACTTTCCGGCGCCGCCAGCGGAGCTTTGCTCGGCGCGCTCGCTCT
>Ga0070731_10005304_pt1 | contig 10692 bp, 10 predicted proteins | sample Coa_R1_2_FD_66448 | JGI IMG/M metagenome (GOLD analysis project Ga0070731, IMG submission 66448) | Surface soil microbial communities from Centralia Pennsylvania, which are recovering from an underground coalmine fire - Coalmine... | ecosystem: Environmental > Terrestrial > Soil > Unclassified ... | reverse complement strand
CGACGAACCTGCCGACCGTGCAAGGGGTCCGGCCGATGTGGCCAGCGAGCCACTGTTTCACATCCCAACGAGGATGAAGGACCCCAGAAAATACGTATCTCAAATTGCGGCGTGTCGAAGTCCCTTGGGGGTCTCAACTCGAGGGGGACCCCTTGCGGCTGAAGTACCAGATCGTCGGTGCCAGCAACCTTAGAGAGTCGACCTGGAGTTGAGCTGAGCTTGAGCCGGATATAAGTTCAGATTGGCCCGCTTTAAGTTGCGGCGAGCGGCTCGGAGCGGAACTTGCGAGACCTAGAAAAAGGCGGGGGCCCGATGAAGTCTTACTTGCGGCGCGCGTTTGCGATCGCAGCCGTCGGTCTTGGCATCTTGGCGGCGGCGGCATTTGGAGCTGTTGTCATCGGAGCGGCCGGTGCCGCTCCGTAGAACAGGCGGCGCAATCTCAGATTTCAACGTCTGAGTTGATCTACCCTGACGCATCTCTTGGGCGCGAGCGTGACCGTGGCGGAAAGGTGGCACCGCAGCCGACGCTTGATCCCGATTGCACCGACGGATCATGAACGTCGGCACTCTTGGCGCGTTGTCGTGTCGGAGAGAGGAGTTCCGACACGACTCGGGGCGACGCCAAACCCCTAGATGTGCCATGGCAGCTTCATGCGCACTTCGGAGAAGATGGCCATCGGCCGTCTGAGCTGGGAATACTAGGAGAGGCGGCGCCGGGAATCGAACCCGGGTAAAGGGCTTTGCAGGCCCCTGCCTCAACCACTCGGCCACGCCGCCGCGAAATGTCGAGCCTATCGTCAGGACCCGGTGGGGCCTGAGAGCGACGAGGGCACGCGTGTGTGGGCAGCCGAGTGGCCCCCGACGACGAGCGCCTGCGACACTGGCCGCCGCCCCTGAGCGGGTATCGAGGCCGGGAGGGATTCGACGAGCTCTGGCCGTCCGGACATCCGTGAACGCCCGGGGTGGAGCCAGAGGACGAGGAGGCCGAGCGCAGCGGCGATGAGGAACTCGATGTTCGTGTTCGACGAGAAGACGGCCGATCTCATCCTCGGGTACTGCCGCGAACGGCTGGCTCTCGACCCGGTCCCTCTCGACTTCGGCGGATACGCGACGCCGCTCTCCGACGTGCTCGAGGGATTGATCGGTCCCGAGCCCAACGACCCGGCACGGGTGCTCGCGCTCTTCGCCGAGCGCCTCGCCACCGCGGTCATCTCCTCGGACAGTCCGAGGTTCCTCTCGTTCATCCCGGCGGCGCCGACGAAGGCGAGCCTGCTCTTCGACATGGTCGTGTCCTGCTCCTCTCTGCACGCGACGAGCTGGCTTGAGGCGGCGGGGGCTGTGTCGGCGGAGAACCAGGTCCTCCAGGTCCTCGCCGACGTCGCCGGACTGCCCCAGGGCGCCGGCGGGTGCTTCGTGTCCGGCGGATCGGCGGCAAATCTCTCCGGCCTCATGGTCGGAAGGGACACGGCTGGTCACCGGGGTCATTCGACCGGGCGCCCCCGATTCGCCTGCACCGAGGAGGCGCACTCCTCGGTGGGCAAGGCCCTGCGGGTGCTCGGCGTGGACCCCTACATCGTCGACTCGGTCGACCACCGGCTCACAGGCAAGGTGTTGAATTCCGCGCTCGGCGCCGATCGGCCGGGCGCGGCGGACGTCGTCGGCGTGGTCGCGACGGCCGGCACCACCAACGCGGGCGTCGTCGACGATCTGCCGGGTATCGCAGAAGTGGCTCGGGAACGCAGCCTCTGGTTCCACGTCGACGCCGCGTACGGCGGAGGCGCGCTGTTCTCGGAGCAGGCTCGTCCGATGTTCTCCGGGATCGAGCACGCTGACTCGCTCGTCATCGACCCGCACAAGTGGCTCTTCGCGCCCTACGACTGCGCGGCCCTCATCTACCGCCACCCGGCGCTGGCAAAGGCGGTCCACACCCAGGACGCTGCCTACCTCGACATCATTCACGAGGCGTTGCACAGTCCGGAGGGAATGACCCCTGGAAGCCTGCCCGGCGATGAGCCATGGAACCCGACGGACTACGCGTACCACCTCTCCAGGCGAGCGAGGGGCCTGCCCCTGTGGTTCTCGCTCGCGGTCTACGGGACCAACGCGTATCGCGACGCCGTGGACACCGTCCTTGCGACCATCCGGGACGTCGCCGAGCTCGTTCGTGCGACGCCGTACCTCGAGCTCATTCGTGAACCGACCCTCTCGATCGTCTTGTTCCGCCGGGTCGGGTGGTCCCGAGAGGACTACGACACGTGGTCGGCGCGGGTCCTTGCCGAGCAGATCGCTTTCGTCACGCCGACCACGTGGGAGGGGCAAGCCGCAGCACGGCTCGCCCTGCTGCATCCCCATACGACGACCGAGATCGTCCGCGAGATCCTCGAGACGATGGCATGAGCGGGCCCAGGTTCCGGCCGTTTCTCGGCGCCGACGTCGCGGAGCTCGGCGCGGGATGACGGTCGCGACGAGGACGGAGCTGGTCACCGCATCCGACGGTGGGCAGTTCGACGCTCACGCCATCGTCCCGGCGGAGGCTCGCGTGCACGGCTCGGTGCCCGGAGTCCTCCTCCTTCAGGAGATCTACGGCGTCGGCGAATTCCTCAACGCCAAGGCCGCGCTGCTCGCCGGTCTCGGGTACGCCGTGCTCTGTCCGGATGTTTTCTGGCGCGTGGAGCGCAACGTTTCGCTCGCGCACGACGACGCGGCACTCGAGAAGGCGTTCGAGTACTCCGGCCGGTTCGCGCAGATTCCCCGCGACGTGACCACGGCCGATCTCGTCGCCGCCCTCGCGCGGCTGCGGGCACTCCCCGAGGTGGGCGGAACCGACTGCGGGGGAGTGGGTCCGGGTCGCAAGGTGGCCGTCATGGGGTACTGCCTCGGGGGCCGCCTCGCGTATGAGGTCGCAGCTGCAGGCGATCCAGACGCCCTGGTGTCGTATTACGGCTCGGGCATCGCCGGAGAGATCGATCTCGCAGAACGCATCACGTGCCCGGCGTTGTTCCACTTCGGTGGCTCCGACCCGTACATCCCCAGGGAGGAGATCGACCGTGTCGTGGCGGTCTTCTCGGGACGTCCGGACGCCGCGGTCGTGATCCAGGAGCAGGCCGGTCACGCATTCGAGAACTCGTTTGCCCCGGCCTTTTCGAACGCTGAGGCGGCCGCGGCGTCCTGGCCCGTCACGGTCGATTTCCTGGAGAGGACGTTGCGCCCTTGAGGATCGGCAACCTGTTCGGCCCGGACGCCACCTTCCTCGGCATCCCTCCTGCGGATCTCGACGATCCCGAGACGTTTGCGGGCGCGGACGCCGTGGTCATCGGAGCCCCCTTCGACGGTGGCACGTCGCATCGACCCGGAGCGAGGTTCGGGCCACAAGCCATCCGCCTCACTGATTACCTCCCGCACGACGCGAGCAGGCCCCACCTGGCGCTCGGGGTCGACCCGCTGAGGGACCTACGCGTCGTGGACGCCGGAGACGTCGAGATGCCTCCGGGCGAGACCGAGCTCTCGCTCGACAGGCTCGCCGCGGCGGTCGAGCGGGTTGCCACCGCAGGGGCCCTGCCGGTCATCCTCGGCGGCGACCACACGATCGCGTTGCCCGACGTCACGGGGGTCGCGCGGCACGTGGGGTGGGGCCGCGTGTCAGTCCTGCACTTCGATGCCCACGCAGACACCGGAAACACCCAGTTCGGCTCGCTCTACGGCCACGGGACGCCCATGCGTCGGCTGATCGAGTCCGGCGCGACGCGTGGGGACCGGTTCGTGCAGATCGGCCTGCGGGGTTACTGGCCTGAACCCGATACGCTCGAGTGGATGGCGGACCAGCGGATGCGTAGCTACGAGATGACCGAGGTGGTCCGCCGCGGGCTCGACGTCTGCCTCACTGAAGCATTTGCGATCGCGACCGACGACTGCGACGCCGTGTTCCTCTCGGTCGACGTCGACGTCGTCGACCCAGGGCTCGCGCCGGGGACGGGGACGCCTGAGCCCGGTGGGCTTTCGAGCCGGGAGCTGCTCGACGCGGTGCGGCGGATCGCGATGGAGCTCCCGCTCGCCGGTGTGGACGTCGTGGAGGTGTCGCCCCCCTACGACCACGCAGAGGTCACGGCGTACCTCGCCAACCGTGTCGTCCTCGAGGTCCTCTCCGGGGTGGCCTGGCGCAGAAACGAACGTCGCGGCGTGGCCGGACGCTCGCTCGACCGCCCGCTCCTCGAGGGGAGAGCGGAGGGTTCGGCGCCGTCCGCCCCGTAGACCCGAATCGACCCCACGGGAGCGGCCTCCTCAGGCACACGCGCTCTTGTTGGTGCCCTTCGCGTGCAGTGACGAGAAGGGGATGGCCCCGTTGGGCGCCGCGACCGAGACCTTCTCGCCGTACTTGTTGAACCTCCACGACAGGTTGTAACGCCCCAATTTGTTCACGGCGCTCCCGCGGAACGTTCGGGGCAAGAGGTTCGGTCTCGAGATGACGAGATCGGCTGTCCCCACCGGCTTTCCTCGTGTCTGGAGTGCCCCGGTGATCTCAGTCGACGACGGGGAGGACCCGGGCAGCTCGTGGCTCGAGAACGGGATGAATGCTGTTGTCAGTTGGGAGATGTTGGATTTGGTCTTGATGCCGACGGCGAATGTCTTGTACGGGGACTCACCCCTGGTCACCTTCACCCAGCGGTCCGTCAGCGAAGCGACCTTTGTCGATGCGACGCCGAGCTCGTAAAGCACCGCTGCCTGGTTCCCTCGGAAGTACACAATGCCGTTCACCAGGCGAAGATCGAAAATGCTTGTGCCTGTCTTGCATTGCTGATTGATGAGTTGACGACCTCCGTTGCGCAGCGCGACACCTGTGATGTCGTCGTGGGCACCGTACAATGTGCTGAGCTCGCGGTAGTGGTAGGAGGATGCGCCCGCCGCCGCGCTCACCGATTGATGCAGGAGCGAAGCTGCAACTGACCTCGGGTTCGTCGGCGCGATGACGGCCCCGATCCCGGTCCCCGCGCCGATCGCGAGGAGCAACACCACTCCAAAGACGAGGAGGCGTCGCCTCTGGCGGCGACGCTCTTCGGCGCTTACTGGCGGCCTCGGTGGAGGGGGCGGAACGTAGGGCCACGCGTACCGGTAGCCGGGGTCGCCGTAGGTCCCTTGGCTCGTGTCCGTGTAGCCATAGAAGCCCTGGCCGTAGGGCAGCGAGTACGGCCCTTCGCGGACTTGGCGCTCCTGAGATGGTGAGTATGGCCCCTGCCGTCGTGTGTACGACCCTGGCCGTTCGTCTGCGCCCCCGTTTGGCAACTCAGGGACGCCGTCGCCAGATGTGGAGTCGTCGGGCACGGTCGCAAGCGTATGTCGGACTCTCGGGATTCAGGGCGCGCCAAAGGCCGCGATGTCACACCCAGGTGTCACCGTGCAGGCATGGAACAGCCAGCGACCTCCCGACGAGTTCACTGGATCGATCAAGACGTTCTGGCCTTCGACCTCGAGACGACCGGGGTGGACCCGCATCGTGACGTACCCGTCGCCTACGCGCTGGTCGGAGCGCGCGGCGGAAGGATCCTCAGTTGCGACTCGTCGATCGTGGACCCGGGGTGCGACGTCCCTCCGGCAGCGACCGCCGTCCATGGGATCACCACCGAACGCGCTCGATCGGAGGGCGTCCCTCTGCGCGAGGCCGTGGTCGACATCGCAGCACGCGTTCTCGACGCCTCACGACGCGGGATCCCTATCCTCGGTATGAAGGTGGACTACGACCTCACCATGCTCGACGCGTGCTACCTGCGCGAGACGGGGTTTCGGCTCTCCGACGAGGGGTTCCGGGGCCCGGTTGTCGACGTGCTCGTGCTCGACCGGCACTTCGATCGCTTCCGCAGAGGGAGGCGGACCCTCGCCCATCTCTGCCGCGAATACGGCGCCTCGATCGAGCGGCCGCACGACGCGGCCGCTGACGCCGTGGCCGCGATCTCGGTCGCAGTCGAGATGTGCGGGCGATTCGCCGGATTGCGCTCGGCGCTCCCCGAGTCGCTCCACCGCCTGCAGGTTGACTGGCACCGTGACTGGGTCGACTCCTTCTCGGAGTGGCGACAACGTCAGGGCCTCGCACGGCTGCAGGAATCCGAGCGCTGTTGGCCGATCGCGCCCGCACTGGCGATCTGAGCTGAGCCTCGACGTGGTCGGACCGGATTCCCGGGCAGATCTCTCGGACCGGCGCCAGGTGGCGGGACCACCTTGGCACGGGAACGGGCACGACGACTGGTCGTCATGGGGTGCGAAGATGTGACGAATGCGCGCATGGGAAGTCGTGGCCCCGGGTCCGATCGATGGCGGTCCGTTGCGCTTGCTCGAGCGAGCGACCCCCGTCCCTGGTCCGCGCGAAGTGCGCGTCGACGTCCTCGCGTGCGGTGTGTGCCGGACCGATCTGCACGTCGCCGAAGGCGACCTCGAGGTGCACCGCCAAGCGGTCGTCCCGGGCCACCAGGTGGTCGGCCGGGTAGCCGAGCTCGGTCCGGGGGCGACGCGCTTCGCGGTCGGCGACCGCGTCGGCGTTGCTTGGCTCGCATCGACGTGCGGCCGGTGCCGCTTCTGCCGTCGTGGCGCCGAGAACCTTTGTCCCCTGGCCGTCTTCACGGGATGGGACCTCGACGGCGGATATGCCGAATCGACGGTTGTCGACGAGCGGTACGCGTACCGACTCCCCGAGGATTTGAGCGACGACCAGGCTGCCCCGCTGCTTTGCGCAGGCATCATCGGATATCGGGCGCTGAAACTCGCCTCGGTCCCCCCGGCGGGACGACTGGGGATCTACGGCTTCGGCGCTTCGGCTCATATCACGGCGCAGATCGCGCTAGCGCAGGGGGCGGAGGTGTACGTCGCGACTCGCGCCGAAGGCGCTCGGGCGCTTGCCGTCGAACTCGGTGCGGTCTGGGTGGGAGGGGCGGGCGACATTCCTCCCGAGCCTCTCGATTCGGCCATCCTCTTCGCGCCGGCCGGTGAGCTCGTTCGTCCGGCTCTGTCGGCACTCGACCGGGGCGGTGTTCTCGCCATCGCTGGGATCCACCTCTCCGACATCCCACCGTTGAACTACGAACAACACCTCTTCTACGAGCGGGTTCTCCGGAGCGTGACCGCCAACACTCGCCGCGACGGAGAGGAGCTTCTCGCTCTCGCAACTCGCCTGGGGGTCCGGCCCACGACCCAGGCCTATCCTTTTGACGCTGCGGACCAGGCGTTGATGGACCTCGCACACGACCGAGTCAACGGAGCGGCCGTCCTGCATCTCGCATAGTCGACGGCGAAATTCGGTGGAGGAGAGCTGCGGGAGTTTCCCCTCGACGGGCGAACGATCGGAATCGTCTGTTCGGGAGTGGTGGTAGCGTGGTTGCTCCGGGCCGTTGGCGCAGCTGGTAGCGCACTTGCATGACGCGCAAGGGGTCAGAGGTTCGAATCCTCTACGGCCCACCCGTCGGAACGAGGACTGCTGGACGCCTCCAGGGCGTCTGGGAGCAGTTCGGGAGCAACTCCGTGGGGGTGCGCCTGACCCCTTGCGAGCACCGATCGCATGGGCCGACGGCGCGGCGATACGACGCGAGGGCGCTCCTGACGGGGATGCGCGCTGCAGGTCACCGTTTGCGAAGTGCGGAATGCTCGGTCGCCCTCGAAACTTGCCACCTCTGGGTTGAGTCACACCACGTCGTCGATTTCGGTACCAAATCCCTGTTCGACTCCCAAGCTCGGTTCAGGGACGCAGGACGCGGGTGCTCCAGCCGCTTCTAACGCGGCAAGCCATCTCGGAATAGAGCGATTGCTGCGTCGTTCGCCGCGTCCTCGTTGCTTCGTCTCTTTCCCCAGCAACAGACCCCAGATCGCCAGCCGGGCGGCAAGTCCGAGGACAACCTACGAGGTCCGCAGGCTCGAACCGGTCTCAAGAAGGGTCTTGAGGCTGGCAAGAACGGCAGGCCAACCCTCGGAGATTCCCTGGAGCACTGCGCTCCCGGGCTTGAACCCGTCGTGGACGACGGTGAGCTTTGCAACACCGTTCCCGACGTCCTCGATGTCGAACGTGACCCTGGACCGCGGTTCTGCCCTCCAGACTTCGGCGGTGGCCTCATCCATGCCGACCTCGGTGGCCCACTCGGGCGTAATCGTGTGCCAGGTGTAGGCCAGCCGGCGGAAGGGATCGGACTCGAGGATCACCTGTTCGGGGTCGCTCACGACCAGCCCCACCTCGTCGTGCGCCATGTCATAGGTGGAGCCCTTCTTCCAGTCCGAGAGGAAGGTCTTCTCACCGGCCCTCTGGTGCCGCCAGTAGCGCCTCATGAGGGCCGGATCGGTGAGGCCCTGCCAGACCTGTTCGGGCGTGGCCCGGATGTAGGTCGTGTAGGCGAAGCTCGTCATCTGGTTGAGGCGTGCCGTCATTCCCAGCCTTCAGGTCGTCAAGCCCGCGATAGATGTAATCAGACGAGTTCGTACCCAAGCTCGGGACTGACCCAACTCGGCGGCCCTACCAGGCGGAATGGCGACGGGACCGGTCGAACCCATACTTGTCGAGGTGGCCGATCCCACCTTGCCGCCCGGGGGGGCGGGTGCATTCGCGGTAGCGACCGACGGAACCCGTGTCGTCGGTCTCCTCCGCCAGATCGGCCATGCGATCGGAGTTTCTCCGGATGCAACCCGCCTCACGTCTTTTCTCTGGGGCAGGCTAGTGACGTGAGCTTGCACGTCCTCCGTCGCCCACTTGACGACCGGGTAGCGGTCGTGACGGGTGCCTCCGTGGGCCTGGGGGCACGGTTCGCGCGGGTTCTCCATTCTGCCGGCGCTCACGTTATCGCCACGGCACGCCGGGGCGACTTGCTCGAGCGGCTCGACAGAGATTGCGGCGATCGAGTCGAAATCCTCGCCGGGGACATCACCGATGCCAAGCACCGCCAGGACTTGGTGGAGCTTGTCAGAACTCACGGGCGGCTTGACATCTTGGTCAATAACGCGGGGATTTGCGACGATGGACCGCTAGAGACGCAAACCCTCGACGAACTGCGCCGGGTCATCGAAGTGAACCTGATCAGTGTTCTCGACATGTGCCGGCTGTCTGTGCAGCTGTTGCGGGCCTCCCAATCGGCCAGCGTGATCAACGTGGCGTCGATCTTTGGCCTGGTTGCATCTGGGGGACCAATGGCTGGGTACAACGCGACCAAGGGAGCACTTATCAACCTGACCCGTCACCTGGCCGCGATGTGGGGCCCCGACGGTGTCCGTGTGAACGCGTTGGTCCCCGGCTACTTCCCGACCGACCTGACCGGGAATCTCGCCGATCCAAACTTCGCCGAATCGATCCGGGAGCGCACCTTGCTGCGACGCACGCCGGGTATCGAGGAACTCGACGGACCCCTACTGTTCCTGGCTAGCGACGCATCCAGCTACATGACTGGCCAATCACTCGTCATCGACGGCGGCTGGACTGCGATTTGACGAGCGACGCAGCCCCGTCCACCTGCGGTTTCGAGTTCTCCAGCGTTGGTCGCGTGGACGGTCAAGGGTCGGCCCAGGGCCGCGCGGACGATTGTCGCGATCGAGATCTCGTCCTGCCCCTCATCGTGAGCGTGGTGCACCCGCCAGGTTCGGTGGTGGAGTGCGCTGTGAGCCCGCCAGACGACCGGGTGGGTCGCCACGCCCACCGCCGGATGGTGACGAAAACGTTGGCCTGTCGCGTCGGGCCCACCCGACCGGCGGGAGATGGATTCACATCTGATGAGCGCGCAAAGCCGCGGCCAGAATGTCCGACTCATATGTCGCCGTCCCCGTCGCTCGGCGCACCGTTGTTGTCCCCGTCCATGTCCCCACCGTTCCCCTGTGGGATGGGACTCGGTTGGACAGTGGGCGGTGAGGTGGTCGGCGGTGACGGAGCGGTTGCGGGCGGTGAGGTGGTCGGCGGTGGCGGAGAGGTTGCGGGCGGTGAGGTGGTCGGCGGTGGTGATGCGGTCGGGGGCGTGGTCGCGACCGATGACGGAGTTGCTTTCGATGCCGGCCGCAGCGTGACCGGCGCGACGACGGGCCCTTTACTGTTGTGGGTCGCAGATCGCGCGTGCGTGCTCGACCCGAGCGTGGCGGCCAGCGCGCCACCTCCGGCTACAAGGGCTGCGACGACCAATGACGCGGTGAAATGTCTGCGTTGCACGGCTTACTCCAACGTGGCTGAGTTCTGGGGGGATGGAGAACGTACGGTGCCGAGGTTCAGGCGGATTGCGCAGCATCGGACACGTAGATCAAACACGCTGTCGACGATGTTCGTCGCCGTACCGCGCCGACCCTGGTTCGAGTATCCGCCTGTCGAGGTCACCGCTCGCGTCACAAGGCTGCTCGACACTGCTGAAACCCCAACGGCTTTGGATCGCTCACGCTGCCGAGCAGGAGTGGTGGTTCGATGTCGCTCGGTCGACGTCTGCATGTACCCGGAGTTCTCCGAAATGGACGAGTGAAGGCGGACCATGAGTTCACCAGCGCGCGGTCGACAATGCTCGGGCTGACGGGGCCCTGCCTTCCCCGTCGCGGAGCGCAAGCTGCCAAGTGGTCTGTGCGCCTCAACGGGAGACGGAAAGTCCCCAGGGGAGGACTCCCGCAGCCCGGACTACGTACGGCGTCGTCCCGACCGCGTTCGTCGAAGCCACGGGATGCCTGCAACACGATGACGTCGTGCGCCCTTGCGGGGTGGGTGGGGGG
>Ga0070731_10005303_pt1 | contig 10693 bp, 7 predicted proteins | sample Coa_R1_2_FD_66448 | JGI IMG/M metagenome (GOLD analysis project Ga0070731, IMG submission 66448) | Surface soil microbial communities from Centralia Pennsylvania, which are recovering from an underground coalmine fire - Coalmine... | ecosystem: Environmental > Terrestrial > Soil > Unclassified ... | reverse complement strand
CCGGCAGCTTGCCAGACGCAGCTTCCACAGGCGGCGGGCACCGTGCAGCAGATCGAGATGCTCCATGCGCGCGAAAGGCGGGCGGGTGCGCGTCATGCGGAAACGGGTTTCGAGCAGTGGCTGATCGAAGGCCTTGCCGTTGTAAGTGATCATCACGCGGAAGCGTTCCAGGTACTGGCTCAGCGAAATCAGCACGGAGCGCTCCTCGCCGTAATCGCGCATGAAGAATTGGCGAACCCGGAAACCCTCAGCATCGATGCTGCCCACGCCGATCAAAAACGCGTAGGTGCCGGTGCCGCCGGCGAGGCCGGTGGTTTCGGTGTCGAGAAACGCCCACGAGCTTGGGGGCGCATGCGGGATAACGCCTTCGGAAAGCGCGTCCAGCACCGTTTCGGGCAGCTCGATCAGGGTCGAAATGTCCATCGATCCGTGCCGCCGGTGGCTTTCGTAGAGGCGCTCGGTTTCAAAGTGCTCCCCGAAAGCCGTCGCAACTACCTGGCCGGAAACGATTTCCTCGATCGCGCCACCCGGAGCCGGGCGAGGCACGGGCGCGGCGTATTTCCGGTCGATACGCGCGACCTTGCGCCGCAGGAGCGCAAGCTGTTCTGCCATCCCCGCCATATTCGCCTTTTCTTTGCCTACTATAAAACGAGATCGTCGCGCATACAAGTTCGCTATAGTCAGTCGAAGGTTCCGATGAACAGGGCAGGCTTCTTTCTCGCGGTGTTGGCAGTGCTCATTGCCGCGCGTTTTTGCCACCTGGACATCCTTTGGGCGGAAGAGACTTTGCCCCTGGCGGCGGCATCCCAAATCGAAGCCGGCAAGACGCTTTATCGCGACGCCTGGTTCGATAAGCCGCCGCTGGTCGCCGATGTTTACCTGCTCTGGGGAGCGCGCGCGGGTTGGCCGCTGCGCCTGGCGGGAGCGCTTTACGGGGTGGTGGTGTGCGGGCTGCTGTTCCTCTTCGCCCGCGATCTCTGGAGTGAGCGCGAAGCGTACTGGGCGGCGGGGCTCGCGGCCTTTTTTCTGATCTTCGATTTCCCCTCGGCGGTTACGCCGTTGGCGGCCGATTTGCTGATGCTCGCCCCGCATGTCGCAGCCGTCTATCTCGTGTTCCGCGGCAAACCGTTCTGGAGCGGTGCCATAGCGGGCGTAGCGTTTCTGGTCCATACCAAGGGGTTGTTCGTGCTGGCAGCGTGCCTCATTTGGAGTTGGCAGGCCTGGCCGCTGCTACTGCTCGGTTTTGCGGCGACCAACGGACTGGCTGCGGGGTGGATGGCGTCGCAAGGATCGCTGGCGGCGTACATCGATCAAGTTTGGAAGTGGGGCTGGCTCTACGCCGGAAGCACGTTTCTGGAGCATCCGGTTAGGAATGGGCTGGAACGCACGTCAGGGTGGCTGGGATTTCATGCGGCGCTAGTCATTGCGGCGGCGTGGTTCTGGATCCGGCGCGAGAATTCGCTGGCATGGCGCTTCGCCGCGTGGGCCGTCATCTCATTCGGCGCTGTCACTCTCGGCTGGCGATTCTTTCCGCGTTACTTTTTTCAACTCTTGCCAGTCCTGACGTTGGCGGCCGCACGGGGCATGGTGCTGCTGGGCGCGAAGCGCGTGATTGCGCTGGCTGCTTTACTAGTCCCGTTGATCCGCTTCGGACCTCGCTATGTGACTCTCGCCCGGGGCGACCGCCACTGGGCCGACATCGCCATGGATCAGGACAGCCGCACTGCCGCTTTGCTGATGCGTGGCGCGACCCACCCCGGCGACACGCTTTTCGTCTGGGGATTCCGCCCTGAGATGTTCGTGTATACCGGCTTGCCGGCGGGAACGCGCTTTCTCGATTGCCAACCGCTCACCGGCGTCCCGGCCGACCGGCACCTGACGCAATCTCAACCAGTGGACCAGGGACAGACTGCCGCGCGCCGCGTGGAGCTGGCACAATCGCGTCCGACTTTTGTGCTGGATGGCCTGAGCCCGCTGAATCCGGCGCTGGCGATGAACGGCTACCCGGAGCTGCGGCCGTGGCTTGAAAATTATCAGGCGATCGGGCGCACGCGGACTTACGTGATCTACCGCCTACTTCCCCTGCCAGCAGGCGGGGCGCTTCCCGAGAAACGCTGAAATGCCTTCCTGGGCGTCGGCGGCGAGCGCATTCATGCTCATGACTTCCTTGGCGTAGGCGTAGGCTTTGGGCTGATCCAAATCGATCTGCGTGTAGTACGCCTGCTTGCCAATGCCGATAACCAGGCTGCTGGCTTCGGCGATGCGCAGGGCGAGCGCGCGGGTTTCGGCTTTCAAATTCGTGGCGGGAACCACGCGATTGACCAAGCCCCAGTCCGCGGCGGTGAGCGCATCGACAGGATCGCCGGTGAGCAGCATGTGCAGTGCCCGCTTGCGTCCGACAGCGCGGCTGAGGGCGACCATCGGTGTCGTGCAGAACAATCCGATGCGCACGCCAGGTGTCGCGAAGGATGCTTCTTCAGCCGCCATCACCAGATCGCAGGTGGCGACCAACTGGCAGCCCGCCGCGGTAGCGATGCCCTGCACTTCGGCAATCACCGGCTGCGGGATGGCTTGCAGTTTCTGCATCAGTTCCGTGCAGACGTCAAAAATTTGCCGGTATTCATTGATGTTCCGGCCCACCATCTCGGAAAGATCGTGGCCAGAGCAGAAAACTTTGCCGGCGGCCGCCAGAATCACGGCGTGGATTTCGCGGTTGTTGCCGATTTCGGTGAGCGCGGCGATCAGTTCCTGCATCAGCTCGAGCGACAGCGCGTTGCGGCGCTGCGGGCGATTCAAGGTGATGACGGCCAGAGGCCCTTCGCGTTCGAAAAGCAAATGCTGGTACGACACGCAGTAATGTTAGCACCGGGGAAAAGACATTTCTCGCAGAGACGCAGAGTACGCAGAGAACATTATTTTGGTTTTACTCTGCGTTCTCTGCGTCTCTGCGAGAAATGCTTGGCTTCTCTACTCGTAGCGCAGCGCGATGATCGGATCCACCTTCGTCGCCCGGCGCGCCGGGACGTAGCAGGCGCACAAAGCCACCGCCGCCAGAATGCCTGCCACCGTTCCGAACGTTACGGGATCGCTGGCCTTGATGCCAAACAGCAGCGACGCCAGCAGCCGCGTCAGTCCGTACGCTGCCAATAATCCCGCTGCCACGCCGATGACCGCCAGCCGCATCCCCTGTCCCACCACCAGCCGCAGCATATCCGCGCCGCGTGCGCCGAGCGCCATGCGGATGCCGATTTCGTGGGTGCGCTGCTCAACCGAATATGACATCACGCCGTAGATGCCGATCGCCGCCAGCAGCAAGGCAATCGCCGCAAAGATGGTGAGCAGCAGCATGTTGAAACTCTGTCGCGCGGTGGCTTCGGTGATCACCTGTTCCATGGTGCGGATGTTGGACACTGGCAACTGGCGGTCAACGGCCAGGAATTCGCGCTCGATAGCGGCGCTCAGGCTGCGCGGTTCGGTCTTGGTGCGGACGATCCAGCTTACGGGGACAATCTTATTGCCGAGCCGCGTTAGTCCATCGGGCACCTGCCCGTAGGGAATGTACATCGTCTCGGAAGCCGGCTGGCTCAAGCCCTGTTGCCGCATGCTGCCCACCACTCCTACAATCTGGCGGGTTTCATCCTTGAATTCCGGACCCAGGCCTCCGCCAATCGTAATCTGTTTGCCGAGCGGATCTTCGTTGGGCCAGAATTTGTGGGCCATAGCGTCGCTGATGATCGCGACAGGCGACGCTTTGCCATTATCCTGCTCATTGAAGACGCGGCCTCGCAACAGCGGAGTCCCAAAAGCCTTGAAATAATGCGGTCCGGCGTAACGCCACTGCACATCGCCGTGAAACCGGTCGCCGCCAGCGAGCGGGCGGCCTTCAATCACAAACGGCAAATCCACGCCGCTATCGGGCGGAATCATGATGGTGGAAGAAGCTGCTTCGACGCCCGGCAAGCCCTCGATACGTTCGAGAAGCTGCTTGGTCAGCAGTTCGACGCCGGCCGTCGTGGAATAAGTGGAGCCATTGAGGGACACCTGCAGCGTCAGGACATTGTGTGGATCGAACCCGGGGTTGATTCCGCGCAGAGAAACAAAGCTGCGAATCATCAGCGCGGCGCAGATCAGCAGTACCAGCGCGAGCGCCATTTCGCTTACCACCAGGGCGCTCCGCGCATAATGATGCCGGCCGGTCGACGATCGCGAGCTGCTTTCCTTGAGCGTGGAATTGAGATCCGGCTTGGAGATTTGCAAAGCCGGTACCAGGCCGAACAAGACGCCGGTAAGAAGCGAAACGGCCAGGGTGAAAGCGAATACGCGGGCGTCGATCGAGCCGAGCAGCGAGGCGGAAGTCAGCTCGGCCGCGCGGGGGATATCGCCCGGGCTGATCGCCAGAAGCACGCGCAGCCCCCAGGACCCCAGTAGCAATCCGAGCGCGCCACCGATCGAAGCCAGCAGCAGGCTTTCGGTCAACAATTGACGAATCACGCGCCAGCGGCCGGCGCCTAGCGCAGTGCGTATCGCGATCTCTTTGCCGCGGGCGGCGGCGCGAGCAAGCAGCAGATTGGCCACGTTGGCGCACGCGATGAGCAGCACAAAGCCCACCGCGCCGGTGAGCACCAGCAGCGCTGGACGTGTATCTCCCACCATGCTTTCCTGAAGCGGAACGACGGCCACGCTCTCGTTCTTGCCCATCCAATCGGGAAAGGCCTGGCGGAACTGCTCGCCCACGATTTTCATTTGCGCGTTTGCCGCCTTCACGGTGACACCGGGCTTGAGGCGTCCGGCGACAGTGAGGAAATGGCCCTGATTGCTGCTATTCGGGTCGGCTTGCAGCGGAATGTAAATGTCAGCGGGCGGGTACGATCGGAAACTCTGCGGCAGCACGCCGATTACGGTGTACGGATCGCCGTTGAGATCGATCGGCTTGCCCATTAGCCCGGGATCGGAGCCGAAGCGGCGCTTCCACAAGCCATGGCTCAGAACCGCGAGGCGCGGGCCGCCGGGACGATCTTCCTCCGCGCTGAACACGCGGCCTACGGCGGGATCGGCGCCGAACAGCGGGAAGAAATCCGCGCTGACATGAATGCCTTTAACTTGCTCCGGCACCTCGCCGCCACCCAGGTTCAGGCCAGGACCAGCGAAATCGTACGCGGCCACGTTATCCAATACGCGGTTCTGCTGTTTCCAAGTGGTGAACTTGGGAATCGAGACCGCCCCGGCGACGCTATCCGGATACTTGCGCTCCAACTGCATCAGGCGATTGGCGTCCTTAAACGGCAGTGGTTGCAGCAAAACGCCGTTCACCACCGAAAAGATGGCGGTGTTGGCGCCAATGCCGAGAGCTAGCGCGGCGATCGCAACCGCCGTGAATCCAGGGCTCTTCAGCAGCATGCGCAGAGCGAGGCGGAGATCTTGCGTGAAGGTGTTCATCTGCCCAACAACTACGGCGCGCACTTCGGCGAAGTTCAGGGAATGTACAATTGGCGTTGGCCCTTTCCACGAACAAAGCCATTCTGGTGACCGGCGGCGCCGGTTACATCGGCTCCCACACCGTCCAACTGCTGTTGGAGCGCGGCTATCAGGTCACCGTAGCCGACAATCTTTCGCGCGGGCACCGCCACGCCGTCGATCCACGCTGGCTTCGCGAAGTCGATATTTCCGACGCTGCCGGGATGGACCGAGTATTTGCCGAGCGCCCGTTCGACGCCGTCATTCATTTCGCGGCATTCATTGCTGTGGGCGAATCCGTGCGGGTGCCGGAGTTGTATTTCGCGAATAACGTGGGCGGATCGCTTTCGCTGCTCTCGGCGATGATCCGCCACGGGGTAAAGCGGGTGGTGTTTTCCTCTACCGCCGCGGTCTACGGCACGCCGGCGTCGGTACCTATACGCGAGGATTCGCCGTTCGCCCCGGTCAGCCCGTACGGCGAATCCAAAGTGATGGTGGAAACGATGCTGGGCTGGTTTGACCGTATTCATTCCCTGCGCAGTATCTGCCTGCGTTATTTCAATGCCGCCGGCGCCGATCCGCAGGGGCGTCTGGGCGAGGAGCATGAGCCGGAAACCCACCTGATCCCGCTACTGTTTCGCGCGGTCCGCAGCGGGGAGCCGGTTACCATCTTTGGCGAAGACTACGCCACACCCGATGGCACCTGCATTCGCGACTACATTCATGTGAGCGATTTGGCCGAGGCCCATATTCTGGCAGTGGAAGTGCTCCTCGCGCCCGATACGGCGAGTGACGCCATGAACGTCGGTACCGGCGCGGGGCATTCGGTTCGCGAAGTGATTCGCGCCGTGGAAGACGTCACGGGCCGAAAAGTGCCGTTCGTGATGGGACCGCGCCGCGATGGCGATCCGCCCTCGCTCGTCGCAGACTCTTCCAAACTGCGCGGCAAACTCGGCTGGAATCCCCGGCATTCCGACCTGCGGGAAATTGTTTCGACGGCGTGGCAGTTCGATGAGCGCCGCCGTCGCTCGTAGAACCGCTTCCTGCGGTCGCGGCTCGCAAACGGCGCACGATGTTACAGAGCCGCGACTGGAAGGAGCGGTCATAAAAGGAACTCTTCCGATCCGCAGTCGCGCATGGCGAAGTAGAATGTAAGCCATGAAATTTTGTGTACTCCTCTTCATTGCGATTACTGCCTTCGCGCAAGCTCAATATGACCTGCTCATCAAAGGTGGCCACGTCATCGACGGCAAGAACCAATTAAGCGCCGTGCGCGACGTGGCGATTCAGGACGGCAAAATCGCCGCTGTCGCCGCCAATATCGATCGCGCCAAAGCTAAGAAAGTTGTCGATGCTACGGGCCTTTATGTCACGCCAGGGTTGATCGATATGCACGTCCACGTCTACGCCGGCACGGGAATGCGCGGCGCGTATTCGGGCGACCTTAGCGTTTATCCCGATGGCTTCACGCTGCGCTCGGGCGTCACTACGGTGGCCGACGCGGGCAGTTCGGGCTGGCGCAATTTCCCGGATTTCAAGGATCGCGTCATCGATCGCTCGACAACGCGCGTGCTGGCTTTTCTGAACATCGTTGGCAAAGGGATGGGCGGCGGGGCCATCGAGCAGGATCTCAACGACATGGACGCGCAGGCCACCGCCGATCAGGCTCTGCGCTACAAGGGAGTGGTGGTGGGCGTGAAGACCGCTCACTACACCGGCCCGGAATGGACGCCGGTCGAACGCGCCGTCGCAGCAGGGACCACCGCCAATATCCCAGTGATTGTCGATTTCGGTACCTTCCGGCCGGAGCGGCCGTTTGAGGACCTGGTGACCAAGAAGCTTCGTCCCGGCGACATTTATACCCACATGTACCTGGGCGCGGTGCCCATGCTGGATGACGCCGGCAAGCTCCGCCCCTATCTGCTCGAAGCTCGCAAGCGCGGCGTGATCTTCGACGTAGGCCACGGCGGCGGCAGCTTTCTTTTCCGCCAGGCTGTGCCCGCCGTGAAGCAGGGTTTCGTGCCGGACTCCATCTCGACCGACCTCCACATCGGCAGCATGAACGCCGGCATGAAGGACATGCTTAACGTCATGTCCAAGTTCCTCAACATCGGTATGTCGCTCGACGAAGTGATTCTGCGGTCCACCTGGCATCCCGCCCGCGAGATCAAGCATGAGGAGTTGGGGCACCTTTCCGTCGGTGCTGCGGCTGACGTTGCGGTGCTGCGCGTGGCTAAGGGCAGCTTTGGGTTTGTGGACGTTTATGGAGCCCGCATGAAGGGGACGCAGAAACTGGAATGTGAACTTACACTGCGCGACGGGCAGGTAGTCTGGGATCTTAACGGGATCACCAGAACGGATTGGGACAAGCTAGGCCAGTACGGACCTCAAGCCAACAACTAACAGATCACACTGGACTTATAATTTTCCAATCTCCCGTGTTATATAATTGTTTAAAATGAAAATCAGAGAATCAGATATATCGGCAACCGAGGCCGCCCGTAATCTTTCTGATCTGATCAATCGCGTCGTCTATCGCGGAGAAGAGTTCCTCGTGCAGCGCGGAGGTGAGCCGGTTTGCCGCATCTCGCCAGTCCGCTATGCGCAATGTTCGGTTGCAGCGCTCTCGAATTTCCTGCGCTACGTTCCCGGACCGGACTCCGAATATTGGGACGAACTGGCTAACGCGGCTGCCAACGACCCATGCTTACGCTGATCGATACCAGCGTGCTCGCCGCCCTCCACCGCGGCCTGGTGGCTTTCGACGCGATTAAGTTTGGAGACGACGAAATTGCGGTTGCGTCGGTCACTGCGTCCGACCTGCTGCGCGGCGTCTACCGCACGGCAGACCCGGAGCAGCGCGCCCGGCGGGAGGCATTTGTCGAGCGGCTTCTGGATGTGGTGCCGGTGATTCCGTTCGATCAGACCGCGGCGCGTTTGCACGCCCGGCTGGGGGAGGAAGCAGTAGCGCGCGGCGCGAGAGTTGGCGTCAACGATCTGATCATTGCCGCCACGGCCATGGCCAACGGCGGCCGCGTCGCGACCCACGACCTGCGCACGTTTGGAGAGATACCTGGCCTAGTGCTACTGCGCTGTTGATTCTGGCGGAGGAAGAGGGATTCGATCCTCCAAGCCCTACGCAACACGTGTAAGTTAATGAGTTCACGACAGGCCACACATGGCAAAACAGCCAAAAATGCAACCCGTGGGCACAATTTGGGCACACGGGAAACGGAATGACTCAGCCATGTGGTGGCCGGGGAAACTCAAACAATCGAGCGGACCGCCAATTGTCCAACATTGGACACGGAGTTTATGACTGAGCAAACGCCAACCATTGAAAACCGGTCAACACCAAGGCGCGGCCGACCGCCTTGCCGCGTAACACCCGAGCAGGTGGCCGACTTAGTCGGCAGGGGGGTGAGCCTACGAAAAGCCGCTCGACTGCTGGGGGTCAGCAAGACCTCGTTCGCGCGGTTCCGGAATGACACGTTGTTGGTGTCCCAAAATTCATTAGACCTGTCCCAAAACAACCAATCTGATCCGAGCGGTGTTCTGCCAGGGTCTGAAGCTGCCCAGCCCTCTGGCGAGCGCGAGCCCGAGGCCGAAGTTCGAGAAGCTCTTGTGTCGGCCCCCGCTACCCAATCAGCGCCCGCCGTCGCGCCGCTAGTCCTACGGCGAATAATGCCCGACCCCAATCCCGCGGGTGATATTCAGCCGATTACCGGAAAGCCTACGGGTCCCTGCAAGAAATGTGGTTCAAGCGTATGGCGACGTATGCCGGGAGGGACCTTCGCCTGTGCGGTCTGCCGCCCCCTCACCGGCGGGTAATTGTCCAACATTGAACAAATGCGAACGTGTCAGTGGTCCCGAAATTCCGATCAGAGTCTTACCCCCGTGGGTCTGGACCCCGAGTAGCGCCAGGTGGTTGCAAAGCTCCGGAAGCTCGCTCTATGAGCGCCTCAAGTGTTCCCCCTTCGGGGGAACACCACAAATCAGATCTTAACTTCACAATCCAGCAGACCTGCTGCCATCTATCGGCATTCGAACCGCTTAAGGTTCGCAGTGAATCCTGAGAGCCGTTCGCGACCGGCCTTCCCGGAAGCGGGTCAGTTCTACCATTCGCCCGTCGATAACACCCTGTAGAATCCGCCGGCGCCAAAGGCCCGGGAACAATTGACTGGACGCCTAAGTAGCAGAATGGAAAGGGCTCGCAATAGAGTCTTGACATGTCAACGTCGACCTCACCCAGAGCAAGACCGGAGGGCCGAACGAGGATGAACCCAACCCAATCCTGGCGCGCCGACAGACGTGCTTCCCCAAATCCTTTTAGGTTCGGGCGAACAACGACGAGACTTCGGGGGGCCGCCGGATTTCCGCGCAAGTCGCCCAATTGGTCAGCCTGCCCAGACCTTTTCCCCATTGGCTCGATAGGGTGTTCCCGAAATGCGTTGACCACGTCGAATGTCGGACGGTCCCCTCGGGAATTTGCAGGTGTATACTGGCGCCGAACGGAGCTGCCCAGCGGGCCCCCCAGCTCGGGTAGCAGCTCACCGCCAGTTAGGAGGTAGCCAATGCCCAATCAATCCGACAACAAGCCAGATCTCAGTTTCTACACGGAACTCCGCTATCCCGACACAGCGGAAAACATCATTCACCGCTACACAGCAGCCATGCGGCGCCTCGTGGCGCGGCAAGTCAGCGATTTGCGAACGGGCGGCCGCGGCGATTTCGGCGGCCATTCCGACCCGATGCTTGGCCCGCTCGCCGCTGGCCTGGAACGCGTGCAAGGCCACATCGACGCGGTCGAGGCTGTAGCGCTGCGCACCTCCAATAACCCGGACCAGGACCGGGAGGTTCGCAACGTTGTGGCCAACGTCATCGCCGACTCCAATATCTCCGCCCTCGCCGAGACGCATGCGGATATGCCTAAAGCCCGCGAGGGCAAGTTCGATCAACAACAGGGCGCGACCATCAACGGTACCAACATGGACATTGCCGACAAGCTGTGGCAGATCGCGGACCTGATCGGCGGGGTAGTGGGATTGATCCTCAATCTGATCTCGCTGGCCTTACGCGACATTGGCATTCTTGGTCCACCCACGGCCGGCGTGTCGATGGTGGAACTGGAACACCAACTCGAAAACAAGCTAAATTTCGTGATGCCCCAGGTTGATGGGCTCAAGGACGGGCAATCAGCGATTGACACGATTGTCCGGCGGGTCGAACAGATCCTGAC
>Ga0070731_10005302_pt1 | contig 10693 bp, 14 predicted proteins | sample Coa_R1_2_FD_66448 | JGI IMG/M metagenome (GOLD analysis project Ga0070731, IMG submission 66448) | Surface soil microbial communities from Centralia Pennsylvania, which are recovering from an underground coalmine fire - Coalmine... | ecosystem: Environmental > Terrestrial > Soil > Unclassified ... | reverse complement strand
CGCTTTCCGGCGGGATCAGAAAGATTCCGACGTAGCGGTTACCGTGATTCGGACAAGAAGGCCCGATTAGTTATGACTCTTGTTCTTGCTGCGCGGCGGCCTGCCGCGACGCTTCACGGCTGATGCCATCCACAAGGGAGGCCGACCACGGCGCTTACCCTGGCCCAGTTTGAGTCGTCCAATCCTACGCGCCAAGATGCGCGACGAACCGAACTTTGACCTCCATCTCCCTGCACCCGTGTTCCGCTTTATGGTCATCTATCGCCCGCATCGCCGCATTCAGTTCCTCCTTGGAGTTCTTCAATCTTTCAAGCGTCGTCGAGAACTCTTCTTGGGCAAGGCCGCGCATGGCTTTCATCGCCTCATCGAACTTCTGCTGAGCATCTTTTTGCTTCTGCGTGAGGTGTTGCAGTTCTTGGCACATCGAGTCTCCTTTCGATGGTGACCGCCCCTCTTGGTTAGGCGCTGTAGCAGACATTCCGTTACGTAACTTTTTGGGGGCCGCTCGGCGTACCCATGTTAACTCCCGAAGAATCAGCGAGAAGACGTTCGAGACTGCGTACCTTACGCGTGAGCCTTTCCTTAGCAGCCAGGACTGGATCTCGCTGCCGGGCCCGTGGCTCCACTGCCGTGATTGTATGTTCGATGTATCAGCTTCGCGGGTTTGCTGCTGGTACCCGCTTCTGTAGCATCCCGAGTACAGCGAGTTTGTAGTCCTCGATGCTGTTGGGCTTGTGAACAAATTCACGAGCACCTTCGGCGAGTGATTGCCGCCGTTCCGCTTCGCTGTCGGTTGAACTGAAAACCACTACCGGCACGTCGGGTGGGTGATACAGCCGCAGAACATCATGTCCCGAAACGGCAGGCAGGTTCAGGTCGAGGATGACAAGGTCTGGATGAACTCCGTGCTGAGCGAGCTTAAACAATGCTTCTACGCCATCTCGGGCGACGTGCAGTCTGACAGGCATTGGAGCCTCGCCAACAATCAAGGCGATTAAGAATTCATCCCCGACATTGTCTTCCACAAGCAGAACATCAACGGGATGCATATATTGCCCCGTTGGTTAGAGTCCCGGGGGACCCTTCGCGTTTCAGAATCGCACTAGCGGATCTTAGTCGGCGCGGTGCCCACAGTCTGCGATACTGGTCCCGAGAAAAACTCTTCCGGTGAACCGTTGGCCCTGACAAGCTGAAAACGATGAGCACGCTAGTCCTTCAATCAGTTTTAACTTGCCCGCACTGCGGCGCAGCCACGCCGGAAACGATGCCCACGGATGCGTGCCAGTTCTTCTACGAGTGCGAACAGTGCAAAGCGATGTTGCGCCCGAAACCGGGCGATTGCTGCGTGTTTTGTTCCTACGGTTCGATTAAGTGCCCGTCTGTTCAGCATGGCGGTTGCTGCGGATAGATCCACCGGAACGGATAGAGTCATTTCGACGCCGGGCGACGCGGCAATCGCCTCGTAGATGAGTCCGCCGAGTGAATGTCACCCACAATGCTAGCTCGCACGTACACCTTCTCCACAGCCTCGCCTTTACCATGGATTACACTACAACGGAGGAAACGGTTTTGGACGGTTGGCAGCAGTGGCTGCAACACCCTGAGAGGTTACGCTGGCGAGAGTTCGTCTTCCAGGTTCACTTCTGGGCGGGAGCGATAGTCTCCCCATACGTACTCTTGATGAGCCTTTCTGGCGCCGCAATCGTTTTCCGCAACGAGGCTTCGGGTAGGCTCTCGCTGGAGTGGCTCGTAAGATTTCACAGGGAGCTTTTGCTAGGTGAGGTTGGCAGAATCGTGAACGGAGCTGGAGGAGTCTGCGCGACGCTGCTGTGTCTAACGGGTGCGATTATATGGTGGCCTGGAATCAAGCACTGGAAACGCAGCCTAACAAGCTGTACTGGTGGGCTGCCAGCTCTGCAGCGTCGCAAGCCGGGCAGGCCCGACTACCGGCCGGTAGTAAAATGCCGATTAAGGAACCAAGATGTCCCGCACCATTCCTGAATGCCCGACGTGCACCAAAATGAATTCCTCGTGCATACACCGGGCGCAGTACAATCTCCTCGAAGAGCACATTAGGAACTCAGGGATCAAGATCATCGACCTCTCCGCAGAGCAGCTGGAAAAATGTGCCGACAGTTCTTGGCATGGCGGCGAAACCGATCTCGCCACCAAAACAATTTCGATCTGGAAGGGCGGGGCTCAGGTCTGCGGGTGGGCGATGCTGTCGTCGATGTTGATTCACGAGTTCGGCCATATCAAGCTCTACGAGGCTGAGCGGCTCCATCTTGGGCTCGAAGCCGAGGTTAAGGCGAATTACTACGGCAGAACCAATCTGCCGAGAACGCTCATCCCGGAGTTTTATTGTCAATATCGCGTCTTCGCGTTGCTTGCGTACACGGCCTTTGGTGCTTGGGATCGCCGACAGTGGGTTGAGGAATATGAGCGATGGACTGAGGATATGTTGGCGACGCACAAGGGCTTCGCGAAATTGCGCTGAGCCAATGACGCGGCCGGTCTCGCGCTTCGTGCAGGCGTCGAGATGAGCGGATTGTCCCGCATCCTTTGGGCGGGGAGGTTGTATTGGTGGCACCACGTGCGACTGCGTTACGGGCGACGCCTTATTTCAACCGGGTTGCCGCGAACTTGCTTACGGCATCTGTGGGGCCGGACCACCGAAGATACTCTGCATCCGACTCTTCGTCGCGGGGATTGTCAGGTGCCTTCATCACAAATCCAACAGCCACACCAACGCTGATACCCAGTAGGAATCCAGCGATATTCTCTCGGCTTACCTCCATGGGAGCACTCCGAATGCGGCTTCGACCGACTCCATTTCAAGAGGCCGTTCGATTTGGAAATTGATGACAGTGTCACGTTGAACCATGATTACCGGTCCCCGCACGTGATTGACGGCAGCGGTCCCCACAATCGCAGCGGTGAGGTTGTGGTTTCGCTCAAACTGATTTGGATCGCTCAACACCACGTAGCGTACTCCATAGACATTGATTGCCTCCACGTCCAACACCAACTGGTCATCCGCCGCTCTACGCACCTTCAACTCCACTTGTGACCCATGTGGAATGCCACGGTTTCCATTCTCACCGGCGACGTTCTCATCGACAGTGCCAGCGTACATTCGGCTATCCTCTCGATTGACTTCGATAGCCTGGTCCATGCGGACGGGGAGAATGGTACCTCGCTCAACTCTTGCGATGTGACCTTGGGCCGGCACTGATTTGGGCATAAAGAAGGCCAAACTCAACATAACGACCGTGCCTATTGAGATTTGGTTCATGATTGCCTACCTCTTCATTGGTCGGTGCAAACGACGAACCATCGCCGATGGCCTTTGTCCGGTGGAGCTTAGGGTAGTGATCAATGGGAAAGAAATTCCTGTGACGCGTCGGTTCTACCGGCGGCAACGTTACAGGGGCTTGGGACACGTTAACCGTTCGGGTGAATGCAGAGTTACCGTCAGACGCATCCCGTAGTCAGTGACATCGACTGTTGGGCGGTGAGGTGAGCGGATCTCACCGCCCAAAGCGCGGGGTGGGCAGGTAACCCCTCCTGAGCCATTTCGGCACTCCGCCCCGCGCAATCATTCCAACGGGCGCTTAATTCGCCCTTTTGCAAGGAATTTTTCCGTTATTCCGATACCCCGGAACTTCAGGGTACCCGTCAGCTGATCTCCGTCAATGATTCCCTCGTAGACGGATGTCCTCTCACCTTTCTCGGTTTCGATCTTCACTTTGAACGAGAATTTATCACCGTCGACCTTCCCGTCGCTGATCTCCAGTGACTTGCCCGTCATTTGTCTCATCCACGGCGCGGCGGAGGTCTGAACGACTGAACCCGTCAGAGTACCGCTGTCGTTCTTGAGCATGAATACGCTTTGGTGGGGATAGGTTTTGCCATCCGCGTCTCCCACCTGCTTATCGCAGATCCATTTGCCATTGATGTCGGCGGCGGTCAAGGATGCCGCAAAGAGGGTCGTTAATACAAGGGTCTTCATCGAGCAACTGCGCTCCTTCCCCTTCTAACGAGGGGCGACGGCCAAAAGTTCAGTAAAACGAGGGCGAGATCGTTCCCGCGAGAAGCGGCTGACGCGCTTCCTTGCGCTGCTCGTTCCGCATGCCTGTTGCTCGGAGAGTCGTATTAGTGGTGTTTCGCCCACGCGACTGGCAGCCTTGCGGTTCACGAGGCGAGCGCATTGTTCCGCAGGCTGTTCCCTCGGAATGTCGTATGGTGGGGACCGTTCAACGGTCTTGGGAATGCCTTCGGCCTCGCGTTCAAATTCAGCCAACAACAGTTGCGTAATTTTATCAGGTCCTATCCGCTAGATCGTCGGAGGCACCTTTGTTTCCCGGCGGACAGATTCTATAATGGCTCTCAACACTTGGTTGTCATTGGCTCCGGCGGGTGGACCCCCTAACCACCCGCCCGCCGGAGGTCCAGCAGTGGCATCAGCCTCGCGGGGACAGCAAACCCTAACCAAACCCGCTCCCCGCAGGGCGGGAACAGAATTTCGTGATCAGCGCCCGCCATGGCACGCTTGCGATCGCCAAAATTCGGGTTGAAGGCGGTGAGAACGGGTACCGATAATACCAGAAAACTGCCTTTTATTGAGGAATAACTCGCCCCGTGACGATGTGACGATCGTGACGGTCCCCAGAGTGGGCGGCTGGCAGCGGCAGGATTACCTCAGCCCGGCTTTCTCTCTCAGATGTCACAATCGTCACGTATAACGAATAAATATATATAAATCCTTTACATTGTGTAGGTTTGGGGCGTGACGATTGGTCGTGCAACCGTCACGACATCGTCACAACCATCACACAAAGGTGACGATCTCGGTGATGATCCGGTGACGATCCCAAAGCGCTTGCATAAGGCTTGCAGCCTTGTGGTGTCGATAGACACCCGAGCCGTTCCGGGTGTGCCGGGTGGTAAAACCAAGGCCCCTTAAGATTGGGCTGACGCTTCTGGCTGAAAGCCACTTCAGAAGGCTAGGATCGTCGCCGGACGCGGTCCGCAGAACCTCGCTAGCCAGGGCCTTACATGTTGGCTTCCCAACGAACTGCACGAAAGCATCAATCAACAGCGCTTCGACGGAGGTCTTACGTTCCTCTAGGGACTGCGCATCGATCGCCTGAGCGAAGTTCAGCAAGTGCTGGGCATAGCGCTGGTCATTCAGGCGCTCTGCGACCGCCATCAGCGGCAGGATGATTTGGTTGGTTCTGGGACGAATTGAATCAATAGAGATATCCTTCACCTCGAACTTATCCAGAAAGTCGAACCGCCACCGGATCGCCATGTTGCGGATGGCCCGTGCCTCCGCCTCGAACGCGTTATTCAACTGGCGCGGAATGTCGGACCGCTCAGCGGATCGCGGTGTATGCGTCAGACACCGGCTTTCGGTCGCGTCGTCATTGAAGGGCTTCCGGCCATTGATGATTTTCGGACCGAAAACATTGTACATTCGCGGCACGTAGCGGTTATCTGCCGTCATCTCCATCCGCGTGACGGGAAGGCTTCGCTGATAGCCACAGTTCAAGATCTTTGCTATATCAGATCCGATGTTGCTGTACTGGAAATCCGCTTCATCCATCAACATCGTCCCGCCGACCGCTTCGATCATGCGGAACATCGTGGCGGGTGTGGCGGCTCCGGCTAGCACCAACGGGCGGTAACACAACGCGCCGATAGTCTCAGATGCCCGAGTTTTACCGGTTCCACTGATTCCCAGGAATCTCAGGTAAGGTACCGCATACACGCTGTCCGCGATCCAAGTATGCAAAGCGTACAGCACCGCCACCGATTCAAAAACTTCATCGCACTCAAAATAGCGATGAATAAAGGCTCTCGCTTTTGTTGCGATCTCATCGATGTCCTTGTACTTGGCCACCTCCGACGGAAGCCGAATAGCGTTGCTCTTCGCGTAAGACTCCATCCATTCGAGCGGTCGAAAATCGTTTACCTGGTCGCGGATGTGGATGCCCTGGCCGCCTTCCTTAACGGCGAAGCACAGGCCCTTGCGGGGTTGGTAGAGCAGTTCGGCAAGGGTTTGGCCAGGCGTCCAGAGGAAACTGATTTGCTGGTTGGGATGGTCATTCGGGCGGATGAGGGTATCGACTGCCGGAATGGCGTCGGGAGAGGAATTATTGGATGAGGTTCTTGTCATTAGTTCTCCGGTCTTTCGGATTGAGTTGTTCGGGGAGAAGGCTCTCCTCGATGGTGATATGGGTAAGAGCGCCGTTCTTGAACTTCATGTTCACGGTGCCCCAAAATGACCCCTCCGACTTGCGCCGGAGGAGAGCAATGGCTTCGGCCAGGTAGGTCATGCAGCGTGCCGTTCGGCGGCATCTACCGCCACTGGGATCACCAGCACGCCGCTGTGAAGCCGAACGATTTGGTTTTGAGGAATAACATAGAAGTGCGAGTAATCCCGGCCTCTCTCGGTTCCGATGACCTGGACTCGGCAATTTTTCCCCGAGGGCGCGATAACCAGCGATTTCATCGCTGCTGTTGTAACTCGGCTCCCAGTCGCCGAAGAGGGACGCCCATTCAAATGCGACTAAATCGAAATTCATTGGGCCTCCTTACTGAGGAACTCCTCAATGGCTTCGGGCGAGTAGCGGTAACGATTACCCAGCTTGATAAAGCTGGGGCCTCGGCGGAGCTTCCGCCAGAGACGCGAAGTATCAGGGTGCAGGTTGAGCTGGGTCGCAGCCTGAAGGGTTGTGAGAAGATTGGACATTATTGTCCTCCTGTAGAATGAGCGGCTTAGCGGCCCTGACGGACCGCTTGTGAGGCCGGAATGCCTCCTGAAGCAACTAGCTTCTTCTATTTTCGCCTATCTGACAAATCTCTGCTCTTATACGCTAATTCGCGTGGGAGATATGAGAAATATTTTGACTACAATCCGCAAACTCTAGGGCCTCTCTGGTTTCTCTCTGGGCAGGAGACTCTGGTCTAGAAGCCGCGTTCTAGACGACGTGCGTGCCGCGTGTACGTACGTAAAGAGTAACTATCACCCTAAGGAAGGTTGCCAAGAAATTGCCAATCTTCAAACCTCGGCATCGGCGTTAACGGTCCAAAATCGACTCGGCGACCGCTTTGTAAATATCCGCCTGGCAGCCCATAAACGCGCTAGGTGCGACCGATGACAGCCGAGTCAAGGAAAGCCTCGACCGAGTTGATCGACGCCTAAAATCGCGGCCAATTCGCAAGTCAGCGAGGGCTCTGCGCAACGTGGAAAAAGTGTCCCACTTTAGGTCACAAAGTCGCAGTAATTATCACCGCATTTCGCAGCGATTGTGTGCTGAAGTGCCACGCAGTGTGATGCAGTGTGACTTGGTGACTTGGCGATTTGGCTCCAAACTTGCATCTGCCGAAGGCGAAGTTGTCGCCGGGCTTCGGGCCTGGTGGCTTTGATCTTTTACAGTTTTGGAATTGTTGTCTAGCCTAGAGCATAGCCTTTAGCCGATGCCGTGTCGCCTCCCTCCCCTCCGCGAATCGGAGCTAGCGGGAAGAGTACTTCACGGCTACTCTCTTGACACTACCTCTACTTTGCTAGTCCACCACGATGCCCGCCCTTTGGGTCAGGTGGAGAGTACAACCGTCTAGCCTCGTCTAGCCGATACAGATCCTCTCCCCGCCTTAGATACGAGGCATTGCGAGTGATGCTACAGCATCGCCTGGTGTCCCTGGGGCTGCCAGGAGGGTGTGAGTAGTGCGACCACTCACGCCTACTGTAGGGATATATACATATACTGTAGGGATATATACATACCGTATATAGAACACTGTCCCTAACAATCCTACCGTATAGCTAAGACACCTCGGGTCCCTCGTGTAGTTGCCTGCCTATCAGAAGCGTTAGAGTCCACTTGAGTACTTTACGTGGGCTTGTCATATACGGAGCCAATGTGTGAACACGCCTATGCGTAGCTAGCAAATAACAATTCGTTTGTAGATCAACCGGGTCTAAGGCAGCCAGCCTTGGCCCGGTTTTTTGTTTTTGTGGCGATACCCGACGGTATTGCAAATATTGACAATTCAGCCCTCCCCTGATAGCAGGCGAGGCTTGTTTAGGAGATAAATTTAGATGTTTGAAAAAATCGTGCGCGGCGAAACAGGAGCAACGCTCCTCGTTCATCCAAGAACTGGCGCGGAAGACGAGCGATCCATGTTTATTGCTCGTGTTGAAGGCGGCCAACAGCCGCCATCCCCGGATGAGTGGAGGACACTCCGGAAGGCCGCAGGCTTCTCCATCACATTCTACGGCGATTGGGAGTTTGTCGGCCCCCGTGACTCTCCAGTGGGCTACAGAGCGACCACCCCCGATGCGTGGATTGTTAGCGGATACCAGGACTCGGTTGACACCCGCGTCGTTGTGGTCCCGGGTCGCGTTGGGGAAGTCAGTATGATTCCAGTCGAACTGGAGGACATGCTATTGAGGCTGTCCAGCTGGGAGGTGGCCTCAGACCAGATTAATTAGCTAGTCGCGTGTGACGTGGGCGGCGTCGCGCCACCCATTGTGAGCCGGGTTCAGGGCTACCAAGCCTTGGCCTGGCTTTTCGTTTTTTCTGGCGGCACCGATTGGTGTTGCATTTATTAACAATTCAACTCGCGGCTAAGGAGGCCGCTCACAATGAATCTGGAAATTGAAATTCAACCAATGCTCAATATTAAACAGGCGGCTCAATGTTTGGGCTGTTCTGTGTCAATGATGCGCAAGATGAAGAGGCTGGGCACCGGCCCTGTTTATCACAGGGTTGGGCGGTCGCTGCGCTACGCACCAGACGATCTGAGGTCCTTCATGAACGCTTGCAGAAAGGAGGTGAAATAACCATGGGAAAAATAACTGGAATCAGTTGGACCGATCACACCTTTAACCCATGGTGGGGCTGCACGAAAGTCGGCGGCTCGCCCGCCTGCGAGAATTGTTACGCCGAAACGCTGGCGAGCCGCCGGGGATTCGACGTCTGGGGAAACGGAACGGAACGTCGATTCCTCAAGGAAGGCTCGTGGAAGCAACCTGTCAGCTGGAATCGTGCCGCCCTCAAAGCGGGTCAGAGGCGTCGCGTCTTCTGCATGTCGATGGGAGACTGGGCGGAGGGCCGCCCAGACCAGCGCGAACACCGAGAGCGTCTGTGGAACGTGATCGAACAGACACCCGGTCTTGACTGGCTTATGCTGACCAAGCGCCCGCAATCCATCCGAAGGCTGTATCCGCGAGCGTGGCAGGAAAATCCGCCGCTCAACGTTTGGATGGGCACAACAGCGGAAACCCAGGACTGGGTCGACAATCGTTGGGCATTCCTGCGTCAAGTGCCAGCGGCGGTCTACTGGCTCAGCATTGAGCCGCTATTCGAGAGGATCACGCTGCCAGACGACTTCCTCTCCCTGGGAAACCGAGGTTGGGTCATCGTCGGCGGTGAATCCGGTCACGCGGCAAGTCCGATGTCACCAGATTGGGCGCGGTACCTGCGCGATCAATGCATCGAAGCAGGGGTGCGCTTCCATTTCAAGCAGTGGGGCGAGTTTGCGCCGGACGATGGAAGCAATCCGACGAAACAGCGAGCAGTCGTTGACGGCCATCAGATGGTCCGCCTCGGCAAGAAGGCCGCTGGCAGAGTGCTTGATGGCCGTACCTGGGATGAAGTTCCTAGTCCCAGAATTGATCTCGCATGGCGGCCGCAAGTGGTTCCGCTCTTCGTGTTCCAACCTGAAATGCGCATGGAAGGAGGTGCTCTATGAGCACCTCTCCCATTCTTCCATTTGAAGCGCCCGCCCGAGATGACAGCGCACGTCTGATGGACCTTGATCGTATTCCTTCGATCTGGTCCCTTAACGTCCGCGTCGAATGGTTGATCCAAGGTCTGTTGCCGTTGGGCAGTGTGACGCTCTTGAGTGCCGCCAGCGGAACAGGCAAAACCTGGGTCGCTCAGGCTCTCGCCGGATCGGTGGCAAATGGAAACTCATTTCTGGGCCGCCCGGTCCAGCAACGTCGAGTGGTCTACTTCGACGGTGAGAATCCTGCCGCCGTGGTGAAAACCCGTATCGAGAGTCAGGCGATTAGCCAAACCTCGGACCTCGGGATTTGGGGAGGATGGCTCGATGAGCCACCTCCGCCGCCTGACGATGAACGGGTGGTGGCATTCGCTCGGCGCTTTCAACCGCTCCTTATCTGGGACCGTCTGGTGCGGTTCCACGACGGCGACGAGCAATCTTCAACCGAGACCCGGGCCTTCATGACGAAGTTCCGCGATCTGGCCAACCTCGGTGCGACTGTGATCGTGTTGCACCACACCGGCAAAACCAAAGGCTCAAAGCAGTATCGCGGGTCCAGCGACATACCAGCATCGGTGGACATGGCTTACAAGTTGGAAGGTTCCCCACAGAACAATCAGCTGCATCGATTGACGTTGGAGAATTTCAAATCGCGGTTCGCTGCGGCTCCAGACAAAATCGAGATGGAGTTTCGGGCGGGGGAAGGATTCGTCTCTGTTGACGGACCACGCGACTCCGTCGACTCCATCGTTGAGGAAATCATCTCCCCTTTTCCCGACGGTCTGATCGGCAAGGAAGTCGTGGAACGCGCCAGGGCCGGGCAGGTAAGAATGCAGTCTACGCTTACCTCAAGGGCCGGGAGAGCAGCCCAGGCGAGGGCCGCAAGACGATATTACCC
>Ga0070731_10005301_pt1 | contig 10694 bp, 10 predicted proteins | sample Coa_R1_2_FD_66448 | JGI IMG/M metagenome (GOLD analysis project Ga0070731, IMG submission 66448) | Surface soil microbial communities from Centralia Pennsylvania, which are recovering from an underground coalmine fire - Coalmine... | ecosystem: Environmental > Terrestrial > Soil > Unclassified ... | reverse complement strand
ATGCGCTCACCGCGGCCAGTTCCTCGCCCGTGCTCACACGCGCCGCGATCAACGCGCGCTCAGCCTCTGAGCGGTCCACATTCAACGCGGCCGCTCTTGCGTCGATGCCGCGTCTCTCGCCCAATAGCCTTTCGAGCTTAGCTTCCTCAATTCGCGCCTCCGTTCTCCGCCATTCCATCACCCGTTCTAACGGAAAAGAAAATCTCCTCACACACTCTGCTCCGCCAGCGCGTACATCTTCTCAAGCGTCCCCTCGATCCCTTCCGGCGCATCCGCACTCTGGCGCAGAAATTCCAACAGCTTCGGCCGGATCCGGATTGCCGAATCCAGCCGTCCGTTCGACCCGGCCGCATACGCGCCCAGATTGATCAAATCCTCCGACCTCTGGTATTCCGCCAGTGTCTCGCGGATCTTTCGCGCCGCGTCCTTCTGCTCCGGCCTGGACACGCGCTCCGCCAGCCGGCTCACCGAATTCAGAATATCGATCGCCGGATAATGCCCCATCGCCCCCAGTTCCCGCGACAGAATAACGTGCCCATCGAGAATGGCGCGCACGGCGTCGGAAATCGGCTCATTCAGGTCGTCGCCTTCCACCAGCACCGTGAAGAATCCCGTGATTGAGCCCTTCTTGAAATTCCCGGCCCGCTCGAAAATCTTCGGCAGCAGATGGAACACGCTCGGCGTGTATCCTTTTTGGCTGGGCGGCTCGCCCACCGCCAGACCGATCTCGCGCTGCGCCATGGCGAGCCGCGTAACCGAGTCCATCACCAGCAGCACGCTTTTTCCCGCATCGCGAAAATACTCCGCCGCCGCCAATGCGACGAACGCCGCGCGAATCCGCAGCGGCGCGGGCATGTCCGACGTCGCCACCACTACCACGCTGCGCTTTAATCCCTCCAGACTCAGCTCTTTTTCGAGAAACTCCCGCACCTCGCGATTCCGCTCGCCAATCAGCGCAATCACGCTCACATCCGCCGAGCTATTCCGCGCCATCGCCCCCAGCAGTGTGCTCTTCCCAACGCCGGACCCGCCGAAAATCCCGATGCGCTGCCCTTTTCCGATAGGAAGCAAGCTGTCGATCGCACGGACGCCGGTCACCAGCGCTTCGGTAATCGGCTCCCGCTCCAGCGGACCCGGCGCCGCCGCGTACAACTCCCGGCTCCCGTCCGCCTCAATCTCCGGCCCGTCATCCATCGGCCGCCCGAATCCATCGAGCACCCGCCCCAGCAACTGCGGCCCGACCCGCACAAGCGCCGCTTCCGGCCGCGCCACAACCGTGTCTCCAAGCTGCAATCCGCCGGTTTCTTCGAGCGGCATCAGCAGCACACGCCCATCCCGAAACCCGGCCACCTGCGCCCGGATCACCCGGCCTTCCCCCGATTGAATCTCGCAAAAATCGCCCACCGCCGCCGCCGGACCGTCAGACGCCACCAGCAGCCCGACCAGCTCCCGGATATGTCCCGAGCAGCGCAGCGTCTCCAGCTCCGGCAGCGCGTCGATGTATTCCTGAAGCATCATTTTGCTTGTCCGCCCGTCGCTTGTCTCCCGGTCGCGTGTCTCCTGGTAATGTCCGCGAGCCCGCGCTCGATCTCCGCCAGTTGCGTACTCACCGTCGCATCCAATTCCCCGCGCGCGGTTTCAAAAACCACGCTGCCCGGCCCCAGCGACGCGTCTCCCAGAATCTCGACGGCCGCCGGCAATTCTATTCGCGAGCGAAACTCGGAGAGCATCGCCGCATCGCCCGGCGAAACCCGCAGCCGGTGCGTTTCCCGCGCGTTCAATTTCTGGAACGCGGCCATCACCAACCCCAGGATCGCTTCCGGATCCGTCGCCAGTTCGCGATACAACACCCGCCGAGCAATCGCGATCGCCAGCTTTACCGTGTCCCCCTCCGCTTCGCTGCGGAATCGTTTCCGCATCCCGGCCAGCTCCTGCATCATTTGGTTCCATCGCGCGATCACCGGCTCCAGGTTCTGTGCCGCTTGCTGCTGCGCGCGCTGAGCAGCCGCAGCCTCGCCGGCGGCCTGCCCCTGCTCGAAAGCGGCCTTTACCCGGGCGTCTATATCGCGCTGCAGATCGGCGTTCACCGGCTCAGGCTTGGCGCCCGCCGGATGTCCCGAAACCGAGCCGAGGCGCAGCGGCATCCACGCCTGAACCGCCGCCGATGCCGCATCGCCCGCGCGAATCAGCTTACACGACATACTGCTCGCCCGCAGCGCCCTTCAGGCTGATGACGCCGTCAGCCTCGAGCTGCCGCACCACCGCGATCATCTGCTGCTGCGCCGATTCCACTTCCTTGATCTTGATCGGCCCCAGCGATTCCATGTCTTCGCGCATCATGTCCGCGCCGCGCTGGCTCATCGCCTGCAGCATGTGCTGTTTCATCTGGTCGCTCGTCCCCTTGAGCGCGACGGTAAGGATCTTGCGATCCACTTTAGCCAGTAATTCTTTTATCGCGTTCTGATCCAGCAGTAACAGGTCCTCGAAGACGAACATCATGTGCCGGATGGTTTCTCCCAAAGCCGGATTCGCCTTTTCGATATGCTCCAGAATGTCTTTCCCGGCATTCGAATCCAGCCGGTTGATCATTTCCGCCACGGCATTGACGCCGCCGTAAGCTTCCCGGCTCAGCTCCCCCAGCGATTTCAGTTTGGCTCCGATTACGGTCGCAATCTTGATAATGATTTCCGGCGAAATCTGGTCCAGGCTCGCCATGCGCAGCGCCACATCGGCGCGCAGTTCCGCCGGTAGCGATGCCAGCAGCCCCGCCGCCTGCGAAGAATTCAGATGCGACAGAACCAGCGCGATCGTCTGCGGATGTTCATTATGAATGAACTTCGCCAGTTGCTGCGGATCGGTCTTTTGCAGCGCGTCGAAGTTGACGGTTTCGTTGCTGATGGTCTTCATCAACTGGTCGAAGATCTTCTTCGCGTGTTCCGACCCGAAGGCGTTCACCAGCACCTTGCGCGCATAATCGACACCGCCCTTCACCACATAGTCGTGCGCGACGGCCATCTGGTAGAACTCTTCGAGCACGCCCTCGGCTTCCTCCGACGTCAGCGATTGCACACGCGCGATCTCCCGGCTGATGATCTGGACCTCGTCGTCATCCAGTTCGCGCAGAATCTGGCTGGACGCTTCATGCCCGATCATCACCATCAGAATGGCGACCTTGCGGACTCCCGGAACCTCCACGGCATCTTCGTGATCCGATACTCTGACCATTTAACTGCGCGCTTGGCCGCGCCTCTCCTAATTCACCTAACCGCGCGGCTTAGCCGCGCTTCTCCTCATCACCTAACCTCTACTCATCCACGCATCCACGTCCGAACCACCTGCGCCTGCAAGGCAGGATTCTTCTTCGCCTCCGCCGCGATGTGTTTCGTCAAAACTTCCGTCTTCTTCGTCTTCACCACCGGAATTTTCAGCGCCATCAGCGCCTCAGCCTCCTGGCGAGCGCTTTCGAGAGTCCGCTCCGCCAGCTTGTCCTCCATTTCCCGCTCTAATTCTTCCGGCGTAATCGGCTTCGGCTTGCCGGCCTCCAGCGCCGCGGCTGCGGCTACTTCAACCTTCCGCCTCCGCTCCCGCGACCTTCTTCGCAACACCACGAATCCCGCCACCAGCGCGATCAGCGCCCCCGCGCCCACGCCGATCAGCGCATACAAATTCCTGCCTCTCAGCTTTTCCAGCCACGCGGGCATCGCAAACCTCGACGGCGGCGGCGCAGCCGCGGCCGGCGGATTCAGGTTCACCGGCTCCGCCATCAGCGTCGATTCGAATGGAAATGCCTCCACCACCAGTTGATCGCCGCGATTGGTGTCCAGTCCCGCCGCCGCCGTCACCAGATCCTTGATCACCTTCAGCTTCTCCGCCGACGGCGGTTCGATCACGCGCCTGTTCCCCTCCCAGCGCAGCGTGTGATCCACCAGCACCGAAAGCGACAGCCGTTTCACGCCGCCCTGCGGCAGCCGCGTATGCTTTACCACCCGGCTGGTCTGATAGCTGATATTTTCGGTCGATCGCGAATAGCTGCTCGACCCCGTCGCCGGCCGCGACGTCGGACGCGGAAGATTGGAGGGCGTTCCCGGAACCCCCGAAGCCGACGGCAGCGCCGGCCCGTCCTGCGTGTGTTGCGACGTAACCATCACCGATTTGTTCGGATCGAACAGTTCTTCGCTCTGGTCCGCGCTGGTGAAGTCGACGTCCGCCGAAACTCCGGTCCGGAAATGATCCGCGCCCAGCAGCGGATCGAGCGTGGCCGCGATCTTCGCTTGCAAATCGTGCTCCACGCTCTTGCGGTAATCGAGCGTCGCTTCCGTGGCCGCCGTCCCATCTCCAACCGCATTCGCCCGCGGCCGGTTCAGAAGGTTTCCACCCGTATCCACCAGCGAAACCTGATCCGGGGACAGCCCCGGCACCGCGCTCGCCGTAAGCTGGCAGATGGCCGCGATGTTTTGCGCCGAAAGCGCCGCCGCATGCCGCAGCTTTACCAGCACGCTCGCCTTGGCCGCCTGCCGCGTCTCCGAATACAACGAATCCTTGGCCAGCGTGATATGCACCCGCGCCTGTTCCACCTCGCGGATCGACATCACCGACCGCTCCAGCTCCCCCTCGATCGCCCGGTGATAATTCACCTGCTCGGCAAACTCGCTCGCGCCGAAGTTGGCTTTATCGAACAGCTCGAACCCGATCCGCCCCGACTTTGGCAGCCCCGCCGACGCCATCTCGATCCGCAGCTCCGCCACGCGCGCCGAGGGCACCAGCACCGTCGTCCCGCTATCCGCCAGCCGGTACTCGACCGTCCCTTCGCGCAGCCTGGCAAGCAGCGGTCCGGCATCCTCGGCGGCAATGCCGGTGAACAGCGGCTTGAAATCGCGCTCCTGATTCCAGTGCGCCAGCCCCGCAATCGCGCCAAGGACGGCCAGCGCGGCCGCGGCCAGCCAGATCCGCTGTGCGATCGAGAGCCGCCGGAAGAGCTGCAAGATCTGATTCATTTATTCGGAAGCCGCTCACACCTGCATCTGCATCACTTGCTGATACGCCGCGATGACTTTATTCCGCACCTGCATGAAAAGCTGAAACGACAGCTCAGCCTGCTGCGACGCGATGGCCACGTGATGCAGCTCTTCGCCCTCGCCGCTGAGAAACCGGTCCACCGTCTCCTGGGCGTTGGTCTGAAAGCTTTCCACCTTCGACACCGCATCGGCGAACGCCGATGGAAATGCTCCGCCGCTTTGCGCGGTTGGCATCTCGGTGAGCGCCGGCGCGATCGCCGGAATCGCTGCAATTGAAGGATTGGTCGGAAGAATCGGCAGCGACATCGCCTCACCTCATGATGTCGATCGAGCGGCTGATCATATCCTTGATCGACGAAATCGCCGCCACGTTCGCTTCATACGATCGTGTCGAGTTCAGCAAATCCACCATATCCTCCGCCGGATTCATGTTCGGAAATGCGACGTACCCGTTCGCATCCGCATCCGGATGCCCCGGCAGATACCTTCGCTGCGGTTCCCGTGTATCCGTCATCACCTCGGCAACCGTCACCCCGGTTTCCAGCTCATTCTGAAACACCGCCGAGAATGGCGACGTCTGAACTTGTGTCGCGAACACCGCGTCCTTGCGCCGGTACGGCCCGCCCTCGGGCGTACGCGTCGTCTCTGAGTTCGCCATGTTCTCGACCAGAAGCTCCGCCCGCTGCCGCTGCGCCGACATTCCCGATGCAGCCACCTGCATCGACCCGAACAGACTCATGAAGTGTTGCCTCCCTGGATCGCTTCCTGTACCGTCTTCAACTGGTCTTTCACCAAAACGGAAGCCAGATTGAAACGCATCTGATTCTCCGCCAGCAGCCGCGCCTCGCGATCGAGATCGACATTATTCCCATCGGGTTTTTCTTTTAGCCCCTCTGCGTTGATCACCTGTGGCTGCTGCCCCTTCGCCAGGCTCATGAACTCGAATTGAAAGTCGATGTCTTGCGCTTTGTAGCCAGGAGTATCGGCATTTGCAATGTTCGCCGCGACAAGTTTTTGGCGCGTGCTCAGCAAATCCATATACCGCTCAAGATTTCCCGTCACTCCATCCAACATGACGCCGCCAAGCGTGCACGCCGCTTGCCAGCTCTTATCGGCCAGAGGTCAGTAAAAACTGAGCGGTATCTTTAATCGAATTCCGCCCAAACAATCGTATGGTCGGACGCTCCCTTGAGCTTGCGAGGGGCCATGTCTACTTCGACTCTGCGGCAGCGTTCCGCAATCGGAGCCGTCGCCAGAATGTGGTCGATGCGCCAGCCGAAGTTTCGCGCAAAGGCGTTTCGGAAATAGTCCCAATAGGTGTACTGGACCGCTTCGGGATGCAGCTTTCGAAAGACATCGATGAATCCCCACGCCAGGACTTCTTTGTAGGCATTGCGCGCGTCGATATGAAAATCGACATCGTTTTCGCGCTTCTCCGGATGGTAAACGTCAATCGGCTCCGGAGCGACGTTCAGATCGCCCACCCAGATCGCCGGCCGATTCGGATCGAGCGCGCTCTCAAAATACCGCCGCAGCCGTCGGAACCAAACCAGCTTGAACGTGTATTTTTCAGATTCGATCGAATACCCCTGCGGCACATAACTGTTGATGATCGGAATTCCATTGACCACCGTCTGAACGATCCGGAAATCGTCGTTGTCCGGCCCTTCATGCAGTCCGAAGACGACCTTCTCAGGAACAGCGCGCGTTAAAGTCGCGACTCCGTTGTAGCCCTTCATGCCCCGAAACGTCGCATGATATCCGGCATCTCGAATCGCCTCTTCTGGAAAATCCTGATCCTGGACCTTGGTCTCCTGCAGGCACATCACGTCGGGTTTGTGCTCGCCGATCCAGTCAAGAACGATCGGGAGGCGTTGCCGGATGGAATTGACGTTGAAGGTAGCGACTTTCATTGATCCCTGAAGCATCGATTATCAGCCATTCCCGAGCCCCCCGACAGCCCCACCGAACCGCGACCGCAGGAAGCGGTCCATCCCATGAAATCGAGAAGCCAGTACCTTTCTCAATCCCACCGCGCTTTTTTCTGAAAAATTCCTGCGACCGACCCGATCCTTGCCGAATCGTATTCTCCGTACAGCAGGTTTGCTGGGAGTACCGGGGATCAGAGTGCCGGGGCCGCCACCCTCCGAGGGCGGTCTCGGCTTTCGCGGACGGAGGGGCCATCCTCCGACACTGGCCCCTCCATCCCACAGGGCGGCCAATGTTACCGCAATGGGCTGTGGACGTAAAGGCCCTCTGGCTTTTGCGGCCCTCTGGCTTTTGCAGATTGGCTACGGCAACTGGCAAGCGAAGCTGGCCGCGTCGTCCAGGCTGCCCGAGCCCTTGTACTTCGCGACCTGAGGATACGGACACAGCGGACGCGTGCGGTCCACCTTCCCGTCCGTGCGGTGCGACGCGATGATCCTTTCGGGCGCTTTGTTCTGTTCCACCCACTGGTCGAGCGCACCGACTTTGTCAAACACGTTTGGACCCTCTCCGCCGCCGCAGTGCCCCATTCCAGGCTCCAGGAACATACGGACGTTATTCGACGTCTTCGATGCCCCGCCCATCGTGTCCACCATCGACTTGTAGTACTTGATGGTATTCAGCGTCGCCACATTCGGATCGCTCCATCCGTGATAGATCAGCAGTTTCCCGTTATGCGCGAAAAACGGCCGGAGGTTCGGATCGGTGGCGTTCATGACGTTGTTCTCCGGCTGGTCTGAGCGCGCGATATCCGAGTCGAAGTTGAACGTCCGCCAGTCCCAGTTGGGATTCTTGAATACGACGTACTTGTAGTGGTCGAGAATATTTCCGTACGGATCCGGTCCGCCGCCCAGAACGCCCCAACCCAGCTCGGTGCCCGGCGTATACGAAGGAAACAGTTCCTGTCCCGTGCGCGGATTCGTCGCGGCGCTGTAAATCTTCTTCGCCGCAGCCACCTGAGGAGCCGTCAGACAAGACGGACCATCCGCGCCCTTGCACAGCAGCGCTTTCGGATCGAAATCGCAGCGCGTCGGGTCCTCCAGCAGACCGTCCTTCGCTCCGTCGCGCGCGTCGCAGGCGTCCAGAACAGCCTGATGGATCATCGGGTACTTCGCGGCCGGGACATAGCTGGCCGGATCCTTCAGCGTCGCGGAAGCGATCCACAACGCCAGCGCCGTCCGGTTTGCCGGCGCGCCGGCGATGATTCCGTCGAAGTCATCCGGGAACTTCTGCGCTTCCTTCAAAGCCTGCCTTCCGCCCGTCGAGCAGCCGTTCCAATACGAAAGCCGGGCTGCGCTTCCGTAGAACGCCTGAATCACGGCCTTGGCCTTAACCGTCATCTCATGCTCGGAGCGCCATCCGAAATCCGCCAGCTTCTCCGGATGCTCCAGCGCGAAGCTACCGCTCCCGCCCGCGTGCCCGGTGTCCGTCGAAACACTCGCATAGCCGCCTTTGACCGAATCGGCCAGCGCCGTATAACTGATCACGCCTGCCCAGCCGCCGTTCCCGACCGCCTCCAGCTTGTGATTCCAGCCAGCCGTCGGCAGCCAAACCTCCACCTTGATGTCCGAATCGCTCGACGGCTTAAGCGTCGCCGCCACGCGGCAAAATTCGGGGAGATCTTTGTATGGGTTGCTCTTACCCTGGCCCGCTCCCGGTGCCGAGAACGCGCCCGCCGCCACCACCTGCGCCATCGTGATCGTCGTATCCGGCAACGCGAGCGACGCCAGGCTCTCGCAGGAGGCTGCAAACGCCGGCGCCGCGATTAGGCATACCAGCACGCCCTTCGCCCCGCTCGGAATCGCGATATTCATGGCTGGACCTATCGGCCGGAGCTGGTTTCGCTGCTCGAAAACAGAAGCGGCGCGACGTCATTCAGATAATTGCGCCACACCATGAACGTGTGCGCCCCGCCGCTCGAATGGAACGTGTGCTTGATGTTGTTCTTGTCCAGAAATTCCGAAAAGCTCTTGGCCGCCGGATAGAGGCCGTCTTCGGTGCCGCATCCGATCCACAGCAGGTGAAGTTTCTTATTCGCTGCGTCCGGATTCTGGATCAGGTTCCCAAAAGTTTTCTCGAAGTCAGCCGGACGAAGCGCCGCGCTGAATCCGCCGACATAACTGAACAATTCCAGGTGACTCAACCCGATCCCCAGAGCCTGGCCGCCGCCCATCGAAAGCCCCATGATCGCCCTTTGATCGCGATTCGTCGAGACCCGATACTTCGATTCCACCAACGGAATGACATCTTCCAGCAAATCCTTGCTGAACAGATTCGTATTCTGCGACGGTCCCCCGGCGCCCTGCCGGGGCATCGTGTCCGACGCCACGCCATAGCCGAACGGCATGACCACAATAAACGGCTGGGCCTTTCCCGCGGCCACCAGGTTATCGAGAATAATATTGACCCGGCCGAATCGCGTCCACGCGCTCTCATCCAGATTCGCCCCGTGCAACAGATACAGCACCGGATAGCGAGTTTGCTGCGACGCGTCATAGCCCGCCGGCGTATACACGTTCACCCGGCGCAGCCCGTTGATCGCCTTCGATTGATACCAGTGCGTGCGGATTTCCCCGTGCGGCACCATTTGAGCGTCATAGAATCTCGCGTGGTCTCCCCGGATATCCAGAATGCTCATCAGCGTGCTCGGTGTCGACCCGGTCTTCAGTCTCGGATTGCTCGGATCGATGATCCGCAGCCCATCCACGACGAAGTTGTAGTGATACATTTCCGGCGCAATCGGCCCCACCGTGACACTCCACAGACCCTTGTCGTCCTTAGTAAGGCTCTTACTGCCTTGAACGAATTCGCCGATCAGCGTTACCTCGCTGGCTTTCGGCGCGAGAAGACGGAATGTGACATGTCCATCGGCGGCGATTTCCGGCGACGCGATCGCCGGGGCTTGATTCGGCGCATTCCCGCCAGGCTGCTGGCCCGCAACCATGGCGATGCCCAGATTCACCACGCAAATCAGCGCGAACGTTCTCATTTAGGGTCCTCCTTACGCTAGGAAAACAAGCGACCCACCAAGTATACAGCGCTGCTTTACCGGTCGAGCCCGAACGCGATCAGCGAACTTCCGGCGGAAACCACAATGTACTGCTTGCCCTCATTCTGGTAGCTGATCGGGTTCGACCAGATGGCCCCGCCGGTCTGAATCCGCCATAACGCCTTCCCGGTCACCGCATCCAACGCGAAGAAATCCCCTTCCATCGTGCCCGAGAAAACCAGTCCGCCCGCCGTCGAGAGCACGCCGCACCAAGGAGGCGTGGTCACCCGAAATTCCCAGCGTAAATCTCCGGTCCGCCAGTCGAGCGCTCGTAACGCTCCCCAGGGCTCCTCCCCGGGAATCGGCAGACGCGTGGCTCCCATGAACAGATGACCCGGCTGATAGGTGGTTTGGGTTCGCCGCAGGATCGCTCCTTTTTCCCGCACGTTCTGATAAAAGAGCTGCGTCTTCGGATTGTAGGAGGGGCTGAACCAATTCGCGGTTCCGTCGTCGTCGGGATAAATAACGGCCCCTTCCACAGTCGGAACCGCCGCCGGATTCACAATCGGCCGCCCCCGCTCGTCGAGCCCTTTGGCCCAATTTTGCCGCGCGAATTCCTTGCCCGCGAGAAACTCGCCCGTCAGCCGGTCCAGCACATAGTAAAACCCGTTCCGGTTCGCGAACAGCACCAGCTTCCTCGGCCG
>Ga0070731_10005300_pt1 | contig 10695 bp, 8 predicted proteins | sample Coa_R1_2_FD_66448 | JGI IMG/M metagenome (GOLD analysis project Ga0070731, IMG submission 66448) | Surface soil microbial communities from Centralia Pennsylvania, which are recovering from an underground coalmine fire - Coalmine... | ecosystem: Environmental > Terrestrial > Soil > Unclassified ... | reverse complement strand
TCAGGAAATCGCTGAAATCATATCCGTTGTGTGTGTATTTCCAAAGATAGTCGGCGTCGACCACGAGATATTTCCCGAAGGCCTGCTGGAAGCCGGCGTGAAATTCATTGCGTTGCCCGGGAAGGATTGGTGCCGTCGCGCCAAATAGGGCTTCGGCGACGGGATTTCCCACCGTGCTGGCAAGGACCAGGTTCTCGTTGAAGGGGGTCTCCAGCACGCGGGCATATGAAATCCGCAGGACGGTATTGGTCCGTTTGATGTTGTAAGCGATTCCGGCCCGAGGCTCTGCTTGGTTCGTGCTGTTGGAGATGCCGCGATATAGATCGCCGCGGATCCCGATGTTGAAGGACCAATTGCCCTCTGTAATCGTGTCTTGAAGGAAGAGCCCCACTTCTTTGATGTCCCCATGCCCGCTGAACTGAAACAGCCCGCGCGTGCCCGTACACGAAACGGTTGGCCTGGTCAGATCAATACAGCCGAGGACGGGGTCGAAAGGACTCACGGGGCCGGCGAGAGGCCCGGCATTGGGATCTGTGCCATTGTTGGGAATCAAAGATACCGCGGCGCATCCGGAAGGACTGGTGACATTCGTTTCTCCCGCGGGGCCATCTGAACCGTCCGGATTGGTCCCCGGGGCCAGGCAGGGGTCATTGATCGTGGGATCAGTAAGGCCGGCAGTAAAGTTCTCCGTGAGGAGGGTGTGCTGAAATGTTCCGCCGATCTTTACATTGTGGGCGCCTTTCACGTAAGAGACATCCGCGTGGATTCCCGCGTTGGTCAAAATCCGGTGCTGGCTCGTGGTATCGGAAATATCCGCGAGTGGGTTAGCGCTTGGGTAATAGTTAAAGACATCGCGCCGCACGAACGCTCCCACGGTCAGAAGCGTGGTCGCGCTGAATAGATGGGTCCAACTGGGAGCCACGTTCAAGGACTGCACCTGCGCCCGCTGATCCTGACCTGAGGCCTGCGCATCGAAGGAATTCGGCTCCTGGAACCAAGAACGCGTGTACCCAAAGTTCAGGTGGACGGAATCCGCACCCGAGGGCTGGAAGTCAAACCGATCGAAACTGTTTTCCTCGTTGCCCTTAGAGTGCATGACTTGAAATTCCGGCGGATCGAGAAAGCGCCCGGTATTCAATCCGTTCAACGAGATGAAGTTTCCCCACTTCGAGCCGCCGATAGCGAGATTTCCGCCAACGTTCGCCGAACCGAAAGAGCCGTAGGAGGTTGTCACACTCCCAGTGGGCTGCGTTTGCCCGAGGCCGGAGCGAGTTGTGACTTTGATGACCAGGCTCGTTTTATCGCCATACTCCGCCGGCGGTGCCCCGGAGATGACCTCCATCGATTGGATCGAATCGACAGGGAGTTGGTTGGAGAAAACCTTGCTCTGCTGGTCAGTGATCGGTTGGCCGTCTACGGAAAAGGAATTCTCCGCGTGGTCGCCCAGACCGTGGAACAAGCCGTTGGAGTCTGCCACCACGCCGGGAGAAGCCAGCGTCACGAGCGAACTCAGTGAGGAAGACGCGCTTTCCAGCGGTAACTTATCGAAAATGTCGCGGTCGATGTCGGTGTGTGGAGTTGATTCCGTTTCCACTAAATCCGCTCCTGAAGCTTCCACAGTAATGTTTTCCGTCGTGGTGCCAACCTTAAGACTGATTTCAACTGTGGCGGGAACGCTGGAGCGAACATCCACGTCCTGCGTGTAGGAGGAAAATCCTGGCGCCTTCACCACCATGTGATAGGTATTGAACGGGACATTCGTGAAACGAAAGTCTCCTGCCATCCCGGTCGTCGTTTCGCGATGATAACCGCTGACAACATCTGAAATTTCTACTGACGCGCTGGTCAAGACGCCGCCCGTGGCATCCTTCACGACGCCGGAAATAGTTCCAGACGATTGAGCCCAGGCAGAAGTTGCAAAGACAAAAGTGCAGAAAATAAACACAACCAATAGTCCAAGCTTGCGGAAATTCATTTGTATATCTCCTCTGTCCCCCACGGGAACGGGTCGTCGTAGCTGGCCAGGGGTTGCCGCCCAAAAGAAATGGGCGTGTGCGCTATCCCAAACTTTGGGCCAGCGCAGCACAATATGAATCAGAGAGAGAGCTTCTTGTTTACAAGGCGGGGGGTGCGCGGGGAGAGGTCTGCGAAAAGACAGGGCCCGTGGCCAGAATAATGTCATCCGGCGACGGTAGGGATGCGATCGGCTTCAGCAATAAAACCGACGGAGCGACGACTAACTGCGCCGGGGCCTGATGCCCCAGGTGGCAATACGGACAATTCGCGTCGTGGCTCGGGCTTTGGTGATTCCAATCGCTGACGACGCCAGTGGCGAACACCAGCAGCAGGACGAGCGCCAGCGAAACCCCAAGAAATCGAATTGTCTTCCAAACAGTCGCGCGGGAATGCATTTTAAAATCTCCTCAGTCCCTTAGGGGAACGCGTAGCCGTAAATGGCCAGAGGTTGCCGCCCCAATGAATGAGCGTATGCGCTGGACTAATTACGAGTCGGAAAGACGGCTTGTTGTTTACGCTGCGGGAGGCGCGCGAGGAGACGTTGGCGAAAAGACAGGAACGAGGGCCGGAGTCGTGTCTTCCGGCAATGCTAGAAAGGCGATGGGCTCAAGAGTCGAAATGCACTGGGTGATTTCCGGCTCCGCCGGAGCCTGATGCGTTAGATGGCAATAGGGGCACCGCGCGTCATCGCCCGCGCTGTGGCAATCGAAGTCGCTTACGACAACTGTGGAGAAGGCCAGCAGCGCGACGAGCGCGAGTGAAACCCCGAGTAAGCGAATCGTCTTCCGCACATTCATACTGGTGGACCTAAGCTATGAGACAACAGGCTCGAATGCTAGCTTGATTCGGGGTGTATGTAAAGGCTTGCTTGCTACGACGCGTGAAAAGATTACTGAGACATGTGGTCTGCAAACCGTCGCAGCCCGATTTTGCCAAGGCCAGTAGCCCAAAGGCTGCCAGCGCCAGGACGAAGGCAAGTAGTTGCCAGCGTCGTGGGATGTAATTGTTTCCGAACGCTCCCAATACGGCACCATGGCGGGATAGGTCCAGAACGGCCTTGTCGGAATATGGGAAATTGGACTGAACGCGGGAGAGCGTCCAGTGCTTTTTCGTTGACACCTCTCAGCGAAGGGCGGAAAATTCTCGACAGGAACACCTCAAATTTAATATAGGAGAGCGCCACGTCATATCACCGTTGACGTGGCGCTTTATTTTGCTGAGCCCAGCCACTACTGCAATATTCGAAGTGCTAGCCGTGCCCTTGTGCGCCGTCTCATCCTTGCCGAATCGCAAATAGCCCCAGTCCGATAAGACGATTTCTCACGCCCCGGCTGCGAGTCGCACGGGCGGGGGGCAATCTTGGAGTGCTTTGGCCGTCTCATTCTAAGTCAGACAAAATCAGCGAGGGCCAAGTCCCGTGAAACGGGGCGTTACCGGAATGTGGGAACTTGTCGAGCTACAAACGAACTAACCAAAAATAGAAGTCGTGAAGGAGTGCGTACAGGAATCCAAATGCGAACATGATGCCACCAGACTTGACAACCCAGTACCCAATCGGATGATCTTTACGTCTTATGATTCCGCCGTTTGGGCCGAAACATTTTCCTGTCATAACCTCGTAAATAACTAACCCAATAAACAAATGGAAAAAGACGATGGGTAACATGCGGTAATTGTACCCCCGTGAATGGGCTGTCTGATTACCAGAAACCGACCCACTATCCAAGGGGGGCAACCAGAGCACATTTATACGAGATGGTGATGTTGGCCCGGCCAAGTCCTGTGAAACGGCCTTCTCGATAACTGGCTTTTTGCCACTCTGGCGTCATGCTTGCTTCGTCGGGCGGTCCGCCGTTACTATGGGGAATGGTCGAGAAATTCGTTGCAAGAGACACCCTTACTACGAGGAAGTTGGTTACGCCGTGGTGTGTCCGCAGCATTGTGTCCCCAGTCCGGGGCTTGCAACTCGTCTCCAATCGGTTCGCTGCACGCCTGCGGCCTGGGCTACGCGTTCTAGCGTTTTTGTTGGCGGCGATGGTGTGCCTGGCTCGCTCAGACGCTTTCGCGCAGACGCCCGCGCAAACCGCCGCGCAAAAGCCCGCTCAACCTCCTGCACTGGCGCCTGCGCAGTCGCCTGACAAGAACGCTGCTCCGGCCCAGACCACCGCAACCGCCCCGCCGGTCGATGCGGCGCGCGTGGTGCAATTCCTCGATCAGACGCTTGCCTGGTATCACCAGCTCGGTGTGCAGCAGAAACTCGTTGCTGACGCAAATGACGACGTGTATGTCAACGCCGATCGTCAGATGGCCGACGAGGTAGTGCGGTTGGTGTTTCAATTCGCGCGGGTCCAGGCGGAAGGCGCGCAACCGGCTGCCGCCCTCGCTCCGCAGGCCTCCGGTCAAGTGGCGTCCGGGCAGGGCGCCGTCCCGTCCACGTATCAAATGCTGATTCAGCAGGAGGCCGAGGCACAGAAGGACGAAAATCAAGTTGTCAGCGAAGTTGACGGCTTGCGGAAGAAGATCGCCACCGCGTCAGGAAAACAGAAGCAAGCGCTGGAAGCCCAGCTGGCAGAGACGCAGGCGGAAGTCGATTTGGCGAAAGCCCGCGTGGACGCGCTACGCAACATGGCGCAGTTCCTGAGCGGCACCAGCACCGGGGCCACCGGACTGAGCGCGCAGATCGACGCCCTGGAGAGCACGCTGCCGCCGGACCTTCGCGAGTACGCCAAGAGCGGGAGCGCAAACGGAAGCGCCAGCGGCGTAACTAGAGCCCCGAGTTCTCGGCAGCCGTCCGCGCCCGCCGCGCCGCCGGCTGAGATCGCCAACGTCGCCGCCGGTTCCGGGCTGTGGGAGAGAGCGACCAGCCTTTTCTCCACCTGGGGCAAGTTGCGAAGCATCGATGCCACTGTGCAGCAAACTCAACAGCTGGCGCGGATCGCGCAGGATATTCGCAGTCCCCTGGTGGCCGATCTCAGGGAACTCACGCAGCGCGGCGACGAGTTGGCGCACCAGGCGGATACCGCCAACACCGCCACGCTCGTGCAGGAAAAGCAGCAGCTCGACGCGGTGACGCAACAATTCAAGCAGCTCACAGCTTCCGCGATCCCCTTGTCGCAGGCGGGAATTCTGCTGGGCCTGTACCAGAAGAACCTCGCGAACTGGCGCGCCAGTGTGGTGAGCGAGTTTTGGACGCAGTCGCGGGGCTTTGCCGCGCGGTTGATTTTCCTCGGCGTGATTATTGCGCTGGTGCTGGGCGCATCGGAGCTTTGGCGCCGTGCGGTTTACAAGTACGTGCGCGACGCGCGGCGCCGCTGGCAATTGCACTGGGTGCGCAAGGTTGTGGTTTGGGGCACGATCGCCACGATCGTCACATTCTCGCTGGTGAGCCAGATTGGCTCGATGGCCACGTTCGCCGGATTGATCACCGCGGGCGTGGCTGTGTCGCTGCAAAATGTGATTCAGTCCATCGTGGGCTACTTCTTCTTGATCGGCAAATACGGGATTCGCGCGGGCGATCGCGTCATGATCGGCGGGGTCTCCGGCGAGGTCATCGATGTGGGCCTGGTCCGCATTCACCTGATGGAGATGGGCGGGACGGGCGCGGGGACGCCCACGGGCCGCGTCGTGGCGTTCTCAAATTCCATCGTCTTTCAGGCGACGCCTGGCCTCTTCAAGCAGATTCCCGGCACGAGTTTTGCATGGCACGAGATCACTTTGACGCTGCCCGCCGACACGAATTTCTCGACCGCCCGCGAGCGGCTGATGAAGGCTGTAGAGGCAGGCCTCGCCGATTTCAAGGACGAAATTGCCAAGCAACACTCGGCCATCGAAGATGCTTTCGAGGGCAACCCTGGGGCGGGACTACAGCCCACGGTGCAGCTCCACTTCACGATGTCGGGACTGGAGGCGCTAGTGCGCTACCCGGTAGCGTTGCGCCAGGCGATGGAAATCGACGACCGGGTAACGCACGCCATCCTCGCTGATTTCGATCTCACCCATGGCGGCAGCCCGACCATCCGGCTGAATACAACAACCACAGCATGAATGCGCCGCCGCACGGCCACGCAAGCGCAATGATCCGCAAAACCATCTCGCATTAGTGCGCCAAGTCCTGCGAAACGGTGGCTACGGGAATGTGGCCCTCAAGATACATTTTCATTTGTCGGTTCCTAGATAACCTGTATATAATCAGCGGCCGCGACCCTTCAAACAAAGTAGAATTGCGCTGGTGCTCGATGAAATTTCGCGTAGGTGTCCCGCTCGTCGCCTTGCTGCTGATTTACATCGCACCCGCTACCCGCGGACAACAGGCGGCGACGCAGGAAAGTAATTTCACCATCACGAATTTCAGTTTTCGGTCTGGTGAGACTCTACCTGAGCTGCGCCAACATTACATAACCCTCGGCAAGCCAGTCCGTAATCCCCAAGGCGAGGTAACGAACGCGGTGCTGATCCTGCACGGGACAGGGGGCTCGGGACAACAGTTCCTCGGTCCAATCTTTGCTGGTGAACTTTTTGGCCCTGGCCAACTGCTCGACACAAACCACTACTACATCATTCTTCCGGATTCGATCGGACACGGGAAATCCTCAAAACCGAGCGATGGACTGCACGCACATTTTCCGCAATATGATTACGATGATATGGTTTCCGCGCAATACCGATTGCTCACCGAGGGCCTTGGCGTTAATCACCTTCGGTTGATCCTCGGCACGTCCATGGGATGCATGCATTCGTTTGTTTGGGGAGAAACTTATCCAGATTTTATGGACGCTCTCATGCCCCTCGCGTGCCTGCCCGTTCAGATCGCCGGCCGAAACCGGCTCTGGCGAAAAATGGCCGTGGACGCGATCCAAAACGACCCTGAGTGGAAACAAGGCGAGTACACTCAAGAACCCCGGCAAGCCCTTCTCGCGTGGACCAATTTCTTGATCATCGCAGGAAGCGCGCCGCAACAGATGCAGAAGACCATGCCGGCCCGCGATGTGGCCGACAAATATCTTGAAGGTGCGTACCAAAAGGGCCTGGAGAGTCTCGACGCAAATGATATTTTGTACCAGGTGAATGCTTCCAGAAATTACGATCCCTCACCGCAACTTTCCAGGATAAAGGCTCCCCTAATGCAAATTAATTCGGCAGATGATTTCGTAAACCCGCCAATGCTCGGGATTGCCGAGCGCGAAATCAAAAAGGTGAAAAACGGACAATTCGTGCTGATTCCAGCCAGCGACCAAACTTACGGTCACGGGACCCACACCCATGCGGCCGTGTGGAAGCAATACCTCGCCGAGCTTCTCGAACGCTCCGCACAATAGAAACTCGACGCGTGTATTCTGAGAACGGCCCTGAGAATGGTCTCGCGGCACAGCACACAATCTGTTGAATTCTTGGAGCTGATTCCCACCACCTGAAAAACGCCGTTATCGTCAACTGCGCTTCAAGGGTGACGACCGCTTTTGCGGGACATCACTCTACAATTGAACTGAACGCTCTGCCGAGTCTACGTGAAGCTTCAGGACCTCCCGTCAATCGGGAATCTCTGCTTCCACAAGCTTTGCTAGGAGAGTGAGCGACTCTTGCCAGCCGAGGTAGCACCCTTCGAGCGGAATGACAGCAGGCACACCTTCTTGAACGATGTTCAACTCGGTCCCGCAAGAAACCTTTTTCAAGGTTATTGTTATCTGCATTTCTCCCGGAAGGTTCGCGGCGTCGAATCTGTCGGTGTAACGAATGCGCTCGTTAGGCACGAGTTCGCGATATTCGCCACCGAAGGAGTGGCTGCGCCCGGTTGTGAAATTGGTGAAAGACATCTTATGGGTACCGCCGACCTTTGCATCCAAGTGGTGAACCTTCCCGGTGAAACCGTTCGGCGGAAGCCATTTGACCATGGCATCCGGATCAAGAAACGCTCGATAAATCCGCTCAGGCGTTGCACGAAGCACCCGGTGAAGGCGGATCGTTCTTTCTGTCACGGTTCTTCTCCTTTGAAGGGCATTTGAGTGGGACAGTACAACCGCTGAATTTCCATCCAACCTGACATGAATGTTCTACTCCACTCTGATTATTAGTCGAACGAGTAGAAGTGAGATCGACACTGACGAGCAATTACCACGATTATCCACGAAATGCGGTTACAAGACAGCCTTTCATCGATTCGATTTAGATCGGTCCCGATAAAGGGGTTATCGGAATATGGCGCGCCGAGCAGTCGTGGTGACAACGAGCGGTTCGCTGACACCACGGCATTTTCGGTCGTCCTATCGGAATACGAGGTTAGGAGTGGGGAAATGAATGTTCAGCTTATAGCAAATGAAGAGAACCAGGATCGCGCCCAGCGTGGACAAAATGAGGCCGGCAGGATGATATCGTTCGTTTGTCGTGCGCGAAAACATATGAGTAACGCCGCCGCCGATGATCGATCCGATGATGCCGAGCACAATCGTCCAGAAGATTGTTATGTGCACGTGCATCACCGATTTCGCGATAACCCCCGAGATCAGGCCAATGAGAATATACCAGATTAAGTGAAACATACTTTTTCCTCCAGCGTTTGCCTTCGGAACGTCGCCGAGTATAACCCACCGCTTGGTAATGGACCAGATTTCCCTATGTCTCTAGCGGTACAGTCCACGGCACAAGAAAATATGTAGCGCCGAGAAGAATGGGACTTGGATAGGTCCTGATAAACCTTATCGGTAAGTGGAAAGACCCCTTCCTTTACTTTGCACTGACTTGGAAATAGGATTCTGGTATGAACTCAGAATGGTGTTGTGCGGAATTTCGAAAGCGTTTCTTTCAAGCAGAGGGAAGACAGGACGGTTTCGGAATCTTGTGGTATGTCCGTTCCAGAGCCACTCCGGTTTTCCGACTGGAATACCGTCGTCCGAACCGAATGCCCCCTGAACCCATCGCCGAAGACGGGTTCAATCTAAAATTCTGTCCTTGGTGTGGGTGCAATTTACTTGAGCAATATGCGTCCGATGCGCGTTTTGTGGAGGAAGGGCTAATGTTTCCGATCGGACTAATTGAGCATGCCGCAGTATGGGTGTCCGACCTTGAGCGAGCACGCGCCTTCTACGAACGTTGGTTTAAGGCCACGGCAGGCCCGAAATACTCAAGCGGGAAGCGGGACTTCACATCCTATTTCCTCTCGTTTGGCTCTGGAGCACGTCTCGAACTGATGACATCGCCTGGCGAAGTTGCGCGGCTTGCGCATCTCGCGCTCTCTGTGGGGTCGCGCAATGTCGTTGATCATCTCGTCAAGGCAATGGAGGCGACAGGAGTTCATATAGCGAGCGGGCCGAGGCTCACTGGAGACGGGTACTATGAGGCCTCAGTAATCGATTCGGAAGGCAATCTCATTGAGATCATCACCTAGTGTTACCCACGTCCGAACCCCAAACAAGAAAGTACGCTGAGGCTGATGTTTTGAAGGCCCAATCCCACAGTAAACGGGATAGCGCCTGATAAACGGGCTGGTCTCGGAATGTGAGAATCCGGGACAAAAAGCCACTTTCTGAGAAGGCGACTTCTCAGGACATTGAAGGCGATTCGTCAGAGATCCGACGGCCTGTTCAATTCGAGTAACCGATAACTTATTCGCAGTAAAAAGGCCCCGCCAAGATGACGGGGCCTTATGCCATGTCGAAGGAGCAGACTTATTTACAACTGTCGCTATCCATCTTCAGCTTGGTTACGGTCATGTGGCCGTGTTCCTTGGCGTTCTTGTCGAACGTATCCTTCGCCTCCTCCTTGGCTCCGTGAAGGTCGGCATTATTAACTGCTCCAGTCACGGTGACGGTGTGGTCGACGTGTTTTGCGATATCGATGGCATCGCTCTTAACTTCCCATGAGCTACCATCCTTTGCTGTCACTTTGTATTCGTTGCCGTCTTTAGCGACGCAACCGGTCACCACCCTCACGTTCTCATGGGTGGGCTTCTTCGGCTCCTCGGTCTGTGCTGACAAGCCCGCAGTTACACCCACCATTCCCAATACCACAATCGCCGATGCAATGGACTTCATAAGTTCACCTCCTGCCCGCAATGTTGGCATCCCAAGGAAACACGGAAAATAAATAGAATACTTCAATTTGGAGCAGGCAGAGCCTTAGAGCGAAAGGGTGAAAAAGGTCAAATCCTTATGCATCATAGATTTGAAGACGCCACAAATGCTGCACACGCGTAGGAATCATTCATATGTCCTGAACAGAACCCTTAAAGTCGGCTGAGTGTCATTCCGTTTTCGTACGATCAAGACGCCCGGAGGCCAAGTCCTGTGAAATGAAATTATCGGAATATGGGAATTTGGCGCAGACCGACTCGGGAGTTGCCTGCTGGCTCGAACCCCGCGTTATTGAATCGGGCGATGCGCGATGCTTATAAGGCAGCAGTTTGAGTGATCCAAAGCCAGGCTATTTTCTTCGAAAAAGTTTTGTTCGAATGTCAGGCCAGAATTCCTGAAAGATGTGGTTTAGGACGGCGGATTCCATCTGCGTGCCAAAATTTCTGGCGGTTTGGCTCAGGTCGCGCTCCTGAACGGGATAATAGGCGTTGGCCAAGCCTGCTTCGAGTGCGTTGCCGCCTACCTCGGACCAGTTAAAGGCCGTGCCTCCCGAATCAGTCTTCGTCACGAAGGCGCAAATAATCGCGTAACGCGTTCGTCGAAAGAACCCTCCCTT
>Ga0070731_10005299_pt1 | contig 10697 bp, 10 predicted proteins | sample Coa_R1_2_FD_66448 | JGI IMG/M metagenome (GOLD analysis project Ga0070731, IMG submission 66448) | Surface soil microbial communities from Centralia Pennsylvania, which are recovering from an underground coalmine fire - Coalmine... | ecosystem: Environmental > Terrestrial > Soil > Unclassified ... | reverse complement strand
CATCGCCGTCCGAAGCGTGGACAGCGGCGACGGGAACAGCAGCGGGATGATCGCCTGGCTGCTTCCGTACTGCCACAGCGCGAGAATGACCGCAACCGACAGCGCGTAACCCATCGCGCCGACGCGTCGCTGATGCGTGAGACTGGCCCTCATGACAACAGACTGTCCTCGCGACGCAATGCTTGCTGCACCTCTTCGGAAATGCTGCGATGGATCCGCTCGTAGAGCGCACCGAACTCCGCGCTGCCGCGCCGCCTCGGACGCGGCAGGTCGACGACGATCGTCTCCTTGATCGACGAGCCCGGTCCCGCGCGCATGATGCCGACGCGATCGCCGAGGAGAATCGCCTCGCCGATGTCGTGCGTAATGAACAGGACCGTGCGGCGCATCGTCACGCTGAGCTGAACGAGCTCGTCCTGCAGGATCGATCGCGTCTGCGCGTCGAGCGCCGCGAACGGCTCGTCCATCAAAAGGATCGGCGCGTCCAGCACGAGCGCGCGCGCGAGTTGCGTCCGCTGCTTCATGCCGCCCGACAACTCGCCCGGATATTTGCGCTCGTGGCCCTTCAGGCCCACGACCCTGAGCACCGCGAGCGCACGCTCGTTGCGTTCCCGGGTCGCTACACCCTGCACGCGCAACGGAAACGCCACGTTGTCGACCACGGTGAGCCACCCGTAGAGCGAGTCGCTGTCCTGGAAGATGACGACGCGATCGCGTGCCGCCGCCTCGACCGGACGTCCGCCGGCGAGCACCGTTCCTTGTGCCGGATGCTCGAAGCCGGCGATGACGTTCAGCACCGTCGACTTGCCGCAGCCCGACGGTCCCAGCAACACGAAGAACTCGCCGCTCGCGACGTCGAACGTGACGTCGTCGAGCACGGGTGGCCGCCCGGATCCGAAGGCGAAACTCACGCGGCGAACGGCGATGCTTCCCGGATCGGCGATTTGTCCGCTCACGGGCGCGGGTTCAATCGGCATGATCGCTGGCGTGCACGTAGTGCCACAGGAAGCGCGTCGCAAGCACGCGCGCCAGGCGATCGGCGGCGATGCCGAGCAGCCCCAATACGAGCATCGCCGAGAACATCTGGTCCATCGCCATCCACTGGCCCGAGTCGACGATCCGATACCCGAGCCCGGCGTTCGCCGCGATGAGCTCGGCACCGACCACCGCCGCGAACGAATTGCCCATCGCGATGCGCGCCCCCGCGACGCTGTAGCTGAGCGTCGCGGGAAAGACGATCCATGCGAAGAGCTGCCATCCCGAAACGCCGTAGTTTTCGGCGCTGCGGAGCTGGTTGCGGGGAATCGCGGCCACGCCGGTCATCGTGTTGAGCAGGACGAGGAACACCGTCATGTAAAAGATGATGGCGATCTTGGACGTCTCGCCGATGCCGAACCACATGATCGCCGGAATCAGCCAGGCGATCGGCGGTACGAAGCGCAGGAACTGGACCACCGGATCGCAGAACGCGCGCACCAGCGGGAACAATCCCATTGCGAGACCCAGCGGGACGCCAACGACGCAGCCGAGGACGAAGCCGATCGCGATCCGCCGCACGCTCACCGCGATGTCGACGAGCAGCGTTTTGTTGCCGATCGACTCGACCAACGCCTGCGCGATCCGCAACGGCGAGGGAAAGAGCGGGGAATCGAGCGTGCGGCTGGCAATGGCCCACACGACGACGCCTGCAAGCACCGAAAGCGTCGTCAGAATCCACGGCGAATGCCGGGCGAGCAGCACGCGCGAGGCGCGTTTGCGCCGCGTCGGCGGCAACGTGTCGACGACATCGATCGGCGTCGCGCCGCGCCGCGCGGCCGCGTCGAGGCGATCGACGGAGATTCCGGTTCGCGACGTCATCGCCATTTGCGAACGTCAGTGGCGCCGGGCCGCCCCAAGCCACTGACTGCGCCGCTTGCGGCAGCGAGCACAAGGCCGAAGGCCGCAGGACAGCCGAAGGCTGGTCCCCGCGAAGCGGGATGCGGCGTAGCCGCACAAAGCGAGCGTGGGGGTCGTTTGTCCCAGGCAAGCGGGTATCCGGCCGCGCGCGGTGATACATTCGTGCACGACAAGCATCCGATGAAGATCGCTTCGCATCTCGAAAAGTTTCGCCGTCTCGACGAAACGCTTCGGCGGCTCGAGCCGGGTCGCGACCAGGAGCTCTGGATCTGGACCGCGATGAACGCGGGCGTCCACCTGCTCAACGCGGCGCTGCACGCATGCGGCGCCACCACGGAAAGCGATGCCTTCCACTCGCAGGTCGAAGGGCTGTATGCGGTGCCCGACCGGACCGCCGGCACGCTGCACGACGCCATGCTCGCGCCCGGCGACGTCATGCACGTGGGACAGCCGCCGCTCGCCGCGCCGTTGCCCGTCGCCATCGAGCGCGCGTCGAAGGCCCTTCGCACGATCGAGGATTTGCGCGAGCGATTCGTCCGCGGCAGCGAGCGCGCCGATGCGTCGTTGCAGCACGACTGGCGCGTGGCATACGCGAGCTGCGTACGCGAGCTGCACGCTACCCTCGACGCTTGCCACGGGCAGCGATGAACCCCGAAGCGCATCGCGCCAAGGCGGAATCGATCGAGCAATCGCTCGCGCGATGCACGACCGCCGACTACGAGACGGTGATCGAGGCGTGCATGCTGGCCGGCACGCACTGGTTCAACGTCGCGCTGCACGCGGCGGACCTGCTGCCGCTCGATCACGATGCGATGCATGCGGAATTCCTGACGATCGGGCAGCGGCGCAGGATCGCCTGCGTCATGCCGTCCGCGCTCGCCGCGCTCGATACGATCGAATCGCTGCGTACGCCATACGTGCGCGGCGATCTTCCCGGCGGTACGCAGGCGGCGCAACGCGCACTTGACTGTCTCGCGGAACTCGAGCGTGCGGCGATGCATGCGCGTGCGCGCGGTGGATAGCAACGAGCCGCGTTCGAGGCGCGGCCGAGGCTTCAGAAGTCGGTGCGATCCGGCGCCGCCTCCTTGATGATCGCCGGATAGACGAGCTCGTCGACCAGCTTCTTCGCGTCCTTCGCCGGAAAAAGGCCGATGCCCACGCCCCACTCGGCGATGCTCAGTTCCTGCCGCTCGACCTTGCGGCGGAAGTCGCCCGGCCATTCGAGATACTGGATTTGCGTGCTGAGTTGCTCGAGCGACGGGGCGTGCAGAATGTCGTCGGCGACCTTCGCCGCGTCCATCGGGTTGGCTCTCATCCAGTCCGCCGCCTCGATCAGGCCCTTCACCACCTTGATCGCGACGTCCTTGTGGTTCTTCGCCATGTCCTCGCGCATCGCAACGTTGCCGGCGAACACGAACCCGTCGTCGATCGTGCGGCTGTAGATTTTCGCCTTCGGGATCGTGTCGGCCGCTTTCGTCAGGAACGGCTCCCAGGAGAAGAACGCGTCGATGTCGCCGCGCGCCATCGCCGGCACCTGGTCGGGCGCGTCCATGTACTTCACCGAAACCTTGTCGACCGGGATGTGGTTGTGCTGCAAAAACCACGCGAGATGGTAGTTCGCGCCACTACCGCGCTGCACGCCGATCGACTTGCCGATCAGATCGGATGCCTTGTGGATCTCGCCGCTGTTGACGACGAGCCCGTTCTGCTTGCCGCTCAAGTACCCGGTCATCACCTGCACGATCTTCGCACCGCGCGCACGTGCCGACAACTGCGGTGGCTCCGTGTTGTTCGTGATGTCCGCCCGTCCCGCGACGACGCCCTGAAGCGCGGCGGGTGCCGAGTCGAAGAGCTGTAGCTGCGCATTCAACCCCTGCTTCTGCAGGAACCCTTTCTTCACGGCGATGATCATCAACGACATGTCGGTCGACGGAGCGACACCGACGATGACACTCGGCCCACCAGCAGCAGGTTGCGCCATCAAAGGCGACGTTGCGGCCAACCCGACCGCGAGCAGCAACATTGCAATTCGCACGATCTGTCTCCTCCTCGAAAGCGATGCGTTTCCCGCCGGGGTTTGTCGTTGCGACCTGTCGGCGGAGATCGGCGCAGGATCGCGCCGTCAGGCGTTCACGGCTTCCTCCCCACGATACGCGTAGCGCGCGAGCTTCTCCTCGTCGAGCGCTACGGCAAGCCCCGGACCCTCCGGCAGCGCCATCGAACCCGAGCTCATGTCGAGCCTCCTCGTCACGATGTCGTCGGATGTCTTGAGCGGTCCCACGCATTCGAGTCCTTCGAGCACGCTGTCGCTCGTCGCCGCAACCATGATCTCCGCCATCGTATTGATGCCAAGCCCGAATCCGTGACCGATGACGACCTTGTAGCCTGCCGCTGCCGCCGTTTCGATCATCCGGCGACACTCGAGCAACCCGCCCTGCTTCATCACCTTGAGCTTGACGATGTCCGCGCAGTCAGCGCGGATGACGGCGATCAGGCTTGCGTGGTCGGTGATCGACTCGTCGGCCATCACCGGAATGCCGATCGCCTTGCGCACGCGCGCCATGCCGGCGAGGTCGTCCGCCGGGACGGGCTGCTCGAGCAATTGCATGTCGAACCGCTCGATCACTCGTGCGAGCGCGATCGCCTGCTCGGACCGATAGCCCGCGTTCGCGTCCGCCCGGAGCTTCATCGAAGGTCCGACCGCTTCTCGCACCGCCTGCACGCGATCGCGGTCGGTGGTCACGTCGCTGCCGACCTTGATCTTGGCCGAGCGGAAACCCGCGTCGAACCACTTGCGCGCCTCCGCAGCCGCCTCGTCGGGCGGCAGGATCCCGATCCATGCATTGAACGCCATGCGGCTCGCAAGCGCGCCACCGAGATAGCGGTGCACGGCGATGCCAAGTCGGCGCGCCGTCAGGTCGACGCACGCCATCTCGATCGCCGCCTTCGCATCCAGGAATCCGGGCAGCGCGCGATTCATGGCCGCGACGATGCGATGGGGGTTCGCCGCATCGAGCCCGCGCACGACGTGCACGAGATTGTCCCGTAGAGCGCGAAGCGACTGATCGATGGTCTCCAGCGAATAACCCGGCGACGGGTCGATGTTGCCCAGGCCGACTGCGCCATCGGCGGCGACGATACGCACGACGACGCTCTTCTGCACCTTTTTCGTCACGTAAGCGTTCGCATAGCCGGGACCCACCAGCGGAACCGCGACGCCGAACACGTCGATTCGCTCGATCGGCGCCTCGTCGCCCTGGGCTCGTGGGACCTTCGCCGCTGCATCCATTCGCTTCTCCTCGCGCGTGTTGCCGTCGCAAGCCATCAGACCTCGACCCGCGCGACCACTGTGCCGTCGCTGACGGCGTCGCCTTCCTTGACCAGGATTTCTCGGACGACGCCAGCCTCCGTCGAAACGACCGGCACCTCCATCTTCATCGACTCCATGATGAGCACCGGTTCCTCTTCATCGACCCGGTCGCCGGGCTGCTTCAGCACCTTCCACACGCTGCCAGTGATGTCCGTCTTCAATTCGATCGTCGTGGCCATGCTTGTTTGATCTTCCTCTTTAGGCTTGCAGCACGATCTTGCCCCAATGCCCCGCGCGCTCCATCAGCCGATGCGCGTCGGCCGCGTGCGCGAGCGGCAGCACTTCGCCGACGACCGGCTTCAGCTTGCCCTCGGCGAACAGCGGCCAGACGCGCGCCTCGAGCTCGCGTGCAACCTCGCTCTTGAATGCGTCGGGTCGGCTGCGCAGTGTCGAGCCCGTGTAGTGCACACGCTTCAGCATGATCGGCATGAGGTCGATCTCGACCTTCGAGCCCAATGCGAACGCGAGCTGGACGATCCGCGCGTCATGGCGCGACGCCTTGACGTTGCGCGCGACGTAGGGGCCGCCGACGATGTCCAGAATCACGTCGGCGCCGCCGAACTCATTGCGGACGACCTCGACGAAATCTTCCGTCGGGTAATCGATCGTGCGATCGGCACCCAGGCGCCTGCACGCTTCCACACGATCGGCCGGATGGTCGGTCGCGATCACCTTCGCGCCGAACGCCTTACCGAGCTGGATCGACGTCGTTCCCAAGCCGCCGGCGCCGCCGTGCACGAGGAACGTCTCGCCCGCAGCGAGCCGCGCGGTCATGAAGATGTTGCTCCAGATCGTGAAATAGGACTCGGGCAGCGAGGCGGCTTCACGCGGCGTCAATCCGTCGGGAATCGGAAGGCAATGCTCGGCGAAGACGGTGCAGTACTCGGCGTAGCCGCCGCCGTTGGTGAGCGCGCATACCGTGTCGCCGATGCGCCAGCGCGATGTGTTCTCGCCCACGGCCACGACTTCGCCGGCAATCTCGAGACCGAGGACCTTCGACGCGCCCTGCGGCGGCGGATACAGCCCTTTGCGCTGCATGATGTCGGGACCGTTCACGCCGGCGTACGCAACCTTTACGACGACGTGCTTCGGCGCGGCAGTCGGCGGCGCACTCTCGGCGAGCGCGAGATTCTCGGGACCGCCCGGTGCGGACAGCGCTACGTATTTCATCGACGACGGCAATGAACGGCTCATCCGAGTCACTCCTCGGCCCAGTGCTGCTCGATTCGACGGACCACGCGAAGCGCATGCGCGGCTTCCACCAACTCGTCGTAGACCGGAATGCCGACACCGAGTGCAAGTTGCCGATAGTGCCGCCGGCGCTCGTCGAGCTCCGGTGAGCCGTCGACACGCAGCACGATGACGAAATGCGCGCGGCCGGGATGCGATTTCTGCACCCCCACCGCCGCCTGGATCAGGTTGTCGATGGGGTCGGCGCCGCCGCGGCCGACGAACGCGGCGAGGTTGATGTGCATCACCAGCGCATCGGGCAGCGCCGATTCGTAGACGATGTCGAAGATGCGATTGGCGATGCGGCCCTCGTCCTCCTGCAGCGTCGCGACCGGTGCGTCGATCGGATTGGCGACGCTGGTGCCGGGCGGCAGCTTCAGCGCGTCGAGGCGCTGGATCGTCTCGCGCCCGAACGGCTCGACATCGAGCTCGCATTCGGCGAACACATCGGCCGCCAGCACGCTTGTTCCACCGCCGTTGCCGAACAGCACGACGCGGCGCGTGGGCTGCGCCGGACGCAGCGCGAGGAACTGGAACGCGAGCAGCGCATCGATGAATGCGTCGACAGTGTCGACGAGTACGCATGCGGTCTGCGCGCTCAATGCGCGCCACGCGCGAACGTCGCCGGCCATCGCGCCGGTATGCGAGGCCGCCGCTGCGCGTCCTTGCGACGAGCGCCCGCCACGCAGGATCACGACCGGCTTGCGCGGTGCATTGCGCAATGCCTCGAAGAAGCGCCGGCCGTCCTTCACATCCTCGAGGTAGAGCCCGATGACCTTGGTCTGCGGATCGGCGAAGTAGAACTCGACAAGCTCGACGGGACCGACGTCGGCGCTGTTCCCCACCGTCACCAGCCCGCTGAAGCGCAGGCCGCGCCACTGCCCGCGCTTGATGACGTCGGTGCCGAGGCCGCCGCTTTGCGAGATCACGCCGACCGTACCGACTTCGCGCGGCGCATTGGCGGGAAACGTGAGATGCCCGCGTGGCGAATAGAGCCCGAGCGAATTCGGCCCGAGCACGCGGCATCCACCTGCACGCGCCGCCTCGACGAGTTGCGCCTGCAGATCGTGCCCGCCGGCAACTTCGCCGAATCCGCTCGAAATCACGTGCGCGAAACGGACGCGGCCCTTGGCGTTGCGCAGCACGCCGGGGATCGCCTGCGCGCCGATCGCGACATACGCGTAGTCGACGGGCTCCGGTGTTTCGGCGAGACTCGGATAGCAGTGCAGTCCTTCGACCTTCGCGGCCTTCGGATGGATTGGATACAGATTGCCGGCGTAGCCGAATTCCTTCATCCGGCGGATGAACGTGTTCGCGATCGTCGTCGACGTCGTCGATGCGCCGAGGACCGCCACCGTACGCGGCGCGAACAGCGGCATGAAGCGCTCGACGATCGTCGTGTCATTCGGCGCAGGTTTGGCGACGATCGGATTCGACGTGCCGTCGGTCAGGATGAAGCGCGCGTCGACGACCATCGCACCACGCTCGCCGACGATCACCGGGTTGAGATCGAGCTCCGCAATCTCGCCGCCGAGCTTCATCAGCACGCCGTCGGCGCCGCCGATCTTCAGCAGCAGGTCGATCAGTGCGCGGCGGTTCACGGCCTTTCGGCCGCGATAGCCGTCGAGGAGCTTCGCGCCGCGCAACTCGGTGAGCATGGCGACCGCGTCGCGCTCGGCGATCGGGCACAGCCGGAACGCGACGTCCTGCAGCACCTCGACGAAAATGCCGCCGAGACCCACCATGATCATCGAACCGAACTGGCGGTCGCGCACGGCGCCGATGACGATCTCGATGCCCGGCTCGCACATCTCCTCGACCAGGTAGCCGTCGACTCGCGCGCTTCGCACCTGCGGCCGCGATCCGATCACCGCGATCGCTTCTCGCACCTCGTGCCCGTCGCGCGCGCCGAGCATCACGCCACCCGCATCGCTCTTGTGCAGGATGTCCCGCGACAGCACCTTGACGGCGAACGGGCCGCGAAGCCCGTCGATCGCGCTCGTCACCGCCTGCGCGCCGGGCACGGTCACGAACCGCGGAACGGGTACGCCGAAGCGCGCGAGGAGCCGCTTGCCCTCGGCCTCGTTGAGCGAGCGCCGTTGAACCGCGCGCGCGGCCGCGATCCCGTCGAGCGACTCCGCCGCGCCGAGCATCAGTAACTCGTCGGCCAGTTCGAAAGGAGATGCTTCCCGACACCACCGCCGCGTCGCGACCGGTACACGTCGAACATGCGGATCAGGTAGTCGCGCGTCTCCTGCGGCTTGATGATGTTCTGCAGCGAGAAGATCGTCGCCATGTCCCAGACCTCGTCGTTCTTGTGGATCTGCGCGAGCGCGTCCTCGAAGCCGGGCTCCCCCGGCTTGACGCCGTGCACGATCGTCGTGGCGAACGACGGATCCATGAAGCTCACCTCCGCGGTGGGCCACGCGATCATCTCGTCGTTGTGCCGTCCGCCGCCCATGGCGACGTAAGCGCGGCCGTAAGCCTTGCGCACGATCACCGTGATGCTCGGCACGGTGACGAACGACGTGCAGTTCATCATGTTCATGATCCAGCCCGGTGCGGCCTTGCGCTCGGCGTCCTTGCCGACGACGAAACCCGGCGTATCGAGCAGGCGCAATAGCGGGATGTTGAAGCTGTCGCACATCACCTGGAAGTCGATCACCTTCTTGCACGCCTCCGCCGACAGGGCACCCGCGCCGACCATCGGATTGTTCGCGATGACGCCGACGCTCCTGCCACCAAGGCGCGCGAGGGCAGTGATCAGCGAGCGGCCGTAGCGTGGCTTCAACTCGAACACGCTGTTGCGATCGGCGATCACCGCGACGATCTTGCGCATGTCGTAGACCTGCGTGCGCTTCTCGGGAAGGATGTCGAGGATAACGGCCTGGTCCTGCGCCGCATCGCTCGCCATCGGACGAGCCGGCGGCAGCTCCATGTTGTGCGACGGCATATAGCTCAGGAAACGCCGGATCTCCTGCATCGTCTGCGCGTCGGTGTCGGTGAAGCGGTCGATCAATCCTGTGTACTCGGCGTGAATGCGCCAGCCTCCGAGGTCCTCCGGATCGACCTTCTCGCCGATCGCCATCGACACGAGCCGCGGACTCGACACGGCCATGATCGAGCCTTTCTTCATCACGGCGAAGTCTGAGCAGCAGCAAAGCCACGCCGACGAGCCAAACGACGTGTCGAGCGCGGCCGCGACCCACGGCGTTTCCCGCGAGCGGCGGAACTGCGTCGGGTCGTTGCCGAGCAGCGTGCCCATACCGCGCGAGCCCATCGCATCGGGGAGGCGCGCGCCGGTCGATTCCCCGACGTGGACGAACGGCATGCCCTTCTCGGTCGCCGTTCGCCGCACGTGCCCCATCTTCTTCGAGTTCGTCGCACTCGTTGACGCGCCGGCGATGGTGAAGTCGTTGACGACGACGCCGACGTCGCGTCCGTCGATCTTCGCGAAGCCGACGATCTTGCCGTCGCGCGGCGTCCGCGCCTCGTCGTCGCGAAACACGCCCGACGCGCCGAGCAATCCCGTCTCGACGAACGATCCCGGGTCGACCAGGTGCTCGAGCCGCTCCTGCGCGTTGAGCCGCCCGCGGCCCTTCCGCTTCTCGAGCTTCTCGGGGCCGCCCATTCGGCTCGCCTGTGCGCGCCGTCGATCGAGCTCGGCGAGCAATGCCTCGTGTGCCATTCGTGCCCTCTATCGGCCCGCCGCGGCGCTCGCCTCGACGGCAAATTCGGCAACGTTAGGACCGGGGACGTGATGCGTCAATGAGGCCCACCAAGTCTTACTTGATACACTTTGCGCATCGTGGCCAGGACCCGTCACCCATTGCTGCATCCACGGCAGATCGAGGCCATCGTGACTGTCGCACGGGCGGGATCGGTGCATGCGGCGGCGCGACTGCTGCACATCCCGCAGCCCGCGCTTTCGCGGCTGATCGCGGCGTCGGAGAAATTGCTCGGCGTCGCCTTGTTCGAGCGCTCGCGTGCCGGCACTCGCCCGACTGAGGCCGGCGAGCGCGTGCTGAAGCAGGGCGCGTTCGCGCTGCAGGCGCTGCAGGGGGTCGCCGAGTCGGCACGCGAGTCGCTGCCCGTGGTGCGGCTCGGTTGCATTCCGCGCGTCATGCACGTGCTGATTCCGCATCTGCTCGCGCAGTTGAGCAACGACGATGCCGGCTTTCGCCTGCACGTATCGGTCGGC
>Ga0070731_10005297_pt1 | contig 10698 bp, 10 predicted proteins | sample Coa_R1_2_FD_66448 | JGI IMG/M metagenome (GOLD analysis project Ga0070731, IMG submission 66448) | Surface soil microbial communities from Centralia Pennsylvania, which are recovering from an underground coalmine fire - Coalmine... | ecosystem: Environmental > Terrestrial > Soil > Unclassified ... | reverse complement strand
CGACGCGGGCGAATTGGACCGGTTGGGCGGCTCGCTCGATCAACTGACGCGGCGGTTCGAGGCGGCTGACGCGGAATATCTGAACAATGTCGAGCGTTTCGAAAGCAGACTCGCGCGCATCGAAGCGGATTCCGGAGAGGCGATCATCGACCGGCGCCTGCAGAACATCGAGCAGGCTCTCGCCGACATGGCCAGGCTGATCGAGAAGAATGCCCCGGAAAAGCCGGCCACAAGCGAGGCGCCCGTACAATTCGAAAAAGCGGATCCGAAGCCGGCGGCAACGGAGCCGCACGACCTGCCTCCGCATGTGCCGCCTTTCGCCGCTGCGACGGGAATGCCGATCCTGGACCTTCCACCATTTCCCGAGAAGCCGAAGAGCAGCTTCGCGTCGCTGTCCGAACCGGCTGCACCGCCGCCGGAGGCCGACCTCCGCGCCGCGCCAGACACCGTGTTCGGCGACTCGGCTAAACAACCCATGCCTGCGGGTGAGGAATCGTACCTCGCCGCGGCCCGACGAAGCGCCCGCAACGAAAATTCGCCGCAGCCGCGCAGCGCATCGTTCTCCTGGGTCGATCTCTCCGGACAAAAACAGGCCGAAACCACACACACGCGGCTCATTCTCATCGGCGGATTGGGACTGCTGATCTTCGCAGCGATCGGGATGGGGTTCTACTTCAGCAGCACCGAGGGGCCGAGCGCCGCTCACACCACCGCGGCACCAGCGCATTACGCCGCCGTCGCGAAAGCCCGACAGCCGTACCGCCTGCAAACGCCACCGCACGTGGCGCAGTTGGCCGCAGCGCCGGCCGCTGCTCCGAAGGCGGTTGGTGTTGCGGCGACGCCAAATACCGCTCCCACTCAAACCACGCCGGAGTCGCAGAGTCTGGCCACGACGGTACAGAACCGGCCTGTACCTTCAACATCCTCCCTTCACAAATCCCCGGTCCCTGCGCTGGCGAAAGCGCTGACGCCGGAGCAGCGTCTCGCAGCCCTTGCCAATGCCGGTCATGCGAAAGCCGAGGAAGTGCTCGGCCTTGCCTATCTCGATGGCGACGGCGTCGCCGTCAACGAGGCCGAAGGCGCCAAATGGCTGCAACGCGCGGCGGCACGGGGCGAAGCCGTAGCCGCCTGGCGCCTCGGCACGCTGTACGAACGCGGCCACGGCGTTGCCGCCGATCCGGTTAAAGCCGCCCAATGGTACGCGGTGGCGGCGAAAGCCGGCAATCGCAAGGCGATGCACAATCTGGCCGTCGCCTACGCCCAGGGCGCGGGCGTTCGGAAGGACCTCGCGCTCGCGGCGCAGTGGTTCACGCGCGCGGCCAATCTCGGGCTCGCCGATTCCCAGTTCAACCTGGCGGTCTTGTACGAACGCGGCCTTGGCGTCCCGCAAAGCCTCGAGCAGGCGTACAAATGGTACGCCATCGCTGCGGACCGGGGCGACGCGGGCTCGCGGACGCGCATGGAGGCGATCGCCACGCAGCTGAACGCGAACGACAAAGCCGCTGCCGATAAATCTGCCGCCAGCTTCCAGCCGTCGCCGCTCGACGGTGCCGCCAATGCGCCGCCGGTCGCCGCATCGCTGGTGGGCGGCGCGTAAGGCTGCGGGCCCCGCGGGCGACGAATCCGGCTCTCACGTCAGCCGAATGCCGCGTGATAACGGACTTCGCCCCTGGGCGAGGTGTTTCTGAAAGCAAGCCGCAGGAAATAGCCGGGCGGAGCGTCCGGGAAGTACAAGTCCGGATCGCTGGCGAAACCGAAGCGCCCATAGTAGGCAGGATCACCGAAAACCACGCACCCCTCTGCCCCACGGCCTCTCAGTTGCTCGAGACCGCGCCCGATCAGCATCTGGCCGACGCCCTGCCGCTGCCTGTCCGGCCGTACAGAAACAGGGCCGAGGCCGTACCAGTCGCCGGCCTGGCCATCGATCAGCACGGGCGAGAAGGCGACGTGACCGACAATCTCGCCCTCGTTCGTCGCGACGAGAGAAAGGCTCAAGGAACCCGCCTGCCTCAGCGCGTCGACGATGGCGGCTTCCATCCGATTGCTGTACGGCGCGCGCGCGAAAGCGCCCGCCGTAACGGCGCGGATAAAAACAACATCGTCCGGCGCTTCCGCGCGGATGTCAACGCGTTTTGCCATGTGCTTCCCCCGTTTCTTCGATCGCTTCCCGCAAACGTGCCAAGCGTTGTTCCCTGTCAAGAATGATGCGAAATCCCGCGGTGACGACGCGTCGGGTCCCGTTATCGATTGGGTCTGTACACACCCATGCGGGATTGCAGAAGGTTATTTCGAGTTCTGCGGACGGCGCGAGTCCGACATGGCAGGACCATGCAGTCCCATAATCAGCGCTGCGCCAGGATGCGACGCGATAGGGCTTTGGCAGAGTCAAATCTCCCAGCCAAGTTTGATCGGCCCGATACCGCTGCAGATCAGTCGCGAGAATGACCAGATCAAGATCGGAATCCGGCCGCGCCGTTCCGCGCGCCCATGAGCCGACAACCGCGAGCGCCTTCAAATCCGGACGCGCGGAAACCCACGCGGCGATGCCGGCGATCAGCGTCTGAACAGCGTCTTCCGTCACGGAACGAACCCGAACGCTTGCTACGCGACCGATCGGAGGCGCATTTGCATATCGCGATAGGCGGCTGCGATGAGTTGGCTCAGCGCTTCGGCGTTCGCCGGTTGCGCCCAGTGGAGCTTTACGTGCCGCATGCGTTTTCCCGCGCCCTCGAGAAGTCCGGCGGGATCATCAAGCGCCGCTCCGTAGAAGAAGCCGACATTCACATGGGCGCTGAAGGCGTTGACGTAACCGAACGCCGCATCCTCGACGCACGCGATCGGATGACCGTCGCTCAGAAGTTCGCGAACGTCGGTCCCGCACGCGCGCATTGGCTCGAACCAGGTCCGCGCGAACGCCCGCAGGGCGTCGCCGCTTTCGAACCAGGCCTCGACCCGCGGGTCGCTCCGGACGGCGCCCGGAAAGCGCATGAGCCTGTTCGTGCTTTCCGGCTGCAACGGTCGGGTGCCTCTTCGAGAGGCGGGCACGATACTGCAACGCGGTTGCCCGAGTCCAAAGCGCTGCCGTTCGGCCCACCGTTGTGTTCGTGTCACACTGTGCCGGCTTCGTCGCGCCGTCTGCATAACAGCGATTGTAACAGCGAACAACAGCGATTTGCGGCAAATGCGCGCATGCCCTCCGATGTACAGGACGTTCGCGCTACGGTCGCCATGGCGTGCGGACCGAAACGCAGACGTTTTGCACAACGGTTCAAACGGCAACCCTGCCCTCCTGGCACTGTCGTGCTGCGCGAATGCGCAGCACCCGGCACGGTCTCCGCCACGCCGGACGCTGCGGACGAGCCGCAGGGTGACCGCCATTCTGGAATGGATGAAGTCGGACCGGCCTCGGGACTCTCCGGTCACAATTCAACCGCCTGGCCCGAGAATCGAAAACCCGGCCGCTCCTCAAGGAGCGCCGGGTACAGCACCGCGTGATGACAAAATCGATAGCACATTTGATCAAACGCATCCAGCTGAACAAAGCGATGCCATTGCGCGTACATCCCGAAAACGCCCGCGTCGATTCGATCAGTTCGTGGCGCCCGCAGATTCGCAATGTACGCACCGTCAAACCGGTGCGCCGCGCGAGCGCCGCGGCCCCCATCCAAAGGGATTGCTTTGTCGCGGTCATGTCGTCGGTCTGCGGTATGACCCAAGGTTCGGGTCAAGAGAGCCGGCGTTGTGCATCGGCGTGGCGACCCCACCTTCGCCTATGGGCCTTTGGCCCGGCAGTATACGGATTGCCGGCCCCTTCGCCCCAGCTGGGTGCGGCTTGAACAAATTGCGGTATCTGTTCACGCGCAGAGAGCCCACCGGAAGGTAGCGCAGATTTTGGCAACTTCGGGCAGTTGCCGTTCGGGGCTGAGCGTCAATCTTCTCTTGACCGCCAACGGTCATGGAGTAACCTGGTCGAACGGGGACGCAGGCTCCCGTTCAGACGGCTGTCGTCCAAGCTCTGCCCAGACCTTGTGGTTCAAGGAGGGCTAGCTATGGACAACCCGTCTGCTGCAATTTCCCATCACACCACGCCAACCCTCTGGGTCACACGCGAGCGGCCGAAGATTGACCGGATAGCCTGCCCTTGGCTCATCCGCCGGTTCATCGACAAAGACGCGGAGTTTCTCTTTGTACACATCGATCGCGTGTTGAGCGTCGCGCGCGAGACCGGCGCCATCCCATACGATATACCCGGTGTCGAGCTCACCCACATTGGCGAGAAATGCAGCTTCGATGCGTTTCTTGAGAAGTACAGGCTTACCGACAACGGTTTGCGGCAGCTCGCTCTCATTGTGCGCGGCGCGGATACGTCCCGGTTGGACCTGACGCCACACTCTGCCGGCCTTTATGCGATTTCCCTGGGCCTCTCCCACAATTTTTCCGACGATCACGAAATGCTGCGCCATGGTCTGGTGATGTACGATGCGCTTTATGCATGGTGTGCACACCTGCAAACCGAGACCCACAACTGGCCGCCGGCGGGCTACGGAAGCGGCCGATGAACAGCGTACGCGATCAAGACGCGAAAGCAGGTGCTCCGGGAGGTGAACAGCCCAGGCGTGTCCCCCTCCCGCAGATCGTACGATACTTCCTTCGCCTCGGGACCATGGGGTTTGGCGGCCCGGTCGCGCTTTGCGGCCAGATGGAACGCGAGCTTGTGGACGAGAAGGGTTGGCTTTCGAAAAGCGAGATGCGCGAGGCGATTGCAGTCAGCCAATCCCTGCCCGGGCCGCTGGCCATTCAAGTCGGGATTTTTGCGTCCTACATGCGGGGCGGTTTCTGGGGTGCGTGGACCGGCGGGTGGGCGTTCATCCTGCCCAATTTCATCATCGTCGCTTCCCTTGGCGCGCTCTATGTCCATTACGGGGACCTCCCGTGGATGACCGGCGTCTTCTACGGCGTGAGTCCGGTTGTCATCGCGCTCATTCTCCATTCGTGCTGGCGGCTCGCCAGGCTCGGCATGGAAGACCGGCTGCAATGGTCGATTGCCGGCGCGGCATTTCTGGTCACCGTTGTACTTCAGGCGGAAGTTGCGCTGGTCTTCATCGGCGCAGGCCTTGTCGGCATTCTCTATTATGGTTCGCTCTTTTCGCGTCGCGGACCCACCGGGGCCGCGATCGCCGCACCGGCCGGTGTGGCGGGCACGCATTCCGCTTCCCTGTCGGCTATCGGCAAACTGGTTCTGTTCTTTCTGAAAGCCGGTAGCCTCACATTCGGAAGTGGCCTTGTGATTGTGCCCTTCCTCGAGAAAGGTCTTGTCGAGCAAAGCGGCTGGCTCTCGCCGCGGGATTTTCTGATCGCCGTCGCGGTTGGAATGTTGAGCCCCGGTCCTGTCGTAATAACCGCGACATTCGTGGGATTTCTGGTCGGCGGCTTCTGGGGTTCGCTCGCCTCGACGATCGCGATCTTCCTTCCGTCTTTCGTCTTGATCCTTGTGGCCGCACCGCTGTTGCAGCGGCATCGTTCGAATTCCAGCGTTCAAGGCTTCATCAAAGGCGCGTACGGCGCGGCCATAGGCACCATTCTCGGCGCTTCTGTACTGCTCGGGAAATTGGCGATCGGAGATGCGCTTACAGGGCTGCTTTGCGTTGTTTCACTCGCCCTGCTCTTCCGCTTCAAAATCAGCAACCCCGCGCTGTTCGCCGCAGCAGCGGTGATCGGCCTTGTCGCATATCCCGTCATTCATCCGGCATGGATCATGCTCAAATGACGGTACAAAGGGAGACTGCATCACGGCTGACCTGCTCCCGGATTTTTGGACCGCTTTGAGCTGGAAAATTCCAATTTGCGATTCCTGGCCGGACCTGAATAGCTTCGAAAAAGCGAAATTCCGTTTGCGTCCCATGACATAGGCCACCCTCCAAGATCGGCCAACGAATCGGCCAAATCTCCTGGCTTTGCTGGGATTTCCCCTTTATATCCATTGGGTTATGACAGTGCCAGAATCGGCCAACAAAGAGCGCATTGAAAGCGCGCATCGAACCCGCACGCCTCGAAGACAACGGTGAAGCGCCCTAGCCGGACTGAAGGCAGTGATGCGCGAGGCGGTGATAACGTTTGCCGTGGTGACGCTTGTGGCGACCTCTGCCGCCCCGAAACGGTGGGCAGGTCGCCAGGCTGAGCGCAATCGGCGAATGTCTGATACCTGGAGTTCCGGGCTGGGAATGCATCCGCTGTCGCTGTAATCTCATGCGTTTTGAGCCGGGATGCCGGATCGATGGGTGACGTTGGCTCCGGTCGCGCGCCGGGAATTGTCATTCGGGTTGCAAGGCGCAAAATCTTGCGGCGGACGTTTTTTGCATTGTTGCTCGCAGCCGAAATCGCCGCCTCGCCGACTGGCGGAGGTTCGATTGCGCTGGCACAAACTGCGTTTTACTCCCCGGTCGCGATCAATCTCTCTGCCTACAGGCCGGGCGCCCTGATACGCGCCGAGCCGATGGCCGGCGCACCCGCTGCTGCCAACGCCTGGCGAATTCTCTACCGATCGACAGGACTTCACGGCGAACCCATCGCCGTGTCCGGAGTGGTGATTGTCCCCAGAGGCGTTACACCGCCCGGTGGTCGATCCATCATCGCCTGGGCTCATCCGACCACCGGAATCGTGGCTCAGTGCGCGCCCTCGCTGGCTCGCGTGTTTTTTCGCTCGGTGCAGGGTCTGCAGGAAATGACAGAGCGCGGCTATGCGGTCGCAGCCACCGATTATCCCGGACTGGGTACGCCGGAGGTACACCCCTATCTGGTCGGAGACAGCGAAGGCAAAGCTGTAATCGATTCCGTGCGCGCTGCGCATTCGGTACCGGGCGTGGGCAACAACCCATCCTTCGCCGTGTGGGGCCATTCGCAGGGCGGCCAGGCAGCATTGTTCACCGGCCTTCTCGCTGCAAATTATGCGCCCGAACTCAAGCTCGTGGGCGTCGCTGCCGCGGCCCCCGCGACGGACCTCCGCACATTGATGCTTTCCGATCTCGACACTTCGGGTGGCCGAAATATCACCGCCATGACGTTATGGTCCTGGTCGCGTGTTTACGGCGCTTCCATTGCCGACGTGGTGACACCCCAGGCCGTTCCGGTCATTGATCGGCTCGCCAATCTCTGTATCGAACGATTTTTCGATGCCCTGATTCGCCGCGGGCCCACCCAGGCTCTTGCCCGGAGTTTCCTGCGGGTCAGAGATTTCGCCGACCGGCAACCATGGCAAACGCTGCTTGCGCAAAATACGCCCGCACCCCTTCCCGCCCGGATACCGGTGTTTCTCGCGCAAGGTACAGCCGACAATCTGGTTTCTCCGTCGATCACACTTGCCTATCGCGACAAGCTCTGTCGCCAGGGCAATGCCGTAGCGTTGGTGATGCTGCCGGACACCGGTCATCTGTTTGTGGCGCGGAACGCCGCATCGGCGGCAATCGGATGGATTGCCGATCGCTTCAACGGCGTTTCACCGCCCAGCAATTGCGGTCGATGACATCGGCGAATAATCGCAGACTCGTTGGCTGAGCGCGTTATGGCCAATTGAGGGGCGCGAAATGCGTTCCCTTGCACGACCGACTCCCATTCGTATGATTCTTACGGACGAACCCGAATAATCGTCTTCCCCGGGCGTGGCTCGGTCGGATTGAAGGCGGCGACGGCGTCCTCCAGGGCAGCCACGATCCCAATGTTCGTCCGCACGCGTCCGTCACGTGCGCGCCGGGCAATCTCACCCAGTTGCGCGCGGTCGGGTACGACGACGAAGTCAATCGTCCGGCCGCCGGCGGGCCGTGCGTCGGTCGGGCCGGCGATGGTCACCAGCGTTCCTCCGGCTCGAATGAGGCGCGCGGACCGCTTCGCGATGTCGCCGCCGAGGACATCGAACACCAGGTCGACTCCGCCGACATCTTCCAGCGTGTCGTTGTCGAGGTCCACAAACTTCTGCGCGCCGAAGTCGAGCGCCTTCTGACGGCCGCCAGCGCGCCCTGTACCAATGACGTACGCTCCGGCCTCGCGGGCGAGCTGGGTTGCCATCGAACCGACGACGCCGGCGGCACCATGTACAAGTACGGTCTGTCCCGCCTGAAGGCGGCCGTGCTCGAACAGCCCCTGCCATGCGGTCAGGCCCGACATGACGAGTGCCGCACCGACCGTGAAGTCGACGTCTCCCGGCAGCGGCGCGAGGTTGCGCGCCTCGACGGCCACGTACTCCGCCAGCGTCCCGTCGCGGGTCCAGTCCGTGAGGCCGAATACCCGCTGTCCCACCGACAACCCCGTCGTTCCATAGCTGAGGGCGGTCACGACTCCGGCCGCCTCGTGGCCGGGTATAGAAGGCGCCCGGTCACGGCCGAGGCGATCGATCCACGTCGAAGGCCACGCCAGCTCATCCCCGGTAAATCCCGACGCATGAACCTGGACAATGACATCGCCGTAGTTCGCGCCCGCGAGGCTGGCGAGCGCCGCCCCTTGTGGTTCGGGACGCTCCACGAGCTTCATCCCCGCCGTTCCCGCATTTCGGTCCGTTACCACTATTGCCTTCATGCGAATTGTCTCCGCGGTCATCCGCCTGTTCGCGGAAATGTTGCAGCATGGTGCGCGTGCCGGTCACCGATGAACGCGGATGATCGTCTCCCGATCCACCCGACTCCATCATTGCCGGGTTGAGCAATCAGGGACGCAAAATGCACTTGCCGGATTGCAGCAATCGGATGCGGTCAGCCAAGCCGTACCACGAGATCCCGGGCGGGCACGTCGCACCATGACGCGGAAACGTATTTCGCGTTCCGGAATTTGGAATTTCCAGCTGAAGGCCGCGAATAACGATTGCGCTTTCGCGCTTGCGAGAGCTGATCTCATTGGAGCGCGGATGGCTTGCTGTCAGGGCTTCACGAACCGAAAGGCGAAGCGATCGGTCTCGCCCTTGATGGAGGGATCGAACACCTTGATTGAGCGGGGATCGCCCTTGTTCGCGAGCATTGTGCTTTCCGCGTCCAGCACCAGGCCGGCCGCCTCCACCTCGGCGCGAACGGATGCAGGGTCGATCCGGTGCAGCGACTGGGCATCGCCCGTGCCCCTGCCGGCGGCGGCGGCGTGGTCTACGATGACGTAGCACCCGCCGGGCTTCAGCCGCTCGTAGACGGCTCGATTGAAGTCGGCCGCCGTCGCGCCCTTGGCCTGGATCAGCGGAGTGTGGAGATCGTGGTAGAACAGGTGCAGCCACAGGACATCTGCTGGTTGGGTGACTGCCGGCATCGCCACGAGGTCCGCCGAGACGGCTTCGACGTTCTCCCGGCCCGGCTCCTTCGCCAGCATCCGCATGCGGCCGACCGGATCGTTCTTGAAGTGGGCGACTTCGGCCGGCACGAAGCTGTAGACCCGTCCTTCGGGTCCCACGACGTCCGAGAAGAGACGGGTCCAGTCGCCGTCGCCTGGGTAAACGTCGATGACGGTGGAGCCCGCATCGACTCGTGCGAACCGGATCAACTCGGACAGCCTGGATTGGTCGTACATTTTGTACCTCCGTTACAATTGGACATTCTGCGAGCGCGGCGTGCGAGGGGCGATGTACGTTTGATCCGCCATTGACCCCGACCCGATAGCCGCAGATGGTCAGCTCTGCACCACCCCGGTTCCGTCCGTCTGCGAAGCTCGTGCCAGGGCTTGGGTGTCAATGTACTCGCGGATCTTCGTCAGCTTGCCGTTTTGAACGGTGATGTCGAAGACCCAATCGTCCTTGAACGTCTTGTTCGTGGCCTTGATCTTCCCTATGGCGAAGCCGACCACCAGGACCCTGTCTCCCTGGGCGATGAATTCCCGGGGCTCCGTGGACGTTTCCATCGTCCTGGATGCCTTCTGAAGCACATCCGCCAATCCCGCGGGCCCGCGGTGCGTGCCGGCAAGCGGCCAGTCCTCACCCGGTATGATCCACTCGATGTCTGCAGCGACCAGCGCCAGCAGACCGTCCCTGTCGCCGCGGCCGATTGCGGCGAAGAAATCCCTTACGGTCTGAACGTTCTCTTCGCTGCTCATAGGACTTCTCCATTTCCCTCGCATCGGATCGCGCTCGATCCGATCGCGTGTGTCGTGTTCCTGCCAGTGCGGACGTCGTGTTCATCCGTCGAACTTGACCAGGACCTTGATCAGACCTGCGCCATGCCTCCATCGACGGCGAGCTCGATGCCGGTAATGTACGAACTCTCATCGGAGGCGAGAAACATGACGGGGCCCGCAATTTCCTCGGGTTTGCCCCTGCGGCCGAGCGGAACCTGCGTGGTGAACCCTGCTATCGCCTGTTCCATCATTTCGGGGGGGATGCCCGCTTTCTCAAGTGCCGCAGTTTCGATCGGACCGGGGCTCAACCCATTCACGCGGATGTTGCGGTCTTTCAGTTCCATGGCCCAGCTACGCACGAAACTGCGTACAGCCGCCTTGGTCGCGGCATAGACAGCAAACGTTGGCAATCCCATTACGTTCGCGACCGAAGTGGTCAGGATGATCGAACCTCCATCGGTGAAGAGAGGAATGGCTTTCTGCATCGTGAAGAATGTTCCCTTCGCATTCAAATCGAAGGTTTTGTCGAAATGCGCTTCGGTAGCGGCTCCAATTGGTGCGACTTCACCCCAACCGGCATTTGCGAAGAGTACGTCGATGTGACCGTGCTTCTCTTTCACGAAG
>Ga0070731_10005296_pt1 | contig 10701 bp, 10 predicted proteins | sample Coa_R1_2_FD_66448 | JGI IMG/M metagenome (GOLD analysis project Ga0070731, IMG submission 66448) | Surface soil microbial communities from Centralia Pennsylvania, which are recovering from an underground coalmine fire - Coalmine... | ecosystem: Environmental > Terrestrial > Soil > Unclassified ... | reverse complement strand
ATGTCGCCCGCGGGAGCGAGCACCTCGGGCCTGGGGCGCACGGCTGTGGACGCCGCGGCTCCCGGCGCAGGAGCCGGTTGCATGGCGACATCATGCCAAACTTTCTTCGGTATTTCCCGATGAATTCCGCTTCCTCCTTGATTCGCCTCGGGAGCCGCGGGTACACATCCAGTGTCGCATGTCCGAACTGCAGAATGACCCCGGCGCACCGGACCTTTCGGCGACGAAAGTCCGGGGAGCGGTCCGGACGGGCCGGGTCGGCGAAATCCTCGAACACTTCCGCGCGCTGTCGCCGGTCCGCCGCGCCGAGCTCTTCGTGCAGCTGGGGACCGGCGAGCAGCAGGCCGTGCTGTCCCAGGCCCCGCCGCCCCTGGTGGCGGCGATCCTCGCCGACTGCGACAGCGCCAGCCTGGAAGACCTCCTGATCCAGACCGATCCGGCGTCGATCAGCGCCGCTCTGCGGCAGATCCCGCCCGACGCCCTGGCCGACATGGTGCTGCGGCTTCCGGCGGATCCGGCGGAGCGGATCCTCGCGGTGGTCGACGCCCCCCTCCGCGAGGACGTGCGGAAGCTGATGACGTTCGACCCCAACACCGCCGGCGGCCTGATGACGACGCGGTACCTGAGCGTGCCCGACGTGGTGACCGTGGACCGCGCCCTCCAGATCATCCGGGGGGGAGGCCGGGCGGACACCCCGTCGTACATCTACATCGTGGACGCGAACGGCCGCCTGGAGGGGGTCGCGCCCCTGCGCTCGCTCTTGATGGCGCGCCCGCAGGACCTGGTGCATTCCATCATGGTCCGCAACGTCACGTGGCTCCGCTCGTCGTCCTCCCTCGAGGACATCGCGGCGATGTTCCAGCAGTACCACTTCGTCTCTCTGCCGGTCGTCGACGACACGCATCGCCTGGTCGGGATCGTCACGCTCGACGCCATGAAGGAGGCGCAGCAGCGCGGGCAGGAGGAGGTGCTGCGCGGCATCACGGGCATCGATCCGCGGGAGCGGCTCAAGCAGACGATGGTCGCGGTCCGGGACCGGATCCCGTGGATCACGGTGACGATCCTGGGCGGCCTGGGCTGCGCGTTCATCGCGGGGAAGTTCCAGCACACGCTGGAGTCCATCGTGGTGCTGGGCGTGTTCATGCCGGTGGTCCTGGCCCTGGGAGAGAGCATCGGGGCGCAGACGACGTCGGTGGTCCTGGCCACGTTCGCGGCGGGAGCGGGGGCGAAGGGGGAACTGCGGGCCTTCCTGGCCAAGGAGTGCGTGGTCGGCCTTCTGGCGGCGGTCTATTCGGGCCTGGTGGTCGCGGGAGCGTCGATGCTCTGGCACGGCAACCCGCGTCTGGGGCTCCTGATCGGAGGGGCGGTGCTGGTCTCGGTCGCCTGGGCGGCCTTCCTGGCGGTGGTCATCCCGGGCCTGATGAAGCGCTTCCGGGTGAATCCCGCGATCGCGAGCGGCCCGCTGGTGCTGGCGCTGGCGGATTTCTCCACGCTGCTGGTCTACTTCGGCGGCGCCACGGTCTTCATGCCCGTCCTGACGTAAGCCGTTCAGTTGGACGCGGCTCCCGCCGATATAGCTCTTGGCACAGCTGGAGGGTGGGACCATGGCGAACATGCCGTTTGAGCTCGTCGGGCGGCGCATCCTGGACAACGCGCTCTGCCTGATTTTCAAGTGCGCCGAGTGCGGCGACAAAGTCTCCCTCGTCATCCGGGAAACCGATCCCCTCAGGGACCGCTATCCCGTGGCCTGCATGTGCGGCTCCGAGGTGAACATGTTCTTCGGGTCGCCCCGGGTGGCGCGCAACATGCTGCGCGCCCTGCGCCGCGAGGCCGAAGCAGAGGCCGAGAAACTGCCCCATCGCTGCCATTCCCCGCTGCTGAACTAGGCGGGAGTCCCGCCGGCGTCGCGGGAAGGGCAGGCGCCTAGCGGGGACGGGGGCCGACCGTCGACACGTCGATCGGCTGGAACCCCATCTTCAAGGCGGGCGAATTGGGCCGGAGCGTGAAGTCGCCCTTCTCGGGGGCGACGAACAGCGGGTCGGCGATGACCGACTCCTGGTCCAGCCCCTGGTCCTTCCACGTCTCGGGCAGCCCCGTCGTCCCGTTCGGGTTCCAGAACAGGTTCCTCTGCCAGCGGAACTGCTTGCCGTCCCAGTTGCCCGACAGCAGCTTGCCCTCCGTCCAGTAGACGATGTTCCGGTCGAACAGCAGCGTGAAATGGTCTTCCTTCCGCGTCCGGGCGATCTGGGCCTCCTGGTTCAGCGCGAACACGTTGTTCCGCAGCGTGTTCTCCTTGCCGTAGTGCTGGTGGAAGCCGTTCGACTTGCACCGGTACGCGACATTGTTCTCGGCGAGCACGCCCGTCGATCCCTCGTCGAAATAGATCGCCCAGCCTCCATAGGTCGACGACCAGATGTCGTGGAAGACGTTGTTCCGGATCACCGTGCCCGTGCAGGTCCCCAGGGTGTAGACCCCGCCCATGTCGGCCAGCATGCTCCGGCCGATGTCGTGGACGAGGTTCTGCTCGATGAGGTTGTCCTGCGCGCCGCTGGGGCCGTATCCCCAGGACCAGCCGATCGAGAACGCCGAATAGTACGTGTCGTGGATGTGGTTGTGGGCGAGTAGGTTTTTCGCGCTGTGGCCGACCCAGACCGCCACCCCGGCCGGGAAGACGAGGCCGATGTCATGCACGTGGCTGTCCGTCACGACGTTGCCCCGGGTCTGGTCCGCCTCGTCCTTCCGCAGCGCGGTTTCGCCGATGCGGATCCCGCCCGCGCCGATGTCCGTCACCTCGCAGCGCACGATCCGGTTGTTCTTGCAGCCGCGGGATAGGTCGATGCCGTAGCCCCCCACGTGCGAGACGACGCAGTTCTCGAAGGAGCAGTCCACCGCGCCCTGGGCCCAGACCGCGCCGGGGTAGTCGACCGCCGCCTGGCCGTCCGCGTAACCCTTCGGGCCCATCGACCAGTCCGCATGGCTGAAGGTGATCCCGTCGAAGCGGAGCCGCTTCGCGCCCTCGATCCGGACGATCTGCTGGAGCGCCGGCGCGATCGCGACGGCCGTTCCCGGATCCTCGCCCTCGAGCGGCTGGTAGGTGAGGACGCCCGTCTTCTTGTCGAGATACCATTCGCCCGGCGCGTCGAGCAGGTCGGGGGCGTTCTCGACCCAGTACCGCGCGTGGTCCTCGATGATCCACTTGTGGCACTCGCCGGACAGGGTCGCCGTCCGGGAGGCGGCGTCGACCGACACGATCGGCATGCGGATCTCGGCCCACTTCTGGAGGGCGATGATCTCGACGTCGCCCCGGGTGGCCCAGTCGGGCTTGATCTCGCCCTCCTTGAACTTCAGCCGGGTGGGCTTGTCCTCCGTCAGCGAGCCGTCGACACGGTAGAACTCGCCGGCGTTCGGCGTCCGTGCCCGCGTTCGCCGCTTGCCGTCGATCCAGAGCTGGTTGAAGCGCAGGCCGTCGGGGACCGTCGCGGTCCACCGGCCGCCGTCGGATTTCGTCCACCCCCCGACCCGCCTTCCGCCGCTCAGGACGACGGTCGCGCCGGACGCCGCCTGATAGGTGGTCTCGGAATCCTCGGCCTTGAAGACGAGGGGTTCGGGAAGGACGTACGTCCCTCCTTGAAGGATGACCGTCGCCTTCTTCCCGCGCACCAGGTCCCGCGTCTTGGCCAGGTCGTCCTTCGGGGACACGGTGATCGTCGGAGTCTGAAGGGAGAGGGACAGGGACAGGAGGATCGGAAGCAGGAGGGTCATTCGAGACTCCGGCGGGGGGAGGATCGGCCCACTCTCACCCCTCTATCCAGGGCCAGACTACTATATCTCATACACACTCGAGCTTCACTCGAGTAAGGGATTCGTCGCTACGGAAACATTCTGCGGAATCCGTGCGCGAGCACGACGGGGTACAGCGCGAGGTTGCGGGCGAGGGCTCCGATCCACGAGTAGCGCGGCGGGGCGGCGCCTTCCGCGAGCGACGAGGCCAGCGCCCGGAGGTGCGACGGCCCGAACGGCCCGTCGTGGAGGTCCGCGAGCAGGTGCGCGGGCAATCCGGGTTCCCCGTGGCGGGCGCCCAGCCAGCCTCCCAGGATTGCCGCGATCGAGTCCGTGTCGCCCCCCGCGCCGATCGATTCCTGGATCGCCAGGAGCGGCGTCGCCCCGTACCTCAGGTAGCAGTAGAGCGCAAAAGAGACGGAGTGGACGACGTATCCGGTGGTCTTCAGGGCCTCGGCCGCCTGGGACGTCGACGCGCTGCGGGTGGCGAGGTCGACCGCGCGGTCGAGCGCCGCGGACAGCTCCGCCTGGGTGACGACCTTCCGCGCCTGGTCCGGCCCGACCGCCGCCAGCTCCGCCACGAACAGCGCTCCCTGCACCGCGCGGTCGTCGGTGTGGGTGACCGTCGCGATCGCCGTTCCGAACGCGCGCCGCTTCTCCGGCTGGTCGTGGAAGAACGCTCCGATCACGGCGGCACGCATCGCGGATCCGTTGCCGGCCGAACGGACGCCGGTCCGCGAGAAGCCGAGCATCGTCCGGAAGCAGGAGCGGATGGTGGCCATGCCGATGCCCCAGGGCAGGCGCCAGAACCAGCCGACCAGGGAGCGGCGGAACGCGCGGGCGCAGAGATCGGGGTCGGAGGGAAAGGCCGCGAGGCTCTGGGCGACCAGGGCGGACTGTTCGGTGTCGTCCGACACGAACCCGGTGCGGCCGATCAGGTGGAAGCGGTCCAGCTTCCCGAAGCGGCGGGCGATGCGCGTCGCGGAGAGGCCTTCGCACGGGAGGCCGAGCGCATCCCCGACCGCGGTGCCCAAGAGGGTCCCGGCGAGCCGGTCTCGGAGATCCATGGGAAGGAGTGTACCTTCTCCGGCGATTCCCTTCATTATTCATGGGGCAGGTTATAATGTTCTGGTCCAGCTGGGAGGGAATCTGATGGATCCGCTATCGCTCGACTGGGGCGCCGCGACCGCGGAGTTCGCCAACGAGGAAAAGAACGCCGCGACCCACATCCTCATCCACAATCTGTCGACGCCGGAGCGGGCCGACCGCTCGGTCCGCTTCGCCGTGGCCCGCGTGCAGTGGTTCGTCAAGAAGATGCCCCCCGGCGCCACTCAAGAGGTCTGGTTCGACGACCGCGAGCAGCAGGTGCCCGACGCGGTCCGTCAGTCGATGAAGCAGCGCGTCGCGCCCCACGTGGCCGGACTGATGTTCTTCTCGGAAGGGGAAGGAGCCTGACATGTCGCACACGCTGATGGCGGAAGCGCCCAAGGGCGTCGACTGGCCGGTCCTCCACGCCGCGCTCATGCCGCTGCGCAAGCGCGTCCAGCTCTTTCCGATCCCGGCGGAAGGCGACAAGCCGATGGCGCTCGGCATGTCCGTCCCGCAGCGCCAGTGCGACGACCTGGGCTGGGAGGAGTTCACCCAGCTTCTGGACGTGATGAGCAACAAGTTCGGAATGCGGGTCTACGACATGGCGACCGGGGAGCAGGTGACGCCGGAGTGCCTCGAGAAAGTGAAGGGCGGGTTCATCTGCGAGCAATAGCCTCCGCCTCGGTCGACGCGGAGGACGACGGGAGGACGACGATCCGGTCGCGACAGAGGCGGTCGGTCCCCTCGATCGCCAGCCCCGGGCCCAGGAGCCGGAGAAAGGCCGGAAGGGCTCCCTTCCGCCTCTTGGCGGGACCCCCGGCACGGACCGGACGCGCGCGGCGCGCCGGAATTGCTGAAGCGCCGTGGTTCCCCCGATGCCGGAGCGGTCGGGAGTGTATCCGCGGGGATACAGGCGGCGTATCCGGCTAGATACCGAGCTGGCGGATCAATCGGGCGAGGTAGGTGCGCTGGAGTTTGAGCGCCTCGGCCGCCCGGGTCTGGTTGCCTCCGAAGCGGGCCAGCGTCTCCCGGATCAGGCGTCGACGGAAGTCCTCCACCTGCCCGTGGAACGAATCCGGCGGAAGGCTTCCGGACAGCAGGAGCTCCGGCGGCAGATCTCCGGGACCGATCGCCTCCCCCTCGTGCAGGGCGACGGCGCGTTCGATCGCGTTCCTCAGCTCCCGCACGTTGCCCGGCCAGTCGTAGCGCTCGAAGGCCTCCATCACGCCCGGACCGAACGCCACGCCCGGCTTCAGCTCCCTCAGCACGTGCTCCGCGAGCGGGCGGATGTCGGCCCGGCGCTCCCGGAGGGGCGCCAGCGTGATCGACAGCACGTTCAACCGATAGAACAGATCCTCGCGAAACGCGCCTTCCGCGACGCGCTTGCGGAGATCCCGATTCGTTGCGGCGATGACGCGGACATCGACCGTGATCGTCTCGGTCCCCCCGACCCGTTCGAAGGCGCGCTCCTGCAGCACTCGGAGGAGCTTCGCCTGCAGGGCGGGCGTGATGTCGCCGATCTCGTCCAGAAAGAGGGTCCCGCCGTGGGCGAGCTCGAACTTGCCGGCCCGGCGCGCGACGGCGCCGGTGAAGGCGCCCTTCTCGTGGCCGAACAGCTCGCTCTCGAGCAGCGTTTCGGCGAGCGCGGCCGCGTTCACCGCGACGAAGGGTCCCGAGCGGTGGATGGTGCGGGCGATCACTTCCTTGCCCGTGCCGCTCTCGCCCAGAAGCAGCACGGTCGCGTCCGACTTCGCGGCCTTCTTGGCCGTCTCCAGGGCGGCGGCGAGGCCGATGACGACGGGTTCGGCGGCCTGGGCGCGGACCGTGCGCCGCAGGGACGAGCGTTCCAGCGCGCGTCGCACCGTCTCTTCCACGAGCGCGGGCTCGAAGGGCTTCTGGATGAAATCGTAGGCGCCTTCCTTCATGGCCTGGACCGCCTTGTCGACCGTGCCGAAGGCGGTGATGACGACGACCGTGGTCTCGGCGCCTTCCTCGCGCAGCTGCTTCAGCACCCAAAAGCCGTCGCCTTCGGGAAGCTGGAGGTCCAGGAGGACCACGTCGGGGTGCTCGTTCGTGATCCGGGTCAGGGCCTCCCTGCCCGATCCCGCGCTGTGGACGTCGAACTTGCGCGCGGCGAAGCGGTCCACCAGCGCCTGGCGGATGTGCGCATCGTCGTCGACCACCAGGAGTCGCGGCATCAGAACCTCAGCACGAACGTGTGGCCCTCGCACGTCAGCGTGGCGCCGTGGAGCTGGGCGAGCTTGCGGGCGATCGAGAGTCCGAGGCCCGCGCCCGGCGGCTTCGGCCCCGTCTCGACCCGGCTGAACTTCTCGAAGATGCGCTCCCGATCCCCGGCCGGGACGCCCGGGCCGTCGTCGGTGACGCGGACTTCGCGGCCCTTCGTCTCGACGTGGACGCGGCTTTTCGCGTACTTGATCGCGTTGTCGACGAGATTGAGGACGATCTGCTGGACCCGGGCGGGATCGAGCTCGATCACGTCGCCGCGTCCCGAGACGTCGAGCGCGACCTTCGCCAGCGGCCGGAGCGACTCCGCGGCGCTCTGGACGAGATCGCCGAGATTCGTCTCCTGTTTCGCGAGCTGCAATCCGGCCTCGATGCGGGCGATGTCGAGCAGTTCGTTCACCATCCGGATCAGGCGGTCGAGGTCGTCCTGGACCCGGGTGAGGGATTCTTTGCCCCCGATGCCTTCCTGGACGTTGGCCAGGGTGACTTTGGCCGAGGTCAGCGGCGTGCGCAGCTCGTGGGAGACGTGGGCGACGAAGTCGCCCTTCAGCCGGTCGAGCTGCTGGACGGCGGCGGCCATGTGGTCGAACGCCTTGGCCAGCTGGCCGATCTCGTCCTCCCGCTCGATGCCGGAGCGCGCGGCCAGGTTTCCGGCGGCGAGTTCATGCGCGGCACGGGACAAGGTCTCGACCGGACGGACCACGCGTCGGGAGACGAGGGTCGCGAGGCCCAGCGCCAGGACCGCCGCCAGGCCGAACCAGACGGTCGCGCGTCGTCGGGCATCGTGGAAGGGGGCGAAGGCCAGGTCCTCCTCTTCGCTGACGGCGATGGTCAGGCTGCCGACCCCGACGGGGGTCCTCGTGATCAGAAGCCGGCGTCGCCGCCCGGGGTCGGGGGTTCCGCGGGTCGCCGGGCCGACCTGGTTGCCCGCGCCGTCCAGCAGGGAGACTTGCTCGCTTCCGGCGATGCTGGACAGCAGCGTGGAGACGGGGCGGAAATCCAGGTTGCCGGTCAGGACGCGCTTCTCGGGCCCGGGGACGGAGATCGGCAGGGCGGGGACGTCCTTGACGATCTCCAGGATGTCGGCGATGAACTCCCCGCCGCGGAGGGGGACGTCGATGTTGGCCATGCGGTTGTCCCATTGGGTGACCTGTTGGTTCAGCCGGGGGCTGAAGGACCGGTTCCCCGGGTTGTTCGTGGTGAGAACCGTGGTGTAGTCCCGCTGCTGGGACTGGGCGAGGACTTCGGGTTTGCCTTGGACGTCGATCAGGCCGATTTCGAGGAAAATGCCCGGCGGATCCATCTGCCGATCCAGCTGCCGCCCGATTTCGTCGGGGTCCTTCCCCTGGGGAAGCCGGGTCGCGATCAGTTTCAGGCGGGTCTGGCCTTCTCGAATGTAATGGCGCACCATGGCGGCGCCGGCCTGGGCGATCTGCACCTGGTGGACGGCCACCTGATCCCGGGCCGAACGCTCCAGGAGGTCGAGGGTGAGGTATCCCGCGGCCGCCAGCGGCACGAGGGCGACCAGGAGCATCACCACCGCGAGCTGCCAGGACAGGGATTTCGAGACCACGAGTCGAGTATACAGCAAGTCGTTTGCCATCTGATAAGATGGCCGGGTGGGCATCCTTCTGGAGGGCGTTCGGAAGTCCTATCGGGGCACGACCGTGATCTCGATCGACCGGCTCGACATCCCCGGCGGCGCCCAGTGGATCATCACCGGCCAGAGCGGCTCGGGAAAAACCACCTTCCTCAACCTGGTGAGCGGCATCCTCACTCCGGATGCGGGATCCATCACCGTCTCGGGAACCGACATCACCCGCCTTCGCGAGCCCGCCCGCGACCGCTTCCGGGCCGAGAGGATCGGCGTCGTGTTCCAGACCTTCAATCTGCTGCAGGGATTCAGCGCCCGGGAGAACGTGCTCCTGGGGATGCTCTTTGCCGGGCAGGTCGACCCGGCGCGGGCGGACGCCCTCCTGGACCGGGTCGGACTGGGCGGGAAGCGCCACGAGAACCCCGACGCCCTTTCGGTGGGACAGCAGCAGCGGGTCGCGATCGCCCGCGCCCTGGCGAACAAGCCGGAGATCCTCCTCGCCGACGAGCCGACCGGCAATCTCGACCCGAAGACGGGAGAATCCGTCATCGAGCTCCTGAAGGAGGTCTGCCGCGAGAACGGGACGACGCTGCTCTGCGTCACCCACCAACCCCAGGTCATGGCGAGCTTCAAAGACGTGACGGACCTTTCATGTCTCTCTGGAAAATAGTCCTGAAGAACGTCCTCCAGCGGCGACTGAGCTCGGCGCTCACCGCGGCGTCGATCGGTCTGGGCGTCGCGATCGTCATCGCCGTCCTCGCCCTCCGGGCCCAGACCCAGGAGGGATTCCGCCAGAGCGCCTTCGGGTACGAGCTTGTGGTCGGACCCCGGCAGCTCGGCTCGCTCCAGCTGGTGCTCAACACCGTCTACCACATGGAAACCTCGCCGGGGAACATCCCCTGGTCCCGGTACCAGGAGCTCGCCGCGCACAAAGCCGTCTCGGCCGCCCTTCCGGTCTCCGTCGGCGACTCCTACCGCGGCGCCCGGATCGTCGGCACGACCCCGGCGTTCTTCGACGCCTTCGACTACCGGATCGACGGGACGCCGTTCCGCTACGATCCGGGCCGCCTCGAGCAGGCGATGGCCGGGAAGGAGGTCGACGGCGCCTTCGAAGCGGTCGTCGGCTCGGCGGCGGCGGCGCGGACGGGCCTGAAGCGGGGCGACACGTTCCAGCCCTCCCACGGCGTGGACGCCTCCGGGGACACCCACACCGAGAAGTGGACGGTCGTCGGCGTCCTCCGGCCCACGGGGACGCCCAACGACCGGGTGATCTTCATCAACCTCGACAGCTTCTACGAAATCCGGGATCACCGCCAGGCCGCGGGCATCTCGGCCGTGATCGTGAAGACGAAGGGCGGGAGCTCCGCCGAGCGGCTGCAGTACGATCTGAACCAGATGCCGGACGTCATGGCGGCCTCGCCCGCGGTGGTGATGGCCGAGTTCTTCAGCAAGTTCGACTGGATCCCGCTGATGTTCCTGGCCATCGCCTGCCTGGTCGTGCTCATGGCCGCGGTCTCGATTTTCGTCGCCATCTACAACTCGATGTCCGAGCGGCGGCGGCCGATCGCCATCATGAGGGCCCTGGGGGCGCGCCGGAGCAGCGTGATGGCCATCGTGCTGATGGAGGCCCTGGCCCTGTGCGCCGCCGGCGCGGCCGGCGGATTCGTCCTGGGCCATCTCCTCACCGGAATCGCCGGCGCCGCGCTCGCGGCACGCTCCGGAATCCCGGTCTCGGCGTTCGCCGTCCAGCCCGAAGAAGTCGCGGTCCTCGGCGGCGTCCTGGTCCTGGGCGCGCTCGCGGGCATCCTCCCGGCGCTTACGGCCTATCGCAGCGACATTTCCGACGGATTGAGCCCGGCTTCGTAGAATAGAGAGATGGCGCGTCCTGACCAACTGCATGTCGACTCGCGGGTGCAAGTCCCGCCCGGGAAAGCACCGGAGCCCCCGGTAGCAGGCTCCGGCGCAGGGCCGAAAGGCTCTGTGCTGAGCGGAGC
>Ga0070731_10005295_pt1 | contig 10709 bp, 13 predicted proteins | sample Coa_R1_2_FD_66448 | JGI IMG/M metagenome (GOLD analysis project Ga0070731, IMG submission 66448) | Surface soil microbial communities from Centralia Pennsylvania, which are recovering from an underground coalmine fire - Coalmine... | ecosystem: Environmental > Terrestrial > Soil > Unclassified ... | reverse complement strand
ACATAGCACCAAAGTATCACTGATCTGATGAAGTTTATTTTATTATTCTTCCTATATAGGAAGAATAATAAAATAAACTTCATCAGATCAGTGATACTTTGGTGCTATGTCGGTGCAAAAAAATATTCCCAATTTAAGTTATTTCCTTGGGGTGGCGATTCTTATTTTTCAGGAGGGAACAATGCAGATTTCCAGTCAGGATTTTTTCTCGATCTTCAAAAGAAGATCGCATGTGTATTTTTTACCCCCTTCGACGAGAGCCTGGAATTCAACAACAGGTTGTCCAAATTGATGATAAACGGAGAAGAGTGAGGCGTAACGAAAAATCCAAATAATGCCTCGAGGATGAACGGCGGATGAAAACAAGCGCATTTTTGCAACGATTAATGATCATTATGACCCGGAGCGGAGTTTAATTCCGCCTGAACCACTCTTCTAATATCCTGGAATCTGTTTCAGCACAATTTTCCCCGCTGAATTTTCCTGGTCGATCTGATCAATTGGAATTGGAAAGTACTCGCTCTTTCCCGTCGTGAAACTGATGCCCTGGTATTGGGCGGGATGCAGCACACCCTCGACAATAGCCATCTGGTCAAGCACAGTCGTCATATAGCCAGCCGAAGGATAAATTGCATTTCCTGCCTGCCATCTCTGGAGGTCAAAAAAACGTTGCCCTTCCATCGAAAATTCCAACCTCCTTTCAAAGATGATCGCCTTCATCGCTGTCGAAGCGTCAGGAAAGGGAACGGGATAAAGGCCAATCTTGTATTTATCCGCCGGAATCGTTCCGCCTAGATAAGTATAGCTGACTGCGTCAAAGGTCCCATTGAGATAAACCATTCCTGTTGGACTTGCAGCCCTCGCTCTGACCATATTTACATAAGTAGCTGCCTGCGATAGATCCTGTGGTGAGCCCAGGACATCACATTCCGCATCCCAAAGTAGCACGTCGGCAAAGCGAATCAGGTTAATATTATTCGCATCCAGCTCAACATTAGCCCAGTTGGTACTGACGTCAGAATATTTCCCCTGTTGCGACTTGGCATAAACATTTTTCTTTGGACTAAAGTGGCCATCATCTTCAGGACTCCGGATCCATACATCCCCGGGATGCGGGCCCCAGTCGAGATAGGGTATTCCAGCCCTCCCGATGGCCCAGTCAATGCGCGGATCAAGATTGCCTGTATAAGGAGTGGTTGGATCACTGACGTGGGGAGGAGATTGCCATGAACCATCCATTAAAGGCATTCCGTTCGCGTCAGTCTTATAAGCATCCGCCAAATCCTGTTGGGGATTGAAAAACCCGCAGCACGCACCCGGGCCGCCACCGTAGGGAAAATTCAGATTATCGCCGAACGCTTTTCCGCCAGCGGGTCCCGAGCCGTCATTAACTGATATTTGTGCAGCAAAAACAGATTCGGAACTGTTCTTTGCTTGGGGATCCGCGTTAAAATTTTCCTGGTAGTTCGTCTGCAAGGCATAGGGTGCTCCCAATGGAGTCGTTCCATTTTTGATCACATCATCGAGTAAAGTTTTCGCCTGGTCATACTTTCCTTCAAACAGATAGACTTTTCCGAGAAAAGCTTCTGCTGCATATTTGTTGGCCTGCCCCTTGTTCGGTTGGGTTTTAGGCAGGTTGTCAACTGCATATTGAAAATCAGATTCGATCATCGGCCAGATTTCAATGTAATTTTTCGCCGCATCAATGTTCGGCGGATTGGGATTTTGCACCCCAACAGATTCATCTACATAGGGAGGATAGTGAAAGACTTTCCGGAGTTCAAAATGAAAATATGCGCGAAGGAAAAGCGCCTCTGCCCTGTATTCTGTAGTGTCGTCTGAGGAAAGGCCTGACGCAACCCGCATGACCCTCAGTACAGAATTGCACCGTTGTATCGCGTCGTACATTGCATCGAATTTCTGGCTTACGTAAGAATTATTTGGCAAACAGTTCCATTGCACGATGTTGATGAGGTCGGACTGGTCTTCCGTCGTTGAGCCCTTATACGCGTCATCGGCGGCCACGCTGCCGTAGGTCCAGTTATCCGCGGCGGAGCCCCATCCGGAATTAAGCAATCCTTGTCCGTCAAGACCTGCATACGCGCCTATAAGAATCCCCTGGACCCCCGCCCTGGTCGCAAGGATGTTTGGATAAAGCACACCAATCGGCGGCTTACTGAGAAAGTTTTTGCCACAGGCTATCATAAGAGCTATCAATGTGATGCTCGCAGGAATTATCCACCGATAGAGGGACTTTCTCATATTTGCAGTCTTGAAAAGTATGGAATTAAGTTAACAAAAATATCCCGTAGAAAATAATTTAATGGCCCCGGTCAGGGATTCGCATTCCTTGTTAATATCTTTTTTAAAATTCATAAATAGTATTCTAGAATTCATAAGTGATTGCCCATCGCGGCCACGTAGTTTTATCCAATCAATCTAAATGATCGACCCGGAAGTGAGAAGGCGTTCTAATCGTAGTGTAAGGGAAGGATTGATAAGATTCACCGATGGGTAGTCGGGGTGGGCCTGCAGAGTCATGGGCGTTGGCCCGGGCGGTGAAGCAGGAAGATCCCGTGGTAACACGGGGTTGTTGCCAAGCGATGTACGACCGATTAGAGGGCTAATCGCAAATTATGCGAACTGGCCCTCTTTTGTTTATGCCATGGCGAAAAGTAATGTAAAAATAAAGATTGCAACTGATTTGGGTCATTCAAACCATCCAAACATATCCTGTAGGCTTAATGCCCCTTTCTGATTCGCATGATAATCGCGAAGCACACCGCCCTCCTGGAATTGGATAAGCCGCGAACCATACTGATGAGCGTATTTTAGGTTGTGGGTGATGCAAAGCGCAGTCAGATGAAATTCCTTGATCAGGCGATCAGCCAGGTTAAGAATCAATGCTGAAGATTTGGGATCCAGTGCGGCTGTAGGCTCATCAAGTAACAATATGTTCGCAGTATCCATTACAGACATTAACAAGGTCAGAGCCTGGCGCTGCCCGCCCGAAAGGGACCCCATCAGCAGGTCAATTTTATTCTCGAGACCCATACCCAGTTTCGCGATCATATCGCGAACCCTTTGTTTAAAGCCGGCGTCGATTCCAATCACCAGTTTTTTGGGTTGGGTCCTTAAAGCCGCCAATCGAAAGTTATCCAGTATGCTGAGATCTGACGCTGTTCCCGTATATGGGTTTTGAAATACTCTCGCTATCCACTTACTTCTTTTATATTCTGCCAGGCCAGTCACGTCCTTGCCGCCAAGGATGACATGACCGTCACTCGCTTTTTCTGCGCCTGCAAGAATATTTAACAAAGTGGTCTTCCCCGAACCATTGGCGCCGACAATCACCGCGAATTCGCCCTTCTCAATCCGCAAATTGATATTTCGAAGCGCAGCCACTTCGTTTGCTTCTCCTCTGTTAAATACTTTCGATATATTCTCTAGTTCTATCATTATTTTTTTTTCAGTGCGCTGCTAACCCGGGGCAAGGCAACAATGATGAGAACGAAGACCGCGGTAGCCAACTTCAACAAATTGGGATCTACCCCCGATGCCAGCGTGAGAGCGAGAACCAACTGAAAAATAAGACTTCCCAAGATCACGAGAACCAATTGGGCGGCAATCGATTTTATGTTTAACCAAGTCTTCAGCGCGTTGGCGATCAGGACAGACCCGAGGCCAACGATGACAATGCCGATTCCCATATTGATATCTGCAAAACCCTGGAATTGCGAAACAAGAAAACCGCTTAGCGCCGTTAGTCCATTGGCCATTGCGAGGCCAATAATTTTCATTCGGTTGTTATTAATACCAAGTGCTTTTACCATGGACTCACTGCTACCGGTTGCACGCATCGCTATGCCAAAATCGGTTCGCAAAACGAAGGTCAGTAACGTCACTAGCGCAATGATAAAGATCATTCCGACAACGAGGTTGTTTGAAATTTCGGCGCTAAATACCGTAATGAGATTAAAAATAGAGGAAGTCCCAATCAGCGGAATATTGGATCGGCCAAGGATCACCAGGTTAATGGAATAAAGGCCGGTCATTACCAATATTCCGGCAAGAAGGGCTTCTATCCTGAGGACTGTATGAATCAGGCCCGTCAGCATGCCACCAATCGCACCAGCAGCGATGCTCGCAAGCATGACAAGTATCAGTGGAACGTGCTGCGATAATAAAACAGCCGTCACCGCTGCGCCCAATGTATAGCTCCCGTCGGTCGTAATATCAGGAATATTGAAAATCTTCATGGAAATGAATACACCCATGCACATGGTCCCGAGACAAAGAGAGAGCTGTAAAGCCTGTAAATAAAACGTCATTGCGCTGTGACGGGTTGGAAGTCTGAAGGTATAGACAAATTGTAAAACTTTGCTACTTCAGGATTGAAAACTCTTTTTCTGACTTTTATCATTTCCCAATGAAATCCTGCTTTGTCGTTTGATTTCAGATATTGCGCGGCCTGCTCGCCGGCCTGGTAACCCCACTGATAAATATCAGCACCATAAGCCACCAGCGCGCCCCGGGACACAAGGCCGGCTTCACTCGTAAATATGGGAATCTTGGCCTGTTTGCATAATTTATCAATCGACTCAAATGAAGAGAATACAACATTATCTGGATTGGCAAAAAAAGCGTCAATGTCTTTGTTTAAGAGTGCCGAAGTTACCAGCTGTACATCGGCGGAACTGTTGACAGGAAGAGAAACGAGCGTAATGTGGTTATCCTTTGCAAGAGCAGTAATCCTATTGATCGCCTCGACCGACTGTGGTTCGGCCTGATTAAACACCATGCCAACTCTTAAATCCCCCGATTTCGGCTTTATGATTTTCGGAATGAGTAAAAAAGAAGTGTCAATATAATCCAGATTTTCACCCACGCCCATTAAATTGGCGGGCGCGTTTCCTTTATCATCCAACACCCTCATTAATGCTGGTGTTGGGGCTACCATCATAAAAATCGGGACTGTCTTTGTTCTTTGAACAGCCGTGATAGCGGTTAGGGAGGCGTTTGCAGCGATCAGCGTCACGTCTTGATCAATAAAATAATTAATGATTTGAGTCAGCGTCGGAATATTGCCCTGTGCATTCCTGTAAAGAATTTTAATCGTCCCTTCGTTTTCGTCAAAGCCGCCTTTTTTGAGTGCGTCAATAAAGCCCCTCTTAGCCTGCTCAATGGTATTGTCCTGGAATGCATCGGCAAAACCCACTACGGGAACCTTAGATTTTTCCCCGCAGGCACAAACAAATAATAGTCCAATCAGTATATATTTATTCATGAGGATGCATATTGATCAATAAAAATAGGCCGATTCTTTAAATTATTGTGGTGAAACATTCAATCGGTATACGTGCCAACGGAAGCTGATTTTCCAGACAAATTTGATTATGATTTCTCGACAGGTTGAACCGTTTTTTTAATTAATGCGTTCAAAGGGAGCAAAACCGGACGGCTGGTGTATCGAATGCGAACAGTGTATTCGCATGAATTCGAAAGATCGCATGTGAATTTGAACCTGTTATATGATGGAACGCCGTTCTCGCTTCCATATCTAAAACATTTCGTAATCTCTTTCCATTAAGCCCTTTCACTTATGATTTTATTGATCAGGTGAACGCCCAAAGCTATGGATCCGAAGCGAGGTGGAAAGAGATCCTATTTTTCAGCGCAATATTAACCGTATTCATATCCTGCATCGGTCTTTTAGGGTTGTCGATGTTATCGGCTGAGAAAAGAACCAAAGAGATCGGAATTCGTAAAGTGCTCGGGGCGTCTGCAGGAAGGATTGTCGCAATCCTGTCATCCGATTTTCTAAAGCTGGTTGTTGTTTCCCTGGTGATATCAATTCCTGTTGCCTGGATTGCGGCGAATAAATGGCTTGAAAATTTTCCTTATAGGGTTGAACTGGGATGGTGGTTATTTGCGTCGGCAGGCCTTCTCGTCATCTTAGTTGCACTAATTACCATCAGCTTTCAATCCATAAAAGCGGCCTTGGCTAATCCCGTGAAATCTTTAAGAACCGAATGATTCTTCAAAAGGTTAGTCTGTATCAGATGAACCTATTTGTTGATATGAATGTCAACTTTATTCTGCGTGATAGGCCTGCGTTGCCTTCTGTAACTCCTTCTTGCCTTTTTGGAACTCAGGGCGATAATCAGGAAAACAAAGCACAAAATAATGATAAGGAAGCCGACAGGACCGTCACGATGAGCCATCATTTGAAGCATGTTCATAAGGTGGATTTAGGTTATTCGAACGTACAATAATTAAAAAAATTATTGCTCAGGTTCAAATTACAAGTAAGCACCTAGGCCGCTTTCAGGGTCTTTACGGACAAGAATCAGAACGAGAATCCGGAAAGATTTAAGGTCGTACAACGATATCCTTATCGTCACCTGCTTAAACCGCATGCGAAAATCATTTTCTCTTCGAGTCCAGGTCGAACTGCCGCTCAAAGCTCCACGTGTCGTTGGGGATAACTAGTAAAAAAATCATAACTAATTCTCTAGAATTCATAAGTGATCACGCTTTCAGCGGCTGTACATTCGTCAAACAACCGGAGCAATCCTGTCGATCGACAAAAGGACCTACTAAGTTTTCCCCTTCGCTTTTTCATTTAGACAAGATCTCTTCTGAAAAAGGATTACAAACCGTTAATTTCTGCCCGCATGCTTTTAGGATATAAGTTTCGCATTTGTCCAACGATTGAGCAACAGACCAAGCTCGATCATGTAATGGAGGCATGCCGATTTGTTTACAACCACGCTCTTGAGACCAGGCTGAATGCATATGATCGTTACGGTGAAAGCTTATCAGTGCACGATTTGCCAATCCGTTTAAATGATTTGAAAAATAAATATCCCTGGATTACCGAAATCGACAGTTACGCCTTGCAGGCATCCATCAAGAAAATGGACGTGAATTTTGAGGAATTTCGCAAAGGGAATAGGAAGCTTCCCCGATTTCGGTCTCGTATAAATGACAATTCCTTCAAGTGTTTAATTGGTTCTTTCAAATTCGATTTGAAAAATTCGACGCTAAGTATTTTGGAAATTTCAAGCATTCCGATTGTCTTATCCAGGCAGATTCCGGGCACAATTTTAAATATGACCGTGTCGAGAACCCCCACCGGGAAATATTTTGTTGCGTTTCAGGTTGACTCCAACAAGAAAATTGTGATCCCTGATAAGGTATTGCCTGAAACCACTGTCGGTCTAGATGTTGGGGTTAAATCATTCGTCACGACTTCAGACGGCGAGGTATTTGAGGCAAACAGGAAACTAAAGGATAATCTTAAAAGACTCCGGTGCCTCCAGAGAAGGGCGAGCAAAAAGGTTAAAGGCTCCAAAAATCAGATCAAAGCAAATTTGCGGGTAGCAAAGCTCCATGAGAAAATAACTAACCAGCGCGTCAGCTACATTCAACAGGTTACAACACGACTGATCCGCGATAACCAAACGGAAAGTTTTGTAATCGAAAATCTGAATGTAGCTGCCATGCTGGGTAAAAGGGAAATGTCTCAATCAATTGCCGATGCGTCCTTTGCTGAATTTTTTAGGCAAATGAAATACAAATGCAAGTTGCACGGCAAAAACCTAATAGTAATTGACCGCTTCGAGCCAAGCAGCAAGACATGTTCAAATTGCGGTTCGATCAACGACGCGCTTACATTAAAAGACCGTGAGTGGACTTGCAACGCCTGCGGTACAAAACACGACAGAGATCTAAATGCTGCCAAGAACATTAAGGCGGCGGGACTAAAGAAATAAGTTGTGCACCGATGTGTCGTCGGGACGCGCCCCTGTGGAGTTGCCGGCACCAGCAGGGACGATGTAATGAAAATGATAAAATGACTTGTTATGGAAGATGCCTTCAGCATTCCTGCAGGGCGATTACAATGATCTTATTTGTCCCGCGCTCCCCTAGTTCATCAAGGTGAAAATTCGAAATCTTTTAATTTGACAATCAGCTGTTTATAATATAAATCCTGGTTCAGTTTCAAAGAGCGCAGATTTTCTTGTGTAACTTAAAAGTTACATATATATTTGTGTAACCTTAGAGTTACTTATTATGGAAAATGAAATCAGGCAAACGTGGTTTTTTAGGCATCCGCCGCAGGAGGTCTGGGACTTCCTTACCAAATCAGAGCTTATCGAACAATGGCTGGGGAAAACCGATTTTCAGCCAGTTGTGGGAGAAAAGTTTCGGTTTATCAGTCCTTACGGAAATCATTCTTACTGTGAAGTGCTCGAGGTAAAACCTTACACCAACCTGTCCTATACGTGGCGAAAGAGCTCCTCAAAAGACAACAAGCCTTTTAACTCGAAAGTCGCATGGACCCTCGTCCCCAAAGACGGCGGAACCGAACTGCAATTGGTGCATAATGGGTTTACAACCTTTGAAGATGTTGATGCTCACGAAAAAGGCTGGAACATTTGCCAAAAACAATTGAAAGAATTAATAAACTCCGATAAAAGATGACAACCCATACCCTTGATGCGTTCCAGGTAATCGCGGATCCGAGCAGAAGACAAATATTGCACCTGCTCTCGAGAGACAGCATGACGATAAACGCCCTGGCCGAAAACTTTGAAATGAGCCGACCTGCCGTTTCGAAGCATATAAAAATTATGTACAGCGCAGGATTCATTTCGATTACAGACATCGGCAGGGAGCGACATTGCACTTTGAAGCAGGATGGATTTAATCAGCTTCAGGAATTCATAAACTACTTCGATAAATTCTGGGAAAACAAGCTGAGGAAATTAGAGACCATTTTGAATAATAAATCCAAATTGAAAAAAAATGAACAATAAGAGTTATACCACGACAATCGAGCTCAACAAGTCTGCGAATGAAGTTTTTAAATGCCTGAGCGAAGTTCCAAAATGGTGGAGCAAAGATTATAGAGGACGGAGCACAAATGTCGGTGATGAGTTTATTATCCAGCACGGCGATCTCCATTATTCAAGGCAAAGGCTGATTGAGATTGTCCCTGACAAGAAAGTAGTATGGCTTGTGGTGGATAGCAGGCTGAGTTGGCTGGAGAACGATAAGAACGAGTGGACAAATACAAAAATGGTCTTTGATGTAGAATCCAATGGCGACAAAACCATGATTCATTTCACTCACGAAGGACTTGCCCCGGGAAAAGAGTGCTATGAACGATGCGAACAAGGATGGAATATGGTTATCAAGGAACGCCTTCTCAACTTTGTCACTGCAGGCAAGGAAATCTAGCCCGCGTGGAATTATGTCATCAAATGGGGAAGAGGCCTAAGACAAATTTAAAAACAGTTTGTGATTCAAATTGTCGGGCAACGCGTTTTCCCGTTTAAAGCGGCTTGCACACTTCACAAGATTTGTAAATTAGTCGATGAAATTTAACTGGCACGATTGTTTAACCGATACAGGATAGGCTTTTCGGAAGCCATTTTTTTCGAACAATCAAAACAAATAAAATCGCATCGTATGCCAGACAAAGAAACGATTGCAAAAGCAATGCAGGACAAGAAAGAGGGAAAATCCGCGAGCACGCAAGCGGGGGAATTCGTAAAAGCGGAAATTGACAACATCCGTAAAGGTGAGCATGGAGCCCGCTCGGCCAAACAGGCCATAGCCATTGGATTGTCGGAAGCTCGTCGTGCAGGCGTAGATCTGAAGCCTCAAAAAGGAAAGGTATCCGCGAAAACTTACCAAGGTGAGAAAAGCGCCTATGAAAAAGGACAGCGGCGCGAACCCGTTTCCAAGACAAGGTCACAAGCGAGGTTGGAGGCACTTAAGCGGGAACCCCATTCGACAGTTTCGAAAAGCGCCATGAGTGCACAAGCTCATCAGGCCGCAAGCAGACGGAGCCCGAGTGCGCGTTCTGCCTCTGCTAAACAAGCCGCCAGGACCAAAGGACCATCGGAGCGCTCTGCTGCAGCAAAAAAAGGCGCCCGTACGCGCCGGATTAGTAAGTAAATGGGTCAAGGTAAAGTTCCCAATAGTTTGCCCTTCCTGGTTACTTTGCTTTGGGCCATGCCAACCTTATCCGTTGCACTTGGGCCGCATGCTGCGAAAAGGACAATATCAAGACAGGCTTGGCGGAAAGCAATATTTATTAATGAATCAACTTACGCGGCGAATCTATGGAATTCCGCGCCCAATCCCGATCGTCTCTAATTGCCAGCCTTTGGTCCAACAAAAAACCAGTGTACGCCAAATTTGTCTGCAAGATGCCCATATGCGCCAAAAGGAAGGTCTCTCAATTCATCAAGTAAAGCCGGGTCAGCACCGTCTGCGAGCCTATCAAAAATGCCCTTCAGTTCAGGATAAGCCCCACCATTGATATACATGGCAACGGTATTGCCCTGGTTGAACTTCCGGGTTGGGTGAAGCCAATCGGTGGCTGAAAATTCGATTTTGCCACTCTTGAGGTATGCGTAGGCAATTTTATGATGTTGCTCTTCAGGCAGATTATTTTTCATGGCCATTTCATTAACGGTTGTGATTTTCAAGTCGCCATCAAAGCAGTTCTGATAGAATACCATGGCTTCGCGGCAATTTCCGTCGAATAAGAGGAATGGTGTTACGCTTAACATTGTACAAATTTTAGGTTATCGAAGCTATTTATTAAATAATAACAGGCGGAAACCGGCAAATTGGACAGGGGATGGAAAATAATGGATAGTTCAGAGAGCATTACGTCAACTTCTTTG
>Ga0070731_10005294_pt1 | contig 10712 bp, 9 predicted proteins | sample Coa_R1_2_FD_66448 | JGI IMG/M metagenome (GOLD analysis project Ga0070731, IMG submission 66448) | Surface soil microbial communities from Centralia Pennsylvania, which are recovering from an underground coalmine fire - Coalmine... | ecosystem: Environmental > Terrestrial > Soil > Unclassified ... | reverse complement strand
AAGGATCTCGTCAGCGGCGTCATCGAGCTGGAGAACCGCAGCTTCGAGAATGGGATCAACAAACCCTTCGGCGCGAGCCCTCCCGATACCCCGATGGAGATCAAGCAGGGCTACATCGAGATCGGCCAGTTCCTCACGTCCGAACTGGACGTGCGCATCGGCGTCCAGAACGTCACCTTCCGGAACCGGCCCCAGGACGAGCCGTTCTTCATGGATTTGGGCGAGTCGGAACCGTTTTCGCGAGGATTCCATCCCGTCGGGAGTTTCGTGAGCAATAGCGTGGACCGGGACATCGGTCAGGCCGTGGGGATTCGGGCGTTCTACTCCCCGATCGAAGTGGCGACGATCCAGGCCTTCTGGATGGTCTACCAGGAAAAAGGCGGCACGTCGCAGGATGAGGCCGTCTACGGCCTCGTCGCCAACACCCTGGTGGCGGAGAACTGGTCCGTCTGGCTGCTGGCGACGGCGGTGAAGGACGGCGGGGACCGGATGGGAACCATCGGCACGCTGGGAGCCGGCATGGACGGGTACCTCGGCGAGTCGAAAGATCTCGAACTGTTTACCGAAGTGTACGGTCAGGCCGGGACCTTGCAGCACGCCCCGGCGGCGGTTCATAAAGAAGCGTATGCGTTCAACGCGGGCGCCCGCTGGCTGGGCTGTTGCGATCACAAGGTCTGGTTCGAGGCCGCCGTCTCCCGGCGAAGCGGCGACCGCCACGCGGGCGACGACCACGACCAGGCGTTTCAGTCCTACGAAAACGTCAACCGCTTCGTCATCCTGGAATCCAGCGAGTTCGGGCTGGACGTCGATACCAATATCTCCCAGATCCGCGGGGCGATCGGCGCGGGACCCTTTGACGTGTCGGGCCGTCCGCTCCGGATCCAGCTGGACGTGGGGCATTTCGCGGCGGTGACGCCGATCGAAACGGTCCCGTCGACGGGGAACGCCCGCCAGTGGGGGACGGAGACCGACCTGTCGTTCATTTGGAGTTATAACCAGTCGCTCGCGCTGTCGCTGAAGGGCGGGTGGCTGGCGGATTCCGAGCTGCTGAAGCGCTTGGGCGGCGAATCTCACGCCCTGACCATCGTCTTTGGCGCGGACCTGCGGTTCTAGCGCAGGATTTCATCATTTTTTTCGCCGCGCGCGGATTTTCTTCAAGAGACCCCAATCCGCGGACGAAGTAAGTATGCAACCCATTTAACCCCTCTCCTATCTATGGGCCCTCGCAAGAGGGCCCATTGTTTTTTAAACCGGCGTGACGGTTAGAACTTGAGATCCGTGCCCAGGGTGAAGAGGACCGTGTGTTCCGTCGCGCTGGGACCGCCCGGTCCTCCCATCGAGTCCTCCAGAACCTTGGAGGCCCACAGATAGGCGACGCCTGCGGTCAAGGTCAGTTGCTTGGTGAAATCCCAGTCGGCCCGGACGTCCGCTTCATTGCCCAGCTTGCGGGTGTTTTCGGGTCCAGGAATGGCCTTGAACTGCACGGACCGGGCGGTCTGGCACAGTCCCACGATGGCGGAAAGTCTCAGATTGCCGTTGCCCCCCGCGTTGGTGGCGAATCCGCCGGCCAGCTTGATCGCCCGATAGTTCGTGTCCCAGTCGAAGCCCAGATACATGTCCTCGATGATCATCAGGTCATGAATGTTCTCGTAGGAGGCGAAGAACGACGACTTTCCGTTGGCCTTGCTGTCCCCCGAATAGTAGGTCCAATTCGCGCCGATCCAGGTCTTCAGGTCCCCCGGAACGGCGTATTCGATCCCCCCCTGGTAGGCGTACCCCCCGATGCTGAGGGACGGGATGACGGCGCTGCCCCCGCTCGTGCCGTTCTGGAAATAGAGTTCGGCATAAAGGTCCATGCCGCCGGCCGTCCGATAGTCGAAGCCACCGCCGTAGGTGTAGATTTCGATGCCGCGCCCGGAGGTGGAGGCGGCGATCAGGCCGATCCGGCTTTCCCGGTCGTCGATCTTATAGAGAAGGTCGATGGCATAGAGCGCCTCGTCCTGGTGGGGAGGCCCCCCTTCGATGACGGCCGGGAGGGCCACCAGATCCAGCACCAGCTTTTCCCGTCCGTACCGGAGCCATACGCCCACCGGCTCCGGTTCCTGATAATCGCCCGCGCGAGCGCCCAGGGTGACATCGCCGTCGGGCGCCCCGTTCACGTTCCTGAAGAAGCTCTGGGAATGCCGGGGGTCGAAGGCCATGGATTCCCCCTTGCCCCGCAGATCGAAGTTCCAGGTGGTGACGCCGATCTGGGCTTGGAGTTCGGGCAGGAACAGTTCCTGGACCATGACATAGGCTTCCCGAAGCTTCACGTTCAAGGCCGTGGGACCCGTGGCGGAGGATCCCGCGAAGACGCTGAGGTGGCCGGCATCCGCCTCCTTGGTCCCGAACTCGATGACCCCCGACACCTTGTCGGAAAGCTCGGCGTTCAGCCGTACCGCGACAAAGCCCTCAAAGCTATTCTCCGACCCCGCGTTCGCCGGCGTGCTGGTGCCTCCGACCCCTCCGGTAAAGGCGACGATTTCCTCCCGGCGCCAGACGTAGTCCAGGTCGACTTCGCCGGTCATCGTGAGTTTGACCGTGTCGGTCTTGTCTTTCGCGGTCATCACGGGCTTTTCCTGGGCTTCCGACCGGACCGTGAAGGTCAGGACGAAGGCGGTGGCCAGGAACCCCACGAACCCGAAGTGCTTCATTTCAGCCCCCTAGTTAGGCCTGCGATCAGGGAAGGGCCGGGACGACAGAAGGTGAGGACCCGGGTCGGGATGGGCGGCGGCCGGCGGGACGTCTCCCCTCGCCCTCCCACGGTTCACCGGGTGAACAGTACACGTCATCGGCGGGATCTGTCAAGGAGACTGGTCGCCCGGGCCAGGTCGTCGGGCGTCGTGACCTTGAAATTCGAAGGCGGGCCGGGAACAATGACCACTTTCCCGCCCGCGCGCTCGACGAGTTGGACGTCATCCGTGGCATCCCGTCGACCGTTCACGGTGTACGCCTTCACGAAGACCGCTCTCCGGAATCCCTGGGGGGTCTGGGCGTGCCAGACCTGGTCCCGGTCGGGGGTGGAGACGACCCGCCCCCGGGCATCGGCGATCTTGATCGTGTCGACGGCGGCATGGGCCAGGACGGCCGCGCCGTGGCGGGCGGCGGCTCGGACGACCTGGGTGATGGCGTCCCGGGTGATGAGGGGCCGGGCGGCGTCATGGACCAGGACGATGGGGGACGTCGTCGCCTCCAGACCGATGCGGACGGAATCCTGGCGCCGGGCGCCCCCGGGAACGAGGGTCGTGACCTTCAGGGATTCGAGGCGCCGTCCCAGCGTCTTGCGGATGCGGTCGACCCAGTCCGCGGGGAGCACGACGGCGATCTCGCGGACGAAGGGGAGGCCGGCGAAGGTCCGCAGGGAGTGGAGGAAGAGGGGGGTGCCGGCCAGGGGAACCAGGGCTTTCGGCAGGCGCGAGCCGAGCCGGCGGCCCTCGCCGGCGGCGGCCAGAATGACTGCAGTCGGGGGGAGCGTCATCTTGGGGCCCATATATAGGGGTTTCCCGCCCAGACTTCCAGGGAATGTTCCGGCGCCGGAGACTCATCCCCCGGATTCCGTCCTTGACAGCCCTTCTCCCCGTGCAGTATTCTTCGTCCTCGAATGAAAGTGAAATTCTGGGGCGTACGGGGCTCCATCCCCTGTCCCGGGACGGGAACGGCGAAATACGGGGGAAACACCTCCTGCATCCAGGTTCTGGGGGGGCAGGAAGTCGTCGTGCTGGATGCCGGAACGGGCATCCGGGAGCTGGGCCTGCAGTTGATGGCGGCGAAGAAGCCGGTGCGGGTCCACATGCTCATCACCCATACCCACTGGGATCACATCCAGGGCTTCCCGTTCTTCACCCCGATCTATATCCCCGGCAATGAGCTGTTCATCTATGGCCCCCGGGCCCTGGAGAAATCCCTCGAAGAAGCGCTGATGTTCCAGATGCAGTACAGCTATTTCCCCGTCCGGGGCGTGGAGCTGGCCGCCCGGGTGAAATTCACCGAGCTGGGGGAAGAGACCTTCAACATCGGGGATCTGGAAGTCTCCACCAAGTCGATGAATCACCCCATCCGGGTGCTGGCCTTCAAGTTCAAGCAGAAGGGGAAGTCGGTCATCTATACCGGGGACAACGAGCCGTATTACGATGTCCTGGCCGAGCGGGCCCGCCCGATGGACACCGGAATTCACCGGCGATCGGAGTTCATCAAGGAGTGCAACCAGCGGGTGGTGGACTTCTGCCGCGGGGCGGACATGCTGATCGCGGACTCCCAGTACACGGATCAGGAGTACGAGACGAAGCGCGGGTGGGGCCACAGCTCCATTTCCCACGTGCTGAACCTGTCCCAGGAAAGCTCCGTGAAGAAGCTGATTCTATTCCATCATGAGCCGACTCATGACGATAAAGAGCTGGAGAAGATCGAGCGCCAGGCCCGCGCCCGGGGCCGGAAGATGAAGGGCAAATTCAAGGTGATCAGCGCTCGTGAAGGAATGGTATTGGATGTGTAAAGATTTTGGCCTTGACAGCCGAAATAGACTCTGGTACGAATAGCGCACTATACATACCGCACATACCGCTAGATAGGGTCGGAGAGGTCGAGGGGACCGTCGGGTGGAGAGAGAGAGTCGGAATCAGTTAACTCGTTCAGCAGCAAGCGGATAGGGCTTGTTTTTGTTCTTGGCAGGGGGGAGTAGTCCCATTCTTGCTTTACCGGAAGCCGGGAAGGGTTCTAGGCTCGCCTGCCAAGTGAGGGATCGGGTTTTCTTGAAAGGAGAGATCATGGTTCGATTTGCTACGGTGGCCGCGGTGCTCGCCATGATGGCGGCTCCGCTGGTCGCGCAGGAGTCGACGGAGCAGCTCCGCAAGGAGTTGGAGCAGCTCCGGAAGGAAGTGGACGGCCTGAAGGCCGACCGGGCTCAGTATGAGTCCAAGGAAGTTCCGGGCGCCGCGAAGGTGGATCAGGACGGCATGTCGCCCGATGGGGACAGCCCCGTGATGACCCTTCTGAAGGAAACGAAGTTGTCCGGCTTCGTGGACACGAGCTACGAGTTCAGCTTCAACCATCTGAGCGTCGGGGGCCACGCGACGAACGTGGGCAACCCGGTTCGCGTGTTCGACAACAAGGGCAACAGCTTTTACCTCAACGCCGTCCAGCTGAACCTCGAGAAGCTCGCGACCGAGAAGATGATCGTGGGCTATCACATCGAGCTGGCGGCCGGTCACGACCCCTTCGTCTACGACGGGAACACCGTGAGCCTGCAGGAAGGCTGGATCCAGATCCTGGCCCCGATCGGAACGGGCCTCGACATCCGCGTCGGCAAGCAGGCGACGCTCGTGGGCTACGAGGTCATCGAGAGCAAGGATGACCTGAATTTCTCCCGCAGCATCCTGTACGGCCAGGCCGAGAACTTCACGAACACCGGCATCCGGATGACGTACAACGTGACGCCGATGTTCTGGGCGGTGCTCGGATTCAACAACGGCCTGAATTTGGGTTTGACGAGCCCGGACGGCACGTTCGCCGATCAGAACCACGGCAAGACCGTCGAGATGCAGTTCGGGGCGAAGCCGATCAAGGACCTCCTGGTCACGGCGACGATGCTCGTGGGCACGGAGGACACCATCTCGGCCAGCACCAAGGACAAGTACTACATCTTCGACATCGTGGCTGCTTGGACCATGGACAAGCTGACGGTCGCGATGAACATCGACATTGATTCGATCCAGGGCGTCGCCACCGATGTGGGCGCGGCGCGTCGCGGCCCCCGTGAGGGCGTCGCGGTCTACGGGAAGTACCAGGTGACCGACATGTTCGCCTCGGTGATCCGCGCCGAGTACTACAGCGACGGTGAAGGCGCGACCTTCGGGCCGGCCGTCGCGGGCGACACCGGCACGGGTGCTCGTATCTTCGAGTTCACCCTGACCGAGGAGTTCAAGGTCGCCAGCCAGCTGATCGTCCGCATCGAGTTCCGCCATGATGACTCGAACCAGCACACGTTCACCCGCGACGGGAAGGCCGCCCGCGGTGACAACACGCTGGGCTTCGAAGCCATCATGCCCTTCTAAGCAAGACGGTCTCTATGCCTTAACGAGTCTTCATTCTGAAGACGAATACGGGGCCCGGGCGAAAGCCCGGGCCCTTTCCCTTTTAAAAAAAGGATCCTCGACTCTGAGCAGGGAGGAGAACGTAAACGGGGAATCCGGGACGCGACCCCGGCGGGGTGGGGGCAGCTAGCGCGGGGACTCGGGGGCCTTGATCGAGGCGAAGTCGTTCAGCATCTGCGAGCCGATCAGGGTGAGGGTGGGGGCCGCCGAGGGGGAGGGGGCCGGCGCCGTGCTGGGGTCGGCCGGCGGAGTCCCGGAGGGCGATCCGGCCTTCCGCTGAACCACGTACACCCACGTCTTTTCCACCTTTCCGACCGTCCCCCGGCAGCGGATCTCGAACGTCGAGGACTTCACCGTGATCTTGCCGTTGAGCTCGTTGAACAGTCCGTCGCTCACGCCCTGGACCCGCTTGAGGTCGTCCACTTGGCCGAACTCCTGCGGCTTGCCGTCGGGCCCCGGTTGCGTCCGGTAGGCCACGATCGCGTCGGCGATCACCGGCGTCATCAGGTCGGAAAGGGATTGCAGGACCACCGACGAGGCGGTGTTGATGTTGGTCAGGCTGGAGGACGTTCCGGCGGCGGAGCTGGTGGTCCCCGGAGTGACCACGGGAGCCGCGGGAGTGGCCGGAGCCGAGGCGTCGGTCGAGGTCCGGGGCCAGATGGTCAGGAACTCCCGGAGCCCCTTTCTGGGCTCTCCGTTGATGAGGCCGCCGTAGACGATTTCCGGCGTGATGCCGTCGATCCGGAGCAGCTCCTCCAGGTTGTACAGGCGGTCGTTCTTGGCCTTGGCCTCGAACTCCCCCTTGCTGTCCGCGTCGATGTAGTCGATGATCCGATCCGCAATGTCGGGCGTGAAGTGCAGGATCTTGACGAGCCGCCGGAGCTGGTCGCAGACGGGGGGATTCTGCTCGCCCTTGTCGTTGACCAGCTGGGACAGGTTGAGGTAGCGCTCGGCGTCCGCGATCGTCACCTTGACATGAGACCGGCCGAGGTCGAACTCGATCGGCATCGCCCAGGGCTCCAGCAGGCTGTCCACGTCCGGCTTATCTTCTGCGTCGGCCTGGAGATAGAGCACGGCGCGGGCATAGCCGGCTCGCGCGCCGTAGGAATTCTGGAGATCGGCCAGATGGTTCTCCGCCACCGTCCGATTATGCAGGGAACTCGCGGTCATCTGCATGATGACGACTACGAGGATGACCAGCACCAGCAGGGCGAGGAGCAGGGCGACGCCCCGGTCGCGCGTTCGTTTCACTGCTCTTTCAACGTCCCAAGGACCCTCCCGGTTGGCTCCAGGACGTGCCCGGGTTCTTTTTGGTTGACACTCCCCCCTTATGTGCTAGAGTTACTTGACCACCATTCAGGAAAAAGGGTTCGGAGGCGCTATGACCGACGGGATTCTGCGGAAGTTCGTCGTTGCCGGCCTTCTCATGGGGGTGACGGCGCTCAACGCCTGCACCTACTGGAACGGCGATCTGGAGAGGATCTGCGACGAAAGCGAGCGTGACTTCCGCCGGGACCTGGTGGGACCCTTCGCCAATGTCGAGTTGAAGACCATCCTCGCCAATCCGACCGCCTACAAGTACACCAATGTCCGCTTCGACGCCATTCTCAATCGGATCGGAGAGAAGGGGTACATCCCCTTTTTCACGACGTTCGATTCGGAAAACTACAGCTCCTTCTCGGTCTGGCCGGCAGGCTCGAAGCTGTGGGAGGCCGAAGATCGGTCGCGCAGCTTCCCCCTGTTGTTCCTCCAGAGGCAGAACCCCAGCATCCCGGACCTCTTTACGGCCGGCCGCTTTTCGCTGGTGCGCATCAGCGCCACGGTCATGAGCGATTACGAGCTCAAGCCCTGGTTCGATGTCAACCGCGTCGAGGTCCTCGAGGCGGGGGTTTACAGCGATAGTGCGCTGGCCGACCTGGCCTTGGCGAAGGACGCCGTGGCCGCCAAGAAGCCCGCGGTCGCCATCAAGTACTATGAGAGCGCCCTGGCCGGCATCTGGACCACGTCGCTGCGCCTGGAGATCCATCTGACCCTCGCCCGGTTGTACGAAGGCCGCGGCGACCTGGACGCGGCCCTCAATCACTATAAGGGCGCGCTGACGAACGACCAGGAAAACGCCGAGGCGATGACGGGCGTCGAGCGGATCCAGAAGGCACTCGAGGCCAAGAGCGCGCTTCCGGCTCCCCAGCAGTAAGGAGCGCCGGTCTCCGGAGCGGCCCGGAGCAGCGGGCAACCGATGGTACAATCCCTGCCCGTTGACGCCGTAATCCTCCTCTCCCTCATCTTCGCGCTTCCCCTGGTTTCCCTCCTCGTCCTCGTGTCGTGGGTCTTCTACCGTCTGGCCAAGCACTGGGGCCTCATGCCGCGGGACAAGAAGGTCCTCGCGGAGAAGCGCTGGGTGGTCCTGCCGTGCCTGGCCTTCGTCGCCGTGTTCGGGCTCTGCTTCGCTTATGGGACGCTGATCGAAGCGGACTGGGTCCAGACGACCCGGACCGAGATCAAGGTGGCGGAGCCGGTCCTCGGCCATGACCGCTTCCGGATCGTCCAGCTGTCGGATCTCCACCTGGACCGGATCGGCAAGCGCGAAGAGCGCATGATGGAGCAGGTGCGCGCCGCGAAGCCCCACCTGATCGTCCTCACCGGGGACTACATGAACGTGCGCGAGGGGGCCGTCGCCCTCCGCGAGATCCTCGGCGCGCTGGAGGCTCCCTACGGGGTCGTCGGCTGCGAGGGAAACTGGGACACCAAGTTCATGACGGCCGATCTCTTCCGCCGGGCCAAGGCCACCTACCTCGTGGACGACAGTCTCGTGCTGGAGCACGAGGGGCGCCGCCTGCGGCTGGTCGGGCAAGGGGTCACCCCCAGCCGCCCGCTCCGGGACCTCCTGCCGCCGAAGGACGACCAGATTCCGACGATCTACCTGCATCACATGCCCGACGCCCTGGACTACCTCCGGGCCCGGGACCCCGGTCAGCGGGTCGACCTGTTCCTCTGCGGTCACACGCACGGAGGGCAGGTCTGCCTCCCCTTCTGGGGCGCCGTGATCACCCTGTCGAAGTTCCACAAGAAGTACGAGAGGGGTCTCTACACGGTGGACGGGATCCCGATGTACGTCAACCGAGGGGTGGGCTCGGGAGGGGGCGGCGCCCCGCACGTCCGGTTCCTGGCCAGGCCCGAGGTCGCGGTGATCGACCTGGTGTATCGGTAGGGCCTGGCGCGGTAGCGGGGCGGAACGCCCACCCGGCCGATCGGGGCGCTCAGCGGCTGATCGCGCCCAGGCGGTCCTCGATGAATTGAAGGCGGACCTTTTCCACCCGGGCCGACCACAGCAGTTCGTAGATCTGCACCTTGCTGTCCTCGGTGATCGGGGCCATCGCGGTGGCCCGCGTCTGAAGGGCCGCGATCTTCTGGACCGACTGGTCCCTCATGTACGTCAGGACCGCCGGATCGGCATTCAGGAGCACGGTGTCGCGCCAGCCCTCGAGGTCGGGGAGGGTGAGGGCGGCGCCCCGCGCCTGCGGCGGGTCCCAGGTCGACCGCAGCTCCAGCATCCAGTCATGCTCGGTCCGGTAGCGCAAGGCGTCGACGTCGCTTTGGGTGCGATAGGGATTGGGACGGTCGTAGTAGCAGCCTCCCAGGAGGGCCAGGGAGACGAGCAGGCTGAGCGTCCTCATTCCTTTCCCTTCATCATGATCTCATTGGCCGCGTTGTAAGAGTCGATGTCCCCGATGTCGTACCATTCGCCGTCGACCACGTGCCCGAAGACGTCCACCTGCTTGTGGAACCACTGCAGGTAGAAGCCCGGGGCGTCCTTGCTGTGGCCCTCCTCCAGATATTGACGGAAGAGGGGCAGGTGAGCCTTGCCGAAATAGTACACGCCGATGGAGATGAGGGTCGTGCGCGGCTTGGGGGGCTTTTCCTCGAAGTCGATCACCCGTCCCTTGGCGTTGACCTCGACGGCCCCGTACAGCGAGACCTTCTGCTTGGACTTGAGATCCTTGAGGCAGACGGCCGAGCCCTTCGGCTGGGCGGCCTCGGCGAAGTCCTGCAGGGAGAACTCGATCAGGTTGTCCCCGGCGATGACCATCAGATCGTCGTCGACCTTGGCGTTCTGGATGACGAACTGGATGTCGCCGATGGCGCCGAGGCGGTCGTCCGGGGTGTTGGTGAGATCGTCGTAGATCTCGATCGGCACCGGAAGCGCGCGATGATTCTGATAGTCGCGAAGCCAATTGTAGTAGTGCGCGGCGAAGCGGTGGTTGGTGACGACGTAGACCTTGTCGAGGGTCTTGACCTTGAAGAGCTGCTCGCAGATGCGTTGGAGAATCGGTACTCCCGCGACGGGGAGCAGCGGCTTGGGCCGGTCCTTCGTCAGGGGATAAAGACGGGTCGCGTAGCCGGCGCCGAGCAGGAGGCATTTCATCGTGCCGGGATTATCCCAGCCTCGCGAAGCCGAGTCCACAAAATATCCTGCTCCCTTTGCCGGACGTTGACCCTTCGCCGGGGCGGGTGCTAGGATTGCGAGGATGCGACGGACGGCGCTCCTGGGCGCGCTCCTCCTGGGCCTGCTCTCGCAGGCCGGCT
>Ga0070731_10005293_pt1 | contig 10712 bp, 8 predicted proteins | sample Coa_R1_2_FD_66448 | JGI IMG/M metagenome (GOLD analysis project Ga0070731, IMG submission 66448) | Surface soil microbial communities from Centralia Pennsylvania, which are recovering from an underground coalmine fire - Coalmine... | ecosystem: Environmental > Terrestrial > Soil > Unclassified ... | reverse complement strand
GCAGGGAGCGCGCGGGACCGCGTTCTCGAAGCTCGATGAACGCGGTCCCGCGCGCTCCCTGCGTCACCGGTTTCACTGCATACGCGAGGCTCCGTCTGTCTCCCAGGCTGTCTGCCTCCTGCGTATCAAAGCCTGAAGGCAGATCTACGAGCAGGAACGCTGGGGCTCCCACGTCACCGACTTCCACTGTCGCGCTTGCAACGTAGTTGTCGCGCGCGAGATCGTAGCGTATTCGCGTGAGGCTGGATCCCGCTGTTCCCGTGAACGTCAGGGAGCTGCTGCGATCACTCGTAACCGCGGGGACTGCGATGAACGCAGTCTTGTCGATACGCAGCGTGTCGCCTCTCGCAAGAACACGAAAGCGCAGGAGCGGTTCACCTCCGTCCCGCAACGTAACGCGGCCCCCTCTGCCCCCTAATGCCGGGTAGCTATCGGCGGTGACCGACACTGGTGTCGCTCCAACCGTACTGAATGTGAACGCCCCTAGCCCGTTCCGGATCGTTACTGTCTCTTCAGCGCCAGGTACGGGTTCCGGGCGCAGTCTTGTTTCCTGAGGCCTCTGCTCCGGTGGGGTGGCGGTCACGCGGGCGGCGGGCGATTCTGCGCCCGGTACTCCACTCGACGCGCCGCTACCGGTCGCATCGCCGGCGATCGGACGGCCGGCGCGTGGAAACAAGACAGGCGTGAGCACCATGACTGCGCCCGTCAGCACCAGCGCGAGAAAGAAGCGCTTTTCCATCCGTCAGGGTCGCCAGGGTTAGGGAACCGGATCGAATCCACCGGGGCGAAGGGGATGGCATCGTGCTATGCGCCGGACTGCCAGCCAACTCCCGTAAATTGCTCCGTGCTTCTGCAGCGCTTCAACGGCGTACGCAGAGCACGAAGGATAATAGCGGCAGACCGCCGGCAGGTGGGGCGCGATCGCCAACTGGTAGAGCCGCACGAACGATACCAGAAGTCTCGACATTCAAGGACTTCGCTCGCCTGCGAGATGCTCCCTCATCAGGACGCAGTCTCGCTGAATCGCCGAAAACGGTACCTTATACGCTGGCGGTAGCACCCTCACGATAACGTCGATCCGGCGCAGTGCGGAAAGAACTTCAGTGCGCACGATCTCCCTCAGCCGTCTCTTGATCCGGTTTCGGTCGACCGCCGGCCAGCCATACTTTGGAACCACCACTCCGAAGCGTGCACATGGCAGAAGGGAAGCGACATACCGAACATCAAGGTGCTGAGTTCGGAATCGCCTCCCTTTCAAACGTATCGCTTCGAGTTCCTTGGTTCGCGTGACACGACTGCCACGCGGGAAGCGGCGGCGGTCAGGCGCCGGCGTATTTCGACGGGAGCTTAACGGTGAGACGCTTGCGGCCTTTCTTGCGCCGTCGGCTTAGTACCTCTCTCCCCCATTTCGTTTCCATTCGCGTTCGAAACCCATGCGTCTGAATGCGGCGCTTGTTTCTCGGACGATAGGTTGGCTTCCCCATTATTCACTCCAGATACCCGCGTGACGCATGTTCGAGGAATGGTAAGCCTAACGGCGATCACGGGATATCTCAAGTAGGCCGCTCTTGTTTGCTCTCGCGAGTGTTGACTTATCCACAGCGCGCCCATACGTTCGCCCCCCCTCGTCCAATGGATCTGCCGAACTGGCCGCGAGATGACCCTCACAGCGACTGAAGCTTGGTCCCGCCTTCTCGCGCGCGCACGGTCCGAGTTGCCCGAGCATGTCGTCGACACATGGCTGGTTCCGCTGACGCCTGTTGAGTTCAGTGGCTCGGAGCTGGTGCTTACGGCACCGGATCAGTGGTCCGTCGAATGGAACGAGAGCAAACATGCAGCGCTTCTCGAGGGATACGCGCCCATGTGCCTCGGACATCCGGTCAGGATTGTCCTTCGTGTTCAAACTGAGCGTCTTTCGCGTTCACAAATGGATCTGTTTGTTCCACAGCCTCACGACACATTAGCGCCAGTCATAAGCAAAAACGACATTGTTTTGAGCCTGCTCAATGATCGGTATACCTTCGCCCAATTTGTTATTGGCCGTTCAAACGAGCTTGCGGCGGCGGCGGCAACGGCAGTGTCTCAGGCGCCAGGCAAGACCTACAACCCGCTGTTCATCTACGGTTCGACCGGTCTTGGCAAGACCCATCTCATGCAAGCAATAGCGCATGAAATCATTGCCAAGACTCCTCGGAGCAGGGTGATGTATCTCAGCACGGAGCAATTCACCAACGATGTCATTACCTCGATCTCAAAGCGAACCATGCACGATTTCCGCCGCCGATATCGAGAGACCGACCTGCTGCTTGTCGACGACGTCCACTTTCTTGGCGGTAAGGAGACCACGCAGGAGGAGTTCTTCCACACCTTCAATGCCGTCTATGAGGCTGGCCGCCAGATTGTACTAACCAGTGACCGACCCCCTTCAGAGATTCCGCGTCTCGAAGCCCGCTTGGTGAGCCGTTTCGAATGGGGAATGGTGGCCGATGTCACGCAGCCGGACCTTGAGCACCGAATAGCGATTCTCCGCCAGAAGGCCCGCGCCGACCATCTCGAGCAGGCAATTCCAGACGATGTATTGCACTTCATCGCAGATCACGTTCAGGCGAACGTCCGTGAGCTCGAGGGTTCCATCATCAAACTCCTCGCGTTTGCCTCTCTCAAGCATCGTGTTATCACCGTTGATTTCGCGCGCGAGGCCCTTCGCGACAAACTCAAGGCGTCAGACCTGACTCCGCCAAGATCCTCCAAGCATGATCGGATGCGAGTGATTCAACAGCGGGTTGCGGCAGCTTGGAGCGTCACAGTCGAAGGGCTTCAGTCTAAGACGAGAACGCAAGTCCTCACGGTGCCCCGACAGGTGGCGATGTTTCTTGCCCGGGAAATCCTGGGAATGCAGCTCGTAGAGATCGGTGAGGCCTTCGGCGGACGGGATCATTCTACAGTGATTCACAGCCTGGCGAGAGTTTCGCAAATGCTGAAGGATGGGGGAGAATTCAGAATCCGTGTGGACAGGCTGCGGGAAAGCCTGAGGCATGAACACTGACAACTTTCGACGCCGAGGCAGTTGGGAGGACATCTCCACTAAGCCAACAACCGATTCACATCATGTTAGTGCAGAGAACCGTAAGTGCCAGAACCACTTACCTTGCTTTTGCACTTTCCACACCTTACTACTTCTACTGCTGTTTTCTCCTACTTAAGAAATAGTACTAGCTCCTCACTGCTTTTTCGATGTGGTGCTGGGTAAATCCTTTCTCGCCCACGGACCAAAAGGCCGGAAATGCGCTTCACAATTTCGCGTGAAAAGCTGCAAGAAGGATTGGCTGCGGTTGCGTCAGCTGTGCCGGCCAAGACAACCCTTCCAGTCCTTGCAAACCTTCTTGTACAGACTACCGGGACCGGTATACGAATCTCCGGCACGGATCTCGATATAGCCGTAAGCACCGAAGTGACCGCGGACATCGAGGCCGCAGGAGCCATCACAATTCCGGCACGCAAACTGTCGGAGATCGCGCGCGAACTCCCGCCGTCGCCGGTAAAAATGTCCGCAGCGGGAGATCAAAGGATTACCCTGGAGTGCGGGCGATCGAAGTTCAAATTGCTGGGTTTGCCGAAGAGCGAGTTTCCCAGCTTTCCTGCGGTCAAATTCGAAAAGAGTCTGCGCATCCCTTCAGGCGATCTTCAGAAACTCATCTCACACACTGCATTCGCAGCATCGACTGAGGAAAGCAGGCCGATTCTCAACGGAGTGCTCTGGGAGCTCCGTCCCGAGTACATGCGCATGGTTGCCACAAACGGACACCGGTTGGCAAAGATGGACGTCCCGGTTAAGACTGCGGCACAGACGAGCGACCTGATCATTCCACCAAAGGCGCTCGAGCAGATTCGGCGTCTCTTCGCTGCGGAGGAGGATTTGGAGGTCGCACAAGGGGAGAATCATGTCGGTTTTCGGTCTCCTTTCACGGCGATCTACACACGGCTGATTGAGGGACCGTACCCCAGTTACGATCAAGTAATTCCACGCGAGAATGACAAGTATGCGATCCTCGACAAGGTGGCTCTCGTCGGCGCTCTGAAGCGAATGTCAGTGGTCGCATCCGACCAAACTCACCGAATTCGTCTCTCGTTCAATGCCGCGATGTTGAAATTCAGCGTGAGCACGCCGGATCTTGGCGAAGCACAGGACGAGCTCCCGGTGCGATTCAGCGGTGACCCGCTTGATATCGGGTTCAATGCCGCGTACCTGCTCGAGATCCTACGCTACATGCCGACCGATGAAGTGCGCATGACCTTCAAGGCGCCTGAGCGTGCAACGACGGTTGAGCCAGAGGGCTGGACAGACAAGGCAAAGTATCTTTGCCTGCTCATGCCGCTGCGATTGGTCGACTAGGGAATGAGTTGAGCACGCAACGCGGACACTTGATGGACATGCTCTGCGCGACCCCGGGCCTGCAGTGAGAGGTCGGTTGTGGCAGAGCCGTGAAACGCGATAATCTGGCCGGATATGGCATCAAGTGCGTAGAGGAGTTGACCGAATCCTGAACCGAAGACGTTCACGGGTGCCCCGGCCTGCTCCCCATGCCCGACGATGCTCGTTCGTGCATTGCGGCTCAGCTTCAGCACGACCCTCCCGCCACTGTCGCCAGCGGCGGTGACCAAGAACTCGCGCCAGACCGTCGCGCGCAATGGAATTCCAGACCGGCAGATGAAAAATGATGTACTGTCGCTCCAGGTTACGCCGACACGGAGCGTATCGGGAAGTGGAATCCAGAGGTCGCGGAAGGACTGGATGGATCGACGAGGTCGCATTCGAGCAAGGCGATTCAACCGCCGAGTCTGGGAGATCTGGCTGGTGTGCCCCAGCGAGATAGTCCGCCTCAAAGGCGAGGGGGAGTGGAACCTCAACCGGCGTCGCCGGAGCGTGAACCCCGTTGCGGACGGTGAACTCGAGAAGTGATCCAAAGACGCTCCTCGGACGCTCCGACGTCGCAAACGCCAGGCGAGCGTGTACCGCGACTGAATCGACAACGGGAATGGAATCTCCGTGAATCTCGAGGACAGCCGCCTGGTCCAGCGCATATGCCTGTCGGCGGTGCGGAGAACTCGGGACCCATCGATCCTGCGGCGCAGCAGCAGCCGGGGTCACTTCTGCTGCTGGCGGTCGGGACAATGCCTGCTCTGGAATCACGGAACGACAGCCACCCACGGCCAGCAACACAACGGTGGTGGTCGCGCGTTGGGTGAACACTGATCCTCCGAGCCACTGCTGGTGCGTGGGTGGGGAAATCCCTCGGCCTGTAAGCCGGGTTCTGTCGAAGCGCAAGAAACTGTGCTTCGGACGGTCATTTCTCTCGGAGCGCGGTCGCCCGCGCCCTCTAGCAGCCTACCCGCGGCGTCTTCATCGAAGAGGACTGCTTCTCGCCGCCTATTCGGCCTTGCTCCAGCTGGGGTTTGTCGTGCCGTCCATGTCACCACGGACGCGGTGGGCTCTTACCCCACCATTTCACCCTTACCCTTCGATTGAAACGAGGGCGGTTTGATTTCTGTGACACTTTCCGTCACCCGCGCTGAAACGGATGCCCAGGTGTTACCTGGCAGCCTGTCCATGGAGCCCGGACTTTCCTCGAAGCAACACTCCTGCCATTGCGTCGCGACCGTCCGGCCGAGGGAATCCCCACTTCAAGGATAACGATCCAGGAAGGAAATGCGGAGATGCTCGCGGGAGACGGTTCGCGCGCGACGTTTGCAAGCATTGCACGAGTGACACGTCCTCATGTGCGCCCAAAAGACACGATGACGCGCCCGTGACGAGCGCCTCAAATCATGCCGCGACAGCAGTAATCACCGCGGCCATGACACGAAAGGGGAGCAATGACTGAAATGTCTGTCGTCACACATCTCGCACCTGTCGCGACCATCCTGGATTCCTCGGAACGCACCCATGTCGACGCAATCGGCGCCGGCCTCTATCGCACCATTCACCGCGACAGCGTGTGTGAGATACTGCGAGACTTGAAGGAGAGGAGAATCAGCGCCGTGCTCGTCTCCGTCTCTCGGTGCGTGAAGGAAGATCCGGTGCATCTGGCTGCAGTTGTTCGGCAGTTTCCCCGAGTTCCAACGATGGCGCTCCTGTCCAGCGCCAACGACGCGAGTGCGGAAGCCGTGCTGGCTCTCGGCAATAGTGGCGTCCGGATGCTCGTGGACGTGCGTCGTCCGGCAGGCTGGCAGCGCCTGCGCGACGTACTTGGACTTGAGGCAGCCAGGGACGTAGACCGCGCCGTCATTGCGACGCTACGCGCGGACCTCACGGGCGCCCCTCACGATTGCTGGCTGTTTTTCGAAGCGCTGTTCCATTGCGATCGTCACGTGTCGACCGTGCGGCAACTCGCAAGGATGTTGAACGTGCTACCAAGCACGCTCATCAGCCGATTCTTTCGTGCCCGACTACCTGCGCCGAAGCGATACTTGGCGTTTTCAAGACTGGTAAGGGCGGCACGACTCTTCGAGAATCCGGGCCTCTCGGTAGCGGACGTCTCCAATCACCTTGACTACTCCTCTCCCCAGAGCTTTGGCCGTCACGTCCGGACTTACTTGAGGATGAGCGCCGGCGACTTCCGCAGGGGGTACGATGCCAACAGGATGTTCCTCCTGTTCCGCCACGAACTCATCCTCCCGCAGCTCGCAAAGCTTGTCCACCTTCACCCACTGGCTACCCGTCCAGGCGGGCGCGGAACACCGCGAGGCAGGTACCTGACCAGGGCTTCTTAGGCAGATGGCGCCGTGCTCGCGGCGCCCGAGTAACGAGTCAGCCGGGCGACGACCTCAGCAGCGCTCACGAGGGATATCAAGTCCACGCCTTCGGCGCGCAAGGCCGCGCGCCCACCCTCCTCACGATCAACCACCGCCAGAACGCCGAGCACCGCGCCGCCCTCGGCACGCACCGTCGCGATCGCGCGGAGCGCAGAACCGCCGGTCGTGACAGTATCCTCGATGATGACTACGCGGTCGCCTGAGTGAAAGGGGCCCTCGATGAGCTTGGTCGTTCCATGTGACTTGGCTTCCTTCCGGACGCTGAAGCAGCGAATCGGGGTTCCGGCGAGTGCGCTTGCGTAGCTGAGTGCGCAGGATACCGCGTCTGCGCCCATCGTCAGGCCACCAACCGCGTCGGGGTTCCACCCGGCAGTACGGACAGCCGACAGAGCAAGAGGCCCAATCGTGGCAAGGCCATCAGGCGTCATGGTCGTCGTCCGGGCGTCGATGTAGAGGTTTGACTTTCGACCAGAGGCTAGGATAAATGACCCGAGGCGCGCCGACCGGGTTGCCAGCATTTCCATAAGTGACTCACGAGGCGCCGTCATTGCCTCTGGAGGTTAGGCTTCAGCGATGCAGGGGTCAATGCATGGGGCAACACCCGAGGAGATGTCGTGACGACGGTCCTGGTTTGGGCAGGACTCGCTACGGTGTCGATTGCGATTCTCGGAGGACTTCTTTGGCAGCGCCGTCAGGCGCGTCACATCAGCGAACGCTCGGCAGAACTCGAGCAGCTCTCAGCAGAGCTCTATCGGGCGAATCGGGCGAAGAGCGAGTTCCTCGCGAATGTGTCGCACGAACTTCGGACACCACTCGCCTCGATTATCGGGTTCGTGGACCTGTTGAATGACGGCGCGTATGGTGAACTCACGCCTCGCCAAAAGGGACCGATGGAACGCATAGAATCCTCGGCGAATCACTTGCGCGACCTGGTGGAGCAGGTGCTGGATCTGGCAAAGATGGCCGCTGGGCGGCTCGAGACGCATGCGGAGTTGCTCAAACTGCGACCGTTTGTCATTGACATCGCCGCGGAAGTGGAACCACTGATTACCGCGAAGCGGCTCGATTTCTCCATCAGTGTTCCCGCGACATTGCCGCGGGTGTCCACGGATCCCACACATCTTCGGCAAGTCCTGGTGAATCTTCTCGGCAATGCAATAAAGTTCACCACGATCGGCAGCATCGCGATACGTGCTTCGGTGGTGGCGCACGGTGGCACCCGGATCAGCGAGCGAGCGAACTCCGGGCCTCGTTTGGCGCGAAGTGGGTCGTGGGTGGCGCTTCAGGTGAGCGACACGGGGGCGGGGCTGGCCGAACAGGATCTTGAGCGGATCTTCGACGAGTTCGAGCAGGTAAACGCCGGACCACGTGGAGACTCCATGCGGCGCGGGACCGGGCTTGGACTCACTATCTCGCGACGACTGGCCCGTCTGCTCGACGGGGATATCACCGTCGAGAGCACTCTTGGCAAAGGGTCCACATTCACCCTCTGGCTACCGGTAGACTCTCCAGACCCAAGCCACGAGGAACGCAGGTTCAATTCTTCCCCTTGAACATCCCCCGCATTCTGGACATGAAGCTCCCACTGTCCGCTCCAGGCTGTCCGACGGTGGCGAGTGCCTGCTCGAGGGCCTTCGCAAATGCGAGGACGTCGGGAAATCGCTCCTTGGGACTCTTTGAAAGCGCTCGCATGACTGTGCTTTCGACGATCGCCGGAAACTGCAACCCGGGACGCGCCCGGTTCAATGTCACGGGGGCCTGCGAAAGAAGCTGCGTGAACATCTCGCGCGGCGACTTCGCCGTGAACGGCAAAGTACCGGTGAGCAACAGATATGCTATCGTGCTGAGACTGTACTGGTCCGCGGCCGGGGTCACGACCTCGCCGGACAAGGCTTCAGGGGCGACATACATGAGCGTGCCGACGAAGAAGCCCGCGCGGGTCAGTCGTTCGTCCGGTGTGACGTCGGTGGCTGTTGCGATTCCGAAGTCGAGCAGCTTCACGTTACGTGTTGTCGGGTCGTACATCAAGTTCTCTGGCTTGAGATCGCGGTGCACGATGCCGTTCGCATGCGCGGCATAGACAGCGTCTGCGATCTGAAGCGTGATCGTCGAGACCTCATCGCACGGAAGCGGCGCATTCCGCTTCGCGTACCCCTCGAGGATCTCGCCAGGTGCCCATTCCAGGGCGATGTAGTTGAGGCCCTCCGGTGACTGGCCAATCTCGATTGTACGCACCACGTTCGGGTGCTGCACACGCGTCCCGAAAGACGCTTCGCGGAGGAACCTGGCAACCGCGGTTTTGTCCTGGCGAAGTTTCTCTCGAAGCACCTTCACTGCGACATCGCCATACTTTTCGTGCTGTGCGTGATACACAGTCGCTGTCCCGCCCTCACCGACTCGGTCGAGGAGCGTGTAGCCAGCAAGCGATGTTCCCACGAGAGAGTCGCGCGCCACGGGGCGAAGGTAACGGCCGCCGCAGAGGCTGGCAAGCGAGAAAAACGGGCCGTCCGAGGGTATTGTTGAGAGTGCGGTGTATTGACATCGAGGAACAGATGCAATGATGCCAAGACTGAAGTACCGGCGTTTCGGCAGCGTCATGACGATCCTTGCCGTTGCCGCTTGCGGCGGCGGCAGCCGCCCTACTCCCGCTCCCGCTCCAGCACGGGCCCCTGCTCCGCAGCAGGCCTCTCCGAGTGCGGCGACGCAGCAGTTCGACCAGGTCAAGCTCTATCAACAAATGGGACTCCTGGCTCGCGGAGCACCGATGCCATTCGTCGGAAATGTGTCTTTTCTGGCGACGGAGTCTGCGGACTCAACGAATGTCATCGTTGCTGTGGCGATTTCCAACGCTGCACTGACATTCGCTCGCGAGAATGACCGGTTCAGGGCGGGGTATACCGTGAACATCGTCCTGAGTGAAGGTGGTGCAACGGCGAAGCAACTCGAGGCGCACGAGAGCGTGCTGGTATCGAGCTTCCGGGAAACGTCTCGGATTGACGAGAGCGTGATCTATCAAGAGATGATGATGCTTCGGCCCGGCCGCTACAGCCTCGTGCTGACGGTGCGTGATGACGGCAGTTCGCGCGGAAGCACCGAAAACGTGACGCTGGCCGTTCCTGCGCTCGGACCCGGCTCCCTCGGGAGCCCTGTCTCCTTCGCGCGCGTCAGTGCGCGGCTTGCCCTGGACTCCACGCCGCGAATCGTTTCGAACCCGGCGGCAACCGCGATCTTTGGTCGTGATTCGGTTGTTGGCCTGTACCTGGAGGCATACGGTCCTGCTGTCAGCCCACGCGCGCGGCTCCAGGTCGCCGTCAGGACCGACGACGGCAAGATTCTCTTCTCCGACACCGTGTCGCTCGCGCGGCGACTGAACCTGTACAGTGGAACACTTTATATCCCTGTGCATCGCGTCGGGATCGGACCGTTGATGGTCTTGATCTGGCGCCCGGCGGGACGAGATACGACGCAGACCCCGATCTTTGTCGGGTTCGGAGAGGACCTTCCCGTCGCAAGCTACGACGAGATGGTCAACTACCTTCGCTGGTTTACATCACCGTTCAAGCTCAAAGCGCTTCGCGATACGGCGCCGGAGTTTCGTGCGTCGGCATGGGCGGCATTTCTCGCGGGCCAAACGTCGTCTCTCGGCAACGATGCACTGCGAGACTATTTCAGGCGGTTTGCTGCAGCCAATAGCCAGTTTCGCGAAGAAGGAATACCCGGCTGGATGACCGACCGGGGAAAAGTCCTGCTTGGCCTCGGTGAGCCGGATCAGAGAATCGAGCCAACGACGCAGACGTTTGTCCAGCGAAACCGGGTGCAGATCTGGGAGTACAAGGACCAGGGACTGCAGCTCACCTTTACAGACCAAAGCGGCTTTGGCCGGTGGCGACTGGTGACAA
>Ga0070731_10005292_pt1 | contig 10713 bp, 7 predicted proteins | sample Coa_R1_2_FD_66448 | JGI IMG/M metagenome (GOLD analysis project Ga0070731, IMG submission 66448) | Surface soil microbial communities from Centralia Pennsylvania, which are recovering from an underground coalmine fire - Coalmine... | ecosystem: Environmental > Terrestrial > Soil > Unclassified ... | reverse complement strand
GTGACGGCCGCGGGCCGAACAGGTCCAGGGCGCTGGCGGCGGCCAGCGAGGCCGCCCCGCCGAACGACCCTACGGCCAGGATCACGACCAGGACAACCGCCAGTGCGCGGGCCCGGACGAGGGCCGGCTGGCCGGCCGAGAGCGCGGTTCGCCATGCCTCGCGAATCGCCCCGAACAGCAGCGCGAGGCGGGCTTGGCGGGGCGCCGGCTGGGCCAGGACCGCGGCCATGACCCGGCTGCTGAAGTCGGGACCCGGCTGGACGCCGTCGGCATTGACCGCTCGTTCGAGCAGCCGGGCAGCCTCGAGCGCGGCGGCCAGCTCGACCGGATCATCGGCCTCGGCCGAGCCGCCCAGCTCGTCGGGCCGGAAGCGTCCGCTCATCGATCGAGTCCCAGGCTGGAGGCATCGGCGCGCAGCTGGAGCAGGCCACGCCGGAGATGGGTCTTGATCGTGGCGATCGGTCGGTCGGTCGAGGTCGCGATCTCGGCCAGCGAGAGCTCACCGAAGAAGCGCAGGGCGACCACCTCGCGGTACGGCTCGGCCAGCCCCTGGACCGCGCGGCGGAGGCCAGCCGCGCGTTCCGCGGACAGGGACACGGCCGCCGGGTCGGCATCGGCCGCCGCGAGGGTTCCGAGCGGCGCGGCCGTCGGGTCGTCCCCGTCGGGGGTGATCGGATCGAGTCGGAGCGTCGGCCGGCGGGCACTCGCCCGACGGATCGCGACCCGGATCGCGATTCGGCGGAGCCAGGCCCCGAACGAACCTGTCGCGCGCCACGAGCCGAGCGAGCGATAGGCGATCACGAAGGCCTCCTGGGCCGCGTCCTCGGCATCGTGCAAGTCGGCCAGGACCCGATGGCAGGCCCGGACCGTCGCCACGGCTTCGCGGTCGACCAGGATCCGGAACGCGTCGCGATCTCCGGCCAGGACGGCCTCGACGACCCGCAACGCTTCATCGTCGCGGGCCGCCTCGGTGATCGTGCTGCGAGCCGTGTCGCGGTCGAAGGCGATGGTCGGGTCTCCGTTGCCGCGATGCCGGTCACGCCCGCGCCGCCAGGGTTGTTGCTGGACCACCAGTCTGGTGGTGCCGGTCAGTCGTCGCCGGTACCGTCGTTCTGGCCACCGCTGCCGCCGTCCTCGCCACCCTGGTCGCCGCCGTCACGGCCGCCACGGCTGTCGTTGCCGGCGTGGTCGCCGCCGTTGTCGTCGTCGCCGGGCTCGGCCGTCTCGATTGGCTCGGGCTTCTCGGTGGGCTCCGCCGTCTCCGTCGGCTCCGGCTTCTCTGTCGGCTCGGCCGTCTCCGTGGGCTCGGGCGTCTCGGTGGGTTCGGCGGTCTCGGTTGGCTCTACGGCCTCGGTCGGCTCGGTGGTTTCGGTCGCGGCCGGGACAGCCGGCACGAAGCCATCATGGGCCGGCGTCGAATTGATCATGCCCGGCGCCGCGAGAGCGACGCTGGCGCCAACGAAGAGGGCGACAACCGCGGCAGCCGCGCCGCGCATCAGGCGATCCTGGGAGTTCATGGGCAGGGCATCCTTCGGTCTCAGCTGGGGTGGTCGTCTCTGACCTCTACCCCACCTGAGACAGGCCGCCCCGAAAAGGTTTCAGGCGCCTCCGTCCTGCCCCAGCCGGATCGGCCTTGTCCTGGATGGCTCGAGCCGAGGATGAGGCTCCGCGACGGCCTGGCACTTAGCCCTCCGACGTCTCCTCGGCCGGCGGCTCGTCGCGAATCACCTCGACGGGACCGATCGCGGCCGCCTCGAGGTCGGCGACGATCCGCTGGGCATCACCGACCATCACGATCGCCGCCTGGTCGGGATGGATCCGGCCCTCGGCGACCGCCTGGACATCGGCGGCGCTGACCGCCTCGATCCGCGCGCGGTAGGTCGTCAGCTCGTCGTCGGGCAGGTCGTGGACGACGATCCCACCCAGGGCGCCGACGACCGGCCCGGGTGTCTCGAAGCGGAGCGGGAAGACGCCGACCAGGAAGTCCCGAGCGGCCGCCAGCTCGGCGGCGCTGACCGGCGCCTGGCGGATCCGATCGAGCTCGGCGAGCAGGTCGACCAGGGCCGGAACCGTCACCTCGGTGTTGACGGCGACGCGCGCCGAGAACGGCCCCGCCCCGCGGCGCGGGTCGAAGCCGGCCGACGCGCCGTAGGTGTAGCCCTTCTCCTCGCGCAGCTTCATGTTCAGGCGCGAGTTGAACAGGCCACCCAGGATTGCGCTCATCACGCTCAGCGCCGCGTACTGGCCGAAGCGGCGGGGCACGCCCACGTGCCCGACGCGGATCTCGGTCTGGACCGAGCCAGGCCGGTCGAGGACCTTGATCACGATCGAATCAACGGCCGAGTCGGAGCTGACCGGCCCGCCCACGGCGGCCGCATCGGGGGACTTGGTCCAGCCGCCGAACAGCCGCTCGGCGATCGCGGCCGGGCCGCCGGCGGGCAGGCCCGCCAGGTCGCCGGCCAGGATCAGGGTCATCCGGGCCGGGTCGAAGCCATGCTGCCAGGCCGCGGCCAGGCGCTCGGGATCGAGGGTCTCGACCGTCCCCGCGAGGCCGCCCGCGGGCTGGTGGTAGGGCGAGCTCGCCTCGTAGATCGTGGCGATGAACGCCTCGTCGACCCGCCGGCGCGGTTCGGCCCGGGCCTGAAGGAGGTCGTTGAGGCGCTCGCCGCGGAGGCGCTCGACTTCGCGCGCCGGGAACGTCGGATGGGCCGCCAGCTCGGCGAGCAGGTCGAGGGCCGGCTCGAGCCGGGCGACGGGCACCTCGACGCTGATCGTGGAGGCATCCCAGCCGGCATCGGCGTGCAGGCCGGCGCCGAGTCGCTCGGTCGCTTCGACCAGGGCGACGGCGTCGTAGCGCTCGGTCCCCTCGGACAGCGCCCGAGCGGCCAGCGCGGTGGCCCCGGCCACGGCCTGGTCGTCGTCGGCCGCGCCGTTGCGCAGGATCAGCGAGGCACTGATCAGTGGCCGGCCGGCCATCGGCGCCACGAGAACGGTCAGGCCGTTGGACAGGACCGACCGTTCGAAGGCCGGGAACTCGTACGGACGGGGCTGGCCCGGGGTGGGCCGGGTTGCGATGACTGTGGCCTTGGCCGACGCCTTGCTCATTCGGCCCCCTCCTCGCCGTTGCCGCTCGCGGGCAGGTAGGTCAGCACGAGCCGGTTGTCGGCCCGGAAGACGTCCGCCGCCACGGCCCGGATCTGTTCGGCGGTCACGGCCAGGTAGCGGCCGAGCATGGCGTCGATCATGCCCGGGTCATCGAACAGGGTGGCGTACATCGCCAGCCGGTCGGCGCGCTCCTCCACCCGGCTGAGGGCACCCAGCTCCTCGGTCTCGATCAGCGCCTTGGCCCGGGCGAGCTCGTCGTCGGTGACCGGTTCGCGGGTCAGCCGCTCGAGCTCTTCGAGGAAGGCCGCCTCGACCCGCTCGAGGCTGACCCCGGGGCGGACCGTCGCCCAGCCGGAGGCGATCGATGCGCCGCCCACGAAGCCGAGCACGAAGGCGACCACGTCCTGAGCGATCTGGTCGTCGCGCACGAGCCGCCGGTCGAGCCGGCTGCCCTTGCCGCCGGCCAGGATCTGCATCGCGACCTCGAGGGCGTCGAGCCGCCGGTCGCCCATCGCCGGGGCCCGGAAGCCGAAGTAGATCCGGGGCAGCGGGACCTGATCGTGGACCGTCTCGCGGATCTCCCCACCGAGCGTCGGCGGAAGGCTCATGTCACCAACCGGGGGGATCGCCGGGTTGGCCGGGATGCCCCCGAAATAGTGCTGGGTCCAGCTCCGGACCTGGTCCGGATCGACGTCGCCGACGACGGCCAGAACGGCGTTGTTGGGGGCGTAGTACGTCCGGAAGAAGGCCGACACGTCCTCGAGCGAGGCGGCGTCGAGGTCGGCCATCGAGCCGATCGTCGGATGGTGGTAGGGATGGCCCTCGGGGTAGAGATGGGCCTGGAGCTTCTCCGACCAGCTGCCATAGGGCCGGTTGTCGTACGACGAGCGCTTCTCGTTCTTGACCACCTCGCGCTGGTTGTCGAGGTTGTCCTGGCTCAGGGCATCGAGCAGGGTGCCCAGCCGGTCGGCCTCCAGCCAGAGCGCCAGCTCGAGCTGGTTCGAGGGGACGGTCTCGTAGTAGTTCGTGCGGTCGAGCCAGGTGGTCCCGTTGATCGTGCCGCCGGCGGCCTGGACCAGGGCGATGTGCTCGGCCTTCTTGACGTTGCGCGAGCCCTGGAACATCACGTGCTCGAAGAGGTGGGCGAAGCCGGTCTTGCCGGGCACCTCGTTCTTGGAGCCGACGGCGTACCAGATGTTGACGGCCACGACCGGCGCCAGGTGGTCCTCGGCGATGACCAGGCGCAGGCCGTTGGGCAGGCGCTCATCGGTGAGTGGAACAGAGGGATTGACCATGGCCGAAGGGTACCGCAGGCGACGCCCGTCCCGGTGGCCGCGGGCCCCGCCCTGGCCTGCGGACTAGCGTCCGGCGCCGACCGCCAGCCGGCCGGGCACCCAGTCGCCCAGGGAGCGAACCTCCGACAGGCGGCCGGCGAGCGCCGGATCGAGCGCCTCGGCCGCAGCCACCGCGGTCTCGATCGCGGTCAGGCACAGGATCCCCTCGGCGGTCGCGGCCAGCCGGATCTCGACGGCGTCGCGCAGCGCCCCGGACTGGGGCGTGGGCGTGTTGACCACCAGGCGCACGTCACCCGAGGCGATCAGCTCCAGGATCGGCAGCCCGTCGCCGACATCGGGCACGGCCGTCGTGGCGGTCTTGGCCACCAGGCGCGAGCTGAACCCGAGGCCGGCGAGCGCCCGGGCCGTGCCCGCCGTCGCACACAGCTCGAAGCCGGCCCGGTCGAGGGCCGCCGCCAGCCGGTCGAGGAGCGCCTTGTCGCGATCGGCGATCGACAGCAGGGCCAGCGACCGGATCCCGTCGGGCGCCGGCCGGGGCGGCACGAGCGAGGCCGCCACGAGGGCCTTGGCCAGGGCCACCGCCGGGTCCGTGTGGATCCCGATCACCTCGCCGGTCGACTGCATCCCGGGTCCGACCGACGGATCGACCCCGCGCAGCTTGGCCGTCGAGAAGGCCGGTGCCTTGACGGCCACGAAGTCCGGCGGCGGGAGCAGCCCGCCGGACCAACCCAGGCCGGCGAGGGTCTCGCCCAGGGCGATCCGGACCGCCAGCTCGACCATCGGCACCCCGGTCACCTTGGACAGGAACGGCACCGTCCGCGAGGCGCGCGGGTTGACCTCGATCAGGTAGACCCCGTCGTCGCGGACGATGAACTGGGCGTTGACCAGGCCACGGACGCCGAGGGCCAGCACGATCCGCTCCATCGTGGCCACGATCAGGCCCTGATCACCCTCGCTGACCGTCTGCGGCGGGAAGACGCCGACCGAGTCACCGGAGTGGACGCCGGCACGCTCGACATGCTCGAGGAGGCCCGGGATCAGGACGTCCTGCCCGTCGCTGATCGCGTCGACGTCGACCTCAACGCCCTCGAGGTATCGGTCGATCCGGACCGGCCGGTCGGGATCGACGATCGTGGCCACGGCCAGCTGCCGGATGAGGTCCTCGGGCGAGTAGGCGAAGTCGATCGCCAGGCCGCCGATCACGAAGCTGGGCCGGACGATGACCGGGTAGCCGATCCGTTCGGCGAGGGTCAGGGCCTCCTCGTTGCTGTGGGCCATCCCGCCCTCGGGTTGGGGGATGCCCAGCCGGTCGAGGAGGGCCGAAAAGCGGGTCCGATCCTCGGACTGGTCGATCGACTCCAGGTCGGCGCCCAGGAGGGGCACCCCCGCAGCGGCCAGGGGTCCGGCCAGGTTCAGCGGTGTCTGGCCGCCGAACTGGACGAACGCCGGCAGGAGCGCCTCGCCGGGCCGTGTCTCGGCCTCGATCACGTTCAGCACCGACTCCGGGTCGAGGGGCTCGAAGTAGAGCCGGCTGCTGGCGTCGAAGTCGGTCGAGACGGTCTCCGGGTTGGAGTTGATCATCACCGCGTTCCAGCCCAGCCGGCGGAGGGTATCGGCGGCCTGGACTGCGCAATAGTCGAACTCGATCCCCTGCCCGATCCGGACCGGGCCCGAGCCGATCACCAGGGCCGCCGGCCGGCCCACCGGCGGCGCCTCGGGCGGCGAGCCGGCCGCGGCGTAGGTCGAGTAGAAGTACGGCGTCTCGGCGGCGAACTCGGCCGCGCACGTGTCGACCATCGCGTAGCCCGGCTGGAGGTCGACCGCCCGCCGGGCGGCGCGCACGGCGGTCGGCTCGATACCGGCCAAGGTGGCCAGCTCGCGATCTCCGAAGCCGGCCCGCTTGACCGTTGCCAGGAGGCGCATCGCGCCGTCGTTGCCGGCATCGGCGAGGTCGGAGCCGGCCGAGGCGACCGCGGCCTCGAGGGCGATCGCCCGGCCGAACTCGGCCAGGAACCACGAGGCGATGCCCGTGGCGGCACCGATCGTCGCCTGGGGCACGCCCCGGCGAAGCAGGGCAAGGACCCGCCACAGGCGGGTATCCGACGGCTCCAGGAACCGGCGCAGGACGATCGGGGCGGCCGCCCGTTCGGCGAAGCGGGTCGACTCGCAGGCCTGGCCCTCGGCATCCACCCAGCGGATCGGCGCCGCATCAAGCTCGTCGTCCGCGCCACCGAGCGGTTGCTCGGCGTCGCCCGGCGCCTGGTAGACCGCGGCCAGGTAGGCCAGGCTGGGCGCCCACTCGGGGTTCTCGGCGAGCGGCCCGACGCCGGCCTGCTCCAGGCCGCGGAGGGCCTTGTTGAGTGCGGCGCCGAAGGTCCGGTCGATGGCCATCACCTCGCCGGTCGCCTTCATCTGGCTGCCCAGGGTCCGGTCGGCCAGCGGGAACTTGTCGAACGGGAAGCGGGGCAGCTTGACCACCACGTAGTCGAGCGCCGGCTCGAACGCGGCGACGGTCGTGCCGGTCACGACGTTGGGGATCTCGGCCAGCCGCCGGCCGGCGGCGATCTGGGCCGCCACCCGGGCGATGGGGTAGCCGGTCGCCTTGCTGGCCAGGGCCGATGAGCGGCTGACCCGGGGGTTGACCTCGATCACCGCGTAGTCGTTGTAGTCGGGGCTCAGGGCGAACTGGACGTTGCAGCCGCCCTCCACGCCCAGGGCCCGGATGATGTCCAGGGCCGCGCTGCGCAGCCGCTGGTGGACGGCATCGGGCAGGGTCTGGACCGGCGCCACCACGATCGAGTCGCCGGTGTGGACGCCGAGCGGGTCGACATTCTCCATCGAGCACACCGCGATGCAGGTATCGTCCGCATCGCGCATCACCTCGTACTCGATCTCGCCCCAGCCGACCAGGCAGCGCTCGACCATGACCTGGCCGATCGGGCTGGCCCGCAGGCCGGTCCGGACCCGCTCCCGGTAGGCGGTCTCGGATTCGACGATTCCGCCGCCGGTGCCACCCAGGGTGAATGCCGGCCGGACGATCGCCGGCAGGCCGATCTCGGCCAGGGCCCGGTCGGCCGAGGCGCGCCGCTCCGTTGCATCCGCGCCGTCGACGATCGCCGAGGGAGCGTAGGGCTGGCCGATCCGATCGAGCAGCTCCCGGAAGCGCTGGCGGTCCTCGGCCATCTCGATGGCTTCGAGCGGCGTCCCCACCAGCCGGACGTTGTGGCGCTCCAGGACCCCGGCCTTGTCGAGGGCGACGGCCAGGTTCAGGGCGGTCTGGCCGCCGAGGCCGGCCAGCAGCCCTTCGGGCCGCTCCCGGGCGATCACCGCCTCGACGGCTTCGACGGTCAGTGCTTCGAGGTAGACGACGTCGGCGACCTGCGGGTCGGTCATGATCGTGGCCGGGTTCGAGTTGACCAGGATCGTCCGGACGCCCTCGGCCCGCAGCGCCCGGCAGGCCTGCGTGCCGGCGTAATCGAACTCGGCCGCCTGGCCGATGACGACCGGTCCGGAGCCGAGGATCAGGACGGAGGCCGGCTTCATCGGCTCCCGGCGGCCAGCACGAAACGGTCGAAGACGGCCAGGGCATCGAGCGGACCGGGCGCACCCTCGGGGTGGTACTGGACCGTTTCGATCGGCAGCTCGCGGTGGCGGAGCCCCTCGACCGAGCCGTCGTTGAGGTTCAGCTGGCTCACCCGCATGCCGCTCGCGGCGGGCAGCGTCTCGCCGACCACCTGGACCTCGTGGTTCTGGGCGGTCACCTGGACCAGGCCGGTCTCGACATCCCGGACCGGGTGGTTGGCGCCGTGGTGGCCGAAGCGCAGCCGGCGGGTCTCCGCCCCGGCCGCCCGGCCGACGATCTGGTGGCCGAGGCAGATCCCCAGCAGCGGCCGCCCGTCGGCGATCGCGGCCCGGGCCAGGGCCACCGGACCGTCCAGCCGGGCCGGGTCGCCGGGACCCGGCGAGAAGACCAGGCCGTCGATCTCGGGGGCAAGCGCATCCTCGACCGACACGGTATGGGGCAGGATCCGGACCCGAACGCCGCGCCGGCGGAGGGAGCGCACGATGTTGGCCTTGAGGCCCAGGTCCACGATCCCGATCAGCGGACCGCCCTCGCCCGGATCGCCGACATCGGTGATCCCGGTCGGCGAGACGAGGCCCACGAAGTCCTGGTCCTCCCAGCGCGGCAAGGCCCGGACGGCGGCCACCGCCGCCGCGGCGTCGACCTGGCCGGGCGCGGTGACGATGCCCGGGATCGAGCCGTGCGTGCGCAGGTGACGGGCCAGGGCGCGGGTGTCGATCCCGGCAATTGCGGGGATCCCCGCATCGCGCAGGAGGGCTGCCAGCTGCCGGGCATCCTCGAGGACGGCGGCCGTGGCGTTGGCCACGACCAGGGCTCGCAGCCAGGGTCGCTCGGATTGGTCGTCCGAGCGCAGCCGGCCGTGGTTGCCGATCAGGGGGTAGGTCATGACCACCACCTGGCCGGCATACGACGGATCCGTGCAGACCTCCTGGTAGCCGGTCTGGCTGGTATTGACGACCAGGTCGCCACCGGCTGCCAGCGAGGCGCCAAAGGCGATGCCCGGGAACGTCGTGCCGTCGGCCAGGGCCAGCAGGGCGGGCCCGAAGTCACCTACCCGGGGATCGACGATCGAGCTCGACAAGGGCAGCGGCAGCAGCGAACGCACCGGCGGGGCCGTCGGAACGAGCCGGGAGGCGGCTGATCCGGCCAACGACGGCCCGTCCGGGCCAGGGTCGCCTGGCGCGCGGACCTGCGCGGACATGGTCGATCGAGCCTCCCTTCCGGCCTCACGGGACCGGTACACCGGCCTCACGGGACCGGCTCCAAGGACTGCCCCAAGGGTACCACCGGCGACCCCGGCCCAGAGCGCCCCGGGCCAGACCAGCCGACCGGCCGGCCGATCAGGACGGTTCGCCCGCCGCGCTGCGCCACCAGCCCTCGGGATCAGCCGCGGCGGCCCGGATCATGCCTTCCCGGACGCCGGCGGCCAGGACATGGAACGCGACCAGCCGATAGTGGCGCAGGATCGCAGCCAGGATCAGGACGCCCGGTGCCAGCAGGGCGACCCGCCCCGGTTCGATCCCCGAATCGGCGCCGATCCGGGCCGCCGGCCGGGCGAGCAGGGCCGCCGCGGTCTTCTCGAGCTGGGCCAGGGTCACCTCGACCTTCGAATCCGACGAGTGGCGCTCCCGATAGAGGTCCATCGCCAGCAGGCCGTGGGCGGTGCCACCGGTCGCGAAGGCGTGCCGGGGACGGCCGGCGGGCAGCTGCGAGAGCGTGGACCCGATCCGGATCGAGCTCAACGCCCAGTCGATCGGCGGCGGCGGATCGCCATCGAGCCCGCCCGCGAGCAGGGCCGCGCCGACCGGCAGCGACGTCGCGGCCTGGATCGCTCGACCCTGGGTCAGGGTCACCTCCGTCGAGGCTCCGCCCGAATCGATCACGACCAGGGCTCCGCGACCCGGCAGCTCTGGGCGGACGCCTGCGATCCCGAGCTCGGCTTCGCGAGCGGCGCTCAGCAGATGGACTGGCTGGTTCACGCCGGCCGCCAGCCGGGCCAGGACCTCGGCTCCGTTGGCCGCCTGCCGGCAGGCCTCCGTCGCCCCGATCAGCACGACCGCATCCGCCTTGATCGCCCGGCGGACCATCCGTTGCAGCACCCGAGCCACCTCGCGTTCCGCCGTCCGCGTGATCCGGCCGCGCCGGTCGACGACCCGGCCGAGCTCCACGAGGACGGACTCCGAGTGCTCGACCTTCAACGGGCCGCCGTCGGGGCTGCCGGACTGGTCGGCGATGAGCAGGTGGATCGTGTCCGAGCCGAGGTCGATGGCAGCGAAGCGGCGCGGGGTTCCGGCCGGTCGGAGCGGTCCCGATCGAGCCCGCTTCACGACGCGCCTCGCGGCGTGGCCACCGCGTCGGGCCGCCGATCGGCAAGGTCGCCCGCCAGTCGGAACGAGCCGATCGAACCAGGGATCAGGGTCAGCAGGGCCGCGCCGACGAGGGCCGCGGCCAGCGCCGGCGAGATCACCCCGCTCTGCAACCCGAGGGTCGCCGCCGCCGAGGGCAGCCCGAGCTGGACCGAGGCGGCCAGGCCGGCCGACACGCGCCCGCGGGGCATGGCCAGCGAGCCGAACAGGTGGACGCCGACCACCAGGGCCGCGTCGAGGGCCAGGAAGACGAGCGCGGCGGGGTCTCCCAGGAGGGCATGCAGGTCGAGGCGCGCCCCGAGGAGCACGAAGAAGACGGGCACGAAGAAGCCGTCCGCGACGCCACCCAGCTGGGTGGCCAGCC
>Ga0070731_10005290_pt1 | contig 10715 bp, 7 predicted proteins | sample Coa_R1_2_FD_66448 | JGI IMG/M metagenome (GOLD analysis project Ga0070731, IMG submission 66448) | Surface soil microbial communities from Centralia Pennsylvania, which are recovering from an underground coalmine fire - Coalmine... | ecosystem: Environmental > Terrestrial > Soil > Unclassified ... | reverse complement strand
AGCCGAATTTGCGTTTGTTGGACTCCTGCTCGTCGATTTATGAACTGGCGCATATAGCCATCCATGCCGGCATGAAGCTAAGCGAATTGGCTCGGCAACGCGCTCGAGGTGAAGCCCTTCCCTACGATCCGATCTATCATGGCGAATCGGATTGGAAGCTGCTTCCAGCGATCGATCAGCCGGAGGATCAGGCGCGTTGCCTGATCTCGGGCACAGGGCTCACCCACCTCGGCAGCGCTCGCAATCGCCAATCCATGCACGCCGCGAAAGAAGAGGACGTCACGGACAGCATGAGAATGTTCCGCTGGGGAGTGGAAGGCGGCCGTCCCGCTCCTGGCAGCATCGGAACTCCTCCGGAATGGTTCTACAAGGGAACTGGATGTATGTTGCGGGCACACGGTGAAGCTATCGAGATTCCGTGGTACGCCGAAGACGGCGGAGAAGAGGCCGAGATTGCCGGCGTATATCTGGTTGGACCGAAAGGACAACCGTATCGGCTCGGCATGGCAGCGGGAAACGAATTCTCGGATCATCAATTCGAAAGGAAAAACTACCTAAACCTTGCCGGCTCGAAGCTTCGTGCTTGTTCGCTCGGACCGGAACTCGTCGTGGACCCGCAGTTCGAATCAGTGGCAGTTGCCGCAACCATCGAGCGGGGCGGAAACGTTCTCTGGAGCAAGAGCTTTCGCAGCGGCGACTCGGAAATGTGTCACAACCTGGCTAACATCGAGCATCATCATTTCAAATATTCCTCTCATCGCCGGAGGGGAGACATCCATGTGCATTTTTTTGGAACGGATTGCCTGAGCTTTAGCGACAATATTCGTCTGGAGAGCGGAGACATCATGCAAATCTCCGTCGAAGGCTATGGCAGGCCGCTACGGAATCCTGTCCGCATTGACAAATCGACGCCCGCCGCTATCGACGTAATTTCATTGGGGTAGAAAGAGTATGTCAAAACCGAAAGTCGCGATCCTTGGACTTGGCATCATGGGCGGGGGTATGGCCAGTCGCCTGCTCTCGACGAATTTTCCTCTGGCAGTCTACAACCGTAGCCACGAGAAGGCCGCCGAGTTCGGCAAGGAAGGCGCGTTCGTAGCACTCACACCGCGCGATGCTGCCGCAACCTCGCAGATCGTGATCAGTATGGTTGCAAACGACGAGGCCTCTCGTAAGGTTTGGCTCGGCGACGATGGCGCCCTTGCCGGAGCGGTGCCGAATTCCTTGTTGATCGAATCGAGTACGCTGAGCGGTGGCTGGATTCACGAACTCGCTTCCAGAGCGGCAGAGCGTGGCTGTCGGTTCCTGGATGCACCCGTAACCGGCACAAAACCTCACGCGGCGTCAGGAGAATTAGTCTTCCTGGTCGGTGGTCCAGCCGATGACGTCGCCTCCGCACAGCCGGTGTTTTCCGTGCTCGGACGCGACACAATTCACCTCGGGCCTGTTGGCAGCGGCACCCTGATGAAGCTCATCAATAACTTTGTCTGTGGTGTGCAAGCAGCTTCGTTGGCGGAAGCTTTATCCGTCATCGATGCCGGAAAACTCGATCGAGCCAAAGCCTTATCGATTTTGACTGGAGGCGCTCCAGGCAGCGGAATCGTCAAACGAGTGGCCGAACGCGTAGCGTCTGGCGACTATGCTCCCAATTTTGCGCTGCGTTGGATGGCCAAGGATTTGGGATATGCAGTGCAAGAGGCCTCTACTAAAAACATTTCGTTGCTCACCGCGGCGGCGGCTCTTTCCCAATTTCAACGCGCCATCGCGGAGGGGCATGGCGATGAAGATTTTTCAGCCGTGACTAAGTCTTCGTCTCCCGCAAAACCATAACGGGGCAGCCCGGGTGGTCTTTTCCACGGAAAACGCTTTCTTCGGTCGCTGCATTGCTGTGATAAGATGATCGTCCGAAAGCCTGGACGAGCCTAGCCCCATGGATATTCGCGAGATCGCTCGCCGAGCGAAAGTCTCTACTGCTACCGTCTCCAGGGCCATTAACCGCGTTCCAACCGTCGACCCTCAACTTGCAAAGAGAGTATGGAAGGTTGTAGATGAGCTTGGCTATTATCCTAATACTCAGGCGCGCGCCCTCGTCCTTGGCCGCAGCCGTATCTTCGGATTGATTGTCTCGGAGATTACCAATCCCTTTTTCCCTGAAGTCGTTCAGACCTTCGAAAATCTTGCCGTCGAAAATAACTACGAAATTCTCTTGACATCAACCGTGCACGATCCGAAACGCATGGAGTCGTCGGTTCGCCGAATGATCGAACGGCGCGTCGATGGTGTGGCGATTCTGACCTTTGGCATGGAGGATTCGCTGATTGAACATCTTCGATATCGCAAGGTTCCGCTTGTATTCGTCGATGTTGGTCCCGATGTTGCGGGCATCGCCAACATCCGAATTAATTATCTGAATGGGATTCGGCAAGCCGTGCAACACCTGGCAGCGCTTCGGCACACGCGAATTGCTTTCATTTCGGGACCGATGCATTTGAAATCCGCGATCGCCCGCCGAGATGCCTTTAAAACATCCATGTCGGAGATCGGGCTTTCTTCCGAGCTGATTGTTACCGGAGACCACAAAATGGAAGGGGGCATGAAGGCGTTTCACGAACTTCATCACCTGAGCGCTCCTCCAACGGCGGTTCTTTGTTCCAACGATATGACTGCGATTGGAGTCATGCGGCAAGCCTACGAGCAGAATGTCCGAGTACCGGATGATCTTTCTGTGGTTGGATTCGACGACATTCATCTCACGGAGTTCACTATTCCTCCGTTGACGACTGTGCAGATGTCGCAGCACGAACTCGCCAAGATTGCATTCCAAGCGCTGCTGAACGAAGCGGAGGATGCCCATGGCCACGAGCGTCACAAATACGAACTGACTACCACGTTGATGCTTCGCCGATCTACGGCCTTAGCTCCAACTGGCATTTCCATTGGACCCAACCGCTTGCCGCGCAAGAACTAGGCTTCCGGCGTTCGCTAATCATTCGCTCTTGATGAGCGCTTTTCATGGCAAACGCTACGAGTCAGGTTGTACACCGAGTAGCTGAAAGCGAACTGTCCGTGCCGAAACTACCATTTCCAATTCCCAGCGTCGATCGCAGAAGATTCTCGGTTCTTCCACTCTTATCTGTTGTACTTGGCTTTGCAAGCTGTCTCTGCTGGTCTCAAGAATCGGCGAAGCCGGTAAACATTCAGGTTCAGTTTGATCGCTCGCACCGATCCCTTAAGCGCCCCTGGAATTATTTCGGCTACGACGAACCTAACTACACTTACGCGCCCAACGGAAGACAACTTCTGGGGGAACTGGCAGCGCTTTCCCCGATTCCACCTTATGTGCGCGTTCATAATCTCCTTACGACTGGGGATGGATCGGCTTCGCTGAAATGGGGATCGACTAATGTCTATACGGAAGACGTATCAGGACACTCTGTCTACAGTTGGGCGATCCTGGATCGGATCTTCGACACGTTTCACGATTCCCGCGTCAAGCCCTTGGTCGAAATCGGATTTATGCCGGAAGCGCTCTCTACTCACCCCGAGCCCTATCGTCACGATTTCCCGAAGTCTCCCATAAGCACGATCTACACGGGATGGGCTTATCCCCCGAAGGATTATCAGAAGTGGTCCGATCTCGTTTTTCATCTCGTCCAGCACCTGCGCCAGCGCTATGGCGATGCTGAAGTAAGAACCTGGCTCTGGGAAGTGTGGAACGAGCCCGACATCGCCTATTGGCAGGGCACGCGTGAAGAGTTCTTCAAACTTTACGACGTAACCGTCGAAGCGGTATTGCGTGCTCTCCCTGACGCAACCATTGGTGGCCCGGATACAACAGGTCCGGGCAACCCGAAAGCCGCCGACTTCCTTCGCGCTTTCCTCGATCACTGCACACATGAGAAGAACTACGCGACCGGCAAAACAGGATCCCATCTCGACTTCGTCAGCTTTCATCCCAAGGGATCTCCGAAATTTATAGAGGACCACGTGCAGATGGGGATTAGCCGGCACCTCGCCGCGATCGAGGAAGGATTCCGCATCGTAGCGTCGTTTCCGGAATTCCGGCAAACTCCGATTATCCTGGGGGAGTCCGATCCGGAAGGATGCGCCGCTTGTTCGGCCAAAGACAATCCGCAGAACCTCTATCGCAATGGCCCTCTTTATGGCGCCTATACCGTCGAAGTACTAAACAACGTCTTGACGCTGGCTCGCAGCCAGCACGTCAATTTCATGGGCGCCGTCACATGGGCCTTTGAATTTGAGGACCAGCCGCCTTTCGCCGGCTTCCGGGAGTTAGCCACAAACGGTGTGGATAAGCCTGTCCTCAATGCCTTCCGGATGCTCGGCTTGTTAGGAAATGACAGTCTGCCAGTCACCAGTTCGGCAGCCTTGCCCACTGATGAGATTGTTCGCTCTGGGGTTCGGACCGTTCCCGACATCAACGCACTCGCGACCCGCGGTGAGCGAGAGGTCGAAATCCTGGCATGGAATTATCACGACGAGGACGTATCCTCGCCGCCTGCGAACATCGATCTCGTCATCGCCGGTTTGCCGATGGAAGTGAAGCGGAGCCTCGTCGAACACTTCCGTGTGGATTCCGACCACAGCAATGCGTTTGCGGCCTGGCTTGCTATGGGATCTCCCAGTGCTCTCACTCAAGCCCAACGCGAACAACTCCGAAGGGCCGGAGAATTGCAGCTTCTGACTTCCCCCGAATGGGTTGTGGTCGATCAGGGAAAATTGAAGATGAGCTTCCCTCTTCCGCGACAGGCTCTCTCCCTGATCCGGCTCAGCTGGTGAGTTAGCTCAACTCACGTCAGTAGTAGATTCCACACTTGCATGAACGTCGCTTGCCGGTTCGCCCATGCATAATACGGAATAAATGTCAGTGCAACGTCTTTGGTCTTAGTGTCACGCCTATAGCGTGAATAGAGCAACTTTTCCGACGTTTCATGTTCGTACAGCGCTCCCTCGTGATGCAGCACAATCATTCCGCCCAACAGGTCGCGGCGAAACTCGGTTCGGAACGCCTCAGCCGGATGAGGTCCGGGATGAACCGCAACGTCGCTGAGCACCGTGCCGTTCGGTTGGTCAATTTCCTCCAGGCAGTAGATCAACGGTCCGCGCTGGATCGCGACTCTGCCCGTATCATCCGCTACCCGCGGATTCGCCTCGACCACCTGCGTAACCACGTCGATTTTCAACTGCACAACGTCGCCCGCCTGCCAGCGCCGGCGAATCGGCAAATATTGCCCTGGACTTGCGCCGGATACAGCCTTGCCATTCACCGCAACTTGCGCGCGATCGGCCCATCCAGGTATGCGCATATACAGGGTGAAATCAGACGGTTCAGCCGGTGTCACGGTAATATCGACGTTCCCATCCCACGGATAATTCGTCTTCTGTACGACCTTCAGTCCGGTTCCATTTTCCAAATGCCAGTTCAGTTCGCAGTCATCGTAGAAATGCACGTACAGTCCGTCTGCACTCGTCGAATAAAAATAACCGGGCAGCGATCCGAAGGTGCGCTCGAGATTGGGCGGACAGCAGGTCACGTCATACCAGGGGTTCCGAATCTTATCCCCGGTCGAAGGATCGAAAGCCAAAGGGTTGCGGTAGCAGTACAGCGTGCCATCCAGCGACATTCCGGAATTGATTCCGTTGTACAAAGCGCGTTCCATGACGTCGGTGAATTTCGCGTCTCCTGTCGCCGCCAGCATCCGCCAATTCCACATCATGTTTCCGATGGCCGCGCAGCTTTCCCCGTATGCCCGGAAATTCGGCAATTCGTAAGCATCGCCGAAGGCCTCGCCATCCGCCCGTGAACCAACTCCGCCGGTGACGTACATCTTCGTCCCGGTCATGTCATTCCACAAGGTGTTCAGAGTTTCCCAATATCTCGCGTCGCCAGTCTCCAGGTAATAGTCTGTGGCTCCACAGCACGCATACATCGCTCGCACGGCATGTCCTTGCATCTTGGTCCGGGCGGTGAACGGGGTACCGCTGAACATGTAAATGGTCCGCCGCTCGGGCAACTCGATGCGGGAATCTCCTCCAAGAATGTACCCCGCCAACTCCAGCTGTCGTTTGTCGCCGGTGATGCGGTAAAGCTCGATCAGCCCCATTTCAATTTCCGGATGTCCGGATACGATCGGCTTTTTTGGAGCAGGGCCATAGTTGGGGATCAAGAAATCATCCACAAAACGAATGCCAGTATCGAGCAGCTTGCGGTCACCCGTCGCGCGGTAATAAGCGATCGCCCCCTGCAGCATATGTCCCATGTTGTATAGTTCATGGCCGGTTGATTGCGTTTGAGGCAGCATCCGGAGCGACTTGCGATCGTCCTGATAATACGTATTCAGATAACCGCTCGGCTCCTGCACCGCGACGACTTCATCAATGAGTTTCTCTGCCATGGCGCGAAGCTCAGGACGATCGCCCGACTGCAGCACAAATCCCGCGGCCTCCGTCCACTTGTAAACATCGGAGTCAGAGAACACCGGACCTTTCTGTGGTGCCTGGCTCTTCCCGGTCAAGCGGCGGAAATTGTCCATGCGACCGTTCGCTTCCAACAGGTCGTGCATCGTCGGAATGCTTCTCGTCACATTGATTTCGCGGCGCGGCGCCCAAAAGCCGCCGGTAATTGTTACGGCTCGTACAGGAATGTCCCTCAGCTTGGCGTGTGGTGACTTTGAAAGATTTTCGATCCCCTGATCTTTCCAGCCCGGAGAATCCGTCAGTTGCACGGTGGTTCGCTCTCCTGCACTCGCGCTCACCTGAGTCTCGGCAAATGCCCCGAGAGGCAGAGAAGAGACCGCAGCCAGCGAGGCCGCGGATGCGACGAACTGCCGTCTCGAAATTTTCCCTGATTCAGTCATCTCTGCCATCCTTATTTACATCGACCACTCAATCACCGCGTAGGAGCGAGCGGGTACCTCAAATTTTGTTCTCCCGCCGCTGGGCTGAGGAGCCGCAAACGTCTGGGGAGCGACCCGTTTCGGCGCCGCAAAGCTGTTTGACGCCTTCAGATCGTCTCCCGTCAAAAGCGATCCCGACGAGACTTTGCCGGGAGCACCGTTCTCCACACCACTTCTACATCGTGCGATTTCGATAAATCGCGATTCAAAATGAACAGTGATAATTTTCCGCCCTCATGATCCAGCGTGCCCGCCACATCGACATGCGCCACCGGATCCATCCCCTTTACTTCATAGGTGGACGATTCCACCAGCAGATTCAATACCGCGCCCCTGGCGAATTGGAGCGCCCAACTGTATGGGTAATAGATGGTCTGCTCAAAGAATTCGTCGGCATTTGTCATGATCGGAGCGATCACGTTCACCAATTGGGCCAAACAGGCAATCTTCACTCGGTCCGCATTGCGCACCAATGAATTGAGCAGCCCGCCTACCAGCAGCGCATCTTCCAGGTTATAAACTTCCTCCAGCAAATGCGGCGCCTCCTTGCGGTGGCCGTTAACATCGTCTCCCCCAGTTGTGCGGTACCACACGTTCCACTCATCAAACGAGAGCCACAGTTTTTTCGGAGATCGCTTGTGGCCGCGCACCAGGTCGCACACCGCGAGAGTCTCCTCAATCTGACGCTCCATCGTTACATTCAGAGCAAGGTACTTCGCGGTATCGCCGCCGCTGTCCCGCTCGAAATTGCCGAAGTAGCGATGTAATGAAAGCCCGTCGACGTAGTTGTAACATTGTTCGAGCACCTCCCGATCCCATTCCAGATAGGTGGGCATAAACACTCCGCTCGAGCCACACGCAATCAGTTTCAGATCTGGGTCGACGTACCGCATCTGCCGGGCAGCGTCGGCTGCTTTCAGTCCATATTCAGTCGCCGACATGTGGCCGATCTGCCAGGGCCCGTCCATCTCGTTTCCCAAACACCAGTGTTGAACTTTCCACGGATCCGCAACGCCATGCTGGCGCCGGAGGTCGCTCCATTTCGTCCCCTTATCTACATTGCAATACTCGACCAGGGCCGCTGCTTCTTCTGCTGTGCCGGTTCCGAGATTCAGTCCCATCAACGGGAGCGTTCCTGCTTCCCTGCACCAGGCCAGAAATTCGTTGGTCCCGAACTGATTCGATTCCAGCGTGTCCCACGCCTTGTCGAGCACGCGTGGCCGGTTCTGCTTTGGTCCAACTCCATCAAGCCAGTTGTATCCAGAAACAAAATTTCCGCCGGGGTACCGTATGATCGGAACTCCCAGCTTCCGGATTTCATTCAGAACATCTTTGCGATAGCCGTTGGAGTCGGATAGCTTTGATCCCGGATCGTAAATCCCCTCGTAAATGGCCCGTCCCAGATGCTCGAGGAAGGAACCAAACAGATTTCGGTCGAGAGGAGCAACGGTTCGACGCGTGTCGACATAAACTCGGGCGGCAGACGAAGGCGCCGCACCTTGCGCCAACGCCGACTCTGCAAACCATGAGCCTTTCTGGAGTAAACCTAACGCGCACGTTGATATCGCGCCCGTAGAAACCTGCCGCAGGAACTGCCGCCGATTCGCCGAGTATCGCTTCATATTTTGAATTTCCTCAAAGAACGTCGTCGTACGAATTGAACACACGCGCAAACAATTAGCGAGTCGGAAGGAAACAACCGGCCCGCATCGAGTTGAAACAGCTCGAGAAATTTCCGCGTTCCGGGAGCCGAGACTGGTGTGCTACCAAGATCAAGTAAACGCTTTCCCGCATAACGGAAATTCCTTATATTCCGCGACGAAAACGCTGTCAAGGCTTCTTTTTGCTGATCGGTCGGGTGACAGCAGTTCCCCGCCGTTGCGCTCAAACTGCGATACCGCTGGCTTGTCGGGATCTTACGATTTCCCCCAGAAGAAACAAATCTGTCAGGAGGGACCTGAGATGCACCGAGGCATTCAGATTGTCAATCAGTTGTGAACTGATGGTGGGTTGCGCTAAAACCATTTCGATCGCAGCCAGAGAGTCCTGAGCATCTTGGCGAATTACAGAGATAAAAGACTGATAGCTAGCGACCGAACCCATTCGTTCGTCACTTGCTGCTGCGGTGGAGGCCTCTGACAGACCAGTCAACGCGGCCGCAGCACGCAGAAGGAACTGTCGGATCTGGCTTCCTGCCGCACTTCCCCCGTCACTCGGCAGTCCTTGTCCGGCGTATGCCAGCATGAACTCATAGCATTCTTCGATCATGTTACAACGGTCGAGAAATTCAATCGCCATCGACGGCGCCTCTCTGAACACTGGAAACAGGGCTTACAACCCAGCGCTTGGGATCGTGCTCCTTCAGATAAAAATCGCGGTCCATGGTACCAACAATCATCGATGCGGTGATAGGTAACTTCTCCGGCCGGACCGCGAAGTATACGTGGACGATCACCAGCGTGATTAGTCCGACTCCGGCCAGTCCGTGCAAAACATACATTAGTCCCCACGTCATATCGCTGAACAAATAAGGATTCCGCGGGAAAAAGATGGTTCGAACTCGCGACATCATGAATATGCCCGTCACAATGACGGCCAGTCCGCTGAGCATGACCACGCCATGATAGAGCTTGTTTTCCAGTGGATACTTCGCAGCTTTTCTCGGGAGAGTGGCAGACTTTCCCATAAAACGCAGGAACCGGTTCCAGCCATCGTTCAGATCGGCGCGATCCGGCCAGATTGACCAGAAATCCAAAAAGAAACTGGCGTGAATGATGTGAAAGAGAATCGAGACGGTAAGAACCGTTCCGGCAATCCAGTGGTACAACACCCAATTGAACTGCACCCCAACTTTCGGAAGGAAAGCGGTGAACAACAGAACGAACATGGAAGCGGCCATAATCCAATGAAACAGCCGCGCTATGAGCGAATGGCGCGGAACGCGCGCTGGAAGAGGCGAAGCACCTGCCGGTAGTGGCTCCTCCGCGAACTCTCTCTCTTTTGCAAAATATCGGACATAGATCGCATGCACAATCAGAAAAAGTAATCCGGCAATCAGGGCGACCCAGATCAAGAACCAGGCGATATGAATTGGCACGCTCTGCCCAAGGGGACTGGTCGCCCACTCTACGAAGCCCATGTCGCCTCCTGAACTCCACCGATCGCCCGCTTCACCAGATTTCGCAAGAGTGGAATCTTGTAAGCATTGAACTGCAAGGGAATCGCTCCTTCGACGGCCACCTTCCCTGCCGCTTCTCCCGTGGACGAAGACCGCTGCTTGCCTCGCACTGAGTCCTCCACCGCTTTGAGCCGCAGCGGCCGCGCGGCCACCGCGTTCACAGCCAGGCGAATATCTTGAATCGACTCGCCCGATAACTTCGTTGCGGAAGCAACGTTCATCAGCGGGAAATCCCAAACGTTTCGGTCCCGCACCTTCTCAAAATAAAAATGTGCGCCGGACCAGGTCGAAGGGATCCGGATCGCCGTGAGCAAATATCCCGGCTTCAAAATGTTCATGTGGGTAATGTCAAGATCGGGGCCGATGAAGTAATTTTCGGCGTCCACGACCTGCTGGCCCTTAGGAGTTTGCAAGACAAATTTCGCATCGAGCGCAATCAATGCGGGTGCCGTATCCGATGGGTTTACCGCAACGCAGCGCTCGGCATGCAAGATGGCATGTTCTCGATTCCTGCCGACCGGCGTATCTGCGTAGCAAATATTGCCACCCGCGCGATAGCAGGGCCAGCCCGCGCGGTAGTACCAGCAGCGCGCATCCTGCGAGACATTCCCGCCGATCGT
>Ga0070731_10005289_pt1 | contig 10717 bp, 11 predicted proteins | sample Coa_R1_2_FD_66448 | JGI IMG/M metagenome (GOLD analysis project Ga0070731, IMG submission 66448) | Surface soil microbial communities from Centralia Pennsylvania, which are recovering from an underground coalmine fire - Coalmine... | ecosystem: Environmental > Terrestrial > Soil > Unclassified ... | reverse complement strand
GCAGAATATGAGAGTTTGAACCCCAATCGTCTAAAAATACGGATAACCCTCCAAAGCATAGTTGGAATAATTGAAGTGGCTGTCAAAAATTCAGCATTGGGTTCCTAATTTTCGAATTTGATCATTGCGGTGGTTGGGACGATCATAGCTTAAGGGAATCTTTCACCGAATTACCATCATTTAAAAAGAACGTTTTTTTGACGAAACCCGGTTTTTTAAGTTTATTTGAGGTAATACATCAAAGGATCAAAGGGAACGGAATGTACGATATCTGCTGTGTCGGACACATTACATTGGATCGTGTTGTTACTGAACACCAGGTCACGCACATGGCAGGCGGGACGTCATTTTACTTCTCGAATGCAATCTCGAAAATGAACCTGCGCTATTTGCTGGTTACGGTCCTGGCCAAAGACGAATTGCATTTTATATCGGACTTACGGGAGCAGGGAGTCGAAGTTGTGGTAGCTGCAATGTCTCCGTATTCGGTATACTTCGAAAATGATTACACACTGGGGTGGGATCATCGAAAACAGCAGGTTTTACAACTTTCTGATCCTTTCCATGTTGATCAGTTGAACGGCGTTGATGCTCGCCTTTTTCACCTTGGACCACTTTTGGCCGACGATATTTCCTTAGAAATAATTGAAGTTCTCGCCAAAAGAGGAAAGATTTCTCTGGATGCCCAAGGCTACTTGCGCAAAGTTAAAGACAAGAAAGTACTCTCGGCCGATTGGTTGGATAAAAAGGAAGCCCTGCGGCATGTCCATATACTTAAGGCCAACGAATCAGAGATGCATGTACTTACCGGTTGCCAGGATCCGAAGGAGGCTGCGATCAAACTGTTTGAGTGGGGAGTTAGAGAAGTTGTTATTACTTTGGGAAAAAAGGGCTCTTTGATTTATAATGGCTTGGAATTCTATAATATTCCGGCCTTTACACCTTCCAATGCGGTAGTTGACGCAACTGGTTGCGGGGATACTTATATGGCAGGGTATCTGTTTCAAAGAACAAGAAATACTGAGATTCAATTTTCTGGAGAATTTGCCGCGGCGATGGCTACACTGAAAATAGAGGCTTATGGTCCATTCTCTGGAACCGAAAAGGAAGTCCTGGACCTGTGGAGCGATTCCGAACGAAAGGCCTTCGATTAAAGCCTGACCTGCCTGTGGTTAAGTTATCATGAGTCCGTCCACGCATTCAGGCATGGTTCATGTTCATAAATAAGCTAAGCCGCGGTGATTTAGGACTGGCAGATAATTGTTGCTGTGCAATTGGCAGACCGCCATTTTAATAAGTTTTAAATCCTTCTAAAATTCTTTTATGCGTTCTATATGGACAGGTGCTATTGGATTTGGCCTCGTGAATATTCCAATCAAAATATTCAGCGCCACTAGTGAAAGTAACCTCGATTTGGAAATGCTTGACAAAAAGGACCATGCTAACATTCATTTTATGCGTGTCAACGCAAAAACTGGGAAGGAGGTAAAGTGGGAAAATATCGTAAAAGGTTATAAGATTGATGATGAATATGTGATATTGACCGACAAAGATTTCGAAGCTGCGGGGGCGAAAAAAACCAAATTGATTGAAATATCAGAATTCGTTCAAAAGGAGGAAATTGATAGTATGTTCTACGAGACACCTTACTATCTCGAACCCGAAAAATCCGGAGTCCGCGCTTACGCGCTTTTGCGAGAAGCTTTAGTCAAAACAGGCAAGGCTGCCGTTGCGACATTTGTGATGAGGAACAAGGAAACGCTGGCGATCCTTTGGGCGAATGAAGACGTTATTATATTGAATAGGATTCGATTTGCCCAGGAAATTCGATCGACGAATGAATTGGATCTTCCAAAGAAGTCCGAAATCAAATCCGGAGAGCTCAAAATGGCAATTACGTTGATTGATCAACTTTCCGGAAAATTTGATATAAGCAGTTATAAAGACACGTACGCCGACCAACTGCTCAAAATAATTAAGGCAAAATCTAAGGGAGTAAGACCCGCAATACCCCATTTGCGTATAGTTCACAGTCGCTCAACTGACTTGATGTCACAATTAAAAGCGAGTTTAAAGGGAAAAGCCAAGAGAGCTTCTTAAACCTGGAATGCAGGTTATTTTCACATTTCTGATCTTTTTGACATTTTAATAGCGAAAGGAAAGGCCAAGCATGAGTCAGGCAGGTTTTTTGAATGGGCAATGTTGAGACATAGATAAAAAATGACTTTTATGGATATAGTTGAAATAGTTCAAAAAAATCTCGGTTATCCTCCGGTCAAAAAAATCGATCCAAATACATCTGAGCCCGTGGACAAAGAGGAAAAGTATGAAGCAGGATCGTTAGCGCAGGCTGCCATACCCGTAACCCTAATCGGTATCTTAAATTATATGGAGCTCAAATTGAAGACGGTAAATGAGCTCTCAGATCGGCATCCGGCTCAGGTACAGACTTTATTTGAAAAAAATTACGATGAAATTATTGCACACGTTGCAAGGTATTCAGGAACAACCGAATTTCAGGTCACTCAGGAAATGAATTTTATCCTCAAAGAAGCAATGCGAGTCATCCTCGAAATTAAGAAAACGACTTCGCTGTCAGCTCATGAGTTCGTGGTTGCTAGCCGTGCTGCTTCAGTATTATATTTGCCGGCTTCGCTCCATCTGGGCACGCTTCTTGGCGATAATCACATTGATGACAATACAACGAAGATGGAAGGTCCTATCAGTTCAGTCATGCATAGCCTTGAAAACAAATTTAAGTAACTCTGATGCGTGCGCGATAAAGAAAAAGGGTTTCAGGCTTAATAATTTAATTTCGTTATCTAAACCTGTTAGTGTCGACAATCGCATAATTCCGTTATGTCAATTCGTTCAAGATAAGGATCCAGGAACCGCGGATCTTCAAAAATTCTCATTCTTTTGTAGGTGAGTTTCATCGTGTCAAATGTCAACTCCACGTAAAAGCCTTCTATCTGGAATAATGCCATAGCATAGATCCCAGAACTAAGTTGTCCAATTAGAACCCCCTTTGATTCTATCATTTGCATTTGATCGAACTCGTCTAGAACTCTAAATTCTCGTATTCTCATATCGACAAACTATTTTACCCCTCTTTATACAATTCCAAACCTTATGCCAGCCATGCTGCCTTGGCCAAACAGAATGACGGATTTTATTCCAATATTTTCTTTATAACTGCATTTTGAGCGGGCCCTTTTAATAGCTGTTTTCGAGTTAGGTACAACAGGAGACAGATTAAACCCCAGAGCGCTGCAATGATAAAGCAGCCAAGCTCTAAGCTGCCGGTTAGCCGGCGCAAAAGCAGGCAGCATGCTGCACTCAGAAAAATAATAAAAATCAGTCCCGCTACAATAATCACAGTTGATGCAAAAAGCGAAGAAATGATATCGGATGACTTATCGACGGATTTGAGCTTTATCGCTTCAATTTCGGTCTTTAGACAGTCTTCCGCGTCTTTCACTAGCATTTTTACATTATTTGCTTGGCTGATCATGTCCAATAAATTAAGTTCTATGATGTAATATAATGTGCAAATCAAAAAGCCTGCCTATCAAAAGAACCAACCTTCCCAAAACCTGAAAACGTTTTTGTCGCTTCCCAAATTCCTCATTTCAATTAAGTTTTTCCACGAAGCCTGATAAGAGGTCGCCGCCAGGTTTAGGCAGGTTTTTTGGGATATGATCACTGAATCGGGTTGCAAAGGCTCAGCCAGCATGAAAAACAAATTATATAACCGAGACTGTCCTGCATCAGGCCGAACCGGAAGCCTCGGGTTGATTTGATAATAACGTCATGTGTATCTCCTTCATAGGAGGCTAAATTGGAAGGTTTACGATGTTTGTATGGTCTGTTATATTTCTTGTTTTTGCGATTATAGCCGGCATATTTGGGTTTTTAAGCATTGCAGAAAGTGTTGCTCACATTGCTAAAATTCTTTTTTTCATTTTTGTGACGCTATTTGTACTGTCGCTCATATTTGGCAAAAAAAGCACCGATGTTTGAGAAACGATGGATTTGTCTGGGCGGGCTGTCCATGGCTTCTAAAAAGAGCATTCCGCCCATAACTTCAAAGTCATCGCAGATCGACGCAATTCCGCGGCCGAAAAGGGATTTTGAAATGTCAGAACAGGAGTCACCAATAGAGACAAATGATCAGGAAAAGGATAAAATTGTTTTGGAATCACATTAAGAGGGCTTTCCGGTTATTTAATAATGATAATGGACTGACCCTAAGCGCGTCACTTTCTTACTATACCGTATTTTCGATCGCGCCTTTTTTGATTGTTATTATCTCATTTGCGGGTTTTTTTTACGGCGACCAGGCAGTGGAAGGCAAAGTATATACTCAAATTAGCGGATTGGTTGGTAAAAATGCTGCTCTTCAAATTCAAGAAATTATACAGAATATTCAAAACACCCACCACAGCCTGCTGGGAGCGATCCTCGGATTTCTGCTATTAATTGTTGGTGCATCAAGCGTCTTTTCAGAAATTCAAAGTTCGATTAACTTTATTTGGAAAGTCAATATCGGATCACGGGGGAAAGGGTTGATTATTTTTTTTCGTAACAAACTCCTGTCATTCTCACTTATCGCCGGAGTCGCTTTTATCTTGCTCGTTTCGCTTTTGGTAAATGCGCTTGTAGATGTACTTAGTGAGAGATTGAAACAGCATTTCCCGCCGTACATTATCAAAACCTTTTATTTCATTAACGTCACGTTCATTTTTATTACTATCACTTTATTGTTTGCGATTATATTTAAAATTCTCCCATCCGCGGCAATCAGCTGGAGGATCGCCATCGCTGGTGCCTCTTTCACGTCCGTTCTGTTTCTCGTTGGAAAATTGCTGATTGGGTTTTACCTGGGGAACTCAAGCGTCGGGGAAACTTACGGTACAACCGCCGCTATACTGATATTTATGTTGTGGGTATACTATTCTTCAATTATCCTTTATTTCGGTGCATCGTTTACAAAGGTCTTGATTGATTCAGATGGAATCATTCTTCATAAAAAGGCAAAATATAAACAAAGTGTCAAGTCGAAATCTGGTGCAGGTATGCCTTAGGATCTTACCGTTGGTAAACCGTGAAATCCGTATTTTTCGAGATAATCAGCAATCATGCTTACGCTGGTGCTTTTTGTACCAATCATTGCCGCCAATAACTGGTGGGCCGAAATTTCCCAGCGTTTAGTCCAATATGTGATATCATCGGGTCTGTTTATGTTCACCCGAGTTTTTTTAATTCTTTTGCCGGAAATCATGGTTAAATCGTTTTTAGGTAAAGTTTTATAAATTGAAGTCTTCCAAAAATATGCCACCCTCAAACCAGCACTTGATCGAAAGAAAAAACAGTTTTTCGACTTAAGCGATTGAATGTTGTGAAAAAAAATCCCCACTTTGTAATTCCCACTATGGCGGATGGTTGCCCGGCCCGATTCCAAATTCACACATTAGTGGGGTGTTTGTGATTGTTTTTGCCATTTTAACCAAGATCAGTTTTTGGAATAATTTTTATCAGTTTTCAGATAGACTGATCTATATGAAGACAAAGGCTTTTCGAACACTGAAAAGTGTTTTATATCAAGTTGGTGAACAGGCTGGCTTTCTTGGCTTGGTCTTTAAGAATTCAGTTAAGAAAGGCTTCGAATGGAACGAACTTGCGCATCAATGCTATCTGATCGGTTATAAGTCATTTCCAATAGTTACGTTAACAGGATTCGTATTGGGATTTGTTCTTACACTTCAATCGGAGCCATCAATGAAAGCATTCGGCGCAGAAAGCCTGGTGCCAGGCATGGTGGCAATTTCAGCAATTCGTGAGATCTGTCCAGTAATTGTGGCGCTAATCTGCGCGGGAAAAATTTCTTCTGGAATTGGCGCGGAACTCGGCAGTATGAGCGTGACGGAACAAATCGACGCCATGGAAGTTTCAGGAGCAAGCCCGGTGCAATACCTGGTGGTTACACGTATTAGTGCCTGTATACTGATGGTGCCATTGCTGACATCCTTGGCTGATGCAGTGGCTCTTCTCGGTGGTTATATGGGCACGACAATCGCAGGCGGGATGAGTTTTCCACTTTATTTCAGAAAGGCAATGTCTTCGCTCGCTTTTTCTGATTTGGTACCAGCTGTTATCAAGACGATTTTTTTTGGATTTGTAATTGGTTACGTCGGCTGTTTTAAGGGATACCATTCAAATCGCGGAACAGAAAGTGTTGGTCGGGCTGCAAACTCTGCTGTTGTCACTGCTTCAGTTTGGATTATTGTCATTGATGCTATTGCCGTGCAAATTACGAATGCTCTTTATTATAATTGAACTATGAATCATAAGGTGATAGAAATTGCTGGACTAAAAAAGACCTTCGATGGGAAGCAAATACTGAAAAATATAAATTTTTCAGTATTTGAGAATGAAAATTTGGTTTTATTAGGCAGATCGGGGGAGGGTAAATCGGTCACCATAAAATGTATAATTGGTCTGTTAGAGCAAGATGAAGGATCGGTTAAGATATACGGAGAGGAGGTTCTGGATATGAATCAATCCAGGCTGAAGGAAATGAGGACAAAGACGGGATTTCTTTTTCAAGGTGCAGCACTTTATGACTCCATGACAGTAAGGGAGAATCTTGCATTTCCACTGACCAGGGTTCTAAAAATAAGAAATAGACAAGATGTGGAAAAGCGAATTATTGAGGCCCTCGATGCAGTCGGCCTGTCAGATGCCATCAACAAAATGCCATCGGACCTTTCTGGTGGTATGCGTAAGCGAATCGGCCTCGCCCGTACTATTATTGTAAAACCGAAAATAATTCTTTTTGACGAACCGACTACCGGATTAGATCCAATTTCCTCACGGGAAATATGCGACCTGATTATGGAAATTAAGAGAAAATATCGAACCTCTTCCATAATCATTACTCACGATATGGAGTGCGCACGAATTACAGCGGACAGAATTATTGTCATCCATGAGGGGGAATGCATCGCCGAAGGCACTTTCGAGGAACTCGAGAAATCAACGGATCCCCAAATTCATCCTTTTTTTAATTGGATGGGCGATCCCTAAGCCACTTTGTTGAATCGTCTTAGAAAGAAAACCTGGAGCCTTTTAACCATTAAACAAATACGGCAAAATGAAAACCTCAGCTTCAGAAAAAATAAAAACTGGAATCTTTGTGACCGTTTCGGCGCTGATTCTTATTGTTATTATTGTCCTGATCGGTAAGCAACAGGATTTATTCAGCAGAAGCTTTATCATTCGAACTGACTTTAAGAATGTCAACGGTCTGATTGTGGGTAATTATGTCAGGTTTGGCGGAATTAATGTAGGTATCGTGGACGCTATTGTAATACGTAATGATACGGCTGTAGAAGTAGATTTAAGGTTGCAATCTAAAGTAATACGCTTTTTGAAAAAAGATGCCATTGCAAGCATAAGTACTGACGGTCTGATGGGCGACAAATTAATTCAAATATCGGCGGGAAGCGACAGTAGCTCACTACTTTCCGATGGCGAACGAATAAAATCGATAGAACCTGTCGACATGGATAAAATTGTTTCAAAATTTGCGCATATTGCCGACAATGCCGAATCCGTTACAAGCAGCCTCGCAGACATTATGGAAAGAATAAATAACGGTCATGGATCTCTGGGGTTGCTGTTGAAAAACGATACACTAGCCAAAAGATTACGGACTACAGTCAAATCCGCGGATGAAACGGTCAAGGCTATCAAGGTTAGCGCCAACAAATTCAATGAGAATATGGACGCTGCCAAAGATAACTTCCTGTTACGGGGATTCTTCAGACGAAAAGAAAAGAAGCGAGTGAAAGATTCCATTGAGAGAGCAAAACGAATTCAGGATTCGATTCAATTGAATTCGGCGCAAGGCAAGAAACAGTGAAACTGATGAATGCAGAAAGAACTCTGAATAAAAGGTCATTGGCGGCGAGAATTGTTAGGATCATTTTAATTTTTTTTGGCTGTTGCTTGGGGTTAATTATTTTGGCTTCAATTGCAATTCAAACCGCCCCGGTGCAGCAACTTGTCAAGAATAAAGTTGTTGGATACCTTCGTTCGAAGCTTCATTCAAATATATCCATAGGAAGGATATCCGTAATTTTCCCCAAGGATATCATAATTGACAATATTTTTCTTGCGGATCATAGTAATGATACCTTGTTTTATGCAGAACGCCTGTCAGCAAATCTTGAGTTATTCAAACTCTTACGAGGGAAAGTCGAGGTAAAAAGTTTTGCGCTGTCTGTCAGCACGGTCAAGATCAAGAGAGCAGCGCCTGATACGAGCTTCAATTTTCAATTTATTGTGGACGCATTTGGATCGACCGGCAAGAATGCAAATAAACAGCCGCACTCGAACGACCCAATCGCCATTCACCATATTTCAATTGATCGGTTTAATGCGGTCTTCAAGGACAATATTTCCGGCGATGACGATTCCGTCGAAATCAAACATTTGTCTTTCGATGCAAAAACTGTGGATTTGGCAAAACTTCAAATCGCTGATGGGGCTCTTATTGTTTCTTCATTGTACGCAAAAATTGTTCGGCACCGGGCTCAAGCCGCGATTTCGAAGACGATTGATACTGGATCTTCAGTTCGTCCGATTCTTCAAACAGTGGCACTCAGGTTGTCGGACATTCGCTTAGACTATCTTGATTTGCCTATGCGATCAAGTTACAACATGACACTAGATGATTTTCTTGTACGAGCGAATTCCTTGGATTTTGAGAAAAATTCAGCTGTGGTTGGTATAGTAAAGGCTTCCGGGGGGAAAATCCGCGTTAAAAAGGGACACTTGTCAGCTTCGGTGGCAAAAAATTGGGTAAGCCAGACACAGCAAATGAAGGCCGTTAGCTCTCAATCTTGGAATTGCAGTCTTCAACGGCTGCAACTTGATAAGTTTGCAATTGCATTTGACGATGAAAATCGACCATATTTAAAAAATAGCATCGATTATGCTCACTTGAATCTTCAAAATATACGGATCAAAGCGGATGATCTAGATTATACGAATAACGCCATTTCGCTGAAGCTAAATGATGCCTCTTTGGAAGACAGTGCAATTTTGGCTTTACAAGAACTGTCAGGGGCGTTTTCATATTCGAATAAACAAAGCACGGCAAGTGATCTGGTGCTTCGAACGCCATTGAGCTTCTTAAGTGGTAATATAAAAATGAATTATGCTGCTGAAGATTCAATCTTGGCGGAGCCAGCTAGTGTAAATTCAGAAATAAACGTAAGTGCCGGCACAATAGCTTTTTCGGATCTGATAAAATTTGATGCAAATCTCAGTAAAGTTCCATTTTTCAAGGATCCTAAGACGGTGGTTCAATTCGGCATGATGGCTTCTGGAAATTTAGTCAATTTGCATGTCGGCTACCTGCGAGTCAAAGGATTATCTGATACCAGATTGGAAGTTGACGGTAACGTCAGCTCAATCATTGTACCTGGGAAAATGAACCTAAACCTGAATATTCACGAACTAAGGACTACCAAAAATGATTTGATCGCGGTATTGCCTCACACTTCAATTCCATCTAACATTGGTATTCCTGACACAATCTTTATGACAGGAAAACTCAAAGGGAGCGTTCACAATATTTTTACTGATTTAAAGTTACAAACATCATCCGGAGCCATCTCGGTCAATGGTCAATTTAAGAATATCAATAGTCTCCGGACATTTGTATATGATTTTAATTTCCACGCTGAAAAACTGAATCTCAGGCGTATATTAGGCAATGTCACGCCGATCGATCAAGTCACATTGACTGCAAGTGCGAAAGGAATGGGATTGGAAATGCTCTCGGCCGTCGGTAATGCAGACGTAAGTGTAGAATCCGTCGGGTTTCGACAAAAGATATTTACCGGTCTGCAAATGCATGCTGAATTGAACCATCAGACCGCGACATGGAAAGGCGAAATAAACGATCCCAAAATTTCTCTTAGCCTTCGTGGATCTGCTAATTTGAATTCGCGAGCGCCCAGTGTCCGGGGTTATTTTCTAATTAAAGGACTTGACGCTCGTGAATTGGGCCTTTCTAAGTCAAGTCTTGTGTATGCTGGCAAAGTTGACCTCGATTTTTCTGACGCGAACCCTGACAGCGTTGCGGGAAGCCTCATTGTTAGTAACTCAGTAATTTATGCTGATTCGCAGAAGATTTCAATGGATACTGTCCGACTGGATGCTGGCCGAACTGACAGTGGTAGGTATTTGCAACTGACGTCCGAGATCCTGAATGCCCGGCTGCAGGGAAAATATAAGTTGACCGCCCTCAATACCATCGCCGGAGAAATCTTTGATACATATTATTCGAATAAAGTGGTCGAGCCTTCGGGTACACCGAAAAATTTTAATTTTTCTTTAAGCGGCACTATACAAGACCGACCCTTTCTTCAAAAGATAATACCCGACTTGAAGGAGTTAAAGACAGTGCACTTCGACGCGCGTTATACATCCCCAAAATTCTGGTCTGCAAACCTGCTTGTCCCCGGAATAAGATATGGAGATAACCAGCTGACGAACCTCGGCATTGATGCCGAACCATCTGGAAGGAATATGAATATTAACCTGCATGTCGGTCTGGTGAAAAGCGGGAAGACTGTTGCTTTATATAATACTTCCATAGAGACTGCTATTGCGAATAGCTCCATTAACTTTAAGGTGGGTA
>Ga0070731_10005287_pt1 | contig 10723 bp, 5 predicted proteins | sample Coa_R1_2_FD_66448 | JGI IMG/M metagenome (GOLD analysis project Ga0070731, IMG submission 66448) | Surface soil microbial communities from Centralia Pennsylvania, which are recovering from an underground coalmine fire - Coalmine... | ecosystem: Environmental > Terrestrial > Soil > Unclassified ... | reverse complement strand
CGTAGTAGCCCGAGTCGGTGTTCAGCAGCTCGGTCCAGCGGCAGCACAGCGGCATGCCGACGCGATACTCGTAGCGCGGCACCGGCGAGAGATTCAGCACGCAGACCACCGGCCGCTCGCCGCTCGCGTCGATCCGCGCGAACGCGAGCACGTTGTTCGCCGCATCGTTCGCCTCGAGCCAGCGGAAGCCGCTCGGGTCGAAGTCGACCTCGTGCAGCGCCGGGTGTGTGCGGTAGAGGCCGTTGAGGTCGCGGATCAGCGACTGCACGCCCTGATGGTCGGCGTACTCGAGCAGGTTCCAATGGAGCGAGCCGTCGTAGTTCCACTCCTCCCACTCTCCGAGCTCGCCTCCCATGAACAGGAGCTTCTTCCCGGGATGCGCCCACATGTATGCGTAGAGCGAGCGCAGATTCGCGAACTTCTGCCAACGGTCGCCGGGCATCTTGTCGAGCAGCGAGCGCTTGCCGTGCACGACTTCGTCGTGCGACAGCGGCAGGATGAAGTTCTCGCTGAACGCGTACATGAGCGAGAACGTCAGCGTGTGATGGTGGAACCGGCGGTACACGGGGTCCTTTTGGAAGTACGTGAGCGTGTCGTGCATCCAACCCATGTTCCACTTGAACCCGAAGCCGAGCCCGCCGAGATAGGTCGGGCGCGAGACGCCCGGCCACGCCGTCGACTCCTCCGCCGCCGTGGTCACGCCGGGCACCTGGCCGTACACCGTCTCGTTCGTCTGCTTCAGGAACGCGACCGCCTCGAGGTTCTCGCGGCCGCCGAACTCGTTCGGCATCCACTCACCGTCGTTGCGCGAGTAGTCGAGGTAGAGCATCGACGCGACGGCGTCGACGCGCAGCCCGTCCGCGTGATGCTCCTTCAGCCAGTAGAGGCCGTTTGCGAGCAGGAAGTTCCGCACCTCGTCACGCGAGAGATTGAAGATCAGCGTGCCCCAGTCCGGATGCGCGCCGCGCCGCGGGTCCGCGTGCTCGTAGAGATGCGTGCCGTCGAAGAGCGCGAGCGCCCAGTCGTCGCGCGGGAAGTGCGCGGGCACCCAGTCGAGGAGGACGCCGACGCCGTTGTGATGCATGCGATCGACGAAGCAGCGGAAGTCGTCCGGCGTCCCGAACCGCGAGGTCGGCGCGAAGTAGCCCGTCACCTGGTAGCCCCACGAGCCGGCGAACGGATGCTCCATCATCGGCATCAGCTCGACGTGCGTGAAGCCGAGATCGGTGACGTAGTCGGCGAGCTCGTCCGCGAGCTCGAGATAGTTGAGCGACCGGTTCCCCTCGGCCGGGTTGCGGCGCCACGATCCGAGGTGCACCTCGTAGATCGACATCGGCGAGCGCAGGGCATCGTGCCGGGCGCGCTCAGCGAGCCACTCCGCGTCGTTCCACTCGTGGTGTGAGGAGAAGACAACCGAGGCGTTCGCCGGCGGATGCTCCGTCGCGAACGCGAGCGGGTCGGCCTTGATCCGCAGCCGATTCTCCGACGTGCGGATCTCGAACTTGTACTTTGCGCCGCTGACGACCCCGGGGATGAAGAGCTCCCAGATGCCCGAGCCGCCGAGCGTGCGCATCGGGTGCAGCCGGCCGTCCCACGAGTTGAAGTCGCCGACGACCGACACCGACTTCGCGTTCGGCGCCCAGACCGCGAACGCCGTGCCGGTGACGTCGTCGATCTCGGTGACATGCGCTCCGAGCTTCGAGTAGAGCTGCTCGAGCTTCCCTTCGCCGATCAGATGCAGATCGAAGTCGCCGAGCGTCGGCAGGAATGCGTACGGATCGCGAAGCGTGAACGTGTTGCCGTCCGCGTACTCGACCTCGAGCTCGTAGTCGAGCGGGAGCTTCGCCTTCGGCAGCAGCGCCTCCCACAGGCCCGCGGGATCCTTGAGCTCCGCGTCGACGCCGGCGGGCTGCACACGCACCGCGCGCGCGTCCGGCCGGTAGGCGCGCACAACGACGCCACCGTTCGACTCGTGCGCGCCGAGGACGCTGTGTGGATCTGCTCCAAGCTCGATCAAGATGCCGTCGCCGCTTCCTCGATCAATCGCTGTATCCCGGCGACGGGGATCCGAACCCAATCGGGCCTGTTGTCTAGCTCGTAGCGCAGCTCGTACACCGCCTTCTCGAGCTCGAACACGGCGAGCAGGCGCTCGATCGCGAGCGAGCCCGAGGGCATCAGTGCCGGATCGACGGTGTCGAGATAGCCCTCGAGGAACTGCGAACGCGCCTGCTCCTCCCAGCCGTCGGGTGCGGGCGTGCCGCGCTCGAGCTCGGCGGCGATCGCGACGTACGCGAACGACCGGAGCATGCCGGCGACGTCGCGGAGCGGCGAGCGCTTGCGGCGGCGCTCGATGAGCGCGCGCGCAGGCTCGCCTTCGAAGTCGAGGATGATCCAGTCGCCGCCCCGGGCCGTCTCGAGCGCCCCGACCAAGCCGGACGTCGTTCCCCGGGACGACCAGAGCGTTTGCCCGAGGTGGTAGTCGCCGTGGGTGCGGATCACCTTGCCGATGGAACCAGCGTGCGTGAGCATCCGCAGCTGCTCGCGCACCTCTTCGCCGCGGCCGAGGATCGGCGCAAGCTGCTCGTCGTCCTCGGGCAACGCGAGGAAGACGGCCTCGATCTCCTCGTCCACCGTCGCCGTGAGCAGGCCGAGCGACTCGACGCTCGGCGTTTCCGGGCAGAACGCCGGATCGCTCGTGTCGGCACCGAGCACCGTGTGCATCTCACCCGTGACCTCGCCGAGCAGGCGTACGCGGGCGAGGAAGCGGTCCGGGTCGTCGGCGATCTCCTGCAGCGCGAGCTCCCAGCCGTCCTCCCCCTCGCTCACGAACTCCTGGAGGATCCCGAGCGTCGCGCTCAAGGGGCCGCCGGAGTAGGCGTACCAGCCGCCGAGCGCCGCAATGTGCTCGAAGCCGTGCTCGGTCAGGAAGCGCAGCATCTCGAGCTCGGGATTGATCCCCGGCTCGAGCCTGCGGAAGACCTTGAGGATCAGCTCGTCGTCGAAGACGAGCGACGTGTTCGACTGCTCGGCGCCGACGAGGCGTGCCTCCTGCAGCTCGCGTCCGAGGCCCGCGAAACCCTCGACCGGCCTGAACTCGACCGTGCCCTCCCGGCCCTGCAGCGTCAAGCCCGCGCGCATCGCGTGCACGAGCTCGCGCGCAGCCGCCGGATCGTCGAGGCCGTCGATCTCCCCCTCCCCGTGCACCAGCTGGTAGATGTCGTGCGCGCCGGTCTCATAGCGCAGCTCGGCGAGCTCGAGCGTGAAGCGTGGCTCGGTCGTGCGCAGATCGACGGACTCGAGCACCTCCGAGTGCGCGACCGCACGCGACTTCGCGCCGTACCAGCGCTGCCGCGTGACGAAGTCGATCACTGCCTGTTCGCGAGCCGCCACTCAGTCCACGGCTTTCAGTTGGAACCAGAAGAAGCCGCGCGGTGCGAGCGTCAGCAAGTACGGCAGCTCCCCGATCGCGGGGAAGCGAGTCCTACCGAGCATCTCCTCGGGGACCATACCGGCGTAATGTGAGAGGTCGAGCTCGACGGCCTGGGCCGAGCGGGCGAGGTTGTGGACGCAGAGCACGATGTCCTCTTCCCACTTCCGGATGTGCGCGAAGATCCTGGTGTTTTCTGCGCGAAGCGGCTCGTATGTGCCGAGGCCGAAGACCGGGTGCTCCTTCCGCAGTGCGATGAATCGATGCATCCATCGCAGGAACGAGGTCGGCGTGCGCAGCTGGGCCTCGACGTTCACCGCCTGGTAGCCGTAGACCGGGTCCATCAACGGCTGCAGGTACAGCTGCGCCCAGTCCGCCCGCGAAAAACCGGCGTTCCGGTCGCCGGTCCACTGCATCGGCGTGCGGACACCGTCGCGGTCGCCGAGATAGACGTTGTCTCCCATCCCGATCTCATCCCCGTAGTAGAGGACCGGTGAACCCGGCAACGAGAAGAGGATTGCGTGCATCAGCTCGATCTCGTCCCGGCCGTTGTCGAGCAGCGGCGCCAGCCGGCGGCGGATGCCGAGGTTGAGCTTCATCCGCGGGTCCTTCGCGTACTCCTCGTACATGTAGTCGCGCTCTTCGTCGGTGACCATCTCGAGGGTCAGCTCGTCGTGGTTGCGGAGGAAGAGCCCCCATTGCGCGTTGTCGGGGATCGTCGGCGTGCGCTCGAGGATCTCGTAGAGCGGGGTCGCGTCTTCGCGCCGCACCGACATGAACATGCGCGGCATGACGGGGAAGTGGAACGCCATGTGGCATTCGTCCCCGTCGCCGAAGTACTCGACGACGTCCTCCGGCCACTGGTTCGCCTCCGCGAGGAGCACGCGGTCGGGATAGCGCGCATCGATCTCCGCGCGCACCTTCTTCAGGTACTCGTGGGTCTCCGGCAGGTTCTCGCCGTTCGTGCCGTCGCGCTCGTAGAGATACGGCACGGCGTCGAGCCGGAAGCCGTCGATCCCGAGGTCGAGCCAGAAGCGGAGAACGTTCAGCATCGCCTCCTGCACCTCGGGGTTGTCGAAATTCAGGTCGGGCTGGTGGCTGAAGAACCGATGCCAGTAGTACTGCCCGCGCACCGGGTCGAACGTCCAGTTCGACGGCTCGGTGTCGAGGAAGATGATCCGCGCTTCCTCGTAGCGCTGGTCCGTGTCAGACCAGACGTACCAGTCGCCCTTCGGCCCCGTCGGGTCGGCGCGCGACTCCTGGAACCAGGGGTGGTCGGCCGACGTGTGGTTCATGACGAGATCCGCGATCACGCGCATCCCACGCTGGTGCGCCTGGTCGACGAACTCGCGAAAGTCGTCGACTGTTCCGTAGTCGGGATGGATCTCGAAGAAGTCCGCGATGTCGTAACCGCCGTCGCGCAACGGCGACCGGTACATCGGCAGAAGCCAGACGCAATCGATGCCCAACCACTGCAGGAAGTCGAGCTTGTCGATCAGCCCGCGGAAGTCGCCGCTCCCGTCGTCGTTCCCGTCGAAGAAGCCACGGATGTGAATCTCGTAGAACACGGCACGCTTGAACCACAGGGGATCTCGTTCGAACCACTGCTCAGACATGCGTCACGCGCCGATCCGGATCACGTGCGATTGCCCCGGCTCGAGCCGCACGAAGTTCCGGCCGATGTGCCAGGACCAGTCCTGCTCCACGAGCAACTCGCGCACCCGATAGGTCGGTGGCAGACCGGTCGATACCGGCACGACGCATACGCCCTCCTGGGTCGAGAATGGATCGAGATTGACGACGACGATCACCGCGTTGTCGCCTGTGCGCTTGAGGAATGCGAACAGCTGCTCGTTCTCGGTCTCGAGGAGCGTGAGATTGTCGAGCACGTGCAGCGCCGGGTTCGCGCGGCGCGCGGCGTTCAGCTTCTGCGCGAGCGTCAGCAGTGAGCCGTCGAGCTTGCGCTGCTTCGTCTCGTACTTCTCCGAGTTCAGGTACTCCTCCGATCCCTCACGCACCGGCACGTTTTCATAGTTCTCGTAGCCGGAGTAGATCCCATACGACGGCGAAAGCGTCGCCGCGAGCACGAGCCGCGCCTGGAACGCCGGCGGGCCGCCGCGCTGAAGGTACTCGTGGAGGATGTCCGGCGTGTTCGCGAACGCATTCGGCCGGTAGTAGTCCTTCCACTCGAGCAGCTGGCCGAGGAACTCGAGCAGCTCCCAGCGCGTGTTCTTCCACGTGAAGTAGGTGTAGCTCTGCGCGAAGCCGATCTTGCCGAGCGTCTGCATCATCGCCGGACGCGTGAATGCCTCCGCGAGAAAGATCGTGTCAGGATGCTCCGCGCGAACCTCGTCGATCAGCCACTCCCAGAACGGGACGGGCTTCGTATGCGGATTGTCGACGCGGAAGACGGTGACGCCGCGCGAGACCCACAGCAAGACCACATCGCGCAATGCAGCCCAGAGGCCTTTCCAGTCCTCGGACTCGAAGTTGACGTTGTAGATGTCCTGGTAGCGCTTCGGCGGGTTCTCGGCGTACTTGAGGGTCCCGTCCGGCCGCCGGTTGAACCACTCCGGGTGTTGCTTCAGCCACGGGTGATCGGGTGAGCACTGGATCGCGAAGTCGAGCGCGATCTCGATGCCGAGCTTCTTCGCGTCGGCGCAGAGTCGCTCGAACTCGGCGACCGTGCCGAGCTCGGGATTGACGGCCTCGTGGCCGCCTTCGGCGCTGCCGATCGCCCACGGGCTCCCGGGGTCGCGCGGCCCCGCCTCGAGGGCGTTGTTCCGTCCCTTGCGGTTCGACGTGCCGATCGGATGGATCGGCGGGAGATAGACGACGTCGAAGCCGAGCCTCGCGAACTGCGGGAGCAGCGCGCGTACGCCCTCGAAGCCGCCCCACGAACGCGGGAACAGCTCGTACCACGCGCCGAAGCGCGCGAGCGGCCGGTCGACGTCGATGCCGTACGTCGGCGACCACGTCTTGCCCGAGCGGTCGCTCGACTCGACCGCGAGCGCGGCGGCGACGGTGAGGTCGTCCAGGCCGAGGAGCACACCGCCTTCCGAGAGCTCGCCCTTCAGATCGGTCTGGCCCGCGTCGACCTTGCGGCGCAGCTCGTCCTGGAACGAGACGACCCGATCGACCCACGCCTCGATTCGGTAGCACCAGGCGCCGGGGCGGTCGACCGTGAACGACCCGCTCCACTCGTCGTTGCCGAGCGGTGTGAGAGGCGACTCCTGCCAGCGGGTCGCGCCGGGCGGCTTGAACCGCACCGACGCGCCGAGCACGTCGTGGCCGTCGCGGAAGATCGTCGCGGCGACGTCGACACGGTCTCCCGACGTGTGCTTGACCGCGTAGCGGCCGCCGTCGAGCTGGGGCCGGACGCGCTGGATCTGGATGCGCGGCGGGGGCTCGTTCGTCTTCGGAAGTGGCACGACCGTGGAAGTTTCAACGATCTGCAAGAGTCAAACGCATGCGACTGTCACGCTCGGCAGGAATCTTCCTGCATCCGACGTCATTGCCCGGCGGCCGGCTCGGGGACGAGGCGTACCACTTCGTCGATTGGCTTCAGGCGGCGGGGCAGTCGTGGTGGCAGATGCTGCCGCTCGGGCCTCCCGACGAATTCGGGTCGCCGTACCGGGCTGCGTCGGCGTTCGCCGCGTCGCCGCTCCTCCTGGCGGAACCGAGTGCCGCGGTCACCGGGCCGGAGCTCGAGGACTTCGTCGCCCGCCATCCGTACTGGGTCGGCGAGTGGACGCGTTTCGCCGGCGCGGGCGCGATCGCCGACCAGGTGCGCTTCGAACGCGAGTGGACAGCGCTGCGCGAGTACGCGCGGGCGGGCGGCGTCCGGCTGATCGGCGACGTGCCGATCTACGTCGCCGATGCCGGCGCCGACGTCGAGGCGTGGCCGGAGCTGTTCGACGAGAGCGGCGTCGCCGGCGCGCCGCCGGACTCGCTCAGCGCGACCGGCCAGCTCTGGGGGAATCCGCTGTACGACTGGCCCGCGCACCGCGCAACCGGCTACCGCTGGTGGATCGAGCGTTTTCGCCGCTCGCTCGAGCTCGTCGACATGACGCGTGTCGACCACTTCCGCGGCTTCGTCTCGTACTGGGCGGTGCCGCCCCGGCACAAGACCGCCAAGCACGGCGTGTGGCGACGCGGTCCGGGGCGCGAGCTCTTCGACACCGTCGAGCGCGCCCTCGGCGGCCTGCCGCTGATCGCGGAGGACCTCGGCGTGATCACGCCGGCCGTCTATTCCCTGCGCGACGAGCTGAGGCTGCCGGGGATGGCTGTCCTCCAGTGGGCCTTCGGCCGCACGCGCGGCAATCCACACGCGCTCGCGAACATTCGCTCGCGGCAGGTCGTCTATACGTCGACGCACGACACCGACACGGCGGTCGGCTGGTATCGCTCGCTGACCGCGAAGCGGCGGCGCGAGACCGGCCTCGATCCCGCCGAGCCGAACTGGGGGCTGATCGAGCTCGCGCTGGGCTCGCGCGCGGGCCTCGCCGTCGTGCCGGCGCAGGACGTCCTGGGGCTCGGCAGCGACGCGCGCATGAACCGCCCCGGGCACGCGACGGGCAACTGGTCCTGGCGTCTGCGGCCGGGCGATCTGACGGCTGAGCTGGCAGCGCGGTTGCGGGCGGCGACGGTACGGAGCGGCAGAGCCCCGTGATGTGAGATCGTTCCGCGGCGGGCACCCGTCACCGGATCGTTACCAAGCGGTGGCCGCGTGTTCGCCCATTCACCGGCAGGCGATCGGGAACATCAAGGGGACAGGTCAACCGGGAGAAGGGGAGAGAGATGAAACGACGGATCCGTTGGATCCTTCCTGCGCTCGTCATGGTCGCAGCCGCCGCAACGGTGGCGACCTCACACGCAGGTGCAACCGCCGGCCGTGGTGCGACGGCGACGCCGATCAAGCACCTCGTAGTCATCTTCCAGGAGAACAACTCGTTCGACCACTACTTCGGGACGTATCCGGATGCGGCGAACACCGACGGCCACCTGTTTGACGCGGCACCGGGGACGCCGGCCGTCGACGGCTTGACGCCGGCGACGAGCTCGTCGCTGCCGGTTGCGCTGCGGCACAGCACCGATCTGACGTCGACGAACCCGAACTCGTCTCTGCCGACGCGCCTGGACAGCAGCGCGAACGGGCCGGGCGGGAACGGCAACGGCGTCCTGACGTGCGACCAGGACCACAACTACATGGACGAGCAGCAAGCGTTCGACGGCGGCGCGATGGACAAGTTCGTCCAGAGCGTCGGGACGGACGCCGGCACGCACATTCCGGCGTTTGCGAGTAATCCTGCCGCACCGCTCTGCGACCCGAAAACCGTCATGAACTACTACGACGGCAACGTCACAACTGCGCTCTGGAACTACGCACAGCGGTTCGCGATGAGCGACAACTCGTTCGGCTCGACGTTCGGGCCCTCAGCACCCGGCGCGATCAACCTCGCGTCCGGCGACACCGGCGGGATCGACCCCGTCCATCAGGCGAACAGCCCGCCGACCGAGGTCTCGACCGCGCCGAGCGGCTTCTCCGATCTCGCGCCGGACGGCAACGGCGGCTCCTCGCTGATCGGGGACGCGCAGCCGTACTGGGACGACTGCTCGACCCGTGACGCCGTCGCGTTCACCGGACAGAACATCGGCGACGAGCTGAACGCTGCCGGCCTTTCGTGGGGCTGGTTCCAGGGCGGCTTCCGGCCGACGACGACGTTCGCCGCGGCGGCGGCGGCCGTGAACCCGGGGCAGTCGACCGCGACGTTCATCCCGGATGAGTTCGCCGGGAGCTTCACCGGCAAGGTCGTGCCGGCACACGCCTCGAACCAGGCGCTCTGCGACGCGGTCTCGCCGGTCGGGATCTCGTTCGGCGCGACCCTCGCGAACGCGCCGTGGGGCTACAAGGACGACTACATCCAGCACCACGAGCCGTTCCAGTACTACGCGTCGACCGCGAACCCGCACCACCTGTCTGTTGCGACCGACGGCAGTGGCAACGACACGCTGGCCGGACTGCAGACGATCGGCACCGATACGCAGTCGTACGTCGGGACGACGCCGCAGTTCAACACGCCGAACCACAACTACGACACGAGCGACTTCGACCAACTCGTGGCGGCGATCAACGCGGGCACGCTGCCCGCGTCCGCGCTGCCGGCCGTGACATTCCTGAAGGCGCCGGGCATCAGCGACGGGCACGCGGCGTACTCGGATCCGCTCGACGAGCAGCGGTTCGTCGTGAACGAGGTCAACGCGCTCGAGAAGACGCCCGACTGGTCGAGCACTGCGGTGATCGTCGCCTACGACGACTCCGACGGCTGGTACGACCACGTGTTCAGCGGTGTCCACAATCCGTCGGCGTCTCCTGCCGACAACCTGACGCCGTCGACGGAGGGGAAGATCTCGCCGACGAACCCGACGTCGGGCAAATGTGGCGACGAGACCTCGACGCAACCGCTCGGCGGCGAGCAGGGCCGCTGCGGCTTCGGGCCGAGGCTCCCGCTGATCGTGATCTCGCCGTGGGCGAAGTCCAACTATGTCGACCACGACCTGAGCGATCAGGCGTCGATCATCAACTTCATCGAGTACAACTGGGGCCTCCCCGGGATCAGCGGCTCGTTCGATCAGGCGCTCGCCGCGACGGACAAAGCCGAGGGCATTCCGTTCGATCTCGCCGGGATGTTCGACTTCAGCCGTACCCACGCGGTGCCGGCGGTGCAACTCGACCCGGCAACCGGTCAGGTCGACCTCCGCAACGCGACCCTGAAGGGTGACGACCTCCAAGGCTCCAACTTCTCGAACGCCGAGGCGACCGGTGCGAGCTTCACCGGAACGAACCTCAAGGGTGCGTTCCTCGAAGGGATCGACCTGAGCGGGGCGACGCTGAAGGGCGTGAACCTCGACGGCGCCGACCTGACGAACGCGAACCTCGCCGGCGCGTCGCTGAAGGGCGTGAACACGCACGGCGTCACGTGGTCGAACACCACGTGCCCCGACGGCACCTCGAGCGACTCAGACGGCGGCACCTGCGCCGGACACATCTAACGACCCGATACCACGGAAGCACACGAGAGGCCCGGGGAACCGGGCCTCTCGTGGAGCGACGGCGCCCTCTCCGTTCCCGAGCTCGTCGATCTCTATGGGCGCAGCGGCTTCGACTGCTGTGCAAAGGACGAGCGCGCCGTTCTCGACTACCTGACGCCCTCGCGGCCCGCGTTCCTCTCGCGGATGGACGAGCCGGTCGCGCTGCCGGACGCTGCGTAGCGGCGCCCACCCGGTCTGGAAAGA
>Ga0070731_10005285_pt1 | contig 10727 bp, 7 predicted proteins | sample Coa_R1_2_FD_66448 | JGI IMG/M metagenome (GOLD analysis project Ga0070731, IMG submission 66448) | Surface soil microbial communities from Centralia Pennsylvania, which are recovering from an underground coalmine fire - Coalmine... | ecosystem: Environmental > Terrestrial > Soil > Unclassified ... | reverse complement strand
CCCCGCGCCGGGCATCGATCGCTTTCCAGGCGCGCTGGATCCAGAAGTGGTATCCGAAATATGCGAAGAAGAATGGCCAGAAGAGCGCCGGCTCCGGAACGCCGAGGCGCCATCCGAAGAATCCCACGGCGCCGAAGATCGCCGACGCGCAGACCAGAATCGCGAGAGTCTGGCCATGCGAGAAACCGCGCGCGATGAGGTAGTGGTGGATGTGTCGGCTGTCGGCGACGAACGGGCTCTTGCGCGCCTTGAGGCGTCGCGTCATCAGCGACACGCAATCGGCGAGTGGAAGCAGCACGACCCACAGCGCGGCGATGGGAGGGAGCGTGCGATTCGGACCTTGCGTGAGGTCGACCGCGTACCAGCCCAGCGCGAACCCGAGCATGAGGCTGCCCGCATCGCCCAGGAATGCCCTCGCGCGAGGCTGCCACGGGAATCGCAGGTTGAAGAGGAGAAATCCGGCGATGGCGCCGCAGAGGATCATCGCGAGCTGGAAGGGGATCTCGAGCCCGGAAAGGTCCGCGATCGCCGCGTACCACGCGAAGGCGACCAGGGCGACGCTGCCGCCGAGTCCGTCGAGTCCGTCGATCATGTTGACGGAGTTCACGACGCCGACGACCGCGAAGACGGTGAGCGGGATCGCGAGAATCGAAAGACCGATCGGACGCCAGCCGATCAGGTCGCCGACCGAAATGAGCTCGACGCCCGCGCCCCAGATCATGAGCGCGGCCGCGACGATCTGCGCGGCGAACTTGATGCGCGGGCGGATCTCGGCGATGTCGTCCCAGACGCCGACCGCCGAGACGAGCGCGAGAGCGCAAAGAAAGTAGATCGCGTGTGGAGCGACGCCGGTGAGCGAAGCGGTGGAAAGCAACGATACGAGGATCGCGAGGCCGCCCACGAGGGGAATCGAGCCCGCGTGGGACTTGCGTCCGCCGGGGACGTCAACGAGGTCCAGCGATGGGGCCGCGCGAAGAAGGATGACCATCGCCGCGATCGCGGCGAGAAATGAAAGGACGAGGGCGGCGAGCCATATATCCGCCGGGGGAGCCATGCCCCAAAAATAGCATAGAAGCTATCGCTTCAGGGCGAGAAGCGCGACGACGGGACAGGTGCGGAAGAGGTCGCCGTCGGAGTCCGCGACGCCGAGCATGTGCATCGACTTCGACTGCGCGCGAATCTGGCGGTAGCTCTGGAAGACGGAGTACGTATACGCGATCCCGTCTCCCGGGGTGTCCCGGTATCCCTTTCCGCGCGTCTTGATCCACTCGGCGATGGGCCACAGGCCGAACCGGTAGATCCAGCGCTTCGCCAGGCGCGCGAGCGGGCCGCCTTGCCCGAAATTGTTGGCATCGAGGATGAAGATGCCGCGCGATGCGACCCGGAGCATCTCGCCCACGGCCTCGGACGGAACCGGAATGTGGTGCAGCGTCGAGAAGGCGCAGACGAGGTCGAACGAATCGTCGGGGTAGCCCAGGTTCGTCGCATCGCCGTCCACGAGCATGTCGGGCGCGAGCCCCCGCTGGTGGCCGACCGAACGCAGCGCCTCGACGGGCTCGACGCCGACGACCCTGAGGTCGGGATGGTTGCGGTGCAAATGCTCGACGACGCGGCCGGTCCCGCTGCCCACGTCGAGGACCGAGCGGATGCCGTGCGCCGCGATCACCGCGTCGAGGAGGCCAAGCGCGAGCGCCGGCGTCTCGTCTGCGTGGAGCTCGTCGTAGTGCGACGCAGTGCGCGTGTAGTACTCGCGCTGGAGTTCGACCTCTTGCTTCACGGCGACATTCTACACAGCCGGCCCGGAGACGATCCGCCCCAGGATGTCTTCCCAGCGATCGAGCGCGCGCTTCATCGAGTAGTGCGCGTCGAATGCGCGGCGCGCCGCTTCGCCCATCGCGCGCCGCGTGGCGGAATCCTTCTGCAGCATCTCGATCGCAGCGCGAAGGCCCGCGACGTCTTCCGTGCGGAAGGACAATCCCGCCCCTGTCCTCGAGAGGATATTCGCCGCTTCGCCGCCCACATCGCCGACGAAGAGCGTCGGTCGTCCCGCGGCGAGGATGCCGTAGAGCTTGCTCGGATGGACCAATGCTTCGAACTCGGGGCGAAGCACGCAGACATGCACGTCCGGAACGCCCAGGCTTTCCGCGAGCGCCTCGCGAGGTTGGTGCGCTTCGAAGCGGATGTTGCCGAGCCGCTCCCGTTCCACGCGATCGCGCACCTCGGCAAGCCTCGGGCCGCGCCCGATGAAGAGAAACACGATTGCGTCGTTGTCCCTGAGCGCCGCCGCTGCGCCGAGCAGCGTATCGAACTCGTGGACGCGCCCCAGGTTGCCCGAGTAGCCCACGACGAACTTGCCGTCGAGATTCCAGCTCCGGCGCAGGGGATTGTTCCCGGCATCGACGGGACGGATGGCCTCGCCGTCGGCCCAGTTGTGGACCACGTGAACGCGGTCCTTCGACACTCCGGGCAGCGATGCGACCCTCTCCGCCATTCGATCGCCGATGGCGACGATCCCGCTCGCTCCGGCGAGCGAGCGATTGCGCGCGTGTGCCATCGCCGATCCGAGAGGCCACCCCATGCCGGGCACTCCATATTCGCGTGCGACCTCGGGAAAGACGTCCTGGAGCCACGCGACCATCTTCGCGCCGCGCTTCGAGGCAATGGGGCCGAGCGCGGCGGAAAGCAGCGGCGGATCGGTCTTCGCCACGACGATGTCGCCCGGCCCGAGGAGTTCGCGGGCGGCGCGTCTCGCGCCGCGATAGAAATCGAGGTAGGCCAGCGCGCGCGCGGGCAGCGAATGGGGACCGGCGCTCGCGTCGGCCACGCGATGGATGACCACGCCGCGCGTGGTCTCGAGGTTCGACGTCGCCCCGGGAACGCGGCTCGTGACCGCGTGGACTTCGTGCCCGCGCTGCGCCAGGTGGAAGGCGAGGTCGGAGAGGATCTGGCTTGTCGCGGAGGTGTCGGGATGGAAGAAGCGGTTGAAGAAGACGATTCTCATCGTGCCTGCTAGACTGTGTTTCCCGCGTCGGAGGACGCTGCAGAGTGTACATCGCCGAATGAAGATTTCCCGTCGCACGCGCGAAAGAATCGTCTGGATCGTCGTCACGATCATCGCGGCGGGGGTGACGCTGATCGTGCTGAATCACTTCGAGGACAAGCTCCTCACGAGCCCGTTGGAGCAGCGGTGAGCCGGCGTTATGCGACGACTCCGCGGGTCCTGGTCACCGGCGGGGCGGGGTTCATCGGATCGCATCTGTGCGATCGCCTCCTCGCGGAGGGCAAGGACGTCCTGTGCGTCGACAACTTCTTCACCGGGACGAAGGACAACCTGCTCCACATCCTCCCGCATCCCCGCTTCGAGCTCATCCGGCACGACGTGACGTTTCCGCTCTACGTCGAGGTCGACGAGATCTACAACCTCGCGTGCCCTGCGGCGCCGATCCACTACCAGTTCGATCCCGTGCAGACGACGAAGACCAGCGTGCACGGGGCGATCAACATGCTGGGGCTCGCAAAGCGCCTGAGGGCGCGCATCCTGCAGGCGTCGACGAGCGAGGTCTACGGCGATCCCGAAGTGCATCCGCAGGTCGAGGGATACTGGGGCCACGTGAACCCGATCGGGATCCGCTCTTGCTACGACGAGGGCAAGCGTTGCGCGGAGACGCTTTTCTTCGACTATCACCGGCAGCACGCGCTGCAGATCAAGGTGGCGAGGATCTTCAACACGTACGGCCCGCGCATGCACCCGAACGACGGGCGCGTGGTGTCGAATTTCATCGTCCAGGCCCTGAAGGGCGAGCCGATCACGATCTATGGCGACGGGAGCCAGACGCGGTCGTTCTGCTATGTCGACGACCTGGTGGAAGCGCTGATGCGGCTGATGGCGACGCCCGAGGGCGTCACGGGTCCCATGAACCTCGGTAACCCGCACGAGTTCTCGATCGGCGAGCTCGCGGAGAAGGTCGTGAAGCTCACCAACTCGCGATCGAAGATCAAGCGCATGCCGTTGCCGAGCGACGATCCCAAGCAGCGGCAACCCGACATCTCGTACGCGAGGAAGCTCTTGAAGTGGAAGCCCGCGACCGAGGTCGACGAAGGGCTTGCGCGGACGATCGATTACTTCGCGCGGAAACTCGGCGGCAAGGCGACGAAGGCGCGCAAGCGCGCCTAGGGTCTCAGCTCCAGCTTCATCACGCGCTGGTTGCCGGTATCCGCGACGACCGCGCGGTTGCCCGCGACGGAGATGGACGTGGGCCTGTCCAGGTGCACGAGATCGTTGCCCGCAACGCCCGTCTCGCCGAATTGCGCGCGGATCGCGTGCGTCGCCGGGTCGATCCAGAGGATGCGGTGCTTGTCCGAATCCGAGACGAGGATCGCGTCGTTCTCGGCGGAGACGAAGACGCGCGACCCGAGCGCGCCGCCGGGGCCCCCCGCATTGTTCCAGGTGGATTGGAGCTTGTAGCCATCGCCTTGCGGCACGAGCGTCACGATCCGTCCCGCATCGGCGACGAGGAGCCTTCGATCGCCGAGCGTGACGAGGCCGGTCGGCGCGGAGAACTTCACGCCCTCGACGGAAACCGGAGCCAACGTGCCGGCGACGGGTGCCATCGAGGGACGCGCGAATTCCATGCGTTGGAGCTCGCCCGTCGCGGCGTCGAGAAGCAACGTCGAGATCCTGAACTCGCTCGCGCCGACCTGCGTCACGCAACACGGTTGGCGAATTCCCGGGATCGCTTCGCCGCCGGTCGGCCTCTCCGCATAGTTTCTCGCGCTGGAAGCGCTCGAGAAGACGAGCGGCACCAGGGAGCTCGCGGCGTTCTTCGCCTGCACGTCGCCGAACGCGACGAGCTTGTCGCCGGAGAAGAAACCGGTGCCGCGGGCGACGCTCATGTCGGTGAAGCGGGGCGCGGCACTGCTGCCATCTTCCCATCGCCACCACGATTCCCGTCCGCCGTTCGCAACCGCGATGAGCCCGCCGGGCGAGAGCATGACGTTGGTGATGGAGGGCAGGCTGCCGATCCGGCCCGTGAGGGCGAGCTCGTCGCCTTCCATGCGCGCGAGGTAATTGTTCCCGGGCTGGCTCGTCGCGATGGCAACGACCTTCGGGGCTATCGAGATCACCTGGGTGGGCTGGTCGATTCCATGGCTCCATCGCATGACGACACCGGGGACGCGCGAGTAATCGGCGCCGAGCCGCGCGATGAACCCGAAATGGTCGCTCGTGTCCCAGAGGTGTTCGCCGGCGAGCGACACGCGTCCGAGGAAGGATGTCGGCGTGGCAACGAGCTGGAGCGCGGGCGCCGTCTTCGTCGCGGCCAGGCTTCCGGCTCGCAGGAACGCGACCCCCGCAAGAAATTTCCCGTTGTCGGAAAGCACGCGTCCACCGACGAGAATCGCCTCGTTGCCGGTGTCGAGGATGATTGACTCGGGGCGCATTCCGGCAACCTCACCGAGCGGGCGAAGCGCACCGGCCGCGGGATCGAATTCAGCGATCGTGATCCCTTGCGCTGCCGGTGCCTGGTAGGCCACGAGAACGCTCCGGCCGCGGGGCTGCGCGGCAATGCGCATGGCGTCGCGGGAGTTGAGCCCCAGGTGCGGGAATGCCGTCACACGTGTCGCCGCCGTTCCACCGGGAACGTTCGCCGAGTACAGCGAATACTCGCCGCGAGGATCGCGTCCGACGAAATAGAGGATGTCGCCGGCGAGCGCGAATGTCGTTCCGTCGACGTAGCTTCCCCTGGGCTGCACCGGGATGCGCGAGAGCACGCGCCCATCCAGTCCTACCCGGAGGATCGAGGAGCCGCCGCTCAGCCAAAGTGTGGAGCTGTCATCGATGGCGCAACCCGAATACGACTCCGGCGAGCCGTCGGTCACGAAGAGCGTGCCGCCTGCCTCGCCCGCGTTCCCGATCACGCCGACGGGCACGATCGTGGCGGCGCCGGCGCACGCCGCCTTCAGCGCGAGCGCCGCGAGCGCGATCGCTATTCGAAGACGATGTTGCCCCATCGTGCCGGCGCGAGGCGCGCTTCGCTCGGGATGTCGTTGATGATGGAGGTCTCGTGATCGTAGTAGTAGGTGCGCCGGACGCTCTTGCGGCCCGCCGCATCGGAGAAGATGATCCCGACGTCGCCGGTCGCCGCCGTTCCCGCCCCGGGACGCATGCCGATCTCGGCCCACGGGATCGACGCTTCGAGCGTGTAGTGCCCCGCGCCGCGCTTGATCGCGATCCTCGCCGCTTTCGAAAGCGTCACCGATGCGAAGTCGACCGAGCCCGTCGGGGACGAGAACGTTCGCGATTCTCCCGGCTTGCCTTCCACGGACCGGTACTCCACCGCGACCGCCTCGCCATTCAGCGGCGCGAGGACGATTCGCATCGGCGCCGGGGACGAAAGCATGACGTTGATGCTGTCGCCGGTCGCGAAGAGGAGGCCGTAGTCGCGGCCCTCGTTCATCCAGGGCGAGCTGTCGTCCACGTCGGCCATGATGTAGAGGTTGTCGCGATCGTAGGCGAGATGAACCTGCCCGCGCCGCCCTTCGCCGCCGTCGATCGCGACGCCGGTGTCGAACGCCCACTCGGCCGGCGAGCCGTCGATCGCCGGCTTGAACGATCGAACGCGGATCGATGCCGCGGCCGTTCGCGTCGTGGTGCCCACGTTTGCTGCGGCGATACGCGCGTCGTCGGCCGATAGCGCGAAATCCTTCCGGCCGGTCCTGATCGAGGGCAGGCCGGTGACCTCCCAGATGCGTAGATCCGTTTCGCCACCCATGAGATAGACCTTCCCGTTCTCGCGATTGCGGAAGAGCGAGCCCGAAAAATTCTCGCACCAGATGGAGTCCTCGCCCGCGATCGGGCCGGTTCGCGTATCGGTGCCGAGGGCGGCGACCCACAGTCCATCGGAGGTGACGAGGCTGAACTGGCCGTAGTAACCGTTCACGCCGACGATCTCGGTGCCGTCGTCGAGTGGCGCGGATCCGATGAACTTGAACGCGCCGATCACGTATCCGGGCCGCCACAGGGGCGCATCGAGGGCGAAGTCGATCCACGTCGGACGGTACGACCACTGCCGCTTTCCATCGAGCGCATATCGCGAGATGGCTTCCCAGCGCGAAGGCGCGGACTTCTTCCGCTCGAGGACGAAGAGGCTGCTTCCGCGTTGATCGGGCATGACCGACACGACCGTGTCTCCCTGGGACTGGAAGAGCGGCGATTGCTTCGAAGGATCCTGGTAGACCGGAGCCCCGGACGGCAACCATTGCGATACGGGAATCCGGTAGATGTTTCCCGATCCGTACATCGAGGCGGACCAGATGGCGAGGTCGTTGTCGACCCACGATCCCCAGTAGAGGCCCCAATCGTTTTGCGAAGCTTCGGTCAGCTCATCGAGATCGACACGCCCATCCTGGTTCCGGTCGGTCCATTGCCAGTGTCCCGCGAGGCGCTTCTTCGCCTCGGCTTGTTGTTCGGCGGGAAACGCGGAGGGGTCGAGCCCGATGAGCGCGGCCGTGTCGTGATTTCCCAGCGCGGCCACGGGTTTGCCGCTGCGCGTGGCTTCGTCCATGAGGAAGATCAGGTCCATCTGGCGGCCGTGATCGACGAGATACCTACGCCCGCCCACGTGTCTCACGTCGAGATTCCGAAAGGTGTCGGTCGTCACGCTGCGGCCACCCGTCCGCGGATGGATGAGTGTCGAAAGCAACTTCCAGGTTCCGGTGTCGTAGTTCACCTCGAACAGCGTGTCCTGGGAATTCACGAAGCGCGGATCGAGGGGATCCGCTCCACCCATTGTCGCGTAGTGTCCGGGACCGAGAAGGTCCGCGACGAGACGGCCCTCGAGCGTCCAGGCGCTGATGCGCGGCGGCGTCGCGTCGTTCTCGGCGACCCAGAGATTGTCGTGGCTGTCGACGGAGATCGACGCGGGATTGAGCATGCCTTCGGGATCGAAGAGACCCTGCGTTGGACGGCCGCCCTTGCGGCCGATGGATCCCAGGGGTTTGCCGTGTGCATCGAAAATCCTGACCTGCATCGAGGCGCCTTGCTCGGCCACGCAGATGCGCCCGTCGGAGGTGAGCGCGATCGAGCTAGGAGACACGAGTCCGCCAACGACGACGTCCTGCTTTCCATCCGGTCCGATCCTCACGAGATTCGATTCGCTCAGGACCAGCAAATCGCCCGAGGAGGTGAGCGCGATTCCCGTCGGCGAGCGCACGTTGTAGCTCGCGGTCTCCCTGCCGGTCGTCCAGTCGAATCGCGTGACGACGTTTTCCCGGTTCCTCGCCGCATAGAGGGAATTCCCCTTCACGGCGATGGCCGTGAGATTCCGGCCGCTCCCCTGCCATCGTGAGATCACCAACGTCCGCTGTCCGAACGGAAAGTTTTCCGGCCGTCCCGTTGCCGCATTCCAGAGCACGACGGCCGCTATGTTGGTTGCCGCCTTGTTGGCGCGATCGGCGAACCGCCTTCCATCCTGGCCCACGAACACATGCTGGGCATCGCTCGCGAGGGCGCTCACGCTCACGCCGACCTCCAGCACCGATGGAGCGCCCCAATGTTTCGCGGCGATGCGTTTCGCGACGCCGGATGACGGAAGCGTCGGATCCACGGCGAGCACGCTGCTCCCCGCTTCGCTGAGTTCCCAACCGAGGTACACCTGGTCCTTGTCCGATGCGATCGCGATGGGATTGCCGTGCTCTCCGCCCCAGGATCCGGTGCCGTTCTCCGTGCGCCAGGATGGATTGCCGGCATTCATGAGCGTGGTCACGAGCCGTTGCCCAATCGCTCCACGGCTCAGGTACTTGACCGTGTAGCGGCCGGGTTGGAGAGGGCGCCCATCGTCGTCCAGCCCGTCCCAATCCAATTCAACCGAGGATGTGCGCGGCGCCTCGAGCTTCACGGGCGCCAGCGTGCGCACGAGCGTGCCTGCCGTGTCGAAGATCGCCGCGCTGATCGAGGTGGCAGCGGAATCCACGACCGGAACCGTGAGATGCAGCGTGCCTTTGCGCGAAGCCGTCGCCGTCGAAGAGGGCCGCGATGCGATGGCTTCCGGACTCCCGAGCTCCAGCACGCCCCACGTGCTCGCATCCTGGTAGTCGAAGCCTGTGCGCGAGATGACATCGGCGAAGGCGAGGGCCGCCTTGGTGCCTGTTCGATCGCCCCACACCGGTTTCACCACGAATGCGAGCTTGTCGCCCGCCGCGGGGTGGCGCGTTCCTGTGTTGAGCACGGACCAGGGGATTCGAGCCTCGATCGTGTACCCCGCGCCGTCCGTGTCCCTCGCGAAGGCGACCCCGCTTTCCTTGCCGCGAAGGACGCGGCGGCCGTGGAAGTCCATTCCGTACTCGATCGTGAGCACGGGCTCCTGCCGCGGCGTGAATTGCCAAAGCGTCAGGTGCGCGATGCGATCGCTGCGATAGAGCGTGCCGTTGCGATCGAACGTCGATGCCTGGAGAGGCCAGGGCAGCGCAGGATCGCTCGCGAGCCGGATCTGCAGCGCGTCGCCGGACCATCCGCGCCCGGGATCCACGGTGGGATCGTTCAGGTTCACGAGCGGCGAATCGTCGATGACGTGCGCCGCCACGTAGAGCGCGTTTTCGTCATAAGCCAGCGCGAGCGTCGCCGTGAATCGCGGGGCGAGGGAATCGCTGTAGGTGAGCGTCGTGGCCGTGCCCAGGTTCCAGTCGGCGAGCGATCCGTCGATGGCGACCGGATGCCGGATCGGCGTCGCTTCGATCGTCCGGTTGCGATCCTGCGCGGCCGAGGCGGCTGCGAATCCCAGGAGCGACGCGGCGAGCGGGAACGCGAGGAATGCCGAACGTTTCAAACCAGCCAGGCGCGAACGAAGGCGAGTCCCATCACCGGGTCGTACGCAAGATTCTCGGGCCGCGTTCTTCCCGTATCCACGGCGGGATTTCCGATGACGATGCGATACGGCGGTACATCCGACCTCACCACGGCGAATGCGCCCACGACCGCGCCGCGCCCGATCCGCACGCCCGGCATCACGACTGCGCCGTAGGCGATCCACGCGTAGTCCTCGATGACGACGTCCGCTGAGAAGCTTTCCCAGCCGGGCGAATCCGCCTTGTGGGACGCGGTGAGGATCGTCACGTTGTCGTTGATGACGACGCGCGAGCCGACGGTGAGCTTCGCGTGCAGCGCGATCGTGGCCTGCCCGATCACGCAATGATCCCCAACCGACATCAATGTTCGCTTGCCCGTGAGCCTTGCCGGATGCACGACCGACAGCTCGCCGAGCTCCATTCCGGCGTTCGTGTTCCGGGCCCTTGCAACGATCGACTTCATGACGGCGGGCACCGAGAGCAAACGCTTCGCCCACGCGGCCATCCACTCCCTCGAGAGGAATGGCTTGGTGCTGCGTCTCGACCAGAGATATCCGATCACGGCGAACCCGGCTTGCCCTTCGCGACGAGGCGTTTCCAGACCACAACGATATCGTCTTCCGTGATCGCGAGCATCTTCCCGATCGGAAGCGTCACTTCGCGTGCGAGGCCGAGGAGGACGAAGAGCATCGCCGCCACAGCCGAGATGACGGACGCGATCGCCACGCCATAGGCCGCGAAGGACACCGTGAGGGGCCATATGCACAATGCGAGAAGGACCAATCCGAATAGTTCCGAGCGTAGGATCAGGTTCACCTTGCCCAGGCCCCGGGCGGATTCCTGCAGCACGCTGGCGACACCACGCGCGGATGCGGCGACCACGAGGA
>Ga0070731_10005284_pt1 | contig 10728 bp, 7 predicted proteins | sample Coa_R1_2_FD_66448 | JGI IMG/M metagenome (GOLD analysis project Ga0070731, IMG submission 66448) | Surface soil microbial communities from Centralia Pennsylvania, which are recovering from an underground coalmine fire - Coalmine... | ecosystem: Environmental > Terrestrial > Soil > Unclassified ... | reverse complement strand
GTTAGGAAGGTCATAGATGTTCCGAGCGACCTCAGACCACCGTACTCGAGCGACGATGTCGCCGTTCCACGGCGCCGGCCCGAAGGTGACAGTAAAGGTCGCGCTTGCGCTCGCGTGAGGCTCAACGAGGCCGGGCTTCATCGTATTCCTGCGCAGAACCGACGTCCATCGCGCCGGCAGACTGATCGTCGGCTCTGCCTGGACCGAGCCGCCTGTCGTATTCGTGAATGTAACGGTGACGTCCTGCGATGAGCCCGGCGACAATGTGAGCACACTTGATGAGCTCGAGGTGGCCGCGCCGGCGGCGATGCTCACCCGCGCCACGTCGTACTTCGCCGCGACGACGTTCGCCTGTATCAACTGATCCGTCGCGTCGGTCGGGAACGTGCCGCCGGCCGTCATGGCGCCTTCGTAGAAGGTGCCTTGCGAGCCGTTGCTGTTGTCGCCGCCGTTGCCGAGCAGAATCGCGCCCTGCTTGCGCATCGGATCGTAACTCTGGTCCACGCGCGGTCCGTCGAACATCACGGCGAGCGCGCCTTGCTGCGAATCTCCGCCGAGCGACGTCCAATGATGCGCCTCGCCCTTCGCCATCGCCGTGACGAATCGCCACGTGATGTTCGGCAGCGTCGCGCAGAGCTTCGAGCGATCTGGCGCGGCATTGACGCAGCCGACGAGATTGTTTTCCTGATCGGTCATCACCCACGGCCCGGGCGGATTTCCGTGGAACCAGCCCGTCGCATCACCGAAATACGTCGTCTCCATGGTCCCGTTGCCGTCGTCGCGGCTGTCGGTTTCGGCGTTGCCGTAGTCGAAGCAGCAGCCGTTGTTGAAATGCTGGCCGTTGATCACCCAGTACTGCCCCTCGGCTTGGTCGTCGACCGCCGTCCCTTTCGGGTCGTCGTTGCGAAGGCCCATGCCCGGCTCGATGAAGGCGCCGTACACCTTGTGCCCCATCACCGTCACGGGCGCCATGTCGGCCAGGGGAAGATTGTTGAATCCGCCCATCGCCGGACCGCTGAATCCGCCGCGCGGCGCCTGCGTCAGGTCGTTGTGCTTGCCGGACTGATCGTAGATTTTGGAAACCCAGCAGTACGTGTTGGCGCAGAACGCGTCCTGCGCGGACGCGTTCGCGTATCCGCCGCCGTCGGTCGCGGCGGAGGCGGACACCACGCCGATGTCGAGCGTCTTGCCGTCCGACTGACGCAGCACCTGATAGAGCGGCCCGCCATAGCCGGCGTAGAGCGCGCGCGTCGTGCTGTGCGCGGCCACGCACGGGTCGCCGGCGGCGGCATAGATGTCACACGGGCCTTGTGGTCTGGCGCCGGGCGCTCTGTTGAGCCGCGCGCCCGACTGCGCGGCCGTCATCATCGCGGCGCCGATCAACGTCGTCAGGGCCGCTGTCAGAGCGACCGTGAATCTGGACTTCATATCGATCTCCTGGCTCGATGGGAAGGTAGCACGGCGCCCCTAAGATCGTTGACAGATCTCATGGGGTGGCGGAGCATGTCTCCATGGTGAGTTCCCGGGAGTTGTTTGCCGACGCCAAGTCATCGCCGGGGCCGGCAGAACCGACCTTCAGCACCGGCATTTTGCCTGCGCAGGATCTGGTTCGCGCGATCGAGGCCAAGGAAATTCAGGCGCTCGAGGACATCACCGACGATCAGATTCAGCCGGCGAGCATTGACCTGCGATTGGGCGGGAAGGCGTATCGCGTCCGCGCCAGTTTCCTTCCCGGCGCCAAATCGACCGTCCAGGAAAAGCTGCGGCAGTTCTCGATGCATGAAACGGACATCTCCAACGGAGGCGTTCTCGAGAAGGGCTGTGTCTACATCATCCCGCTGCTCGAGCACTTGCACCTGAAGCACCGGATGTCGGCGCGCGGCAATCCCAAGAGCTCGACCGGCCGGCTCGACGTCTTCACGCGTCTCATCACCGACCAGGGCACGGAGTTCGATCAGGTGCGGGAGGGCTACCGGGGCCCGTTGTATGCGGAAGTATCACCGCGCACGTTCACGATTCTCGTGCGCAAAGGATCGCGGCTCAGTCAACTTCGCATTCGTCGAGGCGCGCCGCCCACGAGCGATCGGCAGCACCAGGATTTGCATCGAGAGTTCAAGCTCGTCGATCGCGAGCTCTCGGATGAGGACATCAAGAACGGCGTGCCGATCACCGTCGATGTCGTCGGCAGCGCCGAGAACAATCACGTCATCGGCTACCGAGCCAAGAGTCATGCCGGACTCATCGACGTCGACCGCGTCGGACACTACGACAGCGCCGACTTCTGGGATCCCGTGCCCGCGCCGGGCAAGCAGGGGCTCATTCTCGATCCCGCTGATTTCTACATCCTCGCGTCTCGCGAGTCCGTGAAAGTCCCGCCTGGATTCGCCGCCGAGATGATCGCGTACGACACGCTGGTCGGCGAGTTTCGCGTTCACTATGCGGGCTTCTTCGATCCCGGCTTCGGCGACGCCAGCGCCGGCGGCGACGGCGCCAAGGCTGTGCTCGAGGTTCGCTCGTACGAAGTGCCGTTTGTGATCGAAGACGGCCAGATCGTCGGACGTCTGGCGTACGAACGTCTGACCATCCAGCCGGAACGTCTGTACGGCGTCGGCGTGAAGTCGAACTACCAGAAACAGGGGCTGCGCCTCAGCAAGCACTTCAAGCGCGCGTGAGGTCGAAGATTATCGAATCCGCACGACTGCACGCCTCAACCCATCTTCGGCGCCGCTTCGGCGCCCGGCGGCTCGCGGAATGGATCGATGTCGATTGGCGCGTATTCCACATCGAGGATCTCGAGGTGCTCCGTCTTCGTCGGCGCGCGCAGGACGACACGATCGCCGGGGCTTGATTTCATCAGCGCGTGCGCCAGCGGCGACTTCCAACTGATGTAGCGGCGGTCCAGATCAACCTCGTCGACGCCGACGATGCAGACGACATGCTCGCGGCCGGCGGCGTCCTTGTAACTGACGGTGGCGCCGAAAAACACGCGCGTCGCAGCCGATCCGGACCGCGGCGCCGACGGATCGACTACTTCGGCGGCATCGATGCGCTTCGACAGAAAGCGAATGCGCGAGTCGATCTGCCGCAGCCGTCGCTTCGCGTAGAGATAGTCGGCGTTCTCGCTGCGATCGCCGTTGCCGGCGGCCCACGAGACGACCTGCGTCACCGCGGGCCGCTCGCGATTCATGAGGAACCGGTGTTCGTCCTTCAGACGCTGCAAGCCTGCGGGCGTGATGTAGTTCTTCAGCTTTGGCCCGGGCGCGTCGCGCACGGGCTCTCTGAGAGGCCGTTTCGTTCGCATCTGCATTGCGGATCGTCGAAGCGAGAATCAGTATCATCGCATTTCCACGTTCCGCGCCGGAAGAGAGCGATCAGGGTCTTGAACGGCTCGAACTGTCCGGAGGCCGCGGCCTCGGCGGTGCGCGCGAGCAGCGCGTTGAGCTCGGCACTTGAAAATGGCGTAAACGTCGCCGGCAGATGCAGCGCATAGCGGAGGCATTCGAGCGTCGAGACGGTCGGCCCCAATTCACGGCAGACTGTAGCGAGTGACGTTCTACACCATCGGCCACTCGACGAGGGCCATCGATGACTTTCTGGCGCTGCTGCGGGATCACGAGATCGCCGCTCTCGCCGATGTTCGCCGCTACCCAGGTTCGCGCAGACATCCGCAGTTCAGCCAGCAGGCGCTCGCCGCATCGCTCCAGGAAGCCGGGTTCGCCTACCAGCACTTTCCGGAACTCGGCGGCCGGCGTCCGCCTCGGCCGGACTCGCCGAACGGCGCGTGGCGCAACGACGCGTTCCGAGGCTACGCCGACCACATGATGACCGGGGAGTTTCGTGAAGGCATCGCACGGTTGACCTCGCTGGCCGAGCGCGGCCGTACCGCGATCATGTGCGCCGAAGCGGTCTGGTGGCAGTGTCATCGCGGCCTGATCGCCGACTATCTGAAAGCCACCGGACACGAGGTCATTCACATCATGGGTCCGCACAAGACCGACCCGCATCCGTTCACATCCGCCGCGCGGATCGTCGGCGGCCAGTTGTCGTATGCGCCCGAGCGGGACTTGCTCGGCTGAGAGCGCGCGGTCGCCGCATGGGCGTCGCAGCCGGCCGCGAGCGACGCCGAGCGGCACAAAACTCTTGTACTCCCGCCGCCGATTGCGTATCATCCGTACCGATGATCGAGCGAATCGAGTTCGGCCAGCGGCTGCGGCGCGAGCGCGAGCGGCGCGGCGTCCGCCTCGAGACCATTGCGCAATCGACGAAAATCAAAGTGTCGCTGCTCGACGCTCTCGAGCGCGGCGATGTCTCGCACTGGCCGTCCGGCATCTTCGGACGCGGGTTTCTGCGCGCCTATCTGACCGCGATCCACCTGCCCACTGAACCGCTCGTCGCTGAGTTTCAAAGTCTTGGACTCTCGTCGATCGCCGCCGGCGGAACTCGCGGCGAGAAGGAAGCCTTGCGGCTGACGCTCGAGCCCGACTCAGAACCACTTCCGCCCCTGGCAAAACGAATGATTGCCGTCGTCGCGGAGACGAGTGCGGCGCTGGCGGCCGCGGCGCTCGTGTCGCGGTTGACGGGTGCCAGTGTCTGGATCGCGGCGACGGCCGCGCTCTCGATTTATTCGGCCGCTGCCACGCTCTGGTTCGGACGCAGTCCCGCGCTCTGGCTGGCGAACCGCCGAGCCGATCGCACAGACTTCGGCGTCGTCGCGATCGATGCGATCGACGCGGGCCATTCGCTGGCCGACACCAGCACCGGTCCCAGACTGACGTTGGCCGGCGACTAGACCGTACTCTGCCTCTGGCAGCGGAATCCGGATTGAAGTCCGACCGCACGACGACGCCGGCGCATAAGCGGCGGCCACGCTATCGCGGCACGCATCCGCGCACGTTTCAACAGAAATACAAAGAACTCGATCCCGATCGCTATGCTGCGGATGTGAGCAAAGTGCTCGCGTCGGGCAAGACGCCGGCGGGCATGCACCTGCCGATCATGCTGGGCGAGGTCATCGAGCACGCGCGGCCGAAGCCGGGCGAGATCGCCATCGATTGCACGCTCGGCGGCGGCGGCCATGCGCGCGCGATGCTCGACCGGCTGCAGCCGGGTGGACGCCTGATCGGCCTCGATGTCGATCCGCTGGAGCTGCCGCGGACGGAGGCCAGACTGCGCGCGGCCGGATACGGTCCAGACGTGTTCACGCCGCGCCTCGGTAATTTCGCCGGCCTCCCACAAGCGCTCCTCGCTGAAGGTCTCACCGCCGCCGACATCGTCATCGCCGATCTCGGCGTGTCGTCGATGCAGCTCGACAATCCGGATCGCGGATTCAGTTACAAAGGCGTCGGGCCGCTCGACATGCGGATGAATCCGAGCCGCGGCGCGCCGGCGTCGGAGCTGCTCGCGCGCGTCAGCGAGGCGAGGCTCGCCGAGCTGCTCGACGACCACGCAGACGAGCCGCACGCGGAGATCATCGCGCGTCTGCTGAAAGAACATCGACCCGCGACAACGCACGAAGCGGAGCGAGTCGTGCGGACGGGCCTGACGAAGGCGCGGCCGTCGCTGTCGAAGGTCGACGTGAAGATGTCGGTGCGCCGGACGTTTCAGGCGCTGCGCATCGCCGTCAACGACGAGTTCTCGGCGCTCGACGCGCTGCTGCGCGCGCTGCCCCACTGCCTCGCGCCCGGCGGTCGCGTCGTCATCATCACGTTTCATTCCGGCGAAGATCGCCGTGTGAAGAAGGCGTTTCAGGCCGGTCTGCGCGCCGGCGAGTACTCGTCGGTCGCGCGCGAGATCGTCCGAGCCTCGATGGCCGAAACGCGGGCCAACCGCCGCGCCGCGCCGGCGAAGCTGCGCTGGGCGATTCGCGCGCCTCGAACAGAGTGAAGACGCATCGGCTCCGCCTTCGACGATCAGGATGACGCGATCTCGGCGTATCGCGCCAGCGCGTTCGCCAATCGCATGCGGCGCGGCGTCTGGCAATCGGCGTCGAGCAGCCGCGGATTGAGCACGAGGAGGCAGGCGCATCGCGCGCGCGACGTCGCGACGTTGAGGCGATTCAAGCTGTACAGAAACTCCATGCCGCGAGGCGCGTCTTCGGCGCGTGATGACGCCGTCGAGTAGATTACGACCGGCGCTTCCTGCCCCTGAAACTTGTCGACGGTTCCCACCTGGACGGCGCCCGCGCCGGCCGCCCCGAGACGCGCCGCGATGCGCGCGACATGTGCGTTGTACGGCGCCACGACGAGCACGTCGCTCGTGGTCATCGGACGAGCGCAACCGTGCTCGTCGATCCAACGGACGCCGGGATCGAGCAGATCAGCGATGATCGCGGCGACGGCCTCGGCCTCGCGATCCGACGCGTTGCGGCAGCCGTCGTGCTGGACGGGCACGACAAACAATCCGGCGCCGTCGCCACTCAGCCACGGCCGCCCCGGTTGTGCCGCGCCGACAAGCCGTTGCCGTTCGAGACCCGGCTTCGACGACATCTTGCCCTCATAAAACATCTCCGATGTGAACGCGCACAGCTTCGGCGCCAGCCGCCAGGTCGTCGGCAGGAAAATTCCGCGATCCTCGGGCATCGTCTCGCAGCCGGCCAGGACGTGATCGAGCGCCGAGATGTCGATGCCGTCCGGATGACTGCCCTTCTGCGGCTGCTCGAGCTGCTGCGGATCGCCGAGCAGCACGAGACTGCGCCCCGCCGGAGCGACGGCGACGACATTCGCGAGCGACATCTGCCCCGCTTCGTCCGCGAACAGGACGTCGACGGATTTCACGAACTCGGGCCGCGCCCACATCCACGCCGTACCGCCGAGCACGCGTCCTCCCGGCGATCCGATCCAGGCGCGAGCCGTGTCGTTGGCATCCAGCTCATCAATGGCGATCCCCGCAGCCGGCTCGAGGTCGTCTTCTCCGGCTTTGTGCGCGACGGCGATCGGTGCGGTCGCGGCTTTCGCCGTGTCGACGAGCAGTTTGCGAATCACTTTGTGCCCGTTGGCAACCACGCCGACTTTGCGGCCGGCCGCGACCAGCGCCGCGATCATGCGCGCGCCGGTGAAGGTCTTGCCCGAACCAGGCGGACCCTGAATCGGCAACACGCTCTCGTCGAGCTCGAAAACCGCCCGCACGGCGAGGTCGGACGCGGTTTCACCAGGCTGCTGGGCAAAGGGTCCGGGGATCAGTCGCGGCGATCGACGAAGCAGCAGATCGTTCACCACGCGATCGCCGGCGACATCGTCGAGCCCGTGTGCAATCACGGCTTCGGCGGTGCGGCAGATGGATTTCTCCTGCTCAGGCGCCATGACAATCCGCATGCCGATCACGATCCCCGGATCGCAGTCGGTTTGGGCGATGGCTTTCTTGATGTCGACGGTTCGCGCTTCCCGGTCGATGGCGTCTATGGTGCCGAAGGTCTCGTCATTGACCAGTTTCACCGTGTCGCCGGCCTTCAGCTCGTTCTCCTGTATCGGATAGCTGTAGCGATCGACGACCGAGCGCTTCGTCTTGCCAGTTGCGACCGGCGCTGAGATCCGCTCGACGAACTGCAACCCGGCGAGCGCGCCGGGCTCGTCCATCAAATCCTCGGCCGGTTTTTCGCGGAGCCGATGGTACTCGCCAAACGCGACGCGCTCTTCCCGGCGATGCCAATCGACGAGATACGCAAGCAGATAGCGGGCGTGCTCTTCGGCCGAACGCCTGGCCGGCTCCGGCAGCGACGCGTCGATCAACTGGGATCGGAGCGCGATCGCGCGGCGATCGCGCTCGAGCACTCTGTCCGCCGGCTCCGAAGGATTCAGCGGAGGACGCGCGATCGCATCTCCGGCATCGAGTCGCGCCTGGCGCAGCGACTCGAGCCAGCGGCGCAGTTCGAGCGTCGAGCGGCAATCGTCCCTGTTGTAGCCTTCGACGGCAGCCCGCCGCTCTGGTGTGATCAGCGCATCGTCACCGGTCTCGAGCGCCAGCTCGATCATGCGGCGCTCAGAGCCCGCGTCGACGAGCGCGACCTCGCGCCTGAATTGATAGAACGGCTCGAGCGATTTGATCGAGTAGCTCTCGACGCCGGCGCGCAGCGCGTGACGCGCGACCGAGTAGAGATCGACGAACCGGCTGCCGCGCAGCAGCCGATCGAGATTCGCCTCGCGGGTCGCGTAGCGTCCGGCGAGCCGCTTGAACGCTGACGCCTCGTACGCCGCGTAGTGATACACATGGACGGCCGGATCGGCGTCGAACGCGATCATGATCTCGTCCATTACCGCTTCGAACGCCGCGCGCTCCTCCGCGTCGGAGAAGGCCCATCGCGCGCGATAGCTGAACGTCCCGTCGGCATCGGCGCGGCCGAGCCCGAACAGATACTCGCGAGCCGTCTCGCCCGCTTCGGCCGCCACGCCCGGCCGGCCAAACATGTCGCCCTCGAGATCGAGAAAGAGGTCGCCGGGACGCGGCTCGGGCAATTGCGTCAGGCCGAAGTCCGGGTCGATCGCCAGCAGCTCAAACACCGGCTCGCCCGACTCTCGCTGCTGCACTTGCACCCGAGCCTGTTCTCGCAAGCGCTCGAACGTTTCTTTCGCGCCGCGATTGGGCCTGAACGGCAGCGGCACCGGCAACGCGGCCAGGGTCGCCATTGTGGCGACGCCGTGTTCATTCAACTCAGTAATCTGCGAACGCCCGATGCCGGCGACGAAGCCGAGATGGTCATCTCGGCGACGCCTGGCGTTGCAAGCCGGCCACCACCGGCAGACCTGGCAGTGATCGACCGGCTCTGGATACGAAGGAGAAGCGGTCTGATTGCCCTGAGCCTGTACGAATTGGTGGAACCGGGCCTTCGATTGCCGATAGAACGCGCCAAACTCATCGAACCGGTAGGTCTCGACCCGCGCGGGCGTCACGACGTGGAAGTGCTCGGGCAGGCGTTCCTGAATTTCGCCCAACAGGTCGCAGTACACGCACAGCTGCAGGATGGTGCCGCCGCGCGTTTCACGCGAAAGCTTCGTATCCACGGCTTCGTACGACCACGCACCAAGCGCGGACTGGACGTCCACTTTTCGCAGCACGTCGGCGTATCCAAACCACTGTTCACTGGCGAGCGCCGCCTGCACGATGACGTCGACGCCGGCGCGCATCGCGGCGCGGGCGCGCGCGACGCGCACGTCACGCGTCTCGTCTGTGCCAAGATCGGCGACCGTCAGATGCTGTTCGCGAAGCTCGTCGACGTACCGGCGTTCGTGATCGATGCCGCGCTGCCGCAGCACGTCGGACAGCGGATCCGCTCGCATGGGCGCAACCAGGCTGCCCTCGGCGACCAATCTATCCAGCGTCGTCTTCTGCCGGCAGACGACGAAATTGGCCAGGTCCGTCGGCGACGCGACGAACCGGCCCTGGTGAAGATGCATCGCGCAGCAAGGTTATCGCAGGGGTCTGACAGGCGCGGTCACCTGAGTTCCGGCCTGCCGGCGCGAAGGATGTAGAATGACCGTCAGGTTCCCTGTCTTCATGAGTCCGACGCTCGCGGCACTCGTCGCCCTGCAATCTCTCGACAGCTCGATCGACCAGGCGCGCAAGCGGCTGGCGGAGCTGCCGACACTCGAGCAAACCGTCGCCAACAAGATCGCCGCGGCGACCAGCGCAGTGGATGCCGCGAAAGCCAAACTCCAGGAGAGTGTGGCCGCGCGCCGCGCGCTCGAGAAGGACGTCGCCGCCGTCGACACGCGCCTCGCGCGCTTCGACGATCACAAGGCAGCCGTCAAGACGAATCACGAATACACGGCCCTCCTGCACGAAATCCAGACAGCCAAATCCGAGAAAGATGCCATCGAGGAGCGCATCCTCATTCTGATGGAAGAGGCTGACGGCTTGTCGCACAGCGTCAAGGCCGCCGAGGCGGCCCGAACGAAGGCGGCTGCCGACGGTGAGACCACGAAGGTCTCGATCGTGGCCGAGCGCAAGGTCATCGAGGGCGAACTGGCGCGGCTGACCGGCGAGCGAGCGGCGCATGCCAAGCAGGTTGATGCGCGATCGCTGGCGACCTACGAGCAGCTGCTCAAAGGACGTCGAGGCATCGCCGTGGCGCCGATGTCGGGCAGCATCTGCGGCGCGTGTCACGTTCGGCTGCGGCCGGCGGTCGAACAGGTGGTCCGCAGAAATGACGGTCTCGTCCAGTGCGACAACTGCCAGCGCATTCTGTACTGGCCAGCCCCGGCCGAGGCCGCCGGTGCGGCCGGTGCGGCGAGCGCGTCGGCCGGCTAGGTCATCGGACGCGAACGAAGGCAGGGGACGAGGTCCGAGAACCGGACAACATGTCAGATCGCAAGTATCGTCAGCATGGCTATCAGGACGATGACCGCGGGGCGCGGCCGGCAGGCGAAGGCGGCCGCGGTCCGAAGCGGGCGCCCGAGCCTCGCGATCCGCGCATGCCGCGCGATCCACGCGTGCCGAACATGCCGGGCTTCCGTCAGGTGTTTCGCTGCGCCCGCTGCGGCAGCGTCGAAAGCGTGGAAGTTGGATCGCTCAGCAAGTGCGGCAAGTGCGGCGTGGATTTGCACACCTGCATCAACTGCTCGTCATTCGATCCCGGCGCGGTCTTCGAGTGCCAGCAGAAAATCGCCAAGCGTATCAGCCCGAAGGACGCCGCCAATGACTGCACGCTCTTCGCCGTTCGGATTCAAGTCGAGCGGGAAACCGGTTCGACGCCGCCGGCGAGTGCGCGCAAGGCCTTCGATGACTTGTTCAAGTTTT